>Ga0105048_10006070_pt1 | contig 19472 bp, 34 predicted proteins | sample MAT05_FD_78382 | JGI IMG/M metagenome (GOLD analysis project Ga0105048, IMG submission 78382) | Freshwater microbial communities from Lake Fryxell liftoff mats and glacier meltwater in Antarctica - MAT-05 | ecosystem: Environmental > Aquatic > Freshwater > Ice > Liftoff microbial mat | place... | reverse complement strand
CGCGAGGGCGGTCGCACTGTCGGCGCCGGACGCGTTACCAAGATCCTCCTGTAGTCCGTCCCCGGGACGCGAGGCACTCAGCCCCGCGTCCCGGGCGGACCACTGCTCCACCCCCTGAACGACCTAGAAGCAGCACACGAACAGCGAAGGACGCGTTGCCCCATGGCGGGACAGAAGATACGCATCAGGCTCAAGGCCTACGACCACGAGGTCATCGACTCGTCGGCGCGCAAGATTGTCGACACCGTGACGCGTACTGGTGCGAAGGTGGCGGGCCCCGTTCCGCTGCCGACGGAGAAGAACATCTTCTGCGTGATCCGCTCGCCGCATAAGTACAAGGACAGCCGCGAGCACTTCGAAATGCGGACGCACAAGCGTCTCATTGACATCCTCGACCCCACGCCGAAGACCGTCGACTCGCTGATGCGACTCGACCTTCCGGCTGGTGTCGACATCGAGATCAAGCTCTAAGGGACGCGACGCCATGAGCAGGCAGGTCACGGGAGTGTTGGGCACCAAGCTCGGCATGACCCAGGTATGGGACGAGAACAACAAGATCGTCCCCGTCACCGTCATTCAGGCAGGACCGTGCGTCGTCACGCAGGTCCGTACTCCTGACCTCGACGGTTATTCGGCGGTTCAGCTCGCGTATGGCGCGATCGACCCCCGCAAGGTCAACAAGCCGGCCGCTGGGCACTTCGCCAAGGCCGGTGTGACCCCCCGTCGTCATCTCGTTGAGATCCGCACGTCTGATGCCTCCGAGTACACGCTGGGCCAAGAGGTCACCGCCGAGGCGTTCGAGGCCGGCCAGGCCGTCGACGTCACTGGCACGACCAAGGGCAAGGGCTACGCCGGTGTCATGAAGCGCCACGGCTTCCACGGCGTCGGCGCCTCCCACGGTGCCCACCGCAACCACCGCAAGCCCGGGTCGATCGGCGCCTGCGCCACCCCCGGCCGCGTGTTCAAGGGTGTCCGGATGGCCGGCCGCATGGGTGGTGAGCGTCAGACGACGCAGAACATCACCGTGTTCGCGGTCGACGCCGACAAGGGCCTGATCCTCGTCAAGGGTGCGATCCCCGGTTCCAAGGGCTCGGTCGTGCTCGTGCGCAACGCGGTGAAGGGAGCCTGACCATGACCACCATCGACGTGCGTACCCCCAGTGGCGAGACCGACGGTTCGGTCGACCTTCCCGCCGAGATCTTCGACGTGCAGGTCAACATCCCCTTGATCCACCAGGTCGTCGTGGCCCAGCTTGCTGCTGCGCGCCAGGGCACCCACTCCACCAAGCGCCGCGGCGAAGTCCGCGGTGGTGGCAAGAAGCCGCACGCCCAGAAGGGCACCGGCCGAGCCCGCCAGGGATCCACCCGCGCACCGCAGTTCGTCGGCGGTGGCATCGTCCACGGACCGAAGCCCCGCGACTACAGCCAGCGCACCCCCAAGAAGATGAAGGCTGCCGCTCTGCGTGGCGCCCTCTCGGATCGGGCTCGCAACGGTCGCGTTCACGTGCTGAGCGGTCTCACCATCACCGGTGCTCCCTCCACGAAGCAGGCCTTGGCCGCGCTCAAGGGTCTGACCGACCGCAAGAACATGCTGCTGGTTCTTGACCGGTCCGAGGACGCCGCGTGGCGGTCGATGCGCAACATCGTCGACGTCCACCTGATCGTTCCGGATCAGCTCAACACCTACGACGTGCTGATCAGTGACGACGTCGTGTTCACCAAGACTGCACTCGACACGTTCTTGGCCGGCGCCCCTGCGGGCAAGTCGGTCAAGGCCGTGGCCACCGAGTCCCAGGTCGAGGCCATCGAGGAAGGGAGCGACCAGTGAGGATCGCCGATCCGCGCGACATCCTGCTCGCGCCCGTCGTGTCGGAGAAGAGCTACGGCCTTCTCGACGAGAACAAGTACACGTTCCTCGTCGACCCGACCGCCAACAAGACCCAGATCAAGATCGCGGTTCAGCAGGTCTTCAACGTGACGGTCGTCGCTGTGAACACCTCGAACCGTCAGGGAAAGCGCATCCGCACGCGCAACGGCTTCGGACGACGGGCCGCCACCAAGCGGGCCATCGTCAGTGTTGCTCCGGGCCAGCGCATCGACATCTTCGGAGGGCCGGTCTCCTGACCTCGGCCTAGCCGAGGACATGAACCGACCCACCTGACAACGAGGACGACACCATGGGTATCCGCAAGTACAAGCCGACGACACCGGGCCGCCGTGGCTCTAGTGTCGCCGACTTCGTCGAGATCACTCGGTCCGAGCCGGAGAAGTCGCTGGTCCGCCCGCTTCACAGCAAGGGTGGCCGCAACAACACCGGGCGCATCACGACCCGCCACCAGGGTGGCGGTCACAAGCGTGCGTACCGCGTCATCGACTTCCGTCGCGCCGACAAGGACGGTGTTCCGGCCAAGGTCGCTCACATCGAGTACGACCCCAACCGCACCGCCCGCATCGCGCTGCTGCACTACGCGGACGGCGAGAAGCGCTACATCATCGCGCCGAACAAGATCGCTCAGGGCGACCGCATCGAGAGCGGACCCGGCGCCGACATCAAGCCCGGCAACAACCTGCCGCTGCGCAACATCCCCGTCGGTACCGTGATCCACGCGATCGAGCTTCGTCCCGGCGGCGGCGCCAAGCTGGCCCGCTCGGCCGGCACCAGCGTCCAGCTCGTCGCCAAGGAAGGCCGCTTCGCCCAGTTGCGACTGCCCTCCGGCGAGATCCGCAACGTCGATGTCCGTAACCGCGCCACCGTCGGCGAGGTCGGCAACGCCGAGCAGTCCAACATCAACTGGGGCAAGGCCGGCCGCATGCGCTGGAAGGGCAAGCGCCCGAGCGTGCGCGGTGTGGCCATGAACCCGGTCGACCACCCCCATGGTGGTGGAGAAGGCAAGACCTCCGGAGGCCGTCACCCGGTCAGCCCGTGGGGTCAGGCCGAGGGTCGCACCCGTAAGAAGAACAAGGCCAGCGACCAGTACATCGTCCGCCGCCGCAAGTCGAACAAGAAGCGCTAGGAGACGTAAGAGATGCCCCGCAGCTTGAAGAAGGGACCCTTCGTCGACGACCATCTGATGAAGAAGGTCGAGGCGCAGAACGACGCCGGCACGAAGAACGTCATCAAGACGTGGTCGCGCCGCTCGATGATCATCCCGGCGATGCTCGGCCACACCTTGGCCGTGCACGACGGGCGCAAGCACGTTCCGGTGTTCGTGTCGGAGGCGATGGTCGGGCACAAGCTCGGAGAGTTCGCCCCGACCCGCACCTTCCGCGGTCACATCAAGGACGACCGCAAGACGCGCCGTCGCTGATCCCAGCGACACGTACCCAGCATCGAAGAACACGACGACGTCAAGGAGACGACACATGGAAGCCAGGGCCCAGGCGCGGTACGTCCGCGTCACGCCCATGAAGGCACGGCGGGTCATCGACCTGATCCGTGGCCTTCCGGCCGCCGAGGCTCAGGCCATTCTCCGTTTCGCGCCCCAGGCCGCGAGCGAGCCGGTGGGCAAGGTGCTGGCAAGCGCCGTTGCCAACGCGGAGAACAACCTGAACCTGAACCCGGCGACGCTCGTCGTGACCAAGGCGTACGTCGACGAGGGACCGACCATGAAGCGGTTCCGTCCTCGTGCCCAGGGTCGTGCGTTCCGCATCCGTAAGCGCACCAGCCACATCACCGTGGTCGTCGAGTCGGTCACCCCGACCACGGCCGGTCTGAAGGGAAGGACCCGCTAGTGGGACAGAAGGTCAACCCCAACGGGTTCCGTCTCGGCATCACCACTGAGTTCAAGTCTCGGTGGTTCGCCGACAGCAGCACCTCGGGCCAGCGCTACCGCGACTACGTCCAGGAGGACGTCGCGATCCGCAAGCTCATGAGCAAGGGCATGGAGCGCGCCGGCATCGCCCGTGTCGAGATCGAGCGCACCCGTGATCGGGTTCGGGTCGACATCCACACCGCTCGTCCGGGCATCGTGATCGGACGCCGTGGCGCCGAGGCCGACCGCATTCGCGGCGACCTCGAGAAGCTCACGGGCAAGCAGGTCCAGCTGAACATCCTTGAGGTCAAGAACCCCGAGATGGATGCCCAGCTGGTGGCGCAGGGTGTGGCCGAGCAGCTCTCGAGCCGCGTCTCCTTCCGTCGCGCCATGCGAAAGTCGATGCAGTCGACGATGAAGTCCGGAGCCAAGGGCGTCCGCGTCCAGGTTTCGGGTCGTCTCGGTGGCGCCGAGATGAGCCGTTCGGAGTTCTACCGCGAAGGCCGAGTTCCCCTGCACACGCTCCGCGCCGACATCGACTACGGCTTCTACGAGGCCCGCACGACGTTCGGTCGCATCGGCGTCAAGGTCTGGATCTACAAGGGCGATCTCATCGGCGGTCGTGCCGAGCGTGCCCAGCGCGATGCTCTCGAGCGCGCCGCTGGTCGTGGCGCTCGTCCGGCACCGGCTCGTGGCGGTCCCCGTCGCGATGCTCGTCCGGCCCGCGATGGTCGGTCGGAGCCCGAGGTTGCGGCAGTGGCGGCATCTCCGGCGCCCGAGCAGGCCCCCGCCACAGCACCTGAGGAGGCCTGATCATGCTGATTCCGCGCAAGGTCAAGCACCGCAAGCAGCACCGCCCCGACCGCCATGGTGCGGCCAAGGGCGGCACGCGCGTGGTGTTCGGCGAGTGGGGCATTCAAGCCCTCGAGCCGGCCTACGTCACCAACCGACAGATCGAAGCCGCACGTATCGCCATCACGCGGCACATCCGTCGTGGCGGCAAGGTCTGGATCACGATCTTCCCGGACCGCCCCCTCACCAAGAAGCCTGCCGAGACCCGAATGGGTTCCGGTAAGGGTTCGCCCGAGTGGTGGGTGGCCAACGTGAAGCCCGGACGCGTCATGTTCGAGCTCTCGTACCCGAACGAGAAGCTGGCGAAGGAAGCGCTGACACGCGCTGCGCACAAGCTTCCGATGAAGTGCCGGATCATCCGGCGCGAGGCAGGTGAGGCGTGATGGCGATCGGTACCGACGTCACCGAGATCCGTGGGCTTGACGATGATGCACTCATCACCAAGCTCCGCGAGTCCAAGGAAGAGTTGTTCAACCTGCGGTTCCAGGCGGCCACTGGCCAGTTGGAGAGCCACGGGCGTCTGCGCGCGGTCCGCAAGGACATCGCGCGCATCTACACGATCATGCGCGAGCGCGAGCTCGGCATCACCTCGGACGAGGACGGTGCGGCATGAGCGACACCGCAAACACGAAGGACGAAAGCGTGGACCGCTCAGACCGCAAGGTGCGTGAAGGCCTCGTCGTCAGCGACAAGATGGACAAGACCGTCGTCGTCGCCGTCGAGGACCGCTTCAAGCACGCCGTCTACAGCAAGGTCGTGCGACGCACGAACAAGCTCAAGGCGCACGACGAGGGCAACGAAGCCGGCATCGGCGACCGCGTCCTGATCATGGAGACCCGACCGTTGTCGGCCAGCAAGCGCTGGCGCATCGTCGAGATCCTCGAGAAGGCCAAGTAACCACCCGAACAGTCCCAACCGTTCCGCAAGGCTCACGCGAGCGTGAGAACCGGCAGACAACTCAGGAGTAATCGTGATCCAGCAGGAGTCGCGGCTTCGCGTCGCCGACAACACCGGTGCCAAGGAAATCTTGTGCATCCGTGTTCTCGGCGGTTCGGGTCGGCGCTACGCCGGCATCGGCGACGTCATCGTCGCCACTGTCAAGGACGCCATCCCCGGCGGCGGTGTGAAGAAGGGTGACGTCGTCAGGGCGGTCATCGTTCGCACCACCAAGGAGCGTCGTCGTCCCGACGGCTCGTACATCAAGTTCGACGAGAACGCGGCCGTCATCCTCAAGGGTGATGGCGAGCCCCGCGGAACTCGCATCTTCGGCCCGGTGGGTCGCGAGCTGCGTGACAAGAAGTTCATGAAGATCATTTCGTTGGCGCCGGAGGTGCTCTGACATGCATGTCAAAAAGGGCGACCTCGTCCAGGTCATTTCGGGTAGGGACAAGGGTCTGCAGGGCAAGGTCATTCAGGCCTTCCCCGAGACCGACAAGCTGATCGTCGAGGGCATCAACCGCGTCACGCGGCACCTCAAGGTCAACGAGCCGCGATTCGGTTCGAAGACCGGCGGCATCGTCACGGTCGAATCCCCGATCCACATCAGCAACGTGATGCTGGTGGACCCGGAGACCAAGAAGCCCACTCGGGTCGGTTTCCGCAAGGAGACCGTCGAGCTGCCCAACGGTGGCACCAAGCAGCGCAGCGTGCGCGTGTCCAAGCGCACCGGTAAGGACATCTGATGAGTGAGACCACCAGCGTTCCGCGCATGAAGCAGCGGTACCGCGACGAGATCCTGCCCGCCCTGCGCGCGGAGTTCGAGTTCGGCAACATCATGCAGGTTCCGACAGTCACCAAGATCGTCGTGAACATGGGTGTCGGCGAAGCGGCTCGCGACTCGAAGCTCATCGACGGAGCGGTCAAGGACCTCGCGGCGATCACCGGGCAGAAGCCGATCGTCACGAAGGCCCGCAAGTCGATCGCCCAGTTCAAGCTGCGTGAGGGAATGCCGATCGGCGCCCACACGACGCTGCGCGGCGACCGCATGTGGGAATTCCTCGACCGTCTGCTGTCGGTGGCGTTGCCCCGTATCCGCGACTTCCGTGGCCTCTCGCCCAAGCAGTTCGACGGGCGCGGCAACTACACGTTCGGCCTCAATGAGCAGTCGATGTTCCACGAGATCGATCAAGACAAGACCGACCGCGTTCGCGGCATGGACATCACCATTGTGACAACGGCGATGAACGACGACGAGGGTCGGGCGTTGCTGCGCCACCTCGGCTTCCCCTTCAAGGAGAACTGACGTGGCGAAGAAGGCCCTGGTCAATAAGGCGAACGCGAAGCCGAAGTTCAAGGTTCGCGGGTACACCCGGTGCACCCGATGCGGTCGTCCGCACGCGGTCTACCGCAAGTTCGGTCTTTGCCGTATCTGCTTCCGAGAGATGGCACACGCCGGCGAACTTCCCGGTATCACCAAGAGCAGCTGGTAATTCCCCCCTACGCCGCAGGTCCGCAGGAGCGGAAACCGCAGTGAGAAAGGCCCTAGGCCAAGTACATGACCATGACAGACCCGATCGCGGACATGCTGACCCGCGTCAGGAACGCGAACACCGCGTACCACGACGTTGTTCTCATGCCGTCGAGCAAGTTGAAGACCCACGTCGCCGAGATTCTTAAGCGCGAGGGCTACATCGCCGGTTGGAGCGTCGAAGACGCTGAAGGCGGTGTCGGCACCACGCTGCGCGTTGATCTGAAGTACGGCCCCAACCGCGAGCGCTCCATCGCCGGCATCAAGCGGGTCTCCAAGCCCGGCTTGCGCGTCTATGCGAAGTCCACCGCGCTCCCCAAGGTCCTTGGTGGCCTGGGTATCGCGATCATCTCGACCTCGACCGGTCTGCTGACCGATCGTCAGGCGAACAAGCAGGGTGTAGGCGGAGAAGTTCTCGCCTACGTCTGGTGATGGGAGGGAATTGACATGTCACGCATTGGACGTCTGCCCATCACCATCCCTAGCGGTGTCGAGGTCACGATCGAGGGCCAGGACGTCACGGTCAAGGGACCCAAGGGCACGCTGAGCCTCACCATCGCTGAGCCGATCCAGATCAGCCGCACTGAGGATGGCACCCTGTCGGTGGAGCGCCCGAACGATGAGCGCAAGAGCCGCTCGTTGCACGGTCTCTCGCGCACCCTGGTGTCGAACATGGTCGTCGGTGTCACCGATGGCTACCAGAAGACGCTTGAGATCGTCGGCGTTGGCTACCGCGTTCAGACGGCCGGCTCGAACCTCGAGTTCGCGCTGGGCTTCAGCCACCCGGTCATCGTCGAGGCTCCTGAGGGAATCTCGTTCGCTGTCGAGACGCCCACCAAGTTCCACGTGAGCGGCATCGACAAGCAGCAGGTCGGCGAGATTGCCGCCACCATCCGGAAACTGCGCAAGCCCGACCCGTACAAGGGCAAGGGTGTGCGTTACCAGGGCGAGGTTGTTCGCCGCAAGGTCGGAAAGGCGGGCAAGTAAGCCATGGCCGTATCTGTGAAGTTGAGTGGGACTCCCACCAACCCCAAGACGATCGGACGCCGTCGGCGTCACATCCGCGTGCGCAAGAAGGTCAGCGGCACCGCCGGCCGACCGCGCCTGGTTGTGACCCGCTCGAGCCGTCACATGTTCGTGCAGGTCGTCGACGACGTCCAGGGCCGCACCCTGGTGTCGGCGTCGACGATGGAGGGCGATCTGCGCACCTCCAGCGAGGACAAGACGGCCAAGTCCCGCGAGGTCGGCAAGCTCGTCGCCCAGCGTGCCAAGGACGCCGGCATCGAGACGGTCGTGTTCGACCGGGGTGGCAATCGCTACGCCGGCCGGGTCGCCGCCCTCGCTGACGGCGCCCGCGAGGGAGGCCTCGACTTCTGATGACCGCACTGTTCGCAACACACGAGACGAGGACCATCTGATGGCAGGCAACCAGCGCCGCGGAGGCGGCGCAGGCGGTACCGCCGGCGGTGGCCGTCGTGACGGTCGCGGTCCGGCCGCTGAGAAGACCAACTACCTCGAGCGCGTGGTCAAGATCAACCGCGTGTCCAAGGTGGTCAAGGGTGGTCGTCGGTTCAGCTTCACCGCACTTGTTGTGGTGGGCGACGGCGATGGCCAGGTCGGCATCGGCTACGGCAAGGCCAAGGAAGTCCCGGCAGCAATTGCCAAGGGTGTCGAGGAGGCCAAGAAGAGTTTCTTCAAGGTCCCGCGTATCCAGGGCACCATCCCGCACATGGTTCAGGGCGAGGCCGCTGCCGGCGTCGTGCTCCTGCGTCCGGCATCGCCGGGTACCGGCGTCATCGCCGGTGGCCCCGTGCGCGCCGTGCTTGAGTGCGCCGGCATCCACGACATCCTCACCAAGTCGCTCGGCTCAGACAACGCGATCAACGTCGTTCACGCGACTGTGGCCGCGTTGAAGATGCTCGAGCGTCCCGAAGAGGTTGCAGCCCGTCGTGGCCTGCCGCTCGAGGATGTCGCCCCCGCTGCGCTGCTGCGGGCCCGCGCTGCCGGAATGGGAGCCTGAGCATGGGCCGCCTCAAGGTGACGCAGACCCGATCGGGGATCGGTGGCAAGCGCAATCAGCGCGAGACGCTCCGCACGCTTGGACTCAAGCGCATCGGCGACGTCGTCGTGAAGGAAGACCGTCCCGAGATTCGCGGGATGGTGCACACGGTCAGTCACCTGGTGGCCGTCGAGGAGGTTGACTGACATGACGCTCAAGGTTCATCACCTACGTCCGGCTCCGGGCTCGCACAAGGCGAAGACCCGCGTCGGTCGCGGAGAAGGCAGCAAGGGTAAGACGGCTGGTCGCGGCACCAAGGGAACCAAGGCCCGCTACCAGGTGCCGGCACGTTTCGAGGGCGGTCAGATGCCCCTGCACATGCGCCTGCCGAAGCTGCGCGGGTTTACCAACCCGTTCCGCGTCGAGTACCAGGTCGTCAACCTCGACAAGCTGAACACGCTGTTCCCGCAGGGTGGCGAGGTCACGATCGACGACCTCGTTGCGGCTGGCGCAGTACGCAAGGACAACCCGGTCAAGATCCTGGGCACCGGTGAGATCACCGTCGCGCTCCAGATCGAGGCCAACCGGTTCTCGGCCTCGGCCAAGGACAAGATCGTCGCTGCCGGGGGCACGACGACTCAGATCTGATCCGATCAAGGCCCGAGCGCAGGCCCTGGCCCCGATCGACCAGCACCATCTGCCGCCGGGATCCGTGCCCCTCCTGATCAGCGTTACCAGGGGGGACGCAGGATCCCGTCGGCGGTTATAGTCGCGGCGTCCGGTACTGCCGGTCGTCACCGTTGTCGGCAGTCCTGCCGACGCTCCGCCCGGCACCACCTGGAGGCCCCGCGTGCTCACCGCCTTCGTCTCGGCGTTCAAGACGCCGGACCTGCGCCGGAAGCTGCTCTTCACGCTGGGCATCGTCGCCCTCTTCCGCCTGGGTTCGGTCACGCCGACCCCCGGCGTCTCGTACGTGAACATCCAGACCTGTGTCGACAGCGTCGGCGACAGCTCGATCTACGGTCTGATCAACCTGTTCAGTGGCGGCGCGCTCCTGCAGCTGACGGTCTTCGCGCTGGGCGTGCTGCCCTACATCACCGCGAGCATCATCTTCCAGCTTCTCGTCGTGGTGATCCCGCGGCTCGAGGAGCTGAAGAAGGAAGGCGCGTCCGGCCAGGCGAAGATCACCCAGTACACGCGTTACCTCACGGTGGGTCTGGCGGTCCTGCAGTCCACCGGACTGATTGCGATCGCGCGCGAGCCTGGCCGTTTTATCCAGGGCTGCAACGAGCAGATCATCCCGAACCAATCGCTGTTCATCATCATCATGATGGTGCTCACGATGACCGGTGGTACGGCCATGGTCATGTGGCTGGCCGAACTCATTACCGATCGCGGCGTCGGCAACGGAATGTCGCTGCTGATCTTCACCTCGATCGTCGCCGGTTTCCCTGGCCAGATGTGGCAGATCTACAAGACCAAGAGCTTGCTCGTGAGCCTCCTGGTGCTGGTGATCGGCATCCTGATCATCTCCGGCATCGTGTTCGTCGAGCAAGCTCAGCGACGCGTTCCGGTGCAGTACGCCAAGCGCATGGTGGGTCGTCGGCAGTACGGCGGAACCTCTACGTACCTGCCGATCAAGGTCAACATGGGTGGCGTTGTTCCCGTCATCTTCGCCTCGTCGTTGCTCTACCTGCCGGTCCTGCTCACCCAGCTTGTCGCACCTCAGGGTTCCACCGAGTTGCCGCCAGGCTGGGCGCAGTGGATCCAGAACAACTTCACCCAGGGCAATGACCCGATCTATGTCTTGGTCTACGCGTTGCTGATCATCTTCTTCACCTACTTCTACGTCTCGATCACGTTCAACCCGATCGAGGTGGCCGACGACATGAAGAAGTACGGCGGCTTCATCCCCGGCATCCGTGCCGGTCGCCCGACCGCCGAGTACCTCGACTACGTCATCTCGCGCATCACCTTCACTGGTGCCTTGTATCTGGCGGTGATCGCGGCCGTACCGTTGGTGGCGTTCCAGAACCTCGGAGTGGGTCAAAACTTCATCTTCGGCGGTACGAGCATCCTCATCATCGTCGGCGTCGGGCTCGACACCGTGAAACAGATCGAGAGCCAGCTGCAGCAGCGCAACTATGAAGGGTTCCTTCGGTAGTGCGCCTCGTCCTCGTGGGTCCGCCCGGAGCGGGAAAGGGCACTCAGGCCTTGGTTGTCGCAGCCAAACTGGGAGTTCCCCACATCTCCACCGGCGACATCTTCCGCGCGAACGTGGCCGGGGGTACCGATTTGGGTCGTCAAGCGCAGACGTTCATGGATGCCGGCGAACTCGTGCCGGATTCGGTGACTAACGCAATGGTGGCCGACCGCCTTGGGCAGTCCGATGCGCTTCCGGGTTTCCTGCTCGACGGCTACCCGCGGAATCCGGTGCAGGCCGCTGTGCTCGATGGCTTCCTGAGCAAGCACGGACACGCGATCGACGCGGTGATCGAACTCGTCGTCGATACTGATGAGGTTGTTGGACGGCTGCTCTCGCGCGCGGTGAAGGAAGGCCGCGCCGACGACACCGAGGACGTCATCCGACGTCGGCTCGAGGTGTACGCCCAGCAGACCGAACCGCTGGTCGGCCACTACCGCGATCAGGGAGTCCTGGTCACCGTGGACGGCGTCGGCGAGGTCACCGACGTGACCGAGCGCATCCTCGCCGTCCTTCCGCACTGAGCCTTGGATCGGCAGGCACCATGGGCCTCTTCGACCGCATCGAACTCAAGACCCCTGAGCAGGTTGCGCTCATGCGCGAAGCCGGCCGGGTGGTCGGACGCACTCTCGATCTGCTGCGTGAAGCGGCCGTGCCAGGAGTCACCCTGAAGCAGCTCGATGCCCTCGCCGAGGAGTCGATCCGCTCCCACGGAGCCGTTCCCTCGTTCCTGGGCTACGGGCGTCCTCCCTTTCCGGCCTCGATCTGCGCCTCGGTGAACGAAGTCGTCGTGCACGGGATCCCCGACGATCGGGTGCTCAAGGATGGCGACCTTCTGTCGATCGACTGCGGTGCGATCCTGGCCGGCTGGCACGGTGATGCCGCCATCACGGTCGCCGTCGGAACCGTGGATCCGGCGATGCTTGAGCTTTCCCGCGTCTGCGAGGCCTCGCTCCACGCGGGGATCGCGGCCATGGTCGATGGTGGTCGGCTCTCAGACATCGGCGCTGCCGTGGAGGCCGCGATCGAGTCGGCGGGGGATTACGGGATTCTCGAGGACTACACCGGCCACGGCATCGGCACCTCAATGCACATGGATCCCCAGGTGCCCAATTACGGCGAACCGGGCAAAGGCCCCCGCCTCAAGGTGGGCACGGTGCTCGCCATCGAACCCATGATCACGGCCGGGTCGGCCGACACCGTGGTGCTGGCCGACGACTGGTCGGTGGCCACGGCCGACCACTCCTGGTCGGCCCACTGGGAGCACACCGTGGCGATCACGCCCGAGGGCCCCCAGATCCTGACCCTGGCCTGAGGTCGCTCAGGCCCGGTGGGAGGCCGTCAGAGGTCCCCACGTATGCTTTGCCCTCGGTCCGATGACCGAATGAGCCCACCTGTCCGCGGCTGCCTGCGATTTCCTCGATCGCGGGATGTGACGGTGCGTCCATTCACGGTCGGATCGAACGGTTCACACACTGATGATCTGCACCACCGACGCGGAGGTTTATCCCTTAGTGGCCAAGAAAGACGGTGCCATCGAGATCGAGGGCACCATCGTCGAATCCCTCCCGAACGCCATGTTCAGGGTCGAACTCGACAACGGGCACAAGGTCCTCGCGCACATCAGCGGCAAGATGCGCCAGCACTACATCCGGATCCTCCCGCAGGACCGGGTCGTGGTGGAGCTCTCGCCGTACGACCTCAATCGAGGTCGCATCGTGTACCGCTACAAGTAGTCCACCCGTTAGGGGCGCACGAGCAGGCGCATCAGCGCCTCGTTCCTCGCGCCGTCCCATGCCCCGGAGAAGTGATGAAGGTCAAGCCGAGCGTCAAGGCCATCTGCGACAAGTGCAAGGTGATTCGTCGCCACGGTCGCGTCATGGTGATCTGCGAGAACCCGCGTCACAAGCAGCGCCAGGGCTGAGTCCCGTCGCGCAGCACCAGCACGACGTGTTCCACCAGAACTGAAGAGCACCAAGAACAGCCGCCTTAGGGACGACCCGACCCCTGCCGACCAAGCACTCCTTGGCCTAGCAGGACGTCACCTCCGGACAGAGGCCGGAGACCCGCGTGATGCGTGGGACCGGTCGCCCCTCACGACCTCTGACATGACAGGAGTCACCGCCGTATGGCACGTCTCATCGGTGTCGATCTCCCGCGCGAGAAGCGCGTTGAGATCGCCCTCACCTACATCTTCGGCATCGGTCGCACTCGCGCCCAGGAGACGCTGAAGAACACCGGCATTAGCCCGGACGTCCGCGTCAAGGACCTCGGCGACGAGGAGCTCGTGAAGCTCCGCGACTGGATCGAGGCCAATTACAAGACCGAAGGTGACCTCCGCCGTGAGGTGACCGCCGACATCCGTCGCAAGGTCGAGATCGGCTGCTACCAGGGCATCCGCCACCGTCGCGGCATGCCCGTGCGCGGCCAGCGCACCCACACGAACGCGCGTACCCGCAAGGGCCCGCGCAAGACCGTGGCCGGCAAGAAGAAGGTCGGTAAGTAGCCAAGCCGTGTTTCCCGCCGGCATGCGCCTGGCGGACCCTCGATCTCAGGAGTCACTGAATGCCCCCCAAGAGCCGCTCCGCGGCGGGCGCCAAGAAGGTGCGCCGCAAGGAGAAGAAGAACGTGGCCCATGGCCACGCTCACATCAAGAGCACGTTCAACAACACCATCGTCTCGATCACCGACCCCACAGGTGCGGTGATCGCCTGGGCCTCTGCCGGCCAGGTCGGCTTCAAGGGTTCGCGTAAGTCGACCCCGTTCGCCGCGCAGATGGCCGCCGAGGCCGCTGCCCGTCGCGCGATGGAGCACGGGATGAAGAAGGTCGACGTTTTCGTCAAGGGTCCTGGCTCCGGCCGTGAGACCGCCATCCGATCGCTGCAGGCCACGGGCCTGGAGGTCGGCGCCATCCAAGACGTGACACCCAGCCCGCACAACGGCTGCCGTCCGTCCAAGCGCCGCCGCGTCTGAAGCCCGAGGAGTAGACAGAAATGGCTCGTTACACCGGTCCTGACTGCAAGCGTTGCCGTCGGGAAAAGACCAAGCTTTTCCTCAAGGGTTCCAAGTGCGAATCGCCGAAGTGCCCCATTGAGATCCGTCCCTACCCGCCCGGCCAGCACGGCCGCGGTCGTACCAAGGACTCCGAGTACCTGCTGCAGATGCGTGAGAAGCAGAAGACTGCGCGCATCTACGGCGTTCTCGAGAAGCAGTTCCGTGGCTACTACGAGGAGGCCAACCGCCAGCAGGGCAAGACCGGCGAGAACCTTCTCCGCATCCTCGAGACGCGCCTCGACAACGTCGTGTACCGCGCCGGCTTCGCCAAGAGCCGCGACATGGCTCGCCAACTGGTGCGCCACGGTCACATGATCGTCAATGGCAAGAAGGTCGACATCCCCTCGTTCCGCGTCAGCGAGCACGACATCATCGAAGTGCGCCCCAGCTCGCTGGAGCTGACGCCCTTCATCATCGCCCGTGCCGAGGCCGGCGAGCGCACCGTGCCCGCGTGGCTCGAGGCGATCCCCAGTCGCATGCGGATCCTCGTGCACTCGTTGCCGCAGCGTGCGGTCATCGACACGCAGGTCCAAGAGCAGCTGATCGTCGAGCTCTACTCCAAGTAGTCGGTGGGTGCCGCCGCCGGTTCGTCCGGCGGCAGCACCGCCACCGGGACGCGATCCAACATCGCGACCCGGAGCAGTTCCCGCAGGCGTCATATAGCGGACGCCCGTATCAGGAGGTCAACCCTTGCTCATCGCCCAGCGACCGACGCTGTCCGAAGAGGCTGTCAACGAGTCCCGCTCGCGTTTCATCATCGAGCCCCTCGAGCCCGGCTTCGGCTACACGCTCGGCAACTCCCTGCGCCGCACGCTGCTCTCGTCGATCCCCGGCGCGGCCGTCACGAGCATCCGCATCGAAGGTGCGCTGCACGAGTTCCAGACCATCGAAGGTGTGAAGGAAGACATCACCGATGTCATCCTCAACATCAAGGGCCTGGTCGTCTCCTCCGAGCACGACGAGCCCGTCGTGATGTACCTGCGCAAGCAGGGCCCCGGTGCGGTCACCGCTGCCGACATCGCCCCGCCCGCCGGCGTCGAGGTGCACAACCCCGAACTGCACATCGCCACCCTCAACGGCAAGGGCCGTCTCGAGATCGAGTTCACCGTTGAGCGTGGCCGCGGCTACGTCTCCTCGGTGCAGAACAAGGGCATCGACGACGAGATCGGCCGCATCCCGGTCGACTCGATCTACTCGCCGGTTCTCAAGGTGACCTACAAGGTTGAGGCCACCCGAGTCGAGCAGCGCACCGACTTCGACCGCCTGGTCGTCGACGTCGAGACCAAGCCCTCGATGCGACCGGCTGACGCCGTCGCCTCGGCCGGCAAGACCCTGGTCGAGCTGTTCGGTCTGGCCCGCGAGCTCAACCTTGACGCCGAGGGCATCGACATCGGCCCGTCCCCGCAGGATGCGGTCTTCGCCGAGCAGCTCTCCATGCCGGTCGAAGAGCTCAACCTGTCGGTGCGTTCCTACAACTGCCTCAAGCGTGAGGGCATCCACACCGTGGGCGAGCTCATCACCCGCAGCGAGGCCGAGTTGGGCGACATCCGCAACTTCGGCTCCAAGTCGATCGACGAGGTCAAGGGCAAGCTCGTCGAGCTCGGCCTGGCCCTCAAGGATTCCCCTCCCGGCTTCGACCCGGCCTCCATCGTGCGTGACTTCGCGGACGATGACGACCTTGAAGACGCCGAGCCCGAGACCGAGCAGTACTGATCCGGAGCGTCAGCTAAGAGCTGGCGCGCCCCATCGAGGAGTTCAATCACATGCCTACCCCCACCAAGGGTCCGCGTCTCGGCGGCGGCCCGGCGCACGAACGGCTCATGCTGGCCAACCTGGCCACCGCGCTGTTCGAGCACGGCCGGATCACGACCACCGAGGCGAAGGCCAAGCGCCTGCGCCCGCTCGCTGAGCGGCTCATCACGTTCGCCAAGCGCGGCGACCTGCACGCGCGCCGTCGCGTGCTCACGGTTGTGCGCGACAAGGACGTCGTGCACGTGCTGTTCGACGAGATCGGTCCGCGCTTTGCGAACCGTCCCGGCGGCTACACCCGCATCACCAAGATCGGCACCCGCAAGGGCGACAACGCCCCCATGGCCGTGATCGAGCTGGTCGAGGCCCTCACCGTGCAGCAGACCGCTGTCGGCGAGGCCGAGGCCGCCACGAAGCGTTCGGTCAAGGAGAAGGCTGCCAAGAAGGCCGCTCCGGTGGCCGAGGCAACCGACGCTGATGACGCCGCTGCTGAGGACGCAGTTGCTGATGAGGAGACCGAGGCCACGGCCGAGGCGACCGACGACGCGCCCGCTGAGGATGCACCTGCTGAGGACGCGTCCGCTGAGGATGCGACCGCCGACGCTGACGAAGCAGCCGATGAGGCAGCCAAGGGCGACACCAAGGACGCGTGACCCCATCCGGTCATCGCACATCGACGAACCCGCTGCTCCCCTACCCGGGGAGGGCGGGTTCGTTCGTGTGCGGCTTGACCTCGCCTATGACGGCACCGACTTCAGCGGGTGGGCGTGGCAGCGGGGGAGTGGGCTGCGCACTGTGCAAGGCGTGCTTGAGGCGGCGTTGGCCCTCGTGCTTCGCCTGCCCGAGGCACCGCGCACCACGTGCTCGGGTCGCACCGATGCCGGCGTTCATGCACGCGGCCAAGTAGCTCATGTCGACCTCGACCCCGACCTCGTGGCTCGCACCGACGCTGCCGAGCTGATGCGACGTCTCAACGGTGTTCTTCCGCGCGACGTGCGCGTGCATTCGGTGTCGGTGGCGCCCCCAGGTTTCGATGCTCGGTTCTCGCCCACCTCGCGCATCTATCGGTACCGAATCTGCGACCGGCCGGAACACATCGATCCCCTGCGTCGGCACGAGGTCGTGCTCACCCGCTCGCCGCTGAGTGTGGCGGCGATGAATCAGGCTGCAGCACCGCTGGTTGGTCTTCACGATTTCGGCGCCTTCTGTCGGCGGCGTGAAGGAGCCACGACCATCCGCACATTGATCCGGCTGGGCTTCTCGCGGACCGACGATGGCCTGGTGGTCGGCACGGTCGAGGCCGACGCCTTCTGCCATTCGATGGTGCGCTCGCTGGTGGGGGCGCTCATCGACGTCGGCGATGGTCGCCGTGAGCCAGGCTGGTTGACGGCCCGCCTGGCGGCCGGTGAGCGTGTTCCCGACATCCACGTGGCCCCGGCGGCGGGATTGACCCTTGAGCAGGTGGTGTTCCCACCGGATGCGGAGCTGGCCGCGAGAGCCGATTCCACCCGCCGCTCGCGCGAGCGAGTTACCAGGCGTCCGGAGGCAGGCTCTGGCGGCTGAGGGACCCGGCTTTGACCCTCGCAAGCGCAGCCGAGTACCCTGGGCCGTCGTTGTGCCCCCCGTATCTGCGGTGAGCACAGGCGAGAGCTTCCCCCCCACAGATCGAATCATCAGATCGAATCCCGAGGCGCCCCGGCGTTCGGCGGTCATCATCTGGATACGAAAGCGAAGGCAGCACCGTGCGCACCTACAGCCCCAAGCCCGGCGACGCTCAGCGTCAGTGGCTCGTCATCGACGCCACCGACGTCGTCCTTGGCCGTCTGGCCTCTCAGGTCGCCGTTCTGTTGCGTGGCAAGCACAAGGCCACCTTCGCTCCGCACGCCGACATGGGCGACTTCGTTATCGTCATCAACGCCGAGAAGATTGCGTTGACCGGTGCCAAGCTCACCAACAAGCCCAACTACCGTCACTCGGGCTTCCCGGGTGGTCTGAAGTCGGTCACCTACGCCGAGCTCCTCGAGAAGGATCCGCGTAAGGCCGTCGAGAAGGCGATCAAGGGGATGCTTCCCCACACCAAGCTGGGCCGTCAGCAGTTCACCAAGCTCAAGGTGTACGCAGGTGCCGAGCACCCGCACACCGCGCAGCAGCCGGTCCCGTTCGAAATCATCCAGGTCGCGCAGTAAGCCACGGCGACTCCGTTTCACCCGAAGGAAAGGAAACCGTGGCGTGACCGAGCAGGCCACCGAGACGGTTCTCAGCACTGAGACCCCCGTCACGAGCGAGACACCTCGCACCATCGTCAGCGCCCCCGGCGCGGCCACCGGCCGTCGCAAGGAGGCCATTGCCCGCGTTCGTATCGTGCCCGGCACCGGACGTTGGGTCGTCAACGGCCGCGAGCTGGCTGAGTACTTCCCGAACAAGGTCCACCAGCAGCTGGTGAACGAGCCGTTCGCCACGCTCGCCATCGAAGGCCGCTTCGACGTCATCGCCCGCATCAGCGGCGGCGGCGTCTCCGGTCAGGCCGGTGCCCTTCGCCTGGGGATCGCGCGCTGCCTTAACGCCATCGACGAGGAGGGCAACCGCCCAACCCTCAAGAAGGCCGGCTTCCTCACCCGCGACGCCCGCATCAAGGAGCGCAAGAAGTACGGCCTGAAGAAGGCCCGCAAGGCGCCCCAGTATTCCAAGCGTTAAGCGATCGCGCTTCACACCAGACCACCGTCGATGCCCCGGACTACGCTCCGGGGCATCGTCATGTCCAGCCATCGCTCGCAGGAGGTTCCGGTGACCCGACTGTTCGGCACCGACGGCGTGCGGGGCCTGGCCAACCGCGATCTGACTGCTGAGCTGGCTCTTGATCTGGCCGTCGCGGCCGCGCATGTGCTGGGCGAGGTGGGGGCCTTCGCTGGGCACCGCCCCAAGGCCGTCGTTGGCCGCGATCCTCGCCCCTCGGGTGAGTTCCTCGAAGCCGCTGTCGTGGCGGGCTTGGCCAGTGCCGGTGTCGACGTGATTCGGGTCGGGATCCTGCCGACGCCGGCCGTGGCTCATCTGTGCGTCACCTACGGCGCCGACCTCGGCGTCATGCTCTCGGCCAGTCACAACGCGATGCCCGACAACGGAATCAAGTTCTTCGGCAAGGGCGGTCATAAGCTCGACGACGCCGTCGAGGACGCGATCCAGACGCGGATCGGTGAGCCGTGGGCGCGTCCTTTGGGTCACGACATCGGCCGCGTCATCGACGACGTCACGGGAGAGGACGCCTACGTCGCGCATCTGCTCTCGACGCTGCCCAATCGACTTGAGGGTGTGCGCGTGGTGCTCGACTGCGCCAATGGCGCAGCGTCGGTCGTTTCGCCACGCGCGTTCCGCGAGGCCGGTGCCGAGGCGATCGTGCTGG
>Ga0105048_10006067_pt1 | contig 19473 bp, 14 predicted proteins | sample MAT05_FD_78382 | JGI IMG/M metagenome (GOLD analysis project Ga0105048, IMG submission 78382) | Freshwater microbial communities from Lake Fryxell liftoff mats and glacier meltwater in Antarctica - MAT-05 | ecosystem: Environmental > Aquatic > Freshwater > Ice > Liftoff microbial mat | place... | reverse complement strand
TTTGCCCAGAGGATATTCCTTATAGGGGGAAGGTTGGCGGCTCCAATCCAAGCCTCGATTTTTGCTGGCGATCGTATCTGGATCGTACTTTGTACGCTGGTGGTAATGTTGAGCGATCGAGGCTTCGGTCATAGAAACATCCTTAAAGAAAAATAGAGCGGATAGAAAGAAAGTAAAGTATTGATTAGGATTCTGGCAAATCTTGAAGTACTTCTGGAGCGATCGCTACCGGAAGCTTCCGCCACCAACGTTTATAGCCATAGATACCTAGGCATAGTAATCCCCAGTAAGGACTATAGACTAGCAACCATAAGGCTAATTTCAGGAACCCGGTTGTTACTCCTCCTAGGGAAGAAGTAGCCTGCTGCCAAGTTTCTCCCAATTGAAGACCCAGGGCAGGAGTAGCAGAGCCTCCAGTAGCCAAGGCTTGCAAATTAATAGTCACCTTAGAGTAGGCAACTTGACTTTGGAGATTTTGAAGTTGGGCATCAATTTGTTCGATAGATTGGCGCACAGTACTAATTTCTTGAGCAACCTTGAGGATATCAGCTACAGAGCCAGAGCGGTTCATAATCTCCAGTAAAGCCGCCTCAGTTTTTCGCAGATTTTTTAATCTAGCAGCGGAGTCTACTAATTGACTACTTACATCTTCTGAGGATAGACTCTGGCTCTGGACTGTACCGAGGGTTTTTAAAGCCTCTAGGGTTGTTTCTAGTTTTTCTTGAGGGATGCGGAGTTGTAGGGTGGCCCGATGGCGATCGCTAGGGTTGGCTTGACTGTCTTCTAGAGAAAGAATATCCCCCCGTTGCTGACGAACCGCACTACTAATTTGTTTAATGCTATCTTCCACCGAGACTACTACCAAAGCTATGGTGGCAGTTTTGACCAACTGGGGAGTGGAAACCGGATTTCTCTCAGCAGGTTTCTCAGCACTAGAGTTGGCTTGGGAGACTGGTGCATTGTCTTGAGCAACTCCTCCACTTGCTGCCCCTTGAGCAGGCGCAGAGCTAGTCTTGGCTGAGGGGGTAGGACTGCCACAACTATTAACTAGCAGACCGACTAGGAGAGGGGTGACAAATAAAGTTGGTTTGAGTAAAGGTCGATTTATCATGAATTAACTCTCCTATCTAAGCCTCACGAATATTTCTAATGGTTCGGGGTAGTACTCCTACCAATAAGGAAAAAGCCTCATCAGGAATTCTGGCGATCGCCTTCGCATCAAAATAATGTTCAAACTGCTCCAGGATCATTTTGGCCCGTTGCTCTGGTTGGGCTTGCTCTGTGATCCTCCTAGTGAGTTGAATCCATTGGCGACGAGTCAGATACCCCCGCTGGCGATCGTCCGCAGCCGCAGGAACCAATAAATCTAAATCTCCCACTGGCAGCACCTCCCGACAAGCTAAGTCTCCTACCCCTCCCACGATCGAACCAGGTCCAGCAAACTCTGCATGGTAAGACTTATAGAGAATCAATCCATTACGCCGCCGGGGATTGACAATCATTAATTGCTGCTGCTGGAGTTGTTCCAAAATCCCTTCATGCATAGTTAGTTTTGTTTCACCCTTCATAGTTACAGCACTTTGCAAGTGCATTTAGTCCAAAGGATTTTTTGAGCGCAATGCGCCGTATATATTTATCATCCTCGTCATCATACCTGCCCCAGCCTTAGATCACCTGAAATTCGCCCGTAAATTTACTTAATAAATTCCTCTACACTACCCTGCTAGGTTGCAGGTGCTTGTGAAGAAACAGTCGTTTCGGATGCCCCAAAAGCAAAGACCACCAGCTATGCTCCACTCCCCGCAATTGATAGCCTGCCTTCAAGTATAGCCGCCGAGCTTCATAATTATTCTCTAAAACATGGAGGTAGAGGTCTTCAAAGCCCCACACCAAAACTAACCGCTCACAAGCTGTCAGGAGTTGCATGGCAGCTCCTTGACGGCGGTAAAGTTTTTTGACGGCTAGATTAGAAATATAAGGATAGTGGGGATGGAGAGACTGCCAAACCATAGGGAGCCGCAACGCCACTTCGATCGTCCCCGCCAGTTCTTCCGATTGATCTATTTGATCTACCGCCGCCACCAAACAGGCATAGTGGGGGGGTGAAGCCCGGAGACGATTTCTTAGATCTTCATAGATTCCGAGCCGGAGGAGCGGAAAAATCCAGCCCATTAGGCCCGATCGGCCATGGAAACTATCAGCCAAAATTTCTGCCAAACTACCCAGATCCCGGGTCTGAGCAGTACGGATAGCAAAAGCATATCTTACGGTCAATATCGCCTCCTCTAGGGGCAAGAGAGGTTGGGCGGGAGGAACTAAGAAAGAAAACCAAGAGTTAACAAACACAAGTGTGAGGAGTGAGTCATAAAACAATAACTGCTAACTAAATTAGCAGAAATTTACCAGAAAACCAGTCAAAGATATATTAAATTCATATTAGCGAAATCTTGGCTCTAAAGCTCCTTCTTAAGAACTATCAAGAGAAATAAGAAATTTCCGAGCCTGCATCTGGAAAATAGAAAAGTGCTAAGGTAATCACAATTACGACTAGAAGGCTGTTCCTCCTAGTAAATATCGCAACTGGGGAAAAGAACAATAAAATAGGTTAGAGATGGACAGTTATCTAAACCAACAATTAATTTTCCAAAAATAGCTACTAACAGTCCAACTTTTCTCGTCTTTGCCTTAAACTAGCTAAATAGTCCTAGGGTGAATCAACTTGTAATATTTCCTACCTCTCAAGAAAAACTTGCTAATCAACTATACTGAAGTCAAGAAAAATATTGTGAATAAGTGGGTGGCGTTTGTCTACCCCGATAAGAACCCTTGGCACTAGGAGAGTGGCGCATGAAGTCCCCAGCCATACCTAAACCAAAAATCTTGGTTGTTGATGATGAACCAGATAATCTAGATCTACTCTATAGAACTTTCTATCGGGAATATAAGGTATTGCGGGCAGAAAGTGGCCCCGCAGCCCTAGATATTTTGGAGCAAGAAGGGGGCGTAGCCGTAATTATTTCTGATCAAAGAATGCCCATGATGAGTGGGACAGAGTTTTTGAGCCTCACTGCCACCCGTTACCCAGACATCATTCGGATTATTCTCACAGGGTATACCGATGTAGAAGATTTAGTAGAGGCGATCAATGCTGGAAAAGTCTTTAAGTATGTCACTAAGCCTTGGGATGCTGAAGAACTGAAATTACTTGTCCGGCAGGCTTGGGATACCCATAATGTCCTTAAAGTCCGCACTGAGGAGCTGACTCGTAGCCTCCGGAGAGAATCTCTACTTAATACTGTTATTAATACGATCCGTAGTGCTCAGTATGGACGATTAGGAACTTCTCCCCTCAAGCAAATTCTCCAGACCATTGTCAACACCGTAGGACATATGCTGGAAATTGATGTGTGTATTCTGCGCCCCTTTCAAGAGGAAAAACTGGCTAAACAGTGGTTCATATATCAAAAGTCTAGAGTAGAAAAACTAACAGGGGAAGCTCCATCTCAAGCCTCACCAGGGTTGGTTACCTCTCTGCCTAGTAATTCTAGTATTTGGGGAGAAACAGTTTGGGAAACTCAAGATATTGAAGTTATCCATGATATAACCTTGAGCGATCGCTTCCTAGGCGACGACCCCCATCAGCAAAACCGCCGTCTCGCCTACCAGCAAGCAAATATCTGCTCTAGCTTAATAGTCCCCCTAATCTCTCAACAATCTCTAATTGCCGTCATGGCTCTCCACCAATGCGGGGAACCCCACCAGTGGGAAGATGATGAGATCCAACTGGTGGTGATGGTAGCAGACCAGGCTGCCCTTGCTCTTTCCCAAGCCAGAGCCTTTGAGCAGCTCAGGGCTTTGGCAACTCAGCAAGAGTTGGTCAATACTATTACTACAGCGATCCGCTCTAGTCTTGATCCCCAAGAGATTTTTACGGCGATTACCCAGCAATTGGGGGAAGCCTTGGATGTAGATGCCTGTGTTCTTTCTTTATGGCGGGATGAGGATGAATTTGTCCAGTGTGTGGGTTTGTACGAAAAAGTTGTCCTTGGAGGCAATCCTTCAGAATCTGCCTTGCATGGCTTATCTCAATCTTTGGTGCCGATCGCTGGCAACCCAGTCTTGCAACAATTACTAATCACAACCCAACCAGTAGCAATTGATGATCTAGAGGTAAGTCCTCAGTTGAATGGATTCGACCTGCCGCTCCGAAAACCTGCTAGGGCTTTGTTATTGGTTCCTTTGCTTTCTGATGGCAAAATTATTGGCAGTATTACCCTGCGGCAATTGCACCAGCCCCGTCTGTGGCAAGAAACAGAAATTAACCTTGCTCAAGCCGTGGCTTCTCAGGCGGCGATCGCAGTGCAGCAGTCCCGCCTCTACCAAAAAACTAGACAGCAGGCAGAAAGGCTGATGGAGCTTGATCGCCAAAAAACCGAATTTTTCCAAAACATATCCCACGAATTTCGCACGCCCCTAACCCTGATGATCGGCCCCTTGGAAACTGCTGCTAGTCAAAGTCAGGGAATGCCCCAAGATCAAGCAGCAATCTCCCTCCGCAATTCCCGCCGACTCCTGCGCCTTGTAAATCAACTTTTAGATCTTCAACGCCTTGATGCCGGAAGAATGCAAGCTAGTTTCCGCCCCTGTAACTTAGTAGATTTTGTCCAACAGATCGTGGAAGCTTTCCGCCCCTACTGCGAGAAAAAAGGCTTAACCATTCTCACCCAGCTAGTTCCCTGTGCGGCGGTATACCTAGATTTAGAGAAATTTGATAAAGTCCTCTACAATCTCCTCTCCAACGCCATGAAATTTACTGGTACTGACGGGCAAATCACGGTGAGACTAGAGCCAGCAGGCAATCATGTGCGGCTGCAAGTCAGTGATACCGGCATTGGTATTCGTCCAGAGCAAATTCCCCACCTCTTTGAGCGGTTCCGCCAAGCTGAAGGCTCTATCAACCGTTCCTACGAAGGCAGCGGTCTGGGGCTGGCTCTTGTCAAGGAGCTAGTAGAAATGCACGGCGGACAAATTTCTGTAGAATCGGAGTACGAAAAGGGAACTACTTTTGTCGTCTGGCTCCACACTGGGACAGGACATCTGCCCTTAGATCAAGTCTTGGAGATTCCTACGGAAATTCAAGCCTCTAGAGCATCTGTAGAGTTGGCAGATTTAGAAACAGAATTACAAAATGATGCTGGAGACGAGGAATTTCAGGTTGTATTGGAAGCAAAAGAAACTCCTGCCACGGTGGATATTGAATCTCCCCAAAATTTGCCGAGGGAAATCACCGATTCCCTAATGCCACCTCCCCCAAGGGCAAAGGTTTTAGTAGTGGATGATAACCCAGATTTGCGGGGCTATGTATCCAGTATTCTCCGGGATCACGGTTATCAAGTTTTAGTGGCCCGTAATGGCCGGGAGGGTTTCGAGGTTACCCAGCAATATCAACCACAACTTATTGTTACTGACCTGATGATGCCGGAAGTTTCCGGGCTGGAACTAGTTCAAATGGTGCGCCAGCAACCCCAACTCCAAGGGATTCCGATTATTTTATTAACAGCGAAAGCCGATGAAGTAAGCCGTTTAGAAGGGACAGAGTTGGGGGCGGATGCCTATCTTTCTAAACCTTTTAACGATCGCGAGCTTCTTGCCGAGGTGCGTAACCTGTTGGCTCTGAAAGCTAATGAGCAAAAGGTAGTGGATTTGAACCTATACCTTACCCAATCGGTATTAAGTCGCTTCTTACCGCCCGGAATGGTAGAGAAAGCTGCCACGGGAGAAATGAGCCTAGACCTGCGCCCAGAGCCGAGACTGATTACTATTCTCTTTAGTGATATTGTAGGTTTTACTCAACTGGCGAATACTTTGCGATCGCGGCGAGTGGCGGAATTGCTCAATGAGTATCTTGAGGAAATGACCCGAGCGGTGTTTACTAACGGGGGGACGGTGGATAAGTTTATGGGGGATGCTATTTTGGCTCTATTTGGAGCGCCGGAAGAACTTAGCCCTAATGAACAAGTCCGGCGGGCGATCGCCGCTGCCAAGCAAATGCAGTCTGCCCTAGCAGAGCTAAACCATCGTTGGCAGGAGTTGGGAATTGTGGGCGAGAATGGCCCCCCGCCAGTCCAGTTCCGGTGTGGAATTCATCAAGGAACAGCCGTGGTGGGAATGTTTGGGGGAGCGCAGCGATCGGACTACACTGCGATCGGCCCTAGTGTCAATATTGCCGCCCGCCTCCAGCAAGCTGCCCAACCGGATTCTATCCTTGTTTCTGCTGCCGTTGCCGACTATCTCGAAGAGGCTCAAGTCACAAAAGGCAGTTCCCTAAAGCTGAAGGGAGTAGATGAGACGGTTTTAACTTTCTTTGTCAAATAGAGTGAAATATAGCATTTTGCAAGTGCCTAGTGTATAGATAATTTTTTAAGCGGAATACTTAAAAAATTATCGCTGTAGCTACGACAGTAAAATATTTCGCCACTGGTTTATAGTTTGCTTGAGGATTTTTGACTCTGGAGTATAGACAGCGGTTGCTATTTGTCGCTGCAATTCTTGGAGTTGCTGGAGTAACTTGAGGAGGTTTGTAGAGATAGAAATTTCTGGGATAGATAAGGCAGCAATTTGGTTTTTGATTCTCCATAATTGCTGGAGTTGGTTAATAAAATCTAGGCTTAGAGAGTTGGGTAGTTCTGGAATGAGTAAATCATCTTCTAAATCCATAGAATTATGGAGATTTTCTGGATTATCTAAATCATCAGAATTACCTAAGTTATCTTGACTATCTAACAATTTAGAATGGCTAGAACCGAGTTGAAAATCCGTCAATTTTTCATAACCTAGAAACTCTTGCATGATCTGGAAAGCCTGATGAACCTCTTTTCCTCCGGGGTAAGGTAACTCGGGCCATAGCAACTCCGAGCTATTAATCTTGGATGACTGATGATTAAGCCTTGATAACTGATAACTAAATTGACTCAGAAAAGTATTTCTTCCTTGTCGTCGCCAGTTAGTCAAAAGCCATATCAGGCGTTCTGTTAAGCTATTAACGCTATCGGTACTAATATCTATCCAAGTGTGAGCTAATTCTCCTAATAAAACCGTTCTTTGGTTTGGTAATAATAGCCAATCTTGCTGAGTTATTGGGGGATAGAAGTAATTGTTTAATAAGGGATTTTCTAACCAACTATAGAGGAGTTTGAGGGGACTAGGGTGGCGATGGAGATACTTCGATAAGGCTCGTTGGGCGATCGCTCGTTGCCAAGGATTCACCATCACAGCCAAACATTTTTCTAGACCAATTTGATCATTCATCTCTAGTTGTTTTTGCAGAAACAAACCACCGCCGGGTAAGGGTAAAACTAATAATTCATCCCAGAGGATCGGATGGTCTTTTCCTGTCTTTTTTGTAAGTAATAAACCTAGACTCCAAAGCAATTCAGCTAGATAAATAGGCAAGCGCAAAGCTCCGATCGCCACCATCAAGTTAAACCAAATACCGATCGTCCTGAAGGTATTAACGGCTGGCAATACTCGCCCCCGAATGCTGATAGAGGCGGTGAAAAGAATAATGGTAATTACCCCTCCAGCGAAGGCGATCACCAGAGTAAAAAATAGGCTACTAAAAACTCCCGTAGCTCTCTTTCCGCTTAAACCACTGGCAGCATTGAGAGTCAAGCCCAGAGTGATCCCCAAGAGAATGTACATCACCAAAACCAGAGTTTCGGCACTAAATTGTTCCTTGAAACTGGGGTTGTTGCGGAAGCGATCGATCACCACCAAAGCGCCCGAAAGCAAGACACTATTGCTACAGGTAATCAGCAAACTCGCCCCAAAAGCTCCCAAACCTCCCGCCATAATTAGCCCCAAAGCTAGGAAAATCGCCATGGCAGCGATCGCCATCATCGCCGACAGACTTGTACAACTAGCAAAGATTAGATTGAATAATAACTGTTGATTTCTCGCGCCACCAAGAGCAAGTTCAGTCCCCGTATTCATCGCCCAGAGTTTCGGGAACCGTTCAAACCCCGTAGAAATTATTTGCTTGCCATCGGGTGTGGCTGTTACAGTTCGCACCCAGCTTTGGTGTCCCGTGAGGGTGTGCTGGAGTTGGCCCGTGATTACTTCCCAGATTTTGACCGTGCGATCGCTAGATCCAGAAATTATCTGCCCTTGATCAGTTAGGCTCAAATCCGTTACCCAGCCCTGATGCCCGGTTAGGGTATGAAGCAATTTATGGGCTGGCAAATCCCAAACCCGGACGGTGCGATCGGCTCCTCCAGAAATCGCATACTTGCTATCCTGAGTTATAGCTAAATCAGCGATCGTACTGGTATGCCCCGTGAGGGTAGCAATTTCTTGACCCTTAGACAAATCCCAGATTTTAATTTGATTATCAGCAGCGGCAGAAATAATTGTTTGCTGGTCAGAAGTAACTGCTACTTGAGTTACGCCGCCCGTATGTCCCTTAAGGGTATATTTAACCTCCCCCGTTGCCACATCCCAGACCTTTACCTGCTGATCTGTACTGCCAGAAATTAGTTGTTTGCCATCTTTAGTTACGGCAAGGGCAACTACGGGCTGGGTGTGACCAGTGAAAGTGCGGAGATTTTCCCCAGAATCTAAATTCCACAACTTCAGGGTATTATCCACAGAAGCAGAAATTGCTTGAATCTGGTTGGGTAAAATTTCCACGTCTGTGACCCAGCCCCGATGCCCCTTCAGGGTTTTTAGGGATTTTCCCCGACCTAAATCCCAGACTCGTAGGGTACGATCGCGCCCTCCAGATACTGCAATTTCCCCATTCTTTGTTATCGCTACATCTGTGACACTCATCTGGTGCCCCCGCAGGGTGTGTAACTCCTTGCCCTGCTGCAAATCCCATACTTTGAGGGTGGCATCGGCAGAAACTATTTGCACCCGTTCAAAGCGATCGCCCGCTGCCGTCACCATCACCCGCCCATTCTCAGAAATAGCCACCCGATTAACCCAAGAAGTATGCCCCGCCGTCATTCCTTGCCGATAAAATCCCAACCCTATCCCGGCAAAAGCTATCACAAAAATTAGGGCGATCGGCAGCATCCAGTAGAGCCTCCGGTAGGCAGCAACCCGCCAACTCCGCCAAAATCTGACTAGTCCTGCCAAGCGATAAACTAGAGGATCCCCTTGGTAAAGATAGCTATGGAAGGCTCTAGGGCGACAGAATACCCAGTAGGTAAGGAGAGCATAGTGGTAAGGGTTGAAGGGATTGAGCCGGGCAGGTAAGGAATTAGAGGGAGGAAAGGTGGGCATAGGGATAAGAGGGGGTTAAAAAAAGGCAGGTACTCTTCTGCGGTTGGCGGGTAAGCCACGATCGCTCAATAGAACTAAATTAATGTGACAGTTACTAGGCATACTAGAACTTGAGGTAAGACTATTTGAAGTAATACTATCAGGGGCCATAAATTCACAAGTAGCAGTACCCAGAAAAAGCCGTTGATCATTAAATATTCGTAAGTTGTAACCATACTCCCGAGCATTAAGCGCAAAGTGATTAATTAAACTATATTTTTCTACGTAGTTAATAAAGCTCCAAATCTGGCGATCGACAATTAGATCCACTCGCCGCTCTTCGGGGTATCCGAGCCAATTAACCACAATCTGCCGTCCAAACTGATCCCGAACCCACCACAGACTAGGATTAGTTATCCCTGCTTGAGACACAGTATTAGCCGTAAAAACTCCCTCCCTCACAGCTCTTTCTGGCTCATTGATTAGTTCCAACTCCAAGGGAGGATTGGACAGAACATTCTGAGCATAAGTTGGCAAGTTTAAGATATTAGTAGCTAGGCTAACTAAAGCCATAAGGCTTAAGGATTTTGCCATGATAGAATTACTCATAACTTTTCTGCGATTCGTAATTTAGCCGATCGCGATCGGGGATTAGTTCTCATTTCTGTTTCTTGGGGCAGAATCGGTTTTTTTGTTAATACCTGAACTTGGGGATTTTCCCGGAGGCTATGTTTTACTATTCTATCTTCCAGACTATGAAAACTGATAACTACAATTTTGCCTTGGGGTTGGAGCCACAGGGGAGCAATTTGGAGAAATTTTTCTAGGGAAGCTAATTCTTGATTTACAGCGATTCTTAAGCCTTGAAAAACCCTCGTGGCGGGATGAATTCTCCCGTGGCGGTAAGCACCGGGTACCGATTGACTAATTGCCGTCGCCAGTTCGGTAGTAGTCTGAAAAGGACGTTTCTCCACAATTACTTTTGCCAAACGTCTTGATAATCTTTCTTCGCCATACTTGAAGAAAATATCAGCCAATTGCTTTTCTTGCCAGTAATTAATAATAGTTTTAGCGGTTAAAGTTTGGCTTTGATCCATCCGCATATCTAACTCAGCTTCGAGGCGAAAGCTAAACCCCCGACTAGGCTCATCTAGTTGGTAGGAACTCACTCCTAGATCGGCAATTATCCCGGCAAATTTAACCTCTCCGGGTTGATAATCTCCAAAGTTACCATGCCAAAAATTTAGGCGATTTTCATCCTCTTTCAGTAAGGCTTGACAGTGGGCGATCGCCGCCTCATCTCGATCGATCGCTGTTACTTTCCCCCCCGCTTCTAAGATCAACCTCGTATGTCCACCACCACCAAGAGTGACATCTAAGTAATGTCCTCCGGGCTGGATAGCTAACCCAGCGATCGCTTCTTGAGGTAACACAGACTGGTGGGAAAATTCTTTATTCACTAACTTCTCAGATATACTTTCTTCTTAAGTTATCTTACAGCCGAAATAATTTTTTTATTCATTAAAATAAAGTTGAGGCATAAGGTTGATTAACAGATTAGACCTCGATTAGACCTCTCAGATTTGCACGAATTTGTATGAAGCTAAAAAAGAGCCTTAATGCTAAACGTCTGACAAGAGAACAGGTGCAGGAATTAATTACCACCGAGGGAACGCTGCGCCCAGAGTTTAGCACGTGCTTTGCCCGAAGTTATTCTGAAGTTAACCACGATCGCCCCTTAGTCTACGAGTTGCCGGGCGATCGGTTTTTGTTTGTTTTTGACCCCAGAGAAAGTGCTTTAGGGGGCAAGGGAGATATTTATGCTGGGGAATATTTTCGGCAGTGGGTACGATCGCCCCAACGTCATCAACAGGATCTAATCAAAGGCTGCTATAGTTCCGTGAGCCATTGGTTTTACTACTCAGAGTACAAACAGGAATTGATTCATAATACTGATTTTTTAGTTGCCGATCTAGCAGCACAGTTAGCGATCGCACCCCAGCTATTAGATTTCTCCTACCCCAGCCTCGATATCCTAACTCAGGGAACTACTAATTATGGCTACCTACCAAAGTCTCTGGCTAACTCCCCACCTAATACCAAATCCAGTTATGAAGATAGTTCTATTTCTCAGTCCGCGCAGGCGGACTTTGCTCTTGTAGACGCGGTTTCAACCGCCCTAGGTAAGCAACTACCCAAAGTGCGATCTCCTCAATCTAATCTGGTTAACCATCTTTACGACCACCTAGTAGCTTATATTGGCGAAGTTCTCCGGCGCAGAGTCAAGGGGGAATGGGCGATCAGCGATAAGACGATCGATGAAAGTAGTAGCTGTTTTTACCCTTATGTTCGCTCTGGAGCAAATCAAGTTTTGATGCCCATTAATGTCGTCTGGGAAGAACTAGTTGGAGTATCAACTCCACAATGGCGACAAGCAACCATCAAGGAAATCAGGCGTTTTTCCCTCAGGATTATGGGGTAAGATACGAGAACTAAGGCAAATTTTTGTTAGAAATCCTAAAATCGCCCTCAAAAAAATCTAGCCCAGACTTGCTACCGATACTATTTTTCTATGACCACCAATTCAGCCAATCATGAATCCATCCCAGCCCAATCTCCAGTAGTTGTCCGGCTGATGGAAATAGATGATCTAGCCCCAGTATTTCACCTCGGAGAATCTCTATTTACTAGCGATCTTTATCCTTATCTATACCGGACTTGGGAAGAATGGGAAGTGACGGGTTTTTATAACACAGACCCAGATTATTGTCTAGTAGCGGAGATAGACGGAATGGTGGCGGGGTTCATCTTAGGAACCGTGATTAGTAAAGCTAGCTGGAACTATGGTTACATTACTTGGCTAGGAGTTAGTCATGCTTTTCAGCGACGGGGTGTGGCAGGGAAATTGTTCGACAAGTTAGTGGAGCGGATGATCGAAGAAGGAGTGCGCTCCATGCTCCTAGATACTGATCCGGCTAATACGGCAGCGGTTAAATTCTTTGCTAGCAAAGGCTTTGGCAATACCAGACAACACGTCTACCTATCTCTCAACTTAAGTAAACACGAATACTACGGTCGGATTATTTCCTACGAGCGAGATAAAGCCGATCGCGCGAATCCTTGGCGATCGAGACGCAGACTCAACTAAGATACAACGAACCCATACCTCACTAGGAGCAGATTATTGTATGCTGGTTTTTAGTAGCAGCAGGCTAGTTGATGATGACAATTCAAAATTCCCTACTAGCAGATTTAATAACCAGTTTTCCTGACCTTGATATTCAGGTCTATTTCAAGTCTTCCCTCACAGCACTTTCTCATGCGATGGAAGATCAAGTTTTAGCGGACACCGAAGCTCAATCCTTGGTGATCGCTAGTTTCCAACAAGCTCGTTTCTATCGCCAAGAAGCCCACCGTTACCGGCTAATTGCCCAACAAACCGATCAAGTCTACGTGTTATCTGCTCCAGAGACTGAGTTTCGCAACTCCTCTGAATACCATGAAAATATATCTTTTGATTCCCATGACTCCTTAAGTTCAGAATGGCACTTGGTCGTAATTGGTCAGACCTATTCCTACTGCTTAGTTTGCCAAGAACAACAATTTGAGCCGGGGCTAACAGAAGAGCTAGATTCCACCAGAAGTTTTGATGGAATTTGGACTTTCGATCGCACCATTAGTTGCCAAGCAGCCTCCCTGCTTCTGGACCGGATTTTAAGCTATCGTCCAGAGTTAGCAAAGAAAATTCAAATTGCCAGAACTAAATATCTAGATGCTTCCGCCGCCCCTCTAGATTCTAATAGCAGTGCTCTCAACCCCGATCCTTTTGTCCAGCGATTAGTTGCCTACCTGCAAGCGGGGCAGTATAAACTCACCAAAGCCTATCGCTCCATTGCCTCTCAAGAACAAAAAGAACGATTACTAAATTTCATTACCACCGCCATCCGCCGGAGTCTTAATCCAGAAGAAATCTTGGAGGTCGCAGTCCAAGAACTAGGGCAAGTGATGGATTGTTGCCGCTGTTTGATCTATCGATGCAAGGCAAGCGATCGCAGTGTCACCTTCTGCCACGAATTTCTACGGGGTAAAACAGTTTCCCTACTAGGACAGAGCCTCAAAGTGCCAGAGTATTTGTATTGGCAGCGGGCTGGGCTAGAGCCTTATACAGTTGCAGATACCAAAGAATCTATTCCGGGCTGGTTTCCTTTAGTTCCAGCCCCCCGTTCCTGTCTGCTAGTTCCGGTCATTTATCAAAATCAATTATTGGGGATGATAGAGCTGCATCATTACGGAACCACACCTCTACAATGGACAGCAGAAGAAGTTATCCTAGTTCAGGCGATCGCGTCCCAAGTAGGGATTGGGCTAATCCAAGCCGAAGCCTACAGCAACCTAGAAGACCTCAACCAACAACTAGCCGCCCTAGATAGAACCCGCAGCAACTTAGTAGCCATCACTGGTCACGAACTCCGCACTCCCCTATCTACCATTCAAGTCTGCCTAGAAAGCCTCGCTGCCGAGCCAGATATGCCCCTAGAAATGCGGCAAATTATGCTCAAAACCGCTCTGAGTGATGCCGAACGGATGCGTAAGTTAGTTCAAGATTTTTTAACCCTCTCCCGTCTAGAAAGTGGGCGCGTGGAATGGCATCCCGAACCCCTGTCGATCCAAGAATGTGTAGACCTTGCCCTCAGCAGTATTCGCTCCCACCGAGAACAGCAGGAACATCCCCGTATTCTTGCCCAATTACCAGATAACCTGCCCCCAGTCCAAGCAGATGGAGAATGGCTAGTAGAAGTTTTGATAAAATTATTAGATAATGCCTGTAAATTCACTTCTCCTCAAGGACAAATTAGGGTACAGAGTGAACCTAGCGGTAAATTTATGGTAGAAGTGAGGGTGATAGATACGGGCAGAGGGATTGAACCTAGTCGTCTAGAGGCAGTGTTCGATCGCTTCTACCAAGAAGAGGGAGCCTTACGGCGAACTACGGGTGGCATAGGTTTAGGGCTGGCTATCTGCCGCCAGATCGTCACTGGCTGGGGCGGAGAAATTTGGGCCGACTCTGCTGGCAAAGATCGGGGCAGTAGTTTTCATTTTACTATTCCTATTTTCGTTGCTAATAGTAACAGGGGCTAAAATTATCTCTAGGGCTTCGACCTAACTTGAAATCATTCTGTGGCAAAATACAACTGTAGTTAAGTAGTTAAGTAGTTAAGTAGTTAAAATGTACTGGGGAAATTCGTGAGTCAATTAAATTCAGATCAAGCCGCCCAACTACACTCTATTGGCTCTTTTCTCCACCAGAGGAGGTTGGAGTTGGGTGTAAGTTTAGAAGAAGTCAGCGAGAAAACTCGCATTCGCGTTCCTATTCTTCATTCCATAGAGGAAGGAGATATTGCGCTCCTGCCCGAGCCCGTCTATATTAAAGGTTTGGTGCGTACCTACGGCAATATTTTACAAGTTGATGGGAATACTCTCGCCGATACTTTCCCTTTAGAAAGTACTCCCCTAAATTCAGAACTTATCTCTAAAGCTCCAGAGGTTTCTGCTGGCGATCGCCTATCAGGACTTGCCCTACAACTATCAGATTTTACTCTTGGTCTCCAAAGTTCCCTAAAACCTTATTTAAAACCAATTCTTCTCTTCGGGGGAGCAGTAGTGGGTATCGCCATGGTAGTTTCTTTCCGCCAACCTCTTGTGGAGGCGATCGCCAAAATGCGCCCCACTAGATCCACACCCGAAGTTGGTCGTTCTGCAACCCCAGCCCCTATAGTCGAGCAACCCTCCCCTCAGCCCGTGGCACTTCCTGCGGATTCTGGCGTAGAAGCAACCATTAAGCTTTCCGCAGACTCTTGGCTGCAAATATCTACCGACGGCAAGGTTGAATTTGAAGGTACCTTAGAAGGAGGGACTGAAAGAAAATTTGTAGCCAAACAAAAACTAACCATCAGCGCGGGTAATGCTGGAGCTGTATCAGTTTCTATAAATCGAGAGCCTTCTAAACCTCTAGGGAATCCGGGAGAAGTTAAGGAAGCGATCTTCACCACTGCCAGTCAGTAAGCAGATGAATAATTCCAATGCAAATATGGATAAAGTTCTCACTACTTTGGCGATCGTTAATCGTGCCGATCAGGTTTTACTAAGTAGAGGTGTGATCTCGCTCTCAGAAATGCGTTCTGTAACTCTCCATAATGTGTTGGTAGATACGGGAGCTACTACCCTTTGCCTACCGCCCGAAATTATTAAGCAGTTAGGCTTGGAAGTGCTGAAAGAAGTAGATGTCTCCACCGCCACAGGAGTGAGTAAAGCTAGGATATTTCAGGATGCCAAAATTTCTGTTTGTGGACGAGAAGGAACTTTTGAATGTTTAGAGTTGCCGGGAGGGCGAGATGCTTTGTTGGGAGTAATTCCTCTAGAAGCTCTGGGGTTAGAACCAGATTTACAAAAATAAACTCTGCGAGTATTGCCCTCCGAGTCTGTAGATACCTATTTGACTATCCTTTGAACTTCAGGAAACAGTTATTATCAGATCGAATTACTAATAATTGACCATGACCCCTGATATTTCCTCCAATCCAGTTGACCTTATTGATGCTGATCTTGCAGATGTGGTGCAGAAGCGCCGCAACTTTGCTATTATTTCTCACCCCGATGCCGGGAAGACTACCCTCACAGAAAAACTGTTGCTTTACGGGGGAGCCATTCACCAAGCCGGAGCAGTGAAAGCACGAGCCTCTCAACGGCAGGCTACTTCTGACTGGATGGAAATGGAGAAACAACGGGGAATTTCTATTACTTCTACAGTGTTGCAATTTGCCTATTCCGGTTGTCAAATTAATCTGTTAGATACGCCCGGACACCAAGATTTTAGTGAAGATACCTACCGGACTTTAGCGGCGGCAGATAATGCGGTGATGCTGATTGATGCGGCGAAGGGTTTAGAACCCCAGACTCGGAAACTATTTGAAGTGTGTAAGTTACGATCGCTCCCCATCTTCACTTTTGTAAATAAGCTCGATCGCCCGGGGCGGGAACCCTTAGATTTATTAGATGAAATTGAACAGGAACTAGGCTTGGCGACTTACCCGGTGAATTGGCCGATCGGCATGGGAGATCAGTTTCGGGGAGTGTTCGATCGCCAGCTTCAAGAGATTCACCTTTTTCAACGCGCTGCTCACGGGAGCCGTGAGGCAGAGGATACGGTGATGAAGTTGGGCGATCCTCGTCTAGAAACCTTGCTAGACCCGCAAGTTTACCAACAGTTTAAGGATGAGCTAGAACTCATTGAAGGCGCGGGGACGGATCTGGATTTAGCCGCAGTCCATAGGGGAACTATGACCCCAGTATTTTTCGGTTCTGCCATGACTAACTTTGGGGTGCAATTATTTTTAGATAATTTCCTAGATTATGGACTGAAGCCGGGAAGTCACCTCTCTACCGCTGGGGAAATAGAAGCGACTTATCCCGAATTTACGGGGTTTGTGTTTAAACTTCAGGCCAATATGGATCCAAAACACCGCGATCGCATTGCCTTTGTCAGGGTTTGTACCGGGAAATTCACCAAGGATATGCTCGTCAGCCATTCCCGCACGGGGAAATCTATCCGCCTTTCTCGTCCCCAGAAACTTTTTGCTCAAGATCGCGCCTCTATTGAAGAAGCTTATCCGGGGGATGTGATTGGCTTGAATAATCCGGGGATGTTTGCGATCGGGGATACTATCTATACGGGCAAAAAACTAGAGTATGCTGGGATTCCCTGCTTTTCTCCCGAATTATTTGCCTATCTCAAAAATCCCAATCCTTCTAAGTTTAAGCAGTTCCAAAAAGGTGTGAGTGAACTGAGGGAAGAAGGGGCGGTGCAGATTATGTACAACCTAGATGAATCGAAGCGCGATCCGATTTTGGCAGCGGTGGGGCAGTTGCAATTTGAAGTAGTCCAGTTTCGGTTACTCAATGAGTATGGGGTGGAAACTATTACGGAACCCCTCGGATTTAGTGTGGCGAGGTGGGTAATTGATGGCTGGGATGCCTTGGAAAAAGCTGGCAGGTTATTTAATACTGTGACGGTGAAAGATAACTGGGGACGACCAGTTTTATTATTCAGAAATGAATGGAATGTGGGGCAGGTGGAAAGCGATCATCCTAATTTAAAACTAAGTAAAATTGCTCCTTTAGGTACTTTGGTTTAAGTAGCTTTTATTGACTATGCGATCGCTAGGGTCTATTGCTAAAATGAGCAGGATTACTTATCAAAGGAGGGGATTTATGATAGAGCAAATCATGACTTGGGCGGCGGCTCAGGCGATCGCTAAGATTGCCTTAGATAAATTTGTGGAAAGTGGGGCGGGGGAACTGGGTAAAAGTTTGGCTGGGGCATCGGCGGAGAAGGTGAAGCAGAAGGTGCAGCAGTTGGGGAATGCAGTCTGGAACCGGATTAAGGGGAATGCTGCTGTGGTGGAGGTGTTGCCAAAAGTTGCGGAGGGACAGCCGGAGGAAGTGCAGAAGATGAAAAATTATCTTTTTGCGCTTTGGAAGGATGAAAATTCTGAATTTGCTCAGGAAGTGAAGAAATTGGCAGATGAGATTCACTTTGAACTAACCCAGATTGAGGATAATAGCTCTATGACCCAAAATAACTATAATAAGGCCACAGGTTATCAGGTCAAGGTGAGTGGCGGCAGTCCACAAATAGGCAAAATCAATAATAACTATGGAACTCAGCCAAAAGATTAGGGATTTGATAGGGGCTTAATATAGAGGGCGCAAAGCCTTGCGCCCCTACGAGACTTGGGTTACAGGATAAATCTTTGGGGGAATTGCGGGTAATAATTAATTGCGTAGGGACGCAAGGCTTTGCGTCCGGGTTTCTTTGGCAATGAGGATTACTTGCGTGGATTAGGAATCTTTTGATTAAACAGGTAGAAAATTAACTGGGAAGGTGATTCTATGGCGGATCTGTTGATTGAAAGACTGTGCCAACTTCTGGGGGATAAATTGCAAGCAGCGCCTACGGCTGGCATGAATGACTTGATTGCATACCTGAGAAATGTAATTGAGGCTGACCGGGAACTCAAGGGAGCCTTAACTGACAAGGCAGTGCAGATCAACCAAGGGGATGCTACGGGCTATCAGGTTTTAGTTGAGGGCGGAAGTGCATACATTGGGCAGCATTTGCATGTGAGCGATCCGGCGATTGTCGAGGCGGTGTTGAATATAATCCTCCGGGCTTACCTTGCCCCAACAGTGGGAACTCCCCATAATTTGCCCTTGAGTGGGGTGGTGAAGTTTGTCGGGCGGGAGAAAGACTTGGCGGCGGTGGAGGAGAAGTTGCAGGGGGAGATGACCGTGGCAGTTTCTTCGGTTTCTGGCATGGGAGGCGTGGGGAAGACGGAGTTGGTGTTGCAGTATGCTTACCAGAAATTGGCAGCCTATCCCGGTGGGGTGTGCTGGGTGAATATACGGGCGCAGGATGTGGGGGCGGGGATTTTGGAGTTTGCCCGGACTCAGTTGGGTTTGCCGGAGCCACCAGATAATCTCCAGAGTGTGCCGGAGCAGGTGCAGTGGGTATTGCGGCGGTGGAAAGGAGAGCCGATCTTGTTGGTGTTAGATGATGTGGCGAGTTATGAGTCGGTGAAGCCTTACCTAGAGGGGATGGATGGGCGGTTTCGGGTGCTGATGACGACCCGACTGAAAATATTAAGCCCTAAACAGCAGTTGGAGCTAGAGGTTTTAACTGAGAGGGCAGCGCTGGATTTGTTACGGGCGTTGGTGGAGGATGCGGCGCGGATTGATGTGCAGCTAGGGGATGCTCAAAAGCTATGTGAATGGTTGGGCTACCTGCCCTTGGGGTTGGAACTGGTGGGACGATATTTAGCTAAGAAGCAGGATTTGAGCTTGGGGGAAATGTTGGGGCGGTTGCAAGCCAAAAGCCTAGAAGCAAGAGCTTTACTGAAGCCAGAAGCGGAAATGACTGCCCAACTAGGAGTAGCAGCAGCTTTTGAGTTGAGTTGGATGGAGCTTAAGGAAGACCCCAGATGGCTCTGCTGTCTGTTGGGGGTTTTTGCCCTCGCCCCGATTCCGTGGGAACTGGTGGAGCGGTGTTTGCCAGAGAAGGATCGAGAAGACCTAGAAGATTGCCGGGATGAGGAGCTACTGGGACGCAGTTTGCTAGAGCGGGTAGGGGAAAGACGCTACCAACTGCATCAA
>Ga0105048_10006066_pt1 | contig 19475 bp, 17 predicted proteins | sample MAT05_FD_78382 | JGI IMG/M metagenome (GOLD analysis project Ga0105048, IMG submission 78382) | Freshwater microbial communities from Lake Fryxell liftoff mats and glacier meltwater in Antarctica - MAT-05 | ecosystem: Environmental > Aquatic > Freshwater > Ice > Liftoff microbial mat | place... | reverse complement strand
CCTCGTTTCTAAAGAACTCGCGCAGCTTCACACGGAGTCCGGAGATGAGTTGAGTCGTCTTGGCCTCCTCGGGGGAGTCAAGGTCAGTCCGGGCAGCTCCTCCAAATACTTTTTGCCGCAGGTCAGGCATTGTGAGGCCCTCCGAGGATGCCTTATCCAAGGCTTCGAAGATAGACAGCTCGGACGGGTCGAGCCGCCACAAATGTCCTTGACAGCTGAGGAGTTTACGTTTTGAGTGAGCGACTTCTTTGTCTGCACTCGGCAGACTGGGGGCGGACCCTTCAAACGATGAGGACATCAGGCCTATTTAAACCTTACTAAAGGTTACAAGAAAGCTTTCCTGTAATCTTTCTTTAATGTATCTGGAAATCTTTTAACTCTATTTTTTTAAGCATTTACATTCAAGTATAGGACCAGGAGGCAGCATGAAACTGCTAGTTGGTCCCGCAATTTACATTATCCTCAGAAGCGTCGTTGAGTGTGGTTCCCACATTTCTAAGAGTTTCGCACATGCGATGTGCGTACACAAGGCGGCGGATTTCATTCACCAATGGGTTCAGACGTCAGAAATGGCTTCTGTCGGAGCGGCTGTTATCGTCCTCGGAATGGCGGAGCTAGTTGTCCGCAAGTTGGTACACCGAGGGACAGAGGGGTAGCGCATCCCGGAAAGGCTTGCGAGAGAGAAGTCTTGGTTTACTGTCGCCTGTCGCCTGAAGACTTGTTGGAGCCGGGAGGTATACAGGCGATACGCCATGCAACTAAAACCAGCGACACTCAGCACACAGCTGGGATTCATGCATCCTGTCCCAGGCGGATTCCGAAAGGGTATTTGGAGCCGTGACTTGAAGCATAACGCCCTGTCCTTCGAAATGCCTTGGGTGTTCGGCTGTATCGTTGAAAATAACCGGCCCAAATCTACCTTTACGGCGCGGACGACCGGGGCGGTGAGAAGGGCGTTGGCGCTGAGGACCTTGACGCCGGTTACTTCACCGGAATCGGAGACGCGGGCCTCCACTTCGACGTCGCCCTGGACGCGCATTTGACGCGCGATGGGGTTGTATTCCTGGTTGCGTGTTCTTGACGATGGCGCGCATTGCGTCCGGCTGCGCGACACGCATTTCGGCCAAACAGGGAAGTAGGGACGCAACGCACAAAAGCGCAAACGCCGCCGATAGGGCCGATTCCCTCCATTTTCTGCCGTAACCAGGAGACAAGAATGCAGATTTTGGAAAAGATGGTGCAGTCATAGGCTTTCATTGACCGAACGCTATCAAACCGGCTCTATTTCGGCGCGGTTGTTGAAGTTGACTTCGCTCCGCGGTTTTCGCTGTCTCGGCGACGCCCTTCTTCTTGGTTGGAGCTTCGGCGGTGACGAAAGCTGCCGAGAGAAGGAGTGGAATGCGGCGGACCGTGCCCCGTATAATATTGCCGGCTTGATGGAAGGGCAAGGCTAACTTTGCCGGAATACCGGTTGCGTCTGGTAGCTTGGTATTTCGGATGATTTCTTTTTCCAACATCAATAAGCAGTACGGGAAGCAACTGGTTTTCGTGGATGCGTCGTTCCAACTGAACCCAGGTGAGAAGGTGGGTCTGGTGGGGCCCAACGGGGCGGGCAAGACGACGCTGTTCCGGATGGTCGTGGGCGAAGAGGCCCCCGATGACGGCGACGTCTCGGTGCCGAAGAAGACGACGATCGGCTATTTCAGGCAGGATGTCGAGGAAATGCAGGGCCGCACCGTGCTCGATGAGGCGATTGCCGGGAGCGGCCGCGCCGGGGTTCTTCACCACGAACTCGAAGCATTGCAAAAGGCGTTGGAGGATCCCGGACGTTTTGACGAAATGGACAAGATCCTGGAGCGTTTTGGCGAGGTCCAGGAGGAGTACGAACATCTCGACGGCTATTCGCTGGAGGCGCAGGCAAGGGAAGTATTGCACGGCCTGAGCTTCATGGACGATCAGATCGATGGCGATGTGGGGGCCTTGTCGGGCGGATGGAAAATGCGTGTGGCGCTCGCGCGGGTGCTGCTGGGCCGGCCCGATGTGCTGCTGATGGACGAGCCGACGAACCATCTGGACCTGGAGTCGATCATCTGGCTCGAGCAGTTCCTGAAGTCGTATCCGGGCGCACTGTTGATGACATCCCACGACCGGGAATTCATGAACCGGTTGGTGTCGAAGATCGCTGAGATTGACGCCGGCGAGATCATCTCCTATTCGGGAAACTACGATTTTTACGAGCGGGAGCGGGCGATCCGGGAGACGAATCAACAAGCGTCCTTCGCGCGGCAGCAGGCCATGTTGGCGAAGGAGCAGCGGTTCATCGACCGCTTCCGCACCCATGCGGCGAAGGCGGCCCAGGTGCAAAGCCGGATTAAGGCGCTGGATAAGGTGGAAAAGATCGAACTGCCGAAACGGCGAACGGTGGTGCGCTTTGATTTCAAGGTGCCGCCACGATCGGGCGACCAGGTGGCAGTGATCGAAAATTTGCACAAGGCGTATGGCCACCGGGTGATTTATGACGGCTTCAATCTGACCATCCGGCGTGGCGAACGGTGGGCCGTTATGGGGCGGAACGGCGCGGGGAAGAGCACGCTGCTGAAGATGATAGCGGGCGCGACGGAGCCCGATGCCGGCAATGTGCGGCTGGGCGCGAGCCTGAACATGGGCTACTTCGCGCAGCAGTCGCTGGATGTTCTTGACGCGGACTTGACGGTGCAGGAGCAGTTGCAACGGGACTTCCCGACGGACGGAGTAGGGGCGCTGCGCTCACTGGCCGGTGCATTTCAATTTTCGGGTGAGGACGTGGACAAACGCATTCGGGCATTGTCGGGCGGTGAGAAGTCGCGCCTGGCGATGGCCAGAATGCTGTTCAATCCGCCCAATTTCCTGGTGCTGGATGAGCCCACGAACCATCTGGATTTAGCGACCAAGGAAATGCTGGTGGAGGCGCTGAAGGAGTTCGAAGGCACGATGATTTTCGTGTCGCACGACCGGATGTTTCTGCGCGGGCTGGGTTCTCGTGTGCTGGAGTTGGGAGGGGAGAGCGGGACGGAGCGCGAACCGCGCGTTTACCTGGGCCCGTACGCGGAGTACGTACAGTCACTCGGACACGAGGCGCCGGGGATCTACGCCTAGGCATCCGGGGAATATCAAGTCGAATGACTCGTGGCTGGCGATAGGGACGATGGGCATCCTGGCGACGGTAGCGGCGGTGGCGGGATTGATCCCGGCGCGGCGCGCGAGCCGTATCGACCCGATTCTGGCGTTGCGGTTTGAGTGACGCGGCGGTAAAGAGAGTATTGGCGACGTCGATTTACAAGGTTATCCATGGTTTTGACCGACCGATTTCCCTACCGTGACGTCGACAATCGAGTAAGTATCGCGATTCGCAATCCCCAAACGGCGGGGCTGGCGTCTAGCGTACAAGTTACACCTTGAACGAAGACGCGGAGTTATCGGCCCGGGCCACAATATTTGAAGGGATGGCCCGGTCGACCTATCCGACGTGCCCCATCGGGGATCCGTTATGACTGTGCGGGAATCACATTTTGTACACCGGATTCGATGTCATGGGTTTAGGTATTCCTGACCCTCACCGTCTGGGGTAAAAAAGCCGGAGGCAAAAGGCCCCGGGTCGTGTCCGGTACCGACGGCCGCCAGACTGGGATCTCCGCAATTCGGTCCGGACGGCTGGATCCGTAAAGGCCCTTAGTGACCAAAGGGGCGGTGAACGCCGCCCCCACCGGTCATTTGCAGGAATCGGCTATATGTTCAACAGCCTGAACGTTGAAGGCCGATTTTTCCTGCTGTTTTGTCGCAGAGCCGGTGACGCGAATCTTATGCGCCACATGTTTTGAGAGATCATTATTAGAAATGAGGACGGTTTGCCGGCCATTCTCACCGGTAAGTAGGAATTCTCCGGCGATCGATCCTTTCGCCAGGCATCCGGTCATCGAGCTCGCGGCGCTATGGGGATCGACCGCCGGAGGCGGATTTCCCGGTTGCCGCGCCACGGCAAGGCCGGTACAAATCAGAAATGGCGCGAGTATGTTGAAAAGTTTCACGATTAACTCCTTGTTTGTTCGGCTGTTACAGTGATTAAGAGTAACGGCTCCGAATCGTGACGCCTGTTATGGCGCCGCGCTAACTCATTTGCACTTCGAATGCCAAAGCGAGTGAATTCGACTTATGATCGAGTTAGAGCTTGATGTAGGTAAATAGCCTGGTAGACATTGCCGGGAAGCTACGGCGTCCACCAGCGGTCGAGGGCGCCGGTCAACTCTTTGACGGTGGCCGGATTCCCCGCGGCGACGTTCTTCGTTTCACCGGGATCGGCGGAGATGTCATAGAGTTCGATCTCTCGTCCCCAAGCCGTTTCCGGGCGGCCTTCCCAGATGGGTTGGGCCAGATTCGGGCCATAGGGAACAATTAGCTTCCAGTTTCCCCGGACTGTCCAGCGATACTTGAGATTCGCCGCCGGCCTGGCAATATCCGCGGACGTGTGCATGAAATTGGCTCCAAACAGCGTCTTGCGGGCGGCCCGTTTCTTCGTGTCGCGAATATCGATTCCCGGCCAGTCCGCTGGAGCCTTACGGCCGGCGGCGGAAAGAATTGTCGGCGCGATGTCGAGGCTGGAGACAAGTGTTCTTTCGTCGCGCGCGGGTTTTATCTTGCCTTTCCAACGAAAAAAGATAGGCGTCCGCAGCCCGGCGTCGTAGGGGGAGAGCTTGGCCCGCGTGGCGTAAAGCGATTGCCGGCCCTCGAGTTGGACCCAGCCATTGTCGGACACATAAACGAATAGCGTATTCTCGCTCAGTCCCTTCTTATCGAGATACGCGACGAGTTGTCCGATCGTCTCGTCGAACCACTCGATCATCGCGAGATACTTGGCCTGCGCCGCCGGCAGACCGGCGTACTTTTCCAATAGGCGCGCGGGAGGATTGTGCGGCGTATGCGGCATCATCGGCGCGTACCAAAGGAGAAACGGTTTGCCCGCGGCGTGATCGACGAAATCGAAGACCGGTTGCATGGTCTCGCGGCCGATTTGCAGGCCCACATCCCCATGACGGCCGCCGCGCGCGACGTCGCCATGGGACATGCATTCGGTGAATCCGCAGCACGTGCAATCGCCCTCCCACCATTTGCCGGACTGGTGACTGACGTAGCCGGCGGCACTGAGTTCCCCCACAATCGTCTTTGACTTTTTGAATAGCGAAACCATCGCGGCGCGGCTCTGGATGTTTTTTGCGTCGCCCGGAGGATCGTTGCCGGTGATTAGATGCTGGTGCGGATAGAGCCCCGTCATCAAGGATGCGAGCGATGGCCGGCAAAGGCTGGCGGGCACGTAACCGCGGGTGAACAGCAGTGACTCGGAGGCGAGCCGGTCAATGTTTGGTGTCTTGACGCGGGGATGACCCATAAAGCCGTAGTCGCGCCACCCATGATCGTCGGAGAGGATCATGACGATGTTTGGGGGACCGGCGGACCAAAGCGCGGCCGCGGCGAAGGCGAAGAGGAGGGATCTCACCTATGCACGAATATCACAGTTGATAGAGCATGAAGTAGACAATAACGCCGGTGATGCTGACATAGGCCCATAGCGGGAATGTAATGCGAGCGATTTTGGCGTGCGCCGGGAATCTTTCCCGAAGCGCGCGGAATAGCGTGATCGGCGCCATAACGCCTACGAACGCGGCGAGTATCGTGTGGCTCAGGAGGATCGCGAAGTACACAGTCCGGATCGGCCCCTCCTTCTGGAAGCGGACCGAGCCTACATTGAAGTGATAGAACAAGTAGGACGCCAGAAATATCGTCGATACGGTAAAAGCCGCCAGCATCACCTTTTTATGCGCTTCGCGCTTGCCCTGCCGGATGAGCCGGTAGCCGATGAGTAGCAGCACAAACGCGGTCGCATTCAAGGCGGCGTTCAGCGCCGGTAAATCACGCAGTTCCATTGTTAACTTTCCTGGTAAAGGGCCGAGAGGCTCGCGAGGAGCGCCGCCGGTTCTTCGTTTTCCGTAATGGAGAAATGGCCCCGAACCCGCCCCTTCTTGTCCACTAACATGACTCTGGTCGAATGGCTTTGCTCTTTGTCGAGCGCACCCACCTGGAAGCCGTCCTTGGCCACCATGTTGATTATTTCCCGGTTACCGGTTAGGAAGTGCCAACGCGCCGGATCGGCTCGGTACCGTTTCGCATAAGCCGCGAGAACTTCTGGTGTGTCGCGTTCAGGATCGACTGTAAAGGAGACGATCTGAAGCCCCTTGAAGGTGTATGTCCGTTCCTGGAGTTGCTGGATTGCCGTATTCATCCGGGGGCAAGGACCGTTGCAGGAGGCGAAGAAAAACGAGGCGAGCCACGGAGCGCCGCCAAGTCTTTCGCTCTGGAAAGGCTCGCCGGTCTGCGCCGTGAGCTGAAACGGCGGAACGGTATTGAAAATCGGAAGAGGTTTCGACCGGGAACACGACGCGGCCAGCAGCGTCGCGGCAAGCCATGCGCGCCGGCTAAAATCGCGGGCGGTCAAGGAGAAGCAATCCATACAGCACAGGCAGGTAGATGACGGAGACGAGCAGGACACTGCGAGCCTTTAAGATCGTGCGGTCCTTCGACATGCGGACGCACGCCGCCACAAAGGCCACTCCCGCCGCGAGCGTGCCGGCGACATAAAAGTTGCCGGTCATGTCCAGGTAGCGAGGGGCGAGACTGACGGGGATCAGCAGGGCCGAGAAGAATAGCATCTGCCGGACCGTGGAGTCGCCATCGGGTTCCACGACAGGCAGCATCTTGATTCCCGCGCGTTCATAGTCTTCCCTATACATCCAGGCGATGGCGTAGAAATGCGGGAACTGCCAAACAAAGAGAATCGCATAGAGGACCCAGGCTTCGGCGGTCAGTGTTCCGCTGGCCGCGGCGAAGCCAATCAGCGGAGGCATGGCTCCGGGGATCGCACCCAGAGTGGTGGAAACCGGAGAAATCTGCTTGAGCGGAGTATAGATGCCGAGGTAGGTGACTAACGTGAATAGCCCGAGCCCCGCCGAAAGCCAGTTGACGCCCAAGCCCAGTTCGACGAACCCAAGCACCGACAGCGCGAATCCAAACAGGAAAGCGTTACGGGGAGCAAGCTGTCCGGCCGGCAGCGGCCGTTGATCCGTGCGGCGCATGCGCGCATCGGCATCCCGCTCATACCATTGATTGAGCGCCGCGGTACCGGAAGCAATTAGTCCAGTGCCTAAAATCGTGTGCAGCAGCGCCCAAACATGGATCGCGCCTGTCAGGCCAAAAAAATAGCCCATACCGGTACTCATCAAGATCAGCCAGGTAATGCGAGGCTTTGTGAGGGCGATGTAGTGCTTCACTGAGCCACCACCGCTGGGCGGACGTATCGCAATATTTGCATTCCCATCAAGGCGGAACAGGCCGTCGTCAGCGCTCCGACGGCGACATGCATCACTGTAAATGTTAACATGGCGCCCTGTCCGGTTGCTTGTTCGCGGAACTCAATCCGGTACAGGTAAGCGCCGAGACCGATCAGCATCTGAACCCCCGTCATTATCAGCAGGACCATGGCGGGGCGTTTCACAGCCGCCGGGGCGTTTGCGGTGGAGAAGGTCGCAATCCCGGCGTACATGGCCATACCCATCACGAGCATCGCGCCCGCCACATGCGGTAACAATCCGAGAATCTGGTGCCGGTAAAGGGCGCCGAGCGCCGTCTGCATCAGGAGCGCGATCCAGGTGGCGCGCGCCAGCGCCTTCAATGAAGGCGAACCCTCATCCGGAATCAATTCCGCGTCCCCTCGCCAGGTAAGTTGGAGTACCGCGACGGCACACACGGACGTCATGATCGACGCGGCGATGGCGTGGACGAGCCCCGCGAGTCCGGGAGCCACCTTGGCTTCCAGAATTCCGCCCGGAATAGCGGCGAGAAGTACCGAACCGGCAAGCCACCCTCGAATCGGGCCCGAAACCTGAAATGACAGGCCGATGGCGCTCAGCGCGGCGATGGTGGAGAAGCCCCGGTGAAGGCCATTCCAAATCGCTAAGTTCAATCCGGGCATGCTGTTAGCGCTAGTCAGATGGGCACCGGTAACGACCGCCGCCAGTGCGCAGGCCGCTGCGGAAATTGCGAGGATGAGCCCGAGGTTAGTGCGCATTCCTGATCCCAGTTTATCGCATTTGTGTAATTTTTCTAGTTTTACAAGAAATTATTATCGTCTGTGGCGCAGGCCTCATCGCCTTGAAGCAGGGAAACACTACTTCTTGTATGAAAAATCGGCCGACTTCGAGTCCTTGGCGGCGACGCTGACTTTGATTTCCTGGGTACCGAGCTTTTCGTGCCAAGCCTCCAGGGTATAGTTGCCCGGCGGAAGCCCTTTCAGCGAAAAACCGCCGTCGTCTCCGGTTACCGCGTAGAAAGGGTGGGATATAACGCCGACATATGCCTTCATCCACGGATGCACGTTGCACTTGAACGGAATCATGATGTCTTCTTTTTCGAACTGCTTAATCATCTTTTCTCCCTTCGGCGCCTGGGACGAATTCCATTCGGTATTGTTCTTGGGCAGCGGATGGACGTTGTGCATGGAAGGGTCATTGTTGGTGATTTCCAGGTCCTGCCCGGTCATTACCCCCAGCACCCGGGGTGAATAGACACACCCTTTCTGGTCGAGCGCGACAGCCGTTTTCGGGACCGGCCACTGCCGGGCCGGGAGCCCCGATTTGACGTAGACGAATACATTCTTGAGCGTACCGTTGGTATTGACGATCGTGTCTTCGACGACGATCGGGCCTTTGTGCTGGTTGGCACAGGCTGGCACGGCGTCCATACTCAATGTCCGCTGGGCTGGTTTTTCGCCGGTGAATGTGACTTTGCCGGTGATTGTGGCGACGGCGGCGGGGTCGAGTGCGGCGAGTGCCGGGGCCTCCGTCTTCGCGTCGCCGGGTTTGGGATCCCCGCACGATGAGAGTAGGATCAAACCGGCCAAAGTGGCTGGAAAAAGTTTCGATACAAACGCCATAGGGTACATCATAGTATTCAATTCACCGTAATCGCTATGAAACGCGCAAAACTGATCCTTTATTCCTCTGGCGTAACGCGCCGTCGCGACAATGCACCCACTCTCTTCATTCGCAAATCCAATGAAGCCCGTTCCGCCCTCATCTCCTGGAACCGGCGCACAAATTGACCGGGCCGGCCGCGTGTCAATCTTCAACACGGTGTCAATGGTCACTTCCGCGCCGTACCGGCGCCGCGCCAGCAGCCCCCGCGCCACCCCTAAACATGCAGCTCGCGGTTGAACGCTACCAGCGGACGGTCGATCGTCCACTCTCCTTCTTCCAGCTCCGCGAACAGAGGCGACTCCATCAACGACGACTGCCCCGCCAATCCAGCCTCGCTTCGCCAAAGCAACCAGTACACATCCAACTTCGACAGCCGCTGGCCCGATTCCGGTAAAACGATTGAGGCCCCGGCGGGAGCGCATCTTCCCCAATCGAAATCCAGCAGCCGCTCAACTTCTCCCGTATCCGCCCTGGATTCTTCGAACTGCAGAGTGTGCAGCCCGCCGGACTCCTCGACAACGTAAACTACCAGCATCTCCGCCGATGCACCGTTGTAGAGTACCGCTGAAGCCGCGGCCGCCGGGCTTTCCATCAGTTCAACTGCCGTGCGTATCCTTCAGTTTTCCCTGGGTGTTCGAACCGCAAATTCCGTCGACGGCGAGCACGTAGTCACACTGGAACTCTTCCACCGCACTCTTGAAAACCGGGTCGTCCGCTGTTGTAGCATTTCCGGCCCGATAGCCGAGGTTATTCAGCCGCCACACCTGCCCAGTCACTTCCTCCACCGGGTCCAAATGGCCCAGTTTCAGAGCGAGCGAATAACCCTTCACCAGCAGCTTGCCCTCTTTGTTCCCCTGGGGATCCACAACTTTCTTCGTGGCACTACCATCCCCGGCAGTCTTGATCTTCTCTCCGGCATCCAACTGAATATCCAACTCCGTATCGACAACCGGATTTCCCGACCAGTCCAAGACGACAATCTTTAACTGCACCGGATCGCCAATGGTCTGGAATGTGGTGTACTCAGTGGTCGGAATGTTCTCTTCTTTCTTCTGTTTTACGGGTATTTCCAGGATATCTCCCGGGTATAAGACGTTCGGATTGCGCTTGGCCTTCAAGGCCGCGTTCTTTCCGTCGTCCCAAATTGTTTTCCAGGATAAATAACCCGCGTCTGCCGCGATGCTGGCGACGTGATCTCCCTGGATTACTTTGTGTGGCCCGGCGGGGATTTTGGGGGCTCCTTTTAAGAGTGTGACCGCCGCCCCTTCAGCGAAAGAACTCGCCTTCGCCCATTCCCGCCCGTCCAAATCAGGAAATCTCACACGGCACGTTCCGGGATCGATGCCGTCCAGTCGGAAAGATCCCTTCTCAGACAACGATCCTTTTTCAATAGATCCATCCGGCAGGGTTACTTCCACACTCAGCCCTTTTACCGGCCGCTTGTTCTTGTCCAACAAGTCGAACTCCACCCAGGTCTTCTTGGAGTCCTTTAGAGCGTCACTTCCTATCGTAATCGTCTCATTCTTGCCGACTCCAAGAGGCTGCCCGCCGTACGTTCCCGACATAAACATCTTCGGCGCGTCCACAATTGTAAGCGTCCACCGTCCGGCGGCCACACGTTTGGAGGCTTCCTCCACCACCAGCGGATCCGCCATCCGCTGGACAATGGTTCCCATCTCCGCAACCAGCATAGACCGCAGGGCCTGAATGTCGGCGGCGTCCAATCGCACTCGTTTCAAAAGCGACCCGCTACCGACATCCACGATTGGGGTCCGGGGAGGCGTATTCGTTACGTAAACGAGTTTTCCTGCAATTCGGATACTGACTGTCATGGGCCGATCACCGCGCTTATCTAAAATACTAGAGGAGTCACTACGCTAACAAAAGCGGGAGCGCGAGGCAATTCCCGTCACGGCAAAATATTCCTGCTTCGTTCGGTCCACCATTATTGGGTACCTATGGTACTGATGGCCGCGCCGCGGCCGCTCACCGTCGATGACATGCATCGGTTCAAGGACGCCGCCGATCCGCGTTGCTCGCCCGAGGGGAAGTGGGTTGCCTATACGCTGGCGACCGCGGATACGGTGGCTGACAAGCAGGACACCGATATTTGGATGGTCAGCGTGGACGGCAAGGAGCGGATTCGGGTGACGACCTCGGCCGAGGCGGAGACTTCGCCGCGTTGGAGCCCGGACGGACGGCATTTGGCCTTTCTATCGGGTAGGCCCGGAACCGGGAAAGACAAAGACACTCAGATATGGCTGTTGGACCGCCGGGGCGGGGAAGCGCAACAGCTCACGGATTCAAAGGCGAGACTTTCCGGTTTTGAATGGGCGCCGGACTCGCGGCGAATGGCGGTATTGCTGCGCGACGAGGAAGAAGACATCAAACCGCTTTCGGAAAAGGACCGCGAAAAGCCCCGGCCGATCGTCATTGATCGCTACTCGTTCAAGCGGGACGGGTCGGGATACTTGAACGGGCAAAAAAGGACACGAATCCACCTGTTCGATACCGAAACCAAAAAGTTCGGACTGCTGACATCTACGGATTTCGACGAAGCCGCGCCGGTGTGGTCTCCCGAGGGCACGCGCATCGCATTCGCTTCGAATCACGCGCAGGATTGGGACCGGGTTCCTTCATCCGGTATCTTTGTCGTCGACGCGAAAGGCGGCGCCACGCCTCGCAAGTTGACGCTTTTCGATGGGCCCGATTCCAACCCGGTTTGGTCTCCCGATGGCAAGTGGATCGCCTATCTCAAGGGCAGCGACCATGGGCTCGGTGAATACAACATGACGCAATTGGCCCTGATTTCGGCCGAAGGCGGCGCGTCGCGTCTGCTGACTTCGGCGCTGGATCGCGGTGTCTCCCGCCATGACTTTACTTCCGACGGGAAGGCCTTGCGTTTCCTGGTGACCGACGACATGTCTGTCTATCTGGCGCGGGTTGGGGTAAGCGGCGGCGCGGTGGAACGGCTGACGCCGGGCCAACGTGTTCTCGGGGCCTGGGACCAGGCCGGAGGCGCTTCCGTCGCACTGGTTTCCTCCGACAACATGGCCGCGGAACTGCATGTGTTCGAGGGCGGAGCGCTGCGGAAGCTGACGGGGCACAATGATGAGTTGCTGGCCGAGTTGACGTTTCCGGTAACCGAAGAGGTCCGGTTCAAAGCGCAGGATGGCAATGAAGTGCATGGTCTCCTGACCAAGCCGACGGGATACGAGGCCGGCAGGAAGTACCCGTTGTTGCTTCGCATTCATGGCGGACCGAACGGACAGGATCAGCACGAATTTCAGTTTGAGAAGCAGATGTTTGCCGCCGCCGGATACGCCGTTCTAAACGTGAACTACCGGGGTTCGAACGGTCGTGGACAGCAATATACCGTCTCGATCGCCAAGGACTGGGGGAACAAAGAGGTGTTGGATCTTTTGGCCGGTGTGGATAACGTTGTCGCCAGCGGCGTGGCGGATCCCGCGAAGCTCGGTGGCGGCGGGTGGAGCTACGGCGGCATCCTCACCGACTACCTCATCGCGACCACGACCAGATTTAAGGCAGCGACCAGCGGCGCCGGCGTGGCGTTCCCGTTAGCCTTTTACGGCCATGACCAATAGATCCGGCAATACGACAATGAGATTGGGCCGCCCTGGAAATCCGGGCTGGAACCATGGCTGAAGATCAGCTATCCGTTCCTTCATACCGACCGTATTAAGACCCCCACATTGTTCCTCTGCGGCGACAAAGATTTCAATGTGCCGCTGCTGGGCAGCGAACAGAAATATCAGGCGCTGCGGAACGTGGGAGTCGACACTCAGTTGATTATTTATCCCGGAGAAAACCACGGAATAGCCAAACCGAGCTTTCAAAGAGATCGGATACAGCGCTATTTGGACTGGTACAAAAAGTACCTCTAATTTAGAACGTGTAGCTCAAACCGATCATCGGCGAAACACGGTCCCGCAGTCCGTTATCGTCCAGGGCGACGAGCAGATTGAACGTCACCAGGAGTTCAGCAATGGGATTGACTTTCATGCCGAGGGATGCCGCGTTCTGGGTTAGGCGCGCGCGGCTTACCTGAACATTGGGAAAGATGGATCCGTTGGCGGCGGTAAAGTCCACCAGTTTTACCCGATTGCCTTGGAGTTGTTGCTGGCCCAGATAGTCGGCGGCGAACGTAAACTTCTTGGTAATACCGAGGTCGAAGCCGGCTGCGTACTGCAACTGGTCTGACTGGTTGCCCTTGGTTCCGTTCTGCGGGCTACCGGCAAGTACGGAGTCTCCGTTCCATTGGTAGGCGAAATTAACGTGGGGCGAAAAGTTGCCATGACGGAAAGAAAGTGCGAAGAACGGCCGTGCGCCGAGGGATCCCGCGCCAAGGAAATTGTACTCGTCGCCGGTGGGCATTCGAGCGTCCAGACCGGTTGCGAAGGCTCCGTTTTTCCATCGAAACGCCGTGAATTTGGCTCGCACTAAAACGTCTCCGACGCCGCTCGCGCTTCCGGCCGCGGAAAACGACTGACGGTCACGGGCGGGGAATGGCGAGTCGAAATAGTGGACATTCGGCTCATTGGAAGTCCCAATGCGGCGGATGGTGGCGTCGCTGACGATCTCTATACTCGTGCTCGCCATCGGCAGCGCTACGGACACGTCCAAGCGGTCTGAAACGCCATATGTGAAATAGGCGACCGTCTGGCTGACTTGAATATCGAAGGCGTTATCGGTGCTGATGAAGTCCTTCTGATACTCAAGATTGGTAGCCGGCTGGTGCTGAAAGAGCGCGGGAATTTTCTTAATATTGAGGCCGTCGAGGCGGTCGAAATTGAAGTGCTGAAAGCTGACGCCCGCCAGGAACTTGTTCTTGCCAATGGTTTCGGCGCGCTCGGTAAAAATCGGGCCGAAACTCTGACCGGAGCGCGTGTAAACGCCGAGGCTGGAATCGAAGCTATAGAGGAACCCCGAGGCCGGCGATGGAATCGGGATCGACGTCAACTGGTTGACGATGGAACCGACGAGCGGGCTGAAATTGGATTGGAAGGCGCTAGTAAAGTGCGCTGCGTGTTCGGTGTTCGGAAGCACAATGCCGGTCGGCCCGTAGAGATTCGGGAACAAAGAAATGAGCTTTGTGGAAGTCCCATTGGTGCCGGGTTCATGGGGCCATAGCGCCAGGCAGGGAAGCAGAAGGAAGATTATAGGTTTCATTGGATAGAGTCGATGATCCAGGCGTCGGACTGGCGGCGTAATTTCACAGTGACGGGCTGATCGACGGGGCGCGGACTTCCGCCATCGTTCGAACGCATCTCTACCTTCAATCGGCACTTAACGGTCGCGGCTGTAGGTTCAATCACCGGTTCACTCGCCGGGGCCAGATGGTATCGAATGGATTTGAATTCGCGGAAGGCCTGTTCCAGGCGTTTTCGTTCCGCGGCGCTCAAGCCAGGCCGAACGGCCTGAAGCGCATCCAGATCGCGGCTCTCGTACGCCTTACCGTACCTTTCAAGCGCATTCAGGACCGCGGCGCTGGAGCTGGTTTTCTCGCTCACTTCCTGCGTCGACAGCCACTGTAGCGCTTCCTGATTTTGGGGAAAGCGGGAGAGAAACTGGCGCACCGACTTACCGTCCGGGGCCGCCTTCACGCGCTCCCATTCCAGCGACTCAATTCGTTTACCTGCTTCGATGGCAAGGGGATCACCTGGAAATCGCTGGCGGAAGGCCTCCAGTGTCAGAGGATCGCGGGAAGATGACAAGCGGTCCCATTCGGTGGCGGCCAGGGAGCGGGGGATGAACGCGAACTCATTGACGAGCGTGGATATTTCGGAGGGGACTTGATCGCCGTTTGTGGCTTGGCTGACCTGTTGCTTAATTTTTCGAAGCACCGTGTCAATATTGACGCCGGACTCCCCGGCGGCCTTCACCCAGGCTTCGGTAAAGCGCCCGAGATCCCGTCCGGGAGCGGCCGGAACGGCGCGGCCGGGAAGGTTCGCTAGCGCCAACACGAGATTCGCGGCTCTGATGTCCATGGACGCCAAGCCGGGCTCCGGAAACTTCTTCTCAATCGCTGGGACCGATGGCGCCGCGTCAATAATGATCAGCCCGGCCGCCAGTTTCTTGGTTTCCAGGTATCGCACCAGCCGCTTTACGGAATAAGACTGGAATTCGATACCCTCCGCGCTCGCGGGCGCGTAGCCCACGGGCAGCAAGTAATTCTCACCCATATCCTGAATCGCATAGCCGGAAAAGTAGAACGCGCTGGTGTCGCCCGGTTGTGATTCCTGAAGGAATTTGTTGATCTCTCGCCCCAGCGCGTCAGCCTCAACATCGATAATTAACGCGACCTGAAACTTGCTGTCCGTTAAGGCGCGAGCCATGGCGCGAGCGCTGCTTGCGGCCTGGGGCGCGGGCGCGACGCTTTTGTAACTCGTATTCCCAACAACCAGCGCGCGCCGCGTCTGCCCGGCAACCGCCAGGGTCGCAATTACCAATATGCTCGCGATCCGGACGCGGTTCAATGCGCCAACTCCCGCCAGAGGACGGTAAACGCTGAAAGTTCGCGACCGGACTGGTTCACGACAATCAGCCTGAATCCATTGTTTGCGGCAGGTTGCTGCACGACCCTTATATCGGCGGGCCGCGCTTCAATCTGTACCGGTACACCGGCCGGAAGTCCATTTCCGGATATCGATCCCATCCGTACGCGATTGCGGACAATCACCAAACGTTCACCGGCGCCCATTGAACCCGACCAATTAAACCTGCCTTCCGGCGACCCCATGTAGCTCGTCGCGGGTTGGTCGGGTCCGGGGTCCGGCGCCTGTGGAGGCGGCGCGGGAACCGATGGCGCGGGAACCGACTTTGCCTCGACCACTACCGGGGGCGTCTGTTTTTTCTGCGGCTCGACCTTCTTCTTCTCCCCTTTGCTCTCCACCGCCGGGGATGCTTTGGTTTCTACCGGCGGATCGATGCGCGGCGGAGCCGGCTCGGCCGCGCCCGAAGTGGGAGGAGTCGCGACTGCCACCTCGACCGGGTGGCGCCGGGAATAAAAATATCCGGCCACGGCCAAGCCAAGCGCCAGGAAAAGCAGTACCCGCGTAAGTTTGCCACTTCCTTGTGGGGCTATCGGTTTAGGCGTGTTTTCAATCGTTTGCGGCTGGACTACCGCTGGCACCTGGAGCGTACCCTGCTCATTGAGGAGCGCACTATGCAGTGCCTGCGTAAATTCCGAGCAAGTACTAAAACGGTCGGTGGCTTCCTTACTCAGCGCGCGGCGGAGAATGGACGCGGCTGGTTCTGAGATCTCAGCGTTAATCTCGGTCGCACTCGGTGGCTCAACGGAGAGAATCTGATGGATCAACCCTGGAAGCGAGTCGGAAAGAAATGGCTTGCGCCCCGTCAAAAGTTCAAAAGCGATGATGCCCAGCGAGAACTGATCGGAACGGCCATCGAGCGGTTTGGTAAGGATTTGCTCAGGCGACATGTAGGCCGGTGTGCCAATCGCCATCCCGGTGCTTGTCATCGAGGTGGTGTCCAGGATCTTGGCAACGCCGAAATCGGCCACTTTGGCATGGCCCGTGGAGGAGATCAGGATATTTGCAGGCTTTATGTCCCGATGGATAATGCCTTTAGAATGAGCGAAATCGAGACCAGACGCGATTTCACGAAGGATCTGCAGCAACCGCGGCCAGGGCAGCAGGCCATTCGCCATGACACTATCCAAAGGTGGACCGTCAACATACTCCATCACCACGAATGTAAGCTCTTTTTCCTCCGCCAATTCGTAGACGGTCACGATTCCAGGGTGATTCAACGACCCGGCCGACTGCGCTTCCCGCATCAACCGTGTCTGCAGTTCTTTTCCGCCCGACGAACTTTCGAGTTCTCTCGTCAGGATCGTTTTGATTGCGACCTGACGGTTCATAGTCAGGTCGCGTCCAAGGTACACAATTCCGCACCCGCCCCTGCCGAGTTCGCCTTCAACGGTATATCGACCGATCCTGTCCATGTCCCTGGTTGAATGTGAAGTTGTAATACTAGTTTAGCGGAACCCCATCCGCCAAGGAATCAATAATTTACACAAAGATTGTCTCAATTGTGAAATGAACACGCGCCACAGGTGGTGGTGCTTACGGTCCACCAACCCGGCCACTGGTACCGGGTGGCATTTCTCCTATTGTTACACGGATGGAAACCGGCACACGATGCGTACCGGGATCAAAAAGTTTCACGTCTATACCGTTTTCTCCGTAGTTTTGTTGGTTTTGCTGTTGACAGAGGCGTAGCCCCCGGATACTATTAGCTAACGCTCTGGTGTAGTCAATTTAACAACTCTCAGAAGGTGTAATCATGGGTCCCTGCACGACCTTCCACATTGGCGATAAAGTGGTTTACCCCAACCATGGTGTTGGTACGATCGAGAATATCAGCACTCGCAATTTCGGCGCCCAGTTAGAGCGCTTCTATTTATTGCGACTCAGCTACAACCGCATGACCGTAATGGTCCCCTTCAGCCACGCTGGCGACGTGGGATTGAGAAAAGTGACCAAGGGAACCGAGGTCAACCGGGTCTTGACCTTCCTGGCGACCGGTGAATCGAAACGGACCCAGGACTGGAAGGACCGATTTAAGGAGAATTCCGAAAAGATGCGCATCGGCGGCCTCATGGGCCTGGCCGAAGTCTTCAAAGAACTGGTGATTCTTCAAACCGCGAAGCCGCTCTCGTTCCGCGAAAAGAAGATGCTCGATTGCTCCCGGCGCATGTTGATCACTGAGGTTTCTATCGCTCGCTCGATCGGCGACCCGGAATCGATCGAACTGCTCACCCGCTCACTGGCGAAGGCGAGTCTGCCGATGCCGGTCGCGATGTAATCGTCGCGCCTTGCGAATAACGGCAATAGAGACACTTTATCTGGCGGGCGGCATTACCGTGCACGCCGGTCCTATTCAGTGGCTCTGGGTCCGAATCCATACCGATAACGGCCTCTACGGCCTGGGTGAAACTTATCCTCACCCGGCGTCCGAAGAGGCCGTTATTCATTCCCGCCTCGCCTCCCGCCTTCTCGGCCAGGACGCGGGCCGTATCGAAGGACTCTGGGCGTCGATGTTCGACGCCGTTTCCTACTCCGGCTGGGCCGGCGCCGAAATGCGGGCAATCAGTGCCGTCGACACTGCCCTCTGGGACCTGAAAGGCAAAGCGCTCGGCGTGCCGGTCTATGAACTTCTCGGCGGCGCCACCCGCGACCGCATTCGCACCTACAACACGTGTTACGACCACATTTCCTTTCTCGATGAACCGGTTCGCCTCGCCGAAAGCCTGCTCGACACCGGCATCACCGCTATGAAAATCTGGCCGTTCGATCCCATCGCCAAAGTGACCGGCGGGAACTACATCACCCCCGCGCAGATCCGGGAAGGGCTCCGTCCGCTCCGGCAGATCAAAGAGAAATTCGGCGATTCCATGCAGGTCGCCATGGAGTTTCACGGCTACTGGAGCCTGCCTTGCGCCATCCAAATCGCGCGCGCCTGCGAAGGGTATCAACCCATGTGGCTCGAAGAGATGCTCGGGCAGGACAACATGGCGGCCTATCGTGAGTTAGCTTCAGCCACAAGTTCCCCGCTGACGATCTCCGAGCGCCTCATGACCACCTGGCAATATCGTGAACTATTGGCGAACGGCGCCGCCCGAATCGTTATGCCCGACGTGGCTTGGTGCGGTGGTCTAACCCAGGCGAAGAAGATTGCCGACATGGGCGCCGCACACTATCTACCAGTCGCCCCGCATAACTGCGGCGGCCCGGTTTTACACGCCGCGACCATGCACCTGGCCGCGGCCGTGCCCAACTTGAACATCGCCGAATCCGTGCGGCGGCACTATGCCGACGAGTATCTCCCCATCGTCGGCCAAATCGCCAAACCGGAAGACGGCTTCTTTCCTCTGCCGCCTGGCCCCGGCCTCGGCATGGATCTGCTCCCCGAAGTCCTCACCCGTCCCGATTTGATATTCCGCCGCAGCGAAGTATAAACTCTAGGCTTGTCCCGCCTTCCCGCTACCAGAATTGGCCCCTATGAACTTCTCGCCAAAATCGGCGAGGGTGGCATGGGCGAGGTATGGAAGGCCCGCGACACGCGCCTCGACCGCCTCGTCGCCATCAAGTTCTCGAAGGAAAAATTCTCCGACCGTTTCCATGCCGAAGCCCGCGCCGTCGCCGCGTTAAACCATCCCAATATCTGCACGCTCCACGACATTGGCCCCGATTACCTCGTTATGGAATACATCGACGGCACGCCCCTCACCGGGCCCTTGTCTATCGACAAAGCCCTCCCCATCGCCGCCCAGATCCTGGACGCACTCGACGCCGCCCACAAAAAAGGCATCGTCCACCGCGACCTGAAACCGGGCAACATCCTCCTCACCAAACAAGGCCTCAAACTCCT
>Ga0105048_10006065_pt1 | contig 19478 bp, 15 predicted proteins | sample MAT05_FD_78382 | JGI IMG/M metagenome (GOLD analysis project Ga0105048, IMG submission 78382) | Freshwater microbial communities from Lake Fryxell liftoff mats and glacier meltwater in Antarctica - MAT-05 | ecosystem: Environmental > Aquatic > Freshwater > Ice > Liftoff microbial mat | place... | reverse complement strand
GCGTCCGAAGTCGAGCCCGGCACCACCTGGTGGGCTGTTGTGGCCGTCCGTCAACCACAGCGTGCGCTCGATGGCCGACCATCCATCCGGGATGGTGTAGCTGACACGGACCGTGTCGTCCTCGGTGGGACTGACGCAGCCAGGCTGCGGCGGCGTCATGCAGAGTTCGGTCGTGGGACCGACGAACAGGCGAGCGGTATAGCGACCGGGCGCCAGCGGGCCGGCTGTCAGCGGCATCGGCGGTGGGCTGATCGACGGAGTCGGACTCGCCTCGGCGTACGGACCTACGGGCGTCGTCGACGGTGGCGTCACGCTGATGGCGAGCACGCTGAAGAGACCGATGGCAGCCGCAGCGACAGCGACGCGAATGAGACTTGGCATCTGGTACAACCTCCACGTCGGCCGCCAGGCGCGACGCTGTGGGGTGGCTGGCAGTCGGTCGAGCACCTCGTCCAGGACACGGTCCGGGAGCGTCGTGGCGCCGGCCTCCAGCCACGAACGAACGATGCGAGTGACGTCGCGATCGGCTGTCATCTGACAGCCTCCCGCCGTGTTGGTCGTGCGTCGGCTTCGAGTGCCGCACGCAGACCACGCATCGCATGGTGGAGTCGTGATCGGACCGTCCCGACCGGGACGCCGAGCGTCTCGGCGACCTGGTCGAGGGGCATATCGAGGTAGTGGTGGAGGACCACCACCGCCCGATGGTCGATGGAAAGCCGCCGGAAGCCACGTTCGAGCTGGTCGCGATCGACGACCATGCCCGTGCCCTCCGCCACGGCCGGCTCATCGGTCGGCAACAGGCGAATGTTGGGCAACCAGTGACGGGACCGACGACCCTCGGCGTAGCAGGCGCGCACGAGGAGCCGGTACGACCAGGCATCGAATCGAGCCGGGTCACGAAGTCGGGGAAGGTCTCGCCAGATGGCGAGCAGCGCCTGCTGCGTCGCGTCCTCGGCCAGGTCTGTGTCGCGCAGGATCCTGTGCGCGACCGCGTGGAGACGGTCTCCCACGGCGACGGCAAGGCTCGCGAAGGCCTCTTCATCCCCGTGTTGCGCCCGACCGATCAGCTCGGTGTCCACGCCACTTCCGCCCTATCGACGCCGACGAGGGTCGGCGTTCTCATAGGGTATGTGCGCAGTCGAGCCCCGAACGACTCGATCTTCGTCACCCGACAGGGCGGCCTATGCGTGGCATCGCATTGCCGTGCGTCGTCACGAGCGCATACGCCGGGCGTCACGACGCACCCCGTGTACCCTTCGTACGATGAGCGCCACCCAGGGCGACGGCACACCCACCGGCACGCCCACCCTCTCCGGCGCGCGACGCGCCTTCGCTGAGCGGCTGGCTGCACGGCCGCTGCTGCTGGACGGCGCCATGGGCACGCTCCTGTTCAGTCGGGGCATCCCCCAGCGGGCTTCCCTGGACGAGCTGGTCGAGGCGCATCCGGACATCGTGAGCGCCATCCATCGGGAGTATGCGGCGGCCGGGGCGGACATCATCGAGACCTGCACCTTCGGCGCCAACCGGTTGCGTCTCGCACCGTACGGGCTTGCGGACCGGGCCGGGAAACTTAACCGACGCGCCGCCCAGCTGGCTCGCGAGGCGCGCGACGTGTCCGGTCGAGACATCCTCGTGGCCGGCTCCATCGGTCCCCTGGCCGCGCCCATCCAGACCCTCGACCGACCCGAAGCACGCTCGATCCGAGCAGCCATCCGGGAACAGGTCGAAGGTCTCCTGGAGGGCGGTGTCGACCTGCTCATCCTGGAGACCTCGAGCGATCTCGCGGACCTGTTGCTGGCCATGGAGGAGGTTCGCGCGCTGTGCGACCTGCCCGTGCTCGCCTCGATGACCTTCGGCGAGGATCTGGTGGCCATGGACGGCACCACCCCTGAGGTCGCGAGTCGCATCCTGGCCACTGCGGGCATCGACGGCCTGGGCGTCAACTGTGGTGTGGGACCAGTCGCCTGCCTCGATGCCCTGGGCCAGATGGCACCCGATCACGGCGACGCACCGCTGCTGATCATGCCCAACGCGGGCCTCCCCTCTCGCGTCGAGGGCCAGTTCGTCTACGCCGCCGGCCCCGCCTACTTCGCCGAGTCCGTGCCCCGCTGCCTTGCCGCGGGTGCGCGGCTCATCGGTGGCTGCTGCGGCACGACTCCCGACCACATCGCCGCGATGCGCCAGGCGCTCGACCGAGAGCTGGCGCGTGCAGCGGGCACTGCCACCGCCCGTGCGACCGCACCCGGCCTGGGTGCCGGTGCCGCACCCCGGACCGTGGTCACCGAGCGAGCTGTGCCGAGCGCCGCGACCCAGGCTGCGCCGCCGCAGACCGGCCTCGCCCGGAAGCTCGCCGAGGGACGCTTCGTCATCAGCGTGGAGATCGATCCGCCCCGATCGGTGCGCATCGAGCGCACCCTGGAAGCGGCGCGTCTGCTGTCAGAGTCCGGCGTCGACCTCGTCAACATCAGCGACAGTGCCATGGCCCGGGTGCGCATGAGTGCCATGGCGGTGGCATTCGGTATCCAGCACGACCTGGACCTCGAATGCCTCGTCCACTTCACGACCCGCGACCGGAACCTGATGGCGCTCGAGTCGGAGCTCCTGGGCGCGCACGCGCTGGGAGTCCGGGACATCCTGGCGCTCACCGGCGATCCGCCACGCATCGGTGACTATCCCACTGGCACGGGCATCTGGGACATCGATTCGACCGGGCTCATCGGCGTCATCAAGCGCCTGAACCGGGGCGAGGACCAGGCCGGCAAGCCCATCGGGGCGGCGGCCGGGTTCACGGTGGCGTGCGCGCTCGATCCGACGGCGGGGGACCTGGAGCATGAGCTCGACCGATTGACAGGCAAGCTGGACGCTGGCGCGGACCTGATCATGACCCAGCCCATCTATGCCCGCGAGCAATGGGACCGGTTCATGGAACGTGCCTCGCGACGCTGGGGCGACCGACTGCCAAAGCCGGTGCTGCTGGGCGTCCTGCCGCTCCACACGTCGCGCCACGCCGAGTTCCTGCACCACGAGGTCCCCGGCATCACCATCCCGGACCGGGTCCGATCAGCGATGGCCGCTGCCGGCGACCAGGGCGCGGAGATCGGGCTCGATCTGGCCATGGAGCTGCTATCGGGCATCCGGGGACTCGTCCACGGGACGTACATCATGCCCAGCTTCGGGCGCTACGAGCTGAGTGCGGAGCTGGTACGTCGGCTGCGCGAGACAGAGCCCGCGCTGCCGACCATCGTCCCGGACGCCGTCTGACGGCGCGGGCGGCCCCATGGGTGCCCCGACGGGTCGTGGGGTACGCTCACCCGTGATGCACGGTCGCCCAGGAACGAGGCTGCACCGCGCCATCTCCGCGGTCGCCGCGGCGATGATGCTGCTGTTGCTGCTGGCCGGGAACCTGCTCGCGGCCGGCCCGCCCTTCGACGAGCGCCCTGTCGACGGTCACATCGTGGACACGGCAGCGGTCTTCAACAAGCTGCCAGAAGAGGGTGTCCAGGAGGGCCTGCGGGCGCTCCTCGAGAGCCGCGGCGTGGACGTCGTGGTGTACACCCAGGTCAAGGCAGCGTCCAAGGACCAGGCGGCAGCCGACGCAGACGCGCAGGCTCTCCTGGAACAGTGGGACGTGGGCGGCCGGAACGGCCAGGGCGCTGCCCTGTTGTTCGACTACGACCGTCAGACCTCCCGGGCGCTCGTGTCGCTGGCCGTCAGTGATGGGCTGGCGGCCGTCATCGACGTGGCTGCGGTCCGGGCGCAGGTGACCGCGTCCATGGCCGACGCGCTGGACACGGACGACTGGGTCAATGCCCTCAACCGCGGCGTGTTCACGCTCACTGGAGCACTCCCGGCTACGGCCGGCCTGCCCACCCCAACGATCCCACCACCGCCGTCCGTGGCACCCGGAGCCACTGCTGCACCGCGCCCCACGCCGCGCCCCACGCCCGGTCCCCTGGTGCCCGACCTTGGGGCGGCACCCGCCGGGCCGCCCTACCCGGCGCCCATCACCGGTCTGCGGGTCTACGACTACGCGGATGTGCTCACCCCCGAGACACGGCTGCGCGCCGCGGCGACCATCGCGGCCATCGAGGCCCGGACGGGTGCCCAGGTCGTGGTCTACACCCAGGTCAAGCCGTCCAGCGACACTCCCGAGCATGCCGAGGCTGACGCCCGGGCGCTCATCGACCAGTACGGCGTCGGCAGGCAGGGCTTCGATGACGGCATGGCCATCCTGTTCGACCTGGACGACAGCAGGTGCCACGGACAGGTGCAGCTGTACGCCGCGCCCGGCTTCCAGTCGTCCTACCTGACCAATGCGGATCGCCAGGCCATCTACCAGGACGACATGGTGCCGCGGTTGCGTGACTGCGACATGGACGGCGCCCTGGATGCCGCACTGCGCAAGATCGATGCCGCGACGACCCCGGAGCGCGCCAACCAGCTGCAGCTGGCGCGCCAGGTGGATGCCGCCACGGGCCTCGTGCTGGCACCCCTGGTATTGCTGGGGCTCGTCGCCTGGGCCGGCTGGAGCTGGCTCCGCTTCGGTCGCGACCCGGAGTACATCGATGACCCGTCCGTGCTCATGCCCGCACCGCCGCCCGGCCTCACGCCTGCAGCTGCGGCCGTGGTCCTCGATGGCCGCGTCAACCGGCATGCGCTCACGACCGCGTTCATCGACCTGGCGGGCCGCGGCGAGGTCCGCTTCCGGCGGCCTGCCGACGGAGGCCGCACGACCATCGATGTGCTCGAACCCGATCGCAACGACCCGCGCGTGCTGCGCAACCGCAGCGTGCCCCTGGGCGAGCCGGAGGCTCTCGTCCGCAGTCGGCTGCGCAGCATCAGTGGCGGTGCGGCGTCGCTGGACGCGGACGACCTGGTCGCGTTCACGCCCGCCATCGCCGAGTTCGACACGCTGCTCGGCCGCGGGGTCGTCGCGTCCGGCTGGTACCGCGAGGATCCCGAGCATTCGACGGAGCGCTGGTCGTTCCGGGCGGGCCTGGTGCTGGTGCTGGGGGTCGTCGGCGTCATCGGTGCCTGGATCCTGCCCAGCAGTGGCCTGTTGCTGCTGAGTGGCGCGCTCATCGCCGCATCCATCGCGATGTTCGTGCTCGCCCGGGTGATGCCCCAGCGGACGATGTCGGGTGCCATGGTCTATGCCTGGCTGGCCGCATACCGGCGGACCCTGGAGCACACCCTCGCGGGTGCCCGAACGATGGACGAGGTCGTGGCCAGCCACACCCTGCCGTGGGTCGAGACGCCCGACCAGGCGGTCGTATGGGGGTACGCCCTGGGCCTCCACCACGAGGTGGAGGATGTGCTGGAGCGGTCCATCGAGACTGCCCGCGAGGCGACCTCGTCCGGCCTGCGTACGCCATACCTGCCCATCTGGTACGTGGCCGCGTCGTCGGGTCCCGGATCGTCGGGCCTTGGCGCCTCGTTCTCCAGCTCCGCCGTGCCCGACTTCGGGAGCATGACCGCGGCGTTCTCGACCATCGGCAGCAGCGCTGCATCGTCGTCCAGCAGCTCCGGGGGTGGCGGGTTCGGGGGTGGCGGGTCTGGCGGGGGTGGCGGCGGCGCCGGCGGCGGCTTCTGAGGGTGTGGTCTCCGCGGGTCAGTCATCCGGTCCCCGGGGCTCCGCTGGTAGACTCCGGCCATGGGTGCCGTCGAGACCATGGAAGACTTCTTCGACCGCTTGAATACGGGCGACCGACAGGGCGCCGTCAAGCTGCTCGATGAACGCACGGAGATGCGCATCCACGTGCAGGGTAGTTCCCGAACGATGCGCGGCTCGGAGCAGGTGGGCGGCTGGTTCCTGCGGGCGGACAAGGGCCTGCGGATGATCCCCGGCGTCGTCCGGGACACGGGCAACACCTACGAGGCGGACGTGGTCGTCATCCGGCCTGGCGCCCCGAGCCAGCACCTGGATGCGACGTTCCGGGTCGAAGCCGGCCTCATCACCGCCATCAACCTCGCACCCAGATAGTCGGCGCGTCAGTGGATCCGCACCCGCCCGGCACGGCCGCGCCCGAGAGGCAGCGACTCGTCATCCTGGCCGAAGGCGCCCTCGGCGATCACTCCGCCAAGACCGCGTATGGCGTGCTGCGCTACGGCAGTCGGGATGTCGTGGCCGTCATCGACTCGACCAAGGCGCCCGCCGTCGTGGGCGACTTCCGGGATATCCCGGGTCGCCTGGATGTGCCCGTGGTCGCCTCGCTGGAGGCGGCCCTGGCGCTGCCCCAGCCACCTGACGCACTGCTCATCGGTATCGCACCCACCGGCGGCCGGCTGCCCGACGCCTGGAAGGGCATCCTGCTGTCGGCCATCGAGCACGGCCTGGACATCATCTCGGGCCTGCACACGTTCCTCGCGGACGACCCGGACCTGGTCGCGGCGGCCGCGGCACACGGCGTCGCGCTCCAGGACGTCCGCCGCCCGACGGGCCCCCGGACCACGGCCGTCGGCCGACGTCACGGCCCGGGCAAGCGCGTCATCCTCGCGGTGGGTACGGACTGCGCCGTTGGCAAGATGTCCGTGATGCTGGAGCTGCGCCGGGCAGCCCTTGCGGACGGCGTGAGCGCCTCGTTCGTGGCCACGGGCCAGACGGGCATCATGATCGAGGGCTGGGGCGCACCAGTGGACGCCATCGTGTCCGACTTCGTGCAGGGCGCCATGGAACGCATCGTGGAGCAGGGCGAGCAGCTGGGCGACTGGGTCATGGTGGAGGGCCAGGGCTCCCTGGACCACCCCGCCTACTCCTCCGTGACGCTGGGCCTCATCCACGGCGCCACACCGCACGCCATGGTCCTGGTCCACAAGCCGGGACTGCTGGACCACGACTTCGACCACCTGCCGGACCGGACGTTTCCCCTCGCGCCGCTGCCGGGCTTCATCGACCTCCACGAACGCATCGCCAGTGCCGTGGCGCCGGCCAAGGTGGTCGCCGTCGCCCTCAATACCTCGCTCTATGCGGATGAGACGGACGCGCGCCGGATCATCGAGCAGACGGCGGCTGAGACGGGCCTGCCCTGCGATGATCCGTACCGGTTCGGGCCGGAGCGACTCTGGGCCGCCGTTCGCGAACGGGTAGACACACTCGTCGGCTGACGGCGTGGTCGTCACGGCGTGGGGTCGGGCGGCGGCGCCATCGCCCGGTCGGCGGCGCCGGGTCAGCCGGGTAGACCGATCCGGTTCAACCCTTGGGTGTCTTGGCTGGCTTCTTGGTGGGCCGCGGACACTCGTACGTCTCGACGGGGATCACGATCGTGACGCCGGTGCTCAGGCTGTTCGGGTTGCGGATGTTGTTGGCGCAGATCAACTGTTCCACGGTCACCTTGAACCTGCGGGCGACGGCCGAGAGCGTGTCGCCACGCTTGATGCGGTAGGAACCAGGCGTCGGCTCTGGGCCGATGGGGGTCGCCGCGGGAAGCAGCGTCGCGCCGGACGTGGGGCGCGGCGTGCGGGTGACATCGCCGACACCGGCCGACTCGGGTGCCGAGCTGGGGCCTGCTGTGCCGCCACGGAACAGGCTGGGCAGCAGGAACACCACCAGCAAGGCCACGGCCACGAGTGCCGTGCCGATCGCGATGAGCACCGGACGACCGGGTCGCCGGGATCCTGTCCGGGCCGCATACGCCTCGAATCGTCGAGCGCCCTCCCACTCGCGGGGACCTGCCGGTGGGGCGCCCGGACGGGTCTGGGGTCCGAGTGAAGCGGGCGCACCGGCGTCCATGGGCACCCGCCGTCCGCGCGCCCAGGGCGGTGTGGTGGGCGTGCCCTCGTCCGCGGCGCCGTCCGTCCCAGGCGCGGCCGGCGCCGGCCCGACGAGGAGATCGGTACGCACCATGGATGCGGCGAGCTCCGCCGCGGTATCACTGTCGTCATCGTCCAGGTCAGGGCTCGCCCGCGGCGGCGCGGCGGCGGCAAGCGCGGCTGCCCCGGTGACTGCCCCGAGACTGGGCTGCGTGGCGCCTGGAGCGGCGCTCGCGTCGACATCCACGCGCGCCGTGCGGCGACCGGCTGTCTCCACAGGATCTGGCGCAGGCGCAGGATCCGCGAGCCACGGTGGCAGAGTGGACCAGGGTGGCCGCACGGAGTCCGTCGATGCGTCCGCGGACCCCGCTGTGTCGGTCGTGGACAGAGCCGCAAGGTGGTCGGTGCGGGCGGCCACGGGCGCCACATCGGCCGCGACCCGGGATGCCCAGTCGAGGAAGATGGGGCAGGCGGTAAAGGCGGGCGTCAGGCAGAAGTTCGCCTGGTGGCCCATGGAACGCGCCTTGGGCACTGCCTCGGCAAAGCAGCGATGCATCGGGTCCGGGGCGTCCAGGCGAGCATCGCGGTCGCCGTCGAGCGCCACGAAGGGACAGGCCTGGGGCGTCACGACGAGTGGCTCGGACCGGTCGACCATGCGCGCCGATGATACCGGCAGCGGTGCCGGGACCCCTCCGGGAGGATCCTGGCCGGCGTGGCCCCCCGTGGCGAGGGTCAGGCGACCGCCTCGTCCGCCTCGATGTGCTGCTCCGGTCCGGCGCGCACGACCATGCCCGCGCCGACGGTGTCCGAGGTCGCCTCATCGATGAGGATGAAGCCGCCTGTGGTCCGGCTGTCGCGGTACTCATCCAGCATCAGTGGCTCGGAGGTGCGCAGACGCACCCGGCCGATGGCGTTGAGACCCAGCTCCGTGGCGGGCTCACGGTGGAGCGTGTTGACGTCCATCGCGTAGCGCAGGTCATCGACGACGGCCTTGACCGTCTTGGTGGTGTGCTTCAGGTAGTAGCGGCCGCCCTGCTTGAGTGGCGTGTCCGCCATCCAGCAGACCATCGCTTCCAGCTCCTGGGCGACCGTCGGCTGGTTGTGCGGCCGCGACAGCATGTTGCCGCGGGAGATATCCACATCGTCCGCAAGCTCGATGATGACGGACATGGGCGGCGCGGCCGTCTCCAGGTCGCCGTCCATGGTGCTGATGCGGCTGATGCGCGTCCTGCGACCGGATGGCAGCACGACCACCTCGTCCCCGGTCCGGAACACGCCGCCGGCGACCTGTCCGGCGTAGCCCCGGAAGTCGTGGTGCGCATCCGACTGGGGCCGGATCACCCACTGCACCGGGAACCGGGGGTCGATGAGATTGCGGTCGGAGCCGATGTACACGTTCTCCAGGTCGTACAGCAGCGACGGACCCTGATACCAGGGCATCGACAGCGATCGCTGGACGACGTTGTCCCCGTGGAGCGCAGAGATGGGGATGAAGCGCAGGTCCTTGATGGCCAGCTTGGCGGCCCACTCGGAGAAGTCGGCGCGGATGGCCTCGAACACCGACTCGTCGTAGCTCACGAGGTCCATCTTGTTGACCGCGACCACGATATGGGGGATGCCCAGCAGTGCCGCGATGAAGGCGTGTCGGCGGGACTGCTCCAGGACCCCATTGCGGGCATCCACGAGCACGATGGCGAGGTCCGCGGTGGACGCGCCAGTGACCATGTTGCGGGTGTACTGGATGTGTCCCGGCGTGTCCGCCACGATGAACTTGCGGCGGGGGGTCGCGAAGTAGCGGTAGGCGACATCGATGGTGATCCCCTGCTCCCGCTCGGCCCGCAGGCCATCCGTCAGGAGCGCGAGGTCCACCTTGGTGTGGCCGCGCCGGCGGCTGGTCCGCTCGATGGCCGCGTACTGGTCCTCGAAGATGCCCTTGGAGTCGAACAGCAGGCGCCCGATGAGGGTGCTCTTGCCGTCATCGACCGACCCCGCCGTGGAGAAGCGCAACAGGTCCATCAGAAGTACCCCTCGCGCTTGCGATCCTCCATGGAGGTCTCCGAGAACGCGTCATCGGCTCGCGTCGCACCGCGTTCCGTGATGCGCGCCGCCGCGACCTCCACGATGATGGCCTCCACCGTGGCCGCATCCGAGCTGACGGCCCCGGTGCACGTGGCGTCACCAACCGTCCGGTAGCGCACGACCATCCGCTCCACGAGCTCGTCCTCGCCGCGGGGCAGATGCTCCGAGGTACCCAGCCACATGTTGTCGCGCCGGAAGACGTCGCGTTCATGAGCGAAGTAGATCGACGGCACCTCCAGCTGCTCCCGCTCGATGTACTGCCAGACATCCATCTCGGTCCAGTTGGAGATGGGGAACACGCGCATATGCTGGCCGCGCCGCAGCCGGCCGTTGTACAGGCTCCACAGCTCCGGCCGCTGGGATCGCGGCTCCCACTGGCCGAACTCGTCACGCAGCGAGAAGACGCGCTCCTTGGCACGTGCCTTCTCCTCGTCCCGGCGGGCACCACCAAAGACCGCATCGAAGTCGTGCTCCAGGATGCCGTCCAGCAACGTGGTCGTCTGGAGCCGGTTGCGGGATGGGTTACCAGGCTCCTCACGCACGCGCCCGGAGTCGATGGACTGCTGGACCGAGGCCACGATGAGTCGCTCGCCCAGCTCCGCCACGCGTCGGTCGCGGAAGTCCATGACCTCCGGGAAGTTGTGGCCGGTGTCCACGTGCATCAGCGGGAACGGGAACCTGGCCGGACGGAACGCCTTCTCGGCCAGCCGCAGCAGCACGATGGAGTCCTTGCCGCCCGAGAACAACAGCGCGGGGTGCTGGAACTCGGCCGCGACCTCACGCATGATGAAGACCGACTCGGCCTCCAGGGCGTCGAGATGGGAGAACCGTGGTGCGGGCACCTGGGCAGCGTCGATCATGCGCATCCTGTGGGATCGGCAGGTTCGCACGACACGGACCTGGCGGTTGGGGCTCGGGAATGGGATTTCCACGGCTAGTATATCGGCCCACACCGATCCGCCACCCCCAGATGGCCCGGGTCGCGCCGAGCAGAGGACCGATGCGTCTCACCGATCACATTGATGTCTGCGCGTGCGTGCGCTCGATGGCACTTCGGTGACCCCCGTGGATCCCCAGGCGACGCCCACCGGGCCTGCCAGTCCCACGACGGGCATCCTCAGCCGGGGCGTGCTCATCACGCGCGTCCTGCCGATCGCGAGCATCCTGGCCATCCTCGCCACGCTCGTAGTGGCGCCGGCTGACGAACGCATCACCATCGTGCTCGCGACACTGGTGGCCATGGGCGCCGGTCTGGCCTCAACGTCCATCGGCGTGTACGGCGGGGTCCTCGTGCCAGGATTGTTGCTGCTGGGTGTGGATCCCCGGTTCGCGGCTGCCGCATCACTGTTCCTGCAGGTCTTGGTCATCCCCATCGGTGCCGGTGCCCACTACCGGCTGGGCAACGTCACCAGGTCGATCGCCATCCCGCTCATCGTGGGCGGCGTGGTGGGAGCCTTCGCGGGCCCCTTCTTCGCATCCATGCTGCCCAAGGACGTCATCGCCCGGCTGGTCGCGGGGCTCATCGTGGGGGTCGGACTGGTGGTCCTGGTCACGCTCCGCTGGGGCGGTCTCGGGACGGTGCGGGCGCCGGGTGACGTGCCGACGGTCCGGGTGGGCGGTATCGGACTCGTGGCAGGCTTCTCGTCGGGCATCTCGGGGGCCGGCTGGGGCCCCGTCGGCGTGAAGCTGCTCATCCTGTCGCGGCTGGAGCCCCGCATGGCCATCGGATCGTCACTCTTCGGACGCATCTTCATGGCTGCGGCTGCTGTTCTTGGCTACATGCTCAGTGCCAGCGCGTTCGAAGGCGTTCGACCCAACTATTGGCTGCTCATCCCCCTCTTCGCGGGTTCCGTGGCGGCGATGGTGCCAGGGGCGGCCGTGCTCTCCCACCTGGGCCGCGAGAAGGCCACGGTCGCCATCACGCTGCTGTCCATCGCGCTCGCGCTGCCGACACTCATCTGGGGCTAGACGGCTGGGGCTCCCGGTGTGGACACGGCGATGGCATCCGCGCCTCCCACTCGCGGCCGTGCCGTCCAGGTCCGCGTATCGACGGGCGCCAGCGCAGCGTCGGATGCGCCCCCCGGGGCTCGACCGCCGGATGCGTCCCCCGTGATCCAACGGCCGCCGGATGCGTCCCCCGGGGCTCGACCGCTGGATGCGTCCCCCGTGATCCAACGGCCGGAGATAGGGCGAGCGCAGCTCTGGCGGACTGCTTCCCCCGACCGCTCGCTGCCGGAATGCCGCAGTTCGGCGGGAGAAGGCACCTGAGGAGGGGGTCCGAGCCTTCCCTCGACCGTTCCTCCGCCCGTTGGGTGCCAGGATGCGTCATAGGCGCAGCACTTGGGCGGCGGGGGCACTCGGGCGGGCGCAGCACTCGGGCGGGCGCAGCACTCGGGCGGGCGTCTGGAGCATCCGTCACACATCTGTCACCTGACCAGCGGGCATGAGACCTGCAGGCGCATGATGGCGGTGCGAGAATCAGTCCCGACGTCCCGTCGAGCCCACGAAGGAGCCACCCTGATGGATCTGCTGCGCACGATCGCGCCCCGGCGCACCGCTCACGCCCACTGCGACATCCCGTGCGGGATCTACGACCCGATCCAGGCCCGCATCGAGGCCGAGTCGTGCTACCGCATCATCGAGAAGTACCTGGCGTCCTCGGACGAGGTCTTCCGCGCCCGCTGCCTCATCGTCAAGGAGGAGCGCGCCCAGCTGGCCAAGCACCACATCGATGTGCTGTGGAGCGACTACTTCAAGCCCGAGCACCTCGAGAAGTTCCCGGATATCCAGGACACGTGCTGGAAGGCCGCCAAGCAGGCGTCCGTCGTCAAGCGCACCGTGGACCTGGATGAGGCGAAGAAGCTGCTCGCCCTCATCGACCAGATCGACGAGGCCTGGAAGGGCACCGGCGGCCCCGCCGCGACCCGACTGCCCGCCTGACCCCCTAGCATCCGTAGCACAACGACGGCGGCACTCGCAGTGGGTGCCGCCGTTTCGCGTGCCGCCGTGCCGTTGTGTCGCGATGCGGCGACCGGATGAGACGGCTGATCACCGTCATCGCTGGGGTTGGCGTGTTCGGTGCGCTGGCCGCCGGGCACTTCCGGTTCAGGGAGCGATCACGGCTGGACCGTATCGTCCGGTCGTGGGCTGCCCGGGTGGCCATCGAGGGTCCGAGCATGGAGCCCACCATCGCGGCCGGCGACTGGCTGCTGGTCGATCCGCTCGCCTACGCGGAGCGCACCCCAGATGTGGATGATCTGGTGCTGGCGACCGATCCACGCGACGACGGCCTGGTGCTCATCAAGCGCGTCGTCTCGGTCGATCCCGATGGCTGGCTGCGCCTGGAGGGCGACGACCCGATGCGCTCCACCGACTCTCGTGTCTTTGGCGCGGTCGATCCGCGGAGCGTGTCCGGTGGACCGTGGTTCCGATACTGGCCGCTCCGGCGCATCGGTCGCATCGACTGATCGACGCCCCCGGGCCGAAGGCCCTACTTGCGGACGCTGACGCCGCTGGACATGGCGGAGGTGTCGCCCGTGCTCCGGATCTGGAGCGCCGTCACCCTGGTGCCGGCACCCATGCCCGTGACGGTGATGCGCCACGTCCCGTCCGTGGACACCTTCACCCGGCCCAGGTAGCGTGACGGCAGCCCCTGCTTGCCTGCCGCCCGACTCGAGCGGTACACCTCCACGGTGGCGCCACTGCGGCCGCTGCCGCGCACAACGGTCCGCCCTGACGAGACGCGTGCGGAGCTGATCCGAGGCGCAGCCAACAGGCCGTTGGCGCCCCAGCTCTTGTGCGGCTTGCGGACCAGGCGGATGGCCGGACCGGACGTGCCACTCACGATGAGCTTGCTGATACGCACCGAACGGATGTCCGGATCGACGACACCGACACCGCCGGTGCGGGCGTTTCGGATGACGTTGCCGCTGAGCGTGGCGCCCTTGAGGTTCCAGTCCAGCACGATGCCCCAGCCGGTGAGCGGTGCCTGTTCGCCGCGCGGCGACACGCCGATGATGTTGTTGGTGAGCGCATTGCGGAGCGCCCGAGGCGACATCAGCTGGATGCCGTCGTACACCGACGCGATGTAGTTGCGGCTGATGACGTTGTCATAGACGCCGTCATAGACGTTGATGCCGTTGGCGTTATCTGCGGTCGAGGGCAGCTGGCCCGAGCGATAGTCGGCGTCATAGCGGCCGTCCTTGCGGAAGCCCACCCAGTTGCCGATGATCCGGTTACCGCTTACCCGCCAGTGCACCGTCGACGTCTCGGTATCGGGGTCCCAGCCGTGGGACAGCTCGATGCCTTCCAGGGTGGTCGGGCCGATGATGTTGCCCTCCCCCGGACCACTGCCACCGACGAGGTCGTTCTTGGGACCGAAGTCGTGGTCGATGGCCGTGGCGCAGGTCGCGATCCCGCCACCCGGCGCGATGCACAGCAGGTTGCCCTGGATGACGGTCCGCAAGGTGGTCGGGCCGTACTGGTAGATGCCCTTGCGGAAGTTGCCGACGACGTTGCGGTCCGCCCGATCCGCGCTGCCGATGCGGGTATCCGTGGCCCCCGTATTGACCATGATGCCGATATCGCCGCGGGCGGCATTCGATCCATCAGCCTTGAAGCCCAGCCAGTTGCCCATGATCCGGTTGTTTGCCGCATCCGGGCCATCGATGACGATCGCGCGGTGCATGGACGCGAACACGAGGCCCCGGACCGTGTTGCCGCCACTCGTGATGTACAGCCCAGCCTCGTTGTCGTCCACACCCGTGCCGCGCAGCAGGACCCCGGGCACCGCGTTGGAACCGTAGGTCGCGCTGTTGACGCGACTGCCGGGCTGGCTGTAGCCGTCGATGGTCAGACTGGCGCTGAGCCGGGTGATGATGGGCAGCCGCGACCCTAGGTCGATGGTCACCGGTGCTGCGCCCGGCAGCTCGAAGTCGATGGTGACGTCGCCCGCGGCGCGCTCCGATGCCATGATCGCCGCCCGGAACGTGCAGTCGCCACTGGCGTCCGCGCACTGCCCGTCATTGGGATCGGCGTCCGGGGTGTCGCCGGTGCTGTCGACGACGATGGTGCCGGGTGTCTCGCCCGAGATCTTGATGGCTCGCGTCCCTGCGGCCGGGTGTCCCGCCCGCGCCGCCCCACGACCGGGCCGACCCTTGGCCGCCACGAGTGCCTGGATATCCACGATGTCGGCGCATCCGTCGCGATCGACGTCCAGGCGTCGCGCTGTTGCCGTATCGCGGCACGCACCGCCCGTGTCGCGCACCCGGGCCCACTCCGCACGCGCGATCGCGACATCCCGCCGACCGATGGTGCGTCCTGGCGCGATACCCCGGATGGAGTCGGGCGTCGCGGCGGCCCTCCGGGACACTCCATGGACGAGCAGCCGGCGCCCAGTGCCCGAGGCCACCGATTCCACGACCACGCGGGCACGCACCCGACTCGTCCTGGACACGACCACCAGGTCGACGCTGACGACGCCACCCATGGTCCGGAGGCCATACGCACCAAAGGCAGCCCCGTTCGCTGTGATGACCGGGCGCAGACCGGCCCCGCCACCGACCGGCGCGACGCCGATGAGCTCCAGGTGGGCGTCGTCGTACAGGAGGTGGCCGTCCATGGCTGCGACCCCGCGCGGGAAGGTCAGCCGGATGGCGGTCGCCTCCCCTGCGTGGACCGTGGCCGGGAATCGGACGCGTACGGCCGCACCGGAGGCACTGGCGGCGGCGGCCGTCACCGGCGCGGCAGCGGCCAGCGACCCGCATAGGGCGAACAGGAGCATGACGATGGACAGCCCGGACCGGCGCATGGAACCTCGCGATGACCGGCCACCACGATCGGACCGACCAGGACCGCCGCGGGTCTGGGGCCCGCGAACGCCCCTGATCATCGATGACCCGCCGTCAGGAGTCAACGCGTCTTCAGGCCTCGCGGCGCTCCGCAGGTGCCGTGGGGCACCGGCGGTGTCAGCCGGCGATGAAGTCACCCATGACCGCGACGTGCTCGAGGTCTCGGGGCAGGAAGTCCTGGAGCATGAGGCGCTCCGCGCCCGCATCGGAGAAGGCCTGGACCACGGCGCGTGCCTCCGGGAAGGTGCCGGTCACCCACCGTCCGTGGCGAGCCTCCAGCCAGGCCCTGCCGTCAACGCCACCACCGAACATGTCCATCTGGGCCTCGACGCGCGCGGCGAGCTCCGCTGGGTCACGCCCGATGAGGATGCCGGTCATGACCGAGCGGGTGATGCTCTTCGGGTCGCGGCCGATGGCCAGGCACGCGGCGTCCAGGTTCGCATTGATGGTGGCGACCTCGGCCGGTGACGAGCCACTCGCGTTGTATTCATCGGCGTACCTCGCGGCCAGGCGCAGCGATCGTGGCTTGCCGGTGCCGCCGACGAGGATGTTGGGCCGTCGGCGGCCGTCGGCGCGGGATGTCGAGCCGTCGTAGCGAGGTCGGAACAGGGATCCCCGGACCTGCCAGTGCGTCCCCTCGAAGGACCAGCCGTCCGGCTCGTCCCACAGGCCGCGGAGGATGATGAGCTGCTCCTCCATCTGGTCGACGCGGGTCTTGGTGTCCGGGTACGGCAGTCCCAGCTGGGCATGCTCCGGCTCATTCCAGCCTGCGCCAATACCGACCTCGATCCGTCCACCGCTCATCTCGTCCACGGTCGCCGCGACCTTGGCGAACTCGCCCGGGATGCGGAAGGTGACCGGGGACACGAGCGTACCCAGCTGCAGCCGCGTGGTCTCGCGGGCCAGGCCCGCGAGGGTCGCCCAGGCATCGGTCGTGTGGAGCCCGGCCGCGCCCGGGAAGCTGGTGTAGTGGTCGGAGCGGAAGAAGCCCTCGAAGCCAGCCGCCTCTGCCGCGTGCGCAACGGCCAGGATCTCCTGGTAGCTGATCCCCTGCTGGGGCTCGGTCTGGAGCGCGAAACGCATCGATGCCTCCGTGGTCGCGGGCGGCAGCCCCGCCGTCAATGTACTTCGTGTCTGACGAACCTTCATGGTTGACAGAACCATTCAGATATGCAGAATGTTTCAGGTGAGCAGGATAGTTCCAGATGTGGCAATGATGGTCGACCAGGCGACCAGTGCCGCCACCATCGAAGCGATCATCACCGAGCTGGAACCCATGATGGCGTACCAGCGCAAGGCGATGATGCGCGTCTGGCAGGACCGCTCGGTCAGCAAGATGACCCTGTACGTCCTAGTGTTGCTCGAGCATGACGGACCACTGCCCATGAGCAGACTGGCCGCCCTTGCGGACGTCTCCCTGTCCAACCTGACGGGGATCGTCGATCGGATGGAGCAGCAGGGGCTGGTCGAGCGGGTCCGGGACGATCGTGATCGACGCCTCGTGCTCGTCCGGTCGACCGAGAAGGGCACCGGCCTGGGTGCCGAGATGGACGGCCTCCGTCGTGAGCAACTGCGTCGCCTCGTCGAGGAATTGGACGTTGCGGACCAGTCGGCTGTCCTCCAGGCAGCCCAAGCTCTCGGCCGAGCGGTCGGACGCTTGAACAGCGCCGAGGCCACGGACGGCTAGAACCCGTCCGGCTGGCATGCCGGGCGACCGAAAGGAGCTCCAGACAACCGCTATGGAAGCCATGCCCTCGGCCGAGGAGTGGAAAGCCAAGGACCCGGCACTCGATCTGCCGCATCGACGCAAGATGCAGATCCTGTTCGCCGTCCTGCTGGGGATGTTCCTGTCGGCCCTTGATCAGACGATCGTGGGTACCGCACTCCCCCGCATCACGGGCGACCTCCACGGCAGCAACGAGCTGTACACGTGGGTCGTCACCATCTACCTGCTGACCTCCACCATCACCGGCGTCTTCTACGGCAAGCTGTCGGACATCTATGGACGACGGCCGATGCTGCTCATCGGCATCACCATCTTCCTCATCGGGTCGTTCCTCTCCGGCCTCAGCTGGAGCATGGAGAGCCTCATCTTCTTCCGGGGCGTCCAGGGCGTCGGTGCCGGTGCCATCTTCCCCATCTCGCTGGCGGTCATCGGCGACCTGTTCAGCCCACGTGAGCGGGGCAAGTACCAGGGTCTCTTTGGCGCTGTGTTCGGCGTGTCGGCCATCCTTGGCCCGTTGCTGGGCGGATTCCTGACCGAGAACCTGAGCTGGCACTGGATCTTCTACGTCAACATCCCCATCGGCCTGGTCGCGCTCGCGATCATCTACCGGTTCCTGCCGACGGTCCACGGTGAGAGATTCACGCGCAACCTGGACTACCTGGGTGCGGCTGTATTCGCTGCGGCCGTATCGCTGCTACTCATCGGCCTGACCAACAATCAGACACAGGATTGGGGCGACCCGTGGGTCGGTGGCGCGATCGCCCTGTCCCTCGTGCTGGGTGCCATCTTCCTGCTCGTGGAGTCACGGGCGGCCGAGCCGATCGTGCCCCTGGAGCTGTTCCGGAACCGGGGCTATGCGGTCACCATCCTGACCGCATTCCTGACGGCGATGGGCTTCTTTGGCGCCATCGTGTACCTGCCGCTCTGGTTCCAGACGGTCAAGGAGGTCAGCCCCACAGACTCCGGCCTCCAGACGCTGGCGCTCCTGGCAGGTCTCATCGTCGGCTCCATCGCGTCGGGTCTTATGGTCAGCCGGACCGGCAAGTACAAGTGGCTCATCGCCGGGGCACTGGTGTGCATGACGCTCGGCCTCTTCCTCATGACCGGCCTGACCGCCACCACCCCGCTGCCGATGCTGTGGGCATGGATGTTCCTGACCGGCCTGGGCATCGGGCCCGCCTTCTCGGTCCTGACCATCGTGGTCCAGAGCGTGGTCCCATTCGAGCGACTGGGTGTCGCGACGTCCAACCTGACCTTCTTCCGCCAGATCGGTGGTTCGGTCGGACTGGCCATCGTCGGTACCCTGTTCGCCAATGGCTTCGCGAGCCAGCTGCCGGCGCAGCTGGCTGCATCGGGTGTGCCGCCGGACGCTGTCACGGCCCTGACGGGCTCTGGCTCGGCCGACCAGTTCACCCAGGTGGGCGTGAGCGTTCGCAGCGCACTCGGCGCGGGCCTGCCCGCAGAGTTGCAGCCATTCCTGCAGCAGATCCTGGACGGCATCTTCGAGGCCTTCTCGGTCGCGATCGCCAACACCTTCTGGTTGGGCGTCGTGATGGGCCTGGTCGCCCTTGCCGCGGTCGTGGTGGCACTCCCCGAGGTCACGTTGCGTGGCATGGGTGCCAAGCCACCCGACGGCACCCCGGCGGAGCCGATCATGGCCTTCGCCGAGTGACAGCCATCTGGACCCATCGCGCGACCTTCGGGACGCGCGACTCCCCTTGACCCTAGTCGCGACGCCCGGTCCACCATGGACCGGGCGTCGTGCCGCGTCCGTGCGAGTCCGGCCGTCTCCGCTCGTTCCGCGGGCTAGGCTACAGCGCGACGGGTCCGGGGGCAGCGACCGGCAGCGCGCCGGAGTGGCGCGGCAGCATGGCGCGGTGCGGCAGCATGGCGCGGTGCGGCAGTGTGGCGCGGTGCGGCAGTGTGGCGCGGTGCGGCAGTGTGGCGCGGTGCGGCAGCGTGGCGCGGTGCGGCAGTGTGGGGCGACTGGTACTCGCGGTGCGACTGGTACTCGCGGCGCGACTGGTACTCGCGGCGCGACTGGTACTCGCAGCGCGACTGGTACTCGCTGCGCG
>Ga0105048_10006064_pt1 | contig 19482 bp, 17 predicted proteins | sample MAT05_FD_78382 | JGI IMG/M metagenome (GOLD analysis project Ga0105048, IMG submission 78382) | Freshwater microbial communities from Lake Fryxell liftoff mats and glacier meltwater in Antarctica - MAT-05 | ecosystem: Environmental > Aquatic > Freshwater > Ice > Liftoff microbial mat | place... | reverse complement strand
TCTCGCCTGGCTGCGTTGCGCCGCCTCGACAGACGCAGAGTATGCCGTCGGACGGCGCGCCTTGCCAGACGAGCGCCTCGACACCCGCAACCCATCAACTTCACTGTGCAGAGCTACTAGTACACTCGCAGGTTGGGACGGATCTCGTCGAACTTGACCGCGCGGGGCTTTCCGTCGACCAGCAGCGTCATGCCGCTGGCGTCGAAGGCGGTCAGCTTGCCCGTCACGGCCACCTCGTCGCCGCGCTCGTAGACATCCACCGAGACCTTCTTGCCGAGCGCCTCGCGATCGGTGAGGAGCGCGTGGAGCGAGGCCGCCCGGGAGGGGAAGATCTCGACCTGATTCTTGGCGATGTCCTCGAAGGGCAAGATCGTCTCGCCGCCGCCGAGACCGTACATGTGAAAGCTGCTCTCCTTGACCGCGCCGATCCAGCCGTAGGTGACCTTGCCAGTGCTTCGATCCGCGAAGCGGACACCGTCTCCAGGCTTCATCTCGGAAGGCGCCGCGCTCCACGGCTCGAGGCCCGGCCGAGCAGGGCGAGCGAGCTGCTCTTGCACGTAGACCCGGTCGCTGAGCGTCAGTGATGCGATCGCCGGTGACAGCAGGCTGGCCGCCGCGCCCTGCAGATCGCCCTTCGCGATCTTGGCCCTCACCTCCACCAGGTCGGCCCGGATCAAGCCACCGAGCGCGTGATCCTTGGGCAAGCACTCGGCGACGACCGTGGCGTTGCCGAGGAGTCGGCCCACGATCTCCGGCAGGTCCTTGGGCCACGCCGGCGGCGTAGCGGCGAGGAGCTGGCGCAGCGCCAGCGTGTCGTCGACCATCTCGTATCCAGCCACGTACTTGGCGGCGTCGGGCTGCTTGGCGATGCGCTCGAAGGTGTTGTAGCCCGCGTTCAAGGCGTGGCTGATCTCGAACAACGCGAGCTGTCGCGCTTCCGGGGTCCGAGCCTGCTTGGCGTCTCGCCCCACCGTGGCGAGGACCCGGGCGAGGACGGAGTTGCGGCCCTCGCACATTTTGCCGAGCTTCTCGACGAGCGTCTGGGCCGCGGCCAGCGCTTCGATCTGTCTCTGTGGGTCGCCGCGGGCGGCCTCCTTGAGCTCGGCGAAGACGTGATCGCGACCTTGTGCCAGGACCTCTCGAGGCCGGACCTTGCCCCCCGACGGCTGGCACTTGGCGATCGCCGCCTCGATGGGATGCTCGGGGATCGGTTGCTTGGCGTAGCGATCACTCTGCTCGTACCGGCGCGCCTCGCGCATGATGGTGTCGGCGCGCCCAGCGATCTCCTGGGCTCCTTCGGCGTCGAACTTCGGCGCGAGCAGCGCGGTGATCAGCTCGAGCTCGGCCTGGATCTGTTCGTCGCCCTTCAGCCCCTTGGCGTTGGCGGCGCCGTTCACGCGCTCGGCGAGCTTGGGCAATTCTGCGGCGGCGTCCCGGAGACGCTCCGCGGTCGGAACCTCGAGGAACGCGGCGATCGCCGGCGGCGTCTCGACCCCGAGGCGACGGCGGATCGACCACAGCCCGTGCCCGGCGTCGTCACAGAGCGACGCGCGATCCTCGAGGATCGGCGGCCGCGTCAACGAGGCGCGCAGCTGCGCAAACGCAGGCTCCAGCGTCGCCCGGGCTTTGGCGCCGCGACCGCCGAGGAGCTCTCCGCTCGCGCGATCCGCGATCGCCTGGTGCGCTGCTCGCTGATCCGAGGGCACGATCGCCATCAGCGCTTCGAACAAAGTCAGCGCCAGGACCGGATCGCTGGGGACGTCCGGGTACTTTGCCAGGAGGGCATCGATCCCCGCGCTCTTGAACTCGGGGCCGCGGAGGGTCTGCTCGATCGTCGAGAGCTCGGGGAGGATCGCCAGCGTCTGGCGGAGGCGCTCTATGCCGAGGGCGGCCGCGCCCCGCTGGCCGGCGGTCTCCACGAAGGCCCGAGCGCGACCGACCACTTCGTGCGAAGGTTGGCCGGCGCTGAAGAGGCGCGCGACCTTCTCGAGATACGCGCCGCCGTACAAGAGACCCGTCGTCGGCGTCGCGCCTCGAAGGCCGGCGTCGAGGAGGTCTCCGCTCTGCCCGAGTAGCGTCGCGAGCCGCGCGCTCGCGGATGACTGGTAGGGCACGTTCTTGGCGAGGAGATACGCGCCGAGGAGCCCCTGCTCGTCGGTGCGGCTCTTTCCCTCGGTCACGCGATCGAGATCTGCGGCGAACCTGGGGACGTCGACGTTCTTTGCGCCGACCGCCGCGTCGATCCGGGCCTGCGCCGAGCCCTGGAGCCGGCTCTTGACCGCCTCGATCCGGTCCGCGCTCGACACTTCAGCCCCGGAGAAGTCGCGGAGCTTCGCGCTGATCTCGTACGCGCTCGGACGGCCATCCAGCAGCTGAAACAGCAGGCGGTCGACGTCGGCGTGCGGTGCGTCGGGCAACGCCGCGAGCTGGGCCAGCGACTGCAAGACCACCGAAGCGCTGTAGCTCGAGGTCTCGCGCCCGGTCGCTTCGGCGATCTTCGTCATCGCCTCCGCGAGGACCAGGCCGATCGCCGGCTCGCTCGGCCCGCGCGCCTCGATCGCGGCATGCAGGCGCATCATCGCCGCCAGCAAATGCGGCGACGGGATGGTGGCCAGCCCGACCAGCTTGCCCAGCGACTTGCTGAGCTCGGCGGCGGTGATCCCGGGCGCTTGGCTCTGTTGCACCAGCGTCGCGAGGGCTGCCGCGCTCGCCTTGGCGGCGGCCGGGATCGGGGTCTTGTGGAGCTCGGAGAGAGGCCGCAGCAGGTGGCCCTCGATGCCATGACGGTCGCCCGCGACAACGGCGGCCAGCTTGGCGAGGGCGGTCTTGGTCGGGTTCGCTGCGACCGCCGAGGCCAGGGAGATGACGTGCTCGGGGTCCCGAGCCCAGCTCTGACCTTGCTCCGGATGGCCTAACAAGCTCTCGAGCTCGAGCTTCGTTCCGCTGCGCATCTCGAGCTGGATCGAGCCGCGCCCCTGATCATCCTTGGGCTCGTGGACGGCCTTCAGCTGGTTCGCCAGCGCGCCGAACGCCGAACGATCGATGTGCCTCCAGAAGCGCGCCTCGGGTTCGACGTCCAGCGGCTTGGTCGGGTAGTGCGCGTGAAAGTCTCTGATCGGCACCTCGTCGCCCCAGCGGGTCCGCTCGACGAGCAGGTCGTTGATCCGCGCATATCGCGCTTCGAACGAAGCCTGGTCGCTCGGCTCGCCGCCCTTGCGCGCCGCCCGACGGTCGTCCATGTGGTCCTGCAAGATCTCGTTCAAGACCCCGCGTAGAAAACGCGTCGACGCCTTGGCCAGCGCGTCGGGGAGCGGCGCCTTCGGATCGGTCGGGACCATCGCGGCACCTTCGGCGAGGAGCGCGTCGCACTTGGGCTCGAAGAACGTGCGCAGGAAGAGCAGCTCATCGGTGACGGCGTTGGTGTGCTCGGGCCGAATTAAGGTCTCGGTCCAGATCGCCTCGAGCTGGCTCCGGACCGGTCCGGGGGTCTTCGCCCAGAGCTCGTCCATCGGCTGCTGCCACTCGACCGGCGACACGTCGTCGGCGGCGAGCCCGTGGAAGAGCTTGCCCAGCTCTTTTTGCAGGCGATCGGTCTCCTTGGTGCGCTCGGCGACGACCGGATTGGACTGACCGATATGACGGGTGGCCGATCCATCGAGGGGGACGACCTGCACCTTCGCCGGTGCGATGGTCTGAGCCGTTCCGAGGGCTTCGTTGCGAGCTACGACGGGCTGAGAACGGACTGCAGTCTTCTGGATCACGGGTGAGTCCTATCGCATCCGGGCGCAATTGGGCACTCCGAAGGAGGCTGCATCGCGGACCATGCATCACGGCTCGACGTGGATCGTCGTGCACGCACCGCTCTCGCCGGCCGCGAGCGCCTCACGCGACGGCAGATCGACCGGCAGATGGCCCAGCACCACGCAGACCCGGGCGTCGATCTTCGTCTTCGTCAGACCGAACGCGCCGGGGATCACCGCGCCGTTGCCGCAGGTGAGACCCTCGCTGCGCGGGAGCGGGAACGTCGCGCCGTCGCCGTCATACACCACCACGTCGTAGGCGACCGGATCGCGCGCCGAGCAGCTCACGGTGAGCTTGAGCGCCTGACCGGCCTTCACGTCGTGGAGCGCGAGCCCGTCCGCGCCGATCACTTGCACCGCGACCTCGCCGCCCTTCACACCGCCGTCGTCCGGGCGATCGACGGTGATCCACAGCATCGCGAGGCCCGCCGCGAGCGCCGGTGCGAGCCACACCAAGCGCCTCCGCGGCGCGATCGCCGGGAGCGCCCGCAACACCACCCCGATCCGCCGCGATGCTCTCGGCGCACTTCGCGCACGCCTCGCAGCGCGCCAGATGGTGATCGATGCGCTCCATCTCCGGCGCGAGCAGCTCACCGAGCGCGCGCCGCTCGAGCGCGAGCCAGGACACCGGCTCTCCCGTCGAGCAGATCATAACGACAGCACCGCCTGACGGGCCTTATCGAGCCTCTTTTGCACGGTCTTTCGGCTGGTCTTCGCGACCTCGGCGATCTCGTGGGCGGTCGAGATGATCGACGAGCGCGTCGAGCGCTTCGATCCCGACGCGATCAAGGCCGATCAGAGGTCCACGCGGAAGCCGAGGACATTGTCCAGGCCACCGCTCCCATGGGTGTCACCGGCGAGGTTCGACACCACCCGCGCGGTCGACCAGCCGAGCTGCAGATACAGGGCACCCCACTCGGTGAGGCGATACGCGAGCCCCGCGCCCACCGCGAAGGTCGGCGCGACGTGGCCTTCCCCGACGTCGCCGAGCGCGCTCGTCCCCCAGGCGATGCCGGCGCCGGCCTGCGCGTACGTCTCGAATCCCGCGCCGAGCTCGAGCTCGAGGCGACCCGAGAGCACCGCGCTCCACACGCTAAAGTCGAAGCTCTGGATGATCTCGCTCTGCTCGATGCTGGCCGTGCTCCGACGCCACGAGCGCCGATCGAGCAGGCCCACGCTCAACACACCCGAGGCGTGCTCGACGATCCGCCGCACCACCGAGCCGCGCACCCGGAATCCCTCCGTGAGATCGAACCCGGCGTCGTATCCGAAGTCCTGGATGCGCAACACGTAGCCGTCATCGATCGGGAAACGCAGGCCCAGACCGAGCTCGAAGCCCCAGCCCTCGTTCCAGTCGGAGGCGCCCTTGGCGCGCGAGCCCTCGGAGAGCGGCACCACCGCGCACTGCGACGGATCGACCTCGGTCACCGCGCCCGCCGCCAGCGTGAGGCCGCAGCGGTAGCGCACGTCACCGCGGCGCGCGAACGCGATGTACTCGCCCGGCGGCAGCGCCAGCCGCACCCCGCGGTCGGACGGCGCGTGCAGCTCGGCCACCACCACGTCGTGATCGGTCGAGACCAAGAGCGCGGTCGGCTCACCCTTCACCAGCTCGAGGTGCGCGCTGGCCTCGGCGGGATAGCTCAGCACCACGTCGCCCTGCCCTTTGAGGCGCGTCTCGAGCACCGGGTGCTGGCGCCCGACCGCGGTCATCGCGGTGGCGATCAGCGTGTTGTTGTACGCGTACTCGTAGGCCTCGCGCAGCGTCACGCGACCGTCGCGATCGATGTCCGCCGCGCCGCGCAGGCCGACCGCGAGGTGATGCGTGAAGTACGATCCGCCGAGCTCGGGCGACTCCTGGCTGAGCTCGCTCCCGGTGCTCGAGGCGATCACCGCCGAGCCCTCGGTCGCCAGGCGCCGCGCCGAGCTGATCGAGAAGTCAGCCGCCGGAACCGCGCCTTTCAAGGCCGATTAAGCCCCGCTCTGGCAGGCGTCGAGCACCACGATGCGCACCGTGGCGGGGACGCTGTCGAGCTTGGCGCGCAGCACATCGAGCGACAGCGGCTGCTTCCCGAGATCGATCGCGTCCGAGCGGGCGTGCCCGGAGTAGTAGAAGACGAACATCGACTGCCCAGCGTCCTCTGACGTGATGCGCGATCGGATCGCGTCGATCGCCGCCAACACGTCCTCGGGCCGTGGATCGATCAGCCGCGTCACGCGATCCGCGGACACTCGGCCGACCTCACCGAGCACCGCCTGCATCGCGCGCGCATCATCGACGGCGTGCGCGAGGGGCGACTGCCCTTCGCCGCCCGCGCTGGCCGCGACGACGAGCGCGTGCACCGATGGTCCGGGGTCCAGGGGGCCTGCGGCGAGCGCCGCGAGCGCGAGAGGGATGAAGCTCATGCGTTCTCCACACGCCAGCAGCGCAGGCTGGGAACTGGTACTTCACCTATGTATCGAAGCCAATGCCGATATTCAGCCACGTCCGCGTGGCGCGGATGGACGGGTACGGTCCGGCTTTGCCGGCCGTGGGACCCGTCCTGGTTCCGCTCGAACTGACGCAGGGCCGCTTCGCGCCCCTCTCGTTCACCTCGGACGTCGCTCCGCGACGGCCATCGGTCTATGGTCGGGCGCGTGTCGGCCCCGATCGATACCGTGCTCGGAATCGACACGCCCGAGCACCTGCTTTTCCGCGTGCGGATCGCAGGGCCGGTGCGCCGCTTGTTCGCGTGGACCATCGATCTGATGGTCCGCATCTTCATCTTCTGGGCGATCGCGATGGTCGTCGGGATCATCTCCGCCGCCACCTCGCTCACCGGGATCGGCTCGGGGTTCGTGCTGCTCCTGGTCTTCGCCCTCGACTGGTTCTACTTCGTGGTCTTCGAGCTCATCACCGGCGGCCGATCACCCGGTAAAATGTGGCTCAAGCTGCGGGTGGTGCGAGAGAACGGCCTGCCGATCACCTGGCGCGAGTCGGCGCTCCGAAACCTCCTGCGCGCGGCCGACCTGATGCTCCTCGCGGCGAACGCGGTGCTGCCGCTCGGCCCGATCGTGATGGCGCTCGATCCGAAGTTTCGCCGCCTCGGTGACTTCGTCGCGGGGACGATCGTGGTGGTCGAGGAGCCGGCCAAGGTGCAGGTGCAGGAGACGCTGGCCCCCGATCCGACCGTCGATCTGCCGGCCGGCCTGCCGATCCACCGGGACGATCTGGAGGCCCTCGAGCTGTTCGTCCACCGCGCCCAGATGAGCGATGCCCGACGCGAGGAGCTGGCGCGCATCGTCGCGCCCGAGTACGCCCGCCGCCTCGGATTGCCGGAGCCGAAGAATGCGTCGGGCTTTCTCGCTGCGCTGTGGGCGCGCTCCCAGGATCCCAAGCGGAGGATGATCTGACCCGCGAAGCGCTGGTGTCCGCGCGCAGGCGGCAGTGGGAGGATCTCGCGGTGCTGCTCGGCAAGAGCGAGCGCTCCGCCGGCACCAAGGCGCTGGTCCCCACCGAGATGCGCGATCTCGCCGAGCTGTATCGCAGCCTGGCTGGCGATCTGATGCGCGTGCGGCGCGACAAGCTGGGCGCCGATCTCGAGCGCTACCTCGACAACCTCGCCAGCCGCGCGCACAACACGCTCTACGCCGGCTCGCAGGTCGGCAACCGATTCCGCGCCTGGGATCTCCTGCTCGACTTCCCGCCCGCGCTGCGCCGCGCGTGGGTCTTCTTCGCGATCGCGATGGCCTGCCTCTACGGGCCCGGGCTCATCGGCGGCGTCGCCGCATACAACGACGAGAGCTACGCGCTCGCGGTGATGTCATCGGACGATCTCGAGAAGATGGAGAAGATGCACGGCAACTCCGATCCGTCGCAGCGCGACGTGAACACCGATGGCGCGATGACCGGCTTCTACGTCTACAACAACGTCGGTATCGCGTTTCGCTGCTTCGCCACGGGCCTCGCGTTCGGGCTCGGATCGCTGTTCTACATGATCACCAACGGCCTGATGATGGGCGTGATCTTCGGACATCTCGCGCGGATGGGCATCGGCCCGAAGATCTTCTCGTTCGCCGCCATGCACTCGTCATGGGAGCTGACGGCGATCGTCATCTCCGGATCCGCGGGCCTGCAGATGGGCTACTCGCTGGTGAAGACGTACGGACGCACGCGGCTCGGTAACCTGCGCATGCACGGGCTGGAGCTCTTGCGGCAGGTGAGCGGCGCTGCCGTGTTCCTGTTCATCGCGGCGGGTATCGAGGGCAACGCGTCACCGAGCGGGATCCCACGCGAGGCCAAGTACGCCCTCGGGATCACGTTCTGGATCCTGGTGTTCCTGATCCTCGCGCTCGCCGGCAAGCGCCGCCCGATCCCCACCGACGTCCTCGAGCTGCGCGCCGCGCCCGGTGACGCCATCGCACGGGACTCGCGCCCGTGAGCCTGAACGAGACGACGAGCGTCAGCTTCGACCCGCGGGTGGTGCTGCGCCCGCGCACGCTGGACGAGGTCTTCGATCTCGCGATGGCGTACGGACGCACGTATCGCCGTGATTTTCTGCGCCTGACGCTGATCCTCTTCGTCCCCGCGTTTCTCCTCACCGGCGCGCTGAAGATCGGGCTCGAGCTCAACTGGGCCAAGACCTGGGCGATCACGCTGGTGCTCGCCACGCTGATCGAGCGGGTGACCATCGCCTACGCCGGGCGACATCTCTTCGGGAACGCGCCGAGCATCCCGCGCGCGATCGCCGGCGCGATGCGACGGCCGATCAGCACGGTGTTCTCTGCGCTGCTCATCCCGCTGCCGCTCCTCATCGGGCTGCTCGACGACTTCAGCGAGCTCTCGATCGGGTTCGGCGTGATGATCGGGATGTTCTGGCCCTTCGCGCTGGCGTGGACGATCTATCTCTCGATCGTCCTCAACCTCGAGGCACTCCCTTTCGGAAAAGGGACCAAGCGCAGCGCGCTCCTGGTGAGCTATCGCTTCGGCCGCGCGATCGGCTTCGTCGCCACCACCGGCACCATCCGCGTCCTGGCCGCGGTGCTCGGCGATCTGGGCTGCGGGTTCCTGGTCGGCTTCCTGTTGCAGCTCGGCGAGCCGCTCGACGTGCTCTTCCAGGACGGCGGCTCGTGGGCCAGCATCGCTGGATACTATCTCATCGCCCCGTACTGCGCGGTGGCGCGGCTGTTCGACTATGTCGACGCACGCACCCGCCTCGAGGGCTGGGACATCCAGGTGCGCTTCAAGGCGATCGCGGCCAAGAAGGACGAGCCCAAGAGGAAGGTCGCGTGAGAGCGGCTCTCCTCTTGGCGCTGCTCGCGGCGCCGGCGTTCGCAGACGACGAGACGCTCGATCCGCTGCCCGCGGTGGATCCGGGCGCGGCGTTCGATGCCGCCGCGGACGCGCGCAAGGACGAGCTCGGCAAGACCGCGTACGAGTTCTGCCACGACGAGGACTATGACCCGCTGAAGAGCTGGGGCGATCGGCGCTTCTGCAAGACCTGGGATGCGCGTACGGCCGAGGCCTGTCCGGAGGCGAGGACGCTCTGCAAGGACAAGGAGCCGCCGTGGTGGGCCTTCGATTTTCCGGACATGCCGCCCCTGGTCGGCTGGTTCTTCCTCATCTCGGCGCTCCTCGTGGGGCTCGCGTTCTTCATCCGCGCGCTCATCCGCGAGAGCGCGAGCAGCGACATCGATCTCGGCTCGGTGGTCGACGACGCGATGGGCGGCCAGCTGCAATCACTGCCCGAGGCGCCCTCGCGGGTGATGCTGCGAAAAGCCCGCGAGAACCTCGACTCCGGAAAGGTCGACGAGGCCGCGGTGCTGGTCCAGCTCGCGTGCCTGAGATACTTCGACGACACCGGGTGGGTGACCTTCCATCCGTCGAAGACCAACGGTGAGTATCTGCGCGCCGTGCGGCGATCACCGCGGCACCACGACCTCTACCGGCGCATCGCGCGCGAGACCGATCGCCTGCGCTTCGGCGGCGGACGTGCCGACAAAGATGCGGTGTCGGCCTGCCTCGACGACGCCGAGACGCTCCTGCGCGAAGCGCCGCCGCAGGAAGCGCACGCGGCGACCGCGGTCCTCGGGATACTTTTGGTGATCTTTTCGCAGCAAGGCTGCGGCGACGAGTCGAAGCCATACTATTCACATCGCCCCACCGGCTTCTCGGCGCTGCCGGCGCTGCTGAAGAAGGTCGGGCTGGAGGTGAGCATCGGCCGGCACCGCGTCGACGAGATCCCCGAGGACGTCGGCGTGGTGGTGATGTTCAGCTCGCTGCCGAGCAAGATCGGCGCGCTGTCGCTGGACGGGCTCCTCGACAGAGACGTGCGCGTCGTCGTGATCGACGACGCGGGACAGGCCTCGCACTACCTTCCGGTCACCACCTCGAGCGTCGCGCTGGCGCTTCTGGGCAAGGTGCTGAGCATCGGCAACGAGGAGCCGCCGAGCGAGACCATCTTCGTCGAGGACACCGATTTTTGCGGCGTGAACCTCGGCTGGATCGACGCGCGCCTCGGCCGCGATCGGATCCTCCTTCCGGCGAGCGGCGCCCTCGTCGAGACGTCCGAGACCGGCACGGTCACCGTCAGCAAGGACAAGGTGTGGATCGAGCCGCTGCTCCTCGCGGTCCACGACAGCGATCGGATGACCGCCCGCGCGTACGGCGGCATCCGCGTCGACACCGAGCACGCCGACGTCCCGAAGCTCGGCTGCACCTTGCTGTTCGGGAGCTCCGACCTCTTCACCAACGCCAGCCTGACGCTGCCGCAGAACGCGCGCTTCGTCGCTTCGCTGTTCGCCTCGCTCACGATGCGCGGGAAGAAGGTGATGCTGCTCGACGCCCTCGATCCCGCCAAGTCCGGGGTCGCGCGATCGATGGCCGAGTCGCGGCTGTTGCCGTTCATCGTGCACGGCCTCGCCTGGGTCGCGATCCTGTTCGTGTTCCTCGGCGCCGCGTTCGGCCCGCTGCGCGACACGGTGAAGATCGAGCACAAGGCGTTCGTGGAGCACGTCGAGGCGCTCGGCCGGCAGTACGCGCGGCTCGGCGACGCGGGGCTCGCGCACATCGCGAAGTCACTGGCGCGCTACGCGGTCCTGCGCCACCGCATCGAGGCGCGCGGCGGCTGGGTCGCGCTGGCCGGCCACCTCGCGGAGAAGTACGAGCTCCCCGAGGCCAGCGTGCGCACGGCGCTGCGTCTGGGATCGGACACCGCGGTCGAGCTGGGCCCGCCAGTGTCGGCGAAGGACGCGCGCAGCGATGAAATTCTCAGGGTGCTCTCGGTGCTGATCACCGGGCGCGCGCGACGAGCAAAGAGGTAATCAAGTGGATCTCAGGGAGTTCAGTCAACGATTTGCGGAGATCGAGGCGGAGACGCGCAAGGCCTTTCTCGGCCAGGAAGACGTCCTCAGCTCGGTGCTGGTGGCGTTCTTCGCGCGCGGTCACGTGCTCATCGAGGGCGTGCCGGGCGTGGGCAAGACGCTGCTCGTCCGCGTGCTCGGCAAGGTGCTGGGGTGCCATTTCCGGCGCATCCAGTTCACGCCCGATCTCATGCCGAGCGACGTGACGGGATCGACCACCTACAACGCGCAGCTCGGCACGTTCGAGTTCAAGCACGGGCCGGTGTTCACGCACGTGCTGCTCGCCGACGAGATCAACCGCGCGCCGGCCAAGACGCAGTCGTCGATGCTGGAGGCGATGCAGGAGCGCTCGGTGACGGTCGACGGCATGACCCATCCCTTGCCGCGGCCGTTCTTCGTGCTCGCCACGCAGAACCCGATCGAGAGCGCGGGCACCTATGCTTTGCCCGAAGCGCAGCTCGATCGCTTCCTGTTCAAGGTGCTGATCGGGCACCCGCCGCTCGCGGTCGAGGAGGCGATCCTGCGCAACGTGCGCGATGGGTTCGACGCTTCCGATCTCGATGCGGTCGGCTTGGAGGGACGCGCCAATCCCGCGACGGTGGTGGAGATGCAGCGCGCGGTCACCGAGGTGCGGGTCGACGAACAGATCATCCACTACATCGCGACGCTCGCGGCCAACACGCGCAAGCACCGCGCGGTGCAGATCGGCGCCTCGCCGCGCGCGGGCATCTCGCTGTTGAACGTGGCGCGGGTGGAAGCCGCGGTGCAGGGCCGCGACTTCGTGGTGCCCGACGACGTGAAGATCCACGGGCGCGCGGTGCTGCGTCACCGGCTGATCTTGCAACCCGACGCGGAGATCGAGGGCGTGAACACCGACGAGGTGATCGAGTCGGTGCTGCGCGAGACCCAGGTCCCCGGCATGGGAGAGGCCGGTCGGCCGCGCGGATCGGCCTTTGGCGCCTCGCCGAGCCTCGGAGGCGGTCCTCCGCCGCGCAGGATGGCCTCCTATCCGCCCGTCGCGCCGCTCGCGGTCCCGGGGACCGGCGTGGAGTCGACGTTGTCACCCGCCCCGAGCGGTCCGTCGCGACCGAGCGGGGCGCCGGACTCGAGCGCGTCGCGTCCGGCCGGGCTGTCGTCGCGGCCGTTCGCGGGTGCACCTCCGTCGAAGAGCTTCGGTCGTAGCGACGAGGAGCCGTAGTGCCGATCATCCCCGGCAGAACGATGATCCTGGCGCTGCTGGCGCCGGTGCTCCTCGCGCTCAGCGCCGCGGTCGCGCCGTCGCTGGTGTGGCCCACGCTGCTGGTGGATCTCTCGATCTTCCTCTTCGCCGGGCTCGATCTGTTGTTCGTGCTGCGCCCGGGGATCAGCATCGAGCGCACGCTGCCGGGGACGCTCTCGCTCGCGCGGCCGGTGCAGGTCGATCTCGAGGTGAAGTCGCTGTCGCGCCGGAAGCTCACCGTCTCGATCAACGAGGCGGTGTTCGCCGAGTCGCGCACCGAAGGTCTTCCGCTCACGCTGGAGGTCGGTCCGCGGCTCGTGCGGCACGCGAGCTATCGGCTCTCGGCGATGGCGCGCGGCGTGCGCACGCTCGGCGATCACTGGGTGCGCTATCGATCACCGGCCGGGTTCTGGACGCGGCAGCTGCGCTTGCCGGCGCGCGACGACGTGCGCGTGTATCCCGACGTCCAGGCGGTGCGGCACTACGAGCTGCTGGCGCGGCAGAATCGCGATCTGTACTCCTCGCGGCTCGCGAAGATGCGCGGCGGCGACACCGAGTTCGAGCGGCTGCGCGACTATCTCCCGGACGATGACTTCCGCCGCATCGACTGGAAGGCCACGGCGCGGCGCCGGAAGCTCACGACCCGCGAATATCAGCTCGAGAAGAACCAGAACGTGATGTTCATGCTCGACTGCGGTCGCTTGATGACCGCAGTCTGGGACGATCTCACCGCGCTCGACTACGCGCTGAACGCGACGCTGATGCTCTCGCACGTGGCGGTGCGCCGCGGTGATCTGGTGGGGCTGGTGGCGTTCGACGAGAAGGTGCAGCGGCTGGTGCCACCGGCGAGCGGCGTGCGCGCGTCGAATCAGATCATCCAGGCAACGTTCGATCTGTTCCCGCAGATGGTGGAGTCCGACTACGAGACGGCGTTTCGCACGCTGCGCACGCGGGTGCGGCGCCGCACGCTGGTCGTGCTGATCACCCACGCGATCGACGACGCGACGGCCAAGCGGATCCAGGCGCTGTCGCGCGAGCTGTTGCCCCAGCACTTGCCGCTGGTGGTGCTGCTCAAGGATCGCGAGGTCGAAGCGCGCGCGCACGGACTGGCGGATACGCCCGAGGCGCTGGGCGCGCAGGCCGCAGCCGCAGAGATCCTCCTGTGGAAAGATCGCCTCATCACCGAGCTACAGCGCGGCGGAGTGATGGTGCTGGATGTCCTGCATCACCAGCTCACGGGCGCGATCGTGACCCGCTATCTGGAGGTCAAAGCGCGCGGTTTGATCTGAGCATTCTTGGTGCTAGGCTCGACGCTCCGATGTCGGGTTCCGACAAGCCCAAGACCATGCAGTTCGGTGAGTACACGCTCACCGGGATGCTGGGCGAGGGCGGCATGTGCCGCGTCTTCCGCGCGCGCCGCAAAGGCGAGCTCCAGGACTGCGCGCTGAAGCTGCTCCGCGAGGATCGCCGCGGTGACGAGCGCGTGCTCGATCTGTTCGTGACCGAGGCCGATCTCTCGCTGCTGCTCAAGCACCCGAACCTCATCGACACGTTCGACGCCGGCGAGCACCACGGCCGCTATTACATCGCGATGGAGCTGGTCGAGGGCGCCAACCTCAAGGAGATCCAGGGCCAGTGCGAGCGGATTGGCATCGAGCTCCCGCCTGATTTTGCGATGTTTCTGGTGAGCGAAATCCTCGAGGGCCTCGAGGCGATCCACCAGGCAGTGTCGCGATCCGGCGCCCAGCTCGGGCTCGTTCACCGCGACGTCACGCCGCACAACGTGTTCATCTCCTTCGACGGCCGCGTGATCCTCGGCGACCTCGGCATCGCGCACATCCAGGCGTACGGCGAGACCGAGATGGGCGTCGCGGTCGGCAAGCTCGGCTATCTGTCGCCAGAACAAGCGGTGGGCGAGCCGATCGACGGGCGCTCGGATCTGTTCGCGGTCGCGGTGATCCTCTTCGAGCTGCTCACCGGGCGCCGCCTCTACGACGGTCCGAGCGAGAACGATGTCCTGACCGAGATCGCCGAGGCCAAGGTGCCGCGTCTCAGGAAGCTCCGTCCCAACCTCGCCCGCGAGCTCGAATCCCTGATCGGAAGGTCGCTGCAGCGTCGCGCCAAGGATCGCTTCCAGACCGCCGAAGAGATGGTGCTCGCGCTCGAGCCCTTCTGGTCGCCCGCGCTCGGCAACCCGCGCGCGCTCGGGGGGCTGATGCGCGGCCTGTTCCGCGAGGAGGCCCGCGCCTTCGAGGAGCGCCGCCGCCGCGCCCGCACCGGAGGCCGCGACTCGAACTCGCTGGTGATGATGGGCATGCCGCCGTCGTCGCTGCCGCCGCTGCCGGAGCCGAAGACCGTGACCGGCGATCTGATCCCGCGCGGGATGCCCGATCTCAAGGACTGAGCACTAACCGCATCAGCTCCTCGGGCGAATCCGTGTGCACCCAGTGCCCCGCTTCCGCGAGCACGTGATCGTCCAGCACCCCGGCCCGCACCGCCTCTGCGATCCGCTTCAACTCCGCCTCCGACCAGCGATCGCTCTTCCCGCCGCGCACCGTCACGATGCGCGGCACGTTGGAAGAACGCCCCATCACGAACGGCCACAGATCGGTCGCCGCGAAGCTCTCCAGCATCTCCGGGATCGTCTCGAGCGCCATCTTCCAGACCAGCCCACTGCCCTCCGCGGCCGGACGGAGGTTGGTCGTCATCCACTGCGCGAGCGGCTCGGACAGCCCCGAGGCGCGCAGGATCGGTAGCAGCGCCTGGCGCGTCGCGAGCGGCAGCGGCACTGCGTACACCGCGGCGAGCACGCGATCGATCTCGTGGTTGCCGAACACCCGCGGGCCCGGCGGAGAGTCGAGCACCCAGGTCTCGGCCGACACGTGACTCGCCAGCTCCAGCACCACCTTCCCGCCGAACGAGTGCCCCACCAGCGTGAGCGCGTGGTGCGGGATCGTCGCGAGCACCTCCGCGACGTCGCGCGCGCAAGCCTCGATCGTGTGTGGCCCGGCGAGGCCATGCGACTCGCCGTGATTGCGCAGGTCGACCAAGAGCGCGCTCCACGTCGGACGCTGCTCGATCATCCGGCGCGCGAAGCTGCGCCAGTTGTTGCGCGATCCCAGGATCCCATGCGCGAAGACCACGACCCGTTCACGTGAGCTTCCTAGGAGATCGTGGGCCAGCAGCATCACGAACGAGAGCTACCGGTGAGGCATCGCCCATGCCAAGCTCGCCGCGTGCGGCGCCTGGTCGTAGTGCTCTGCCTGCTGTCCGCGTCGCCCGCGCGGGCCCAGGACGTACCCGACGGCATCAACGTGAACCCGTGGGTGGCGCTGGCGATCACCGGCGTCGCCATCGGTGGGACCATCGCGCTGACTCAGATCCCGGTCCCCTACGACGACACGGTAGTGCGCCCGGTCTCCGAGATGCTCGGCTTCGACCTGGCCGTGCGCGGGCGGATCTCGTCCCACGCCAGCTCCATCTCCAACGCGACGCTGATCGGCGCGCTGACGCTGCCGATGATCGCGCACATCTCGCTCGGGACCGACGGCGCGGGCGACTCGATGCTCACCTACGCCGAGGTCCTCAGCAGCACGATCCTCTTCAACACCGCGGTGAAGCGGCTGGCCCGGCGCGCGCGGCCGTACACCTTCAACGAGGAGGTGCTGGCGCGAAGGCGCGGCGAGGACAACTTTCTGTCCTTCTATTCAGGGCACTCGGCGGCGTCTTTCGCCGCGGCGACGACCGCAGGGATGACGTTCGCGATGCGCACCGAAGTGATCGAGACGCGCGCGCTGGTCTGGGCGGCCGGCCTCTCGCTCGCATCGGCGACGGCGGTGTTCCGGGTGCGCGCCGGCAGCCACTACCCGACCGACGTGCTGATCGGCGCGCTCGCCGGGATCCTCGTCGGCGGGTTCTTTCCGCTGATCAATTACACTGGCCAGGACGGGCACCTTCCGCAACCCGAGGAGATCGGCGCGATGGGCGCGGGCCTGCTGGGCGGGGCCCTGATCGCTTATTTCTGGCCGCTCGCGGACTGGCCGCCGGTGAAGGTGATCCCGGTGGCGACCGGCGGCGCGGCGGCGGTCCTCTCCCTCGACGAGCTGCCGATCTTCCAGTGAATTCTCCAGTGAATCCTTGACTCGAGGGCCCCCGGGACGCGAATCCCAGGGCCGCGATGACCGCCGCGGCGTTCTACGATCTCGACGGCACGCTGGTGCGCACCAACCTGGTGCACTCGTACCTCTACACCGCGATGAACGAGGCCTCGCTGGCGCGGATGGTCACCAAGACGCTCGGCGGGGTGATGCGCCTGCCGCTCTTTTGGGCGGTCGATCAGCTCGATCGCCTCGCCTTCAACGAGCTCCTCTTCAAGCAGTATGCCGGGCAGTGGGAAGATCGCCTCCTCGAGTTCGCGCAAGATCACTTCGAGAAGGTGCTCAAGCCCAACATCTACCCCGGCGCGTACGAGCTGGTGGAGACGAGCAAGAAGCGCGGCCTCAAGCAGGTGCTGATCAGCGGCAACATGGACATCATGGTCCGCCCGCTCGCCGAGCACCTCGGCTTCGACGACATGATCACCAATCGCCTCGAGTTCAAGAACGGCAAGGCCACCGGCCAGCTCGTCCCCCCCGTGCTCGCCGGCGCCAACAAGGCGCGCTTCCTCCAAGAGTACGGCCGCAAGCATGGGATCGACCTGCTCGATAGTTATGGCTACTCGGATAGTTTCTCGGACTATCCGATGCTCGCGGTGCTGGGCCGTCCCGCCGCCGTGAACCCAGACTTTCGGCTGCGTCGCGCGGCGCGCTCGTTCGACTGGCCCGTGATCGAGCTGGGCTAAGGCTCACTGCGGGATCGTCCGCCCCACGCGCAGATCCAGCGCGTCATGGGAGCGTGACTCGTATCAGGCGACCGACCCAGGGCGCCATTCCCCAGACGCGCCCCTGGCGATCGAGCTGCATCTGGAGGATCGCCCCGTGCCAGCGGTCGCCGCTGGGCAGGCTCATCTCGATCAGGCCCGGCAGCACGCGCACGTCGTCCCCGCGGATGTCGATGACCGCGAGCCCCGTCTGCAGCTCGGGCCCCGCGTCGTACTGGAACAGCACGCTGACCAGGCCCCGCGTCGGCGGATCTCCGATCAGCCGGATCTCGGCCGCGGTCGCCGGGCGCTCGTAGATCCGCGACAGGCCGGCGATCTGCGCGGAGAGGGGACGCGAGAGATCGGCCAGCACCAGCAGCTTCGAGAGCCCGGCGTCGCCGAAGAGCATCCGCAGCGCGTCCAGCCGCGCCAGCGCGATCGGTCGGGACGAAGGCAGCAGGAGTCCCGGCCGGGCTCGGGATCGCCGCGCACCGTGCCGATCGAGAACGCCTCGGTGCCGCGCCGGAGGAGCACGAAACGCTCGCCATCGATCCACTCCGCAGCGACGACCGATCCTGGATACGCGCGCACCGGCAGGGTCGGTTCCAGGGTCTCGAGATCCAGCACGTGGACGAACGTGATGCCCTCCGTGACATCGGCGTTGATCTGCTCGAACAGGACGATCGTCGTCGACGAGGTGAGGATCGTCGCGACCTGCAGCACGTCCTTCGCCTCGGGCGGGAGCACGCGCGGCGGCATCTTTTCGTGGACCCAGCTCCCCTCGCGATCGATCCGCGCGATGCCCACCGCGCTGCCGATGTGGAAGCCGGCGAGCATGCCGCCGCCGATCGGATCGGGGATCATGCGCGTCACGCAGCGACCCTCGAGCGGGATCGTGCGGATGTTGGCCATCGTTCGACGTCGACGCGGACCTGCGTGCGCAGGATCTCGGGATGATCGATGGGACAAAAACCGATCGCTTGACCGACCGGTGATCGCAGCGTCGCCAGCACCAGATCGCCGCTCACGCCGAGCGCGTCGATGCCGCCGGCGGTCAAGTTGATGATCCGGATGTTGTCGAGCACTTCGAGCTCGTTGGGCCCCTCGTTGGGCCGGGTGAGCGCGACGCTGTCGATGACGGCGGCCTGCGTCTGCGGGTGATAGAAGTCGAACGTGCAGCCATTCTGGCAACTCCAGCGCGGATCGCCCTCGGGCCCGATCTCGGCGTCGCAGGTCGCAGGCCGCGACGCCTCGATCGGGCAGGCGCCGCCGTCGCTCTCGATCGCGATCTGCGTAGCGACCGACTCGCACTCCAGCGCGACCAGCGAAGTGACGCAGGACGCTTCGTCGGGCACCGGATGCTGGCCGCAGTTGAGGACCCGCGAGCCGCAGCGCACGTCGAACCACGACCTCGGGCTCCCGGTGCGGCCCGGACACTGTCGGGCCCAGGCGCTCGTGAGCGGCGGGATCGCTCGACCGTCGGCGCTCGGATCGAGCGGTGTGGACCACGACGGCGCCGGCAAGCGCCAGCACTTCTCGTCCTCGAGCGCAGGCCGAACGGGCGTCACCGCCAGCGTCGCGGGCTCGGGCAGACGGAACGGCTCGAGCGTCGCTTCGTCGTAGCCGAACAGCAGCCAGGGCTGATCGCGCTGCGTGAAGAAGAGATGATTTCCGGTGGCGGGGAGCAGCCCGCTCGCCGGGCGCGGCACGTCGATCGCGTCGGCGCGCACCGTGCCGACGTGCGTGATCTCCGCCGGGACGTCGAGCGGGAGCGACGTCGTGGGCGCGCACGCCGCCAGCACCGCGAGCCCTGCCCAGCGCACGCGGGTATCATCGCACGGCTACTGGGTCGCGCCACATGCCAGATAGACGCGCAGCTTCTCGAGATCGGCGGCGTTCAGCGTCATCACCGGCGGCATCGAGCCGCTCGAGGCCTCGTCCCACGCATTCAGCCGTTGGGCCTGGACCCCCGCAGCGGTGTCGAAGTTGACCTCGAAAGGGGCCCCGGCCCGGCCCGCGCCCGTCTGCTGGGCGTTGTGGCAGGTGGCGCAGGACCGCTGCATGACGGCGCGCCCCTCGAGCTGGGTGCTCTCCGAGGCGGTCGGGCAGTCGCCGATGTCCGACCCACCGCAAGCGGCAAGCAACATCAGGACGGCCAGCGCTCTCATTTCTTCACGTCGGTCACGAGGATCGGCGGAATGTGGACCATCGTGATCTCGGGGTTGGGCTTGGTGAAGTCCTTCGCCATCTCGATCGCTTCCGACATC
>Ga0105048_10006063_pt1 | contig 19483 bp, 19 predicted proteins | sample MAT05_FD_78382 | JGI IMG/M metagenome (GOLD analysis project Ga0105048, IMG submission 78382) | Freshwater microbial communities from Lake Fryxell liftoff mats and glacier meltwater in Antarctica - MAT-05 | ecosystem: Environmental > Aquatic > Freshwater > Ice > Liftoff microbial mat | place... | reverse complement strand
TGGCGAAAGCCGTACCTGGTGGCCGCTGACGCTACTTTTATCCATAATATGCTGCATTGGGCAGGTTTTGAGAATGTTTTTGCCCACCGCAGCCGCTACCCGGAAATCACCCTCTCCGAACTGGCGGAGGCCCAGCCGGAGGTGATTTTACTTTCGTCAGAACCCTATCCTTTTGCCGAAAAACACTTTGCGGCCTTGCGCGAAGTATGTCCCAATGCCCGTATTCAACTGGTGGACGGCGAGATGTTTTCCTGGTACGGCAGCCGATTGTGGCAGGCACCTGCTTATTTTCAGGCATTGAAAGTCGCCAATTAGCCAGACAACCTTTTAGGTGTTTTGGGCTTCCTTTGACCAAAAATGGTACGTTGCATAGCCTTACCTTTGTGTTTTCCATTTAAAAAATCGGCTTTCCCAAACTTAAACACTACTCGGAACATGAAAAGTACGCTACTGCTACTCGGTTGGCTCGGTTTCATCTGCACCGCCCCGGCCCAATCTATTGATCGAATACCCGACAGCCGCCAACCGGGCGAACTCCTGGTGCAACTGGCCGATGATGCTGATATTCAGGAGGTCATATATTTGATTAATCAAAAAGAGGAACGGGCCAGTTCGGTTTTTTTGAAGCAAGATGTGGCCGTCAGTTGGCATATTTACCTGCTTGGCTTTGATGAGGCCATGCTGGATGCTGATGCCCTGTGGTCGCTGGCCTTGCATACGCCGGGTATTCGTACGGCCCAATGGAACTATCAGGTGCAGGAGCGCAACACGCCCAACGACCAGAAATGGTCGCAGCAACTGGACATGAGCCTCATTCAGGCGGCCGAAGCCTGGGAAATTTCTACGGGCGGCCTGACCCCCAATGGCGATACCATCGTAGTCGCCGTGCTGGAAAAAGGTGCCCTGCTGGATCACCCCGACCTGATTAATAACGTCTGGTACAATCGGGACGAGGTACCCGACAATAATATGGACGACGATAATAATGGCTACATAGACGATTATCGCGGGTATGACGTGCGTCTCGGTGGCGACGGCCCCGGCAACGTCGGCGATCATGGCACAGCGGTCAATGGCATCATCGGCGCCCATGGGAACAACGATATTGGGGTGGCCGGCGTGAACTGGAACGTGAAACTGATGAATTTTTCCAATGTCGGTACCGATGCTGAAATCGTGAGTGCTTATGAATATGTCGCCAAAATGCGGCGCCGATACAACCAAAGCAATGGTCAGGAAGGTGCTTTTGTGGTGGCTACAAATGCCTCGTTCGGGCGAGACTTTGCCAAAGCAGTGGATCATCCGCTGTGGTGCGCGGCCTACGATTCGTTGGGTACCGTCGGCGTACTCAGTGCCGGTGCTACTTCCAATGGCAACGTGGACGTGGATGCCCAGGGCGATATGCCCAGTACCTGCCCGAGCGAATACCTGATCGTCGTCAATAATGTCAGTGCTACCACCGGCGCTAAATCCCCGGCGACCGGCTATGGAAAAACCTTGGTGGACCTGGGCGCGCCTGGCGACCGTACTTACACGACGCTGAATACCAATGAAAACCCGACTTATGGTAATTTTAACGGCACTTCGGCAGCGACACCACACGTGAGCGGGGCCATTGCCCTGATGTACAGCCTCGACTGCGACCAATTTACGATTGACGCTATTTCGCAGCCCATTGCCTGTGCCCGACGAGTACGCAACATGATTTTTAGCAATGTGGAGCCCGTGCCCTCGCTCAATAATATCACTGCCACTGGCGGTCGGCTGGATCTATTTAAAATCGTGGGCGGGGTGCGCCAACTTTGCAAAGCGTCTATCGGACCGATTGAAATCCTGTCGGTCAAGCATTTTCCCGATAATACGCTGGATGTTTATTTCCAAACTCCCACGTTGAACCCCTACGATTTTCGGATATTCAATATGCTCGGCCAATTGATGTACGAGACGAAAATCCAGCCCCAGTCATTCGCGGCCAGCCACTTCATTTTTGACGCTAATTACCTGCCGTCGGGGGTGTATGTCATGGATTTGGGACGCGGCAAAGTCCACATTGCCAGAAAATTTCCAAAATTTTAATTTAGCTGTTTGGTTTTTCGGTCATTGCGGTTTTATCTTTGCAGCCCGAAACCAAAAAGTGATTGGCTCCGTAGCTTAATGGATAGAGTCCCTGACTACGGATCAGGAGGTTAGAGGTTCGAGTCCTCTCGGAGTCACCACAATGGAAGTGTTTGAGTGTGTGGGTTTTATCTCACACACTCATTTTTTGAAACCACATTTCAATCAGAACACTCAAACTAAACATTATGTCTAAAGTATGTGACCTGACGGGGAAGCGCCCAATCAGCGGCAACCACGTTTCGCACTCCAACGCTAAAACAAAGCGTCGTTTTTACCCAAACCTGCAAACGAAAAAGTTTTTCATGCCGGAAACGGGTGAGTGGGTGACGTTGAAAGTGAGCACCTCCGCCATGCGCACGATCTCCAAACTGGGCTTGTACCAGTACATCAAAAAATTGGAGAAAAAAGGCGAAATCGTCTATCACGGAGATAGCATTTAAGCGACCTTCCCACTGCAAAATTTTTATTACCAATGGCAAAGAAAAGCAAAGGCAACCGTATTCCAATTATACTTGAGTGTACGGAACACAAAACCAGCGGCCTGCCCGGTACTTCCCGGCACGTAACGCAAAAAAATCGCAAGAACACCCCTGAACGCATGGAGTTGAAGAAATACAACCCCATCATGCGTAAATACACGGTACACCGCGAAATCAAGTAATACTCTTGTCCGCCATAGCCGCAGGCGAAGGCAGATCTTACTGAATACTAATTCCGCCCCGGTCTATGGCTATGGCGGGTAAATGCAAAGGTTATGGCTAAGAAAGTTTCCAAAAACGCCCGGGTTGCGCAGCGTGCCGCCAATGCGGGTTCCGGTAAAGACCATGTAAAAGTGGTGAAGTCCGTGAAAGACCCGGTGACGGGAAAATATAGCTACAAGCAAATGATCCTCCACAAAGACAAAGTGAAGGACTTCTTTGCTGACGCGAAATAATTAGTTACTGGTTATCAGTTGATTGGTTAATTAGTTGACGATCAGTGCTTTATCTCAATTTTAGATTAAACTAATTGAGCCGAAGTACTTAGCGTTATTAATCAGGCCAACACAAAAACCGGCTGCTTCGCTCCCCTGCGAAATAGCCGGTTTTTGCGTTAGTCATCATTTTTTCCTTATTTTTGTCCAAAATATTCCCTCATGGGCAACCTGCGACACTCCGACGATGCTGCGGCTACGGCCATTGTAATGCGGCATAAATTTCACGCTGGCAGTTTGGAACTTAAGTATCCGCGCCGACTGACCGAGGCGGAGTTCTATGAATTTTGTGCCGACAACCGCGACCTGCGTATCGAACAAGATAAAAATGGACATCTCCTGATTATGCCCCCCGTTAACCATGATGGCGGTGTCGCCGAAAGCAGTGTACATGGTTACCTTTTCATCTGGTGGCATCAGTATGAAAAAGGAAAAACGTTTAGCCCAACTACTGGCTTTAAACTTCCCGATGGCTCCACCCGCTCCGCTGACGGTGCCTGGGCGAGCGACGAGAAAATAGCCCGTCTCACACCACAGCAGCGCAAGCAATTTGCCCCACTCGTCCCCGATTTTGTGGTCGAAGTCCGATCGTCCAGCGACCAGATTGGCAAATTGAAAAAAAAGATGACCGATACCTGGATGGCTAATGGGGTCCGTCTGGCTTGGCTGATTGACCCGAAAATGCAACGCGCCTACATTTATCGCCCCGACCAACCCGTGGAAGAATGCCTGGGTTTTGACCGGAAACTGTCGGGGGAGGAAGTTTGTCCAGGATTTGAGTTGGATTTACGGAAACTGAAGTAGCAGCTTTTGCCGATACTAATTCCGTCGCCCAAAGAACATGGAAGCAATATAAAGCAGTTGCACCAGCGCAGCCAAAGCCGCCGCCACATAAGTCATTGCTGGCCAGGTCAAAGCGTCTTTTGCGCCAGCATATTCCTGTCCCCGCGCAAATCCGCTCTCATCCAGCCAGGCCAAAGCCCGACGACTGGCATCGAACTCTACTGGCAAGGTGATGAGGCTGAACAAGGCCGTGATGGCAAACACCACGAGCACAATCAGCATAATCCAGATATTGTTCAGCAGATAAGCCCCGGCCAGACCGAACATAAAGACAAACTGCTGAATGCCCGCAGCAAAGTTCACCACCGGCACAATGGCGGAGCGTACCTGCAGAAAAGAATAGGCCGTGGCGTGTTGTACCGCGTGTCCGCACTCGTGGGCAGCCACGGCAGCAGCAGCCACCGAACTGCTCTCAAATACCTCATCACTGAGATTTACGGTTTTATTAGCGGGATTGTAGTGATCCGTTAGTTGGCCCGGCACATGAATGACCTGTACGTCATAGATGCCATAGTGTTTGAGCATAGTGCGCGCCACTTCGGCACCACTCATACGGTTGCTTAACGGTATTTGCGCGTATTTATGAAATTTAGAACGCAGCCGACTGTTCAGGATCATACCGATGACCGTGAAAATGCCGCTGATAATCAAGAGTCCAAAGCCCATTTTTGAAACGTTTTTGATGAAAAAAGGAAATGTGAGGTTTGACAGGTTTAACCCATGATTCGCATTGATTGTCTATAAAAAACCCGCCAGCCAACGAAAAGTTGACGAGCGGGCTTTAAATTTTTATAAGAAATTAATAGTCAACAATTTGAATATTATTGACTATTTATCAAATTTCTCATTGTAGCCGGAAAGTGAAAGTAACCGGGCCACATTCGGAACCGCCACCAGCCGAAGCGGCAAACTTATACTGTTTAGCCGCAGCCAAAGCCTTATTCCGCAATTCGGTATCCGTGGTGGTAGAACCGCGCTGGGTATAGTTGGCCTGGGTCACCGTACCATTGGCATCCACACAAATATCAATAACCACCTTGCCCACTTTCTGCGAAGTATCCACAATGCGCGGGCGATTGACTACTTTCCGGCCACTCAGGCCCCCACCAATAGATACGCCGGTGCCCGTGCCGCTACCGCCGCCCGTGCCCCCACCATCGCCATTGCTTTTACCAAAAGGATTGTCGCCGGTACCGCCAGGGATGCCCTGATTGCCCGGCTTACCAGTATTACCCTGGCCGGTGCCGGTAGAGCCGGGTTTACCAAAAGTACCGCCAAACTGTCCCTTTTTCTTATCTCGTTCTTCCTGTTCGCGACGTTTTTGATCCGCAGTGGCCTGGGTCTGACGCTGGCGTTCCGCATCAGCGCTGCGATTGGCTTCTTCCTGAACCTGACGCTGGCGAGTCGCCTCATCTTGTTTCCGGCGCGTTTCCTCCTGGGCTTTTTTAAGAGCCGCAACGTTTGGATCGGTCGTCGTCGGGGTGTTAGTGGGTGCTTCTGCCTGGCTGGGTTTGCTGGCAGCGGGCGGCGGCGTGCTCGGATTGGAAGGCGCAGGGGTGGGGTCTTCCACCGGCTCCGTCACGCTGGGGTCTTCCATTTGCTGGCCCTGAGGTGCCGGGTCGTCGCCCTGACCTTCGTCGGGCATACCAGCAGCGGCATTGTCGCCACCACCACCCCACTCCAACTGAATGGCGGGTACATCGGCGGCTTCCGGTTTTTTATCGAAAGTATATAACAGCATGATTAAGACCAGCGCCGTATGGAAAATGAGGCTGACAACTAACCCTTTGCTGCGATTTTGTTCTTCTTTGATAGTAGCGGTCATGAGTAAAATATGCTAACTTGCTAATGTGGTCAATGTACTAATGTGGCCAAGGTGACCAACACTTAACGCACTTGCATGGGCAGCCTAAACCAAAGGCAATTTATGAAGGCTTTAAAATAGATGCCAGACAGCACCGATATTACATAGAGCAACGCAAAAGTTTGTGCCAAATGCTTTACCCAATACAAATTAACCTTCTAACAGACCATGGTGCGCTCGCCTACTGTCCCGGAGGGTTGGGATTGGTCGCGAGAATGGTCTTTACTTTCAGGCGGTTGGCAATATCGAGGATGAAAACGACATCTTCCACGGTCGCTGCTTTATCGGCAGCCACGGTGATCGTCGTCTCACTGACCGGTTTACCGGAAGCCGTGACCCGCGAACGCAGGGCAGCCTCCAGACGATCCTTGGCGACGCCTTTGGTATCTATATAAAACGTACCATCCGCTTTGACAGAAACGGAAAGGGCGGACGAGGCCATTGATTTGGAGGTGCTCGACGGCAACTGCAGGTTCAGAGCATTGGGGGTGACGAAGTTGGAGGTGAGCATGAAAAACATCAGCAACAGGAAGATGACGTCAATCATGGCCGCCAGACTGAACTCCGGCTTTACGCGAATTCTTCGTTTGAGACCCATTTTTAATAGTTATAAGTTATGAGTTATAAGTTATGAGTCGCGTTATGACATAACTCATAACTTATAACTCATAACTCTGATGTCTCTTAGCGCGACGGTTCCTGGAGCAAATCCATGAATTGCACGGCGGTATTTTCCATTTTGAAGATCACCTTGTCCAGACTTGTCACCAGCAGGTTGAAGCCGGCCATCGCGATGATGGACACGAACAGACCGGAAGCGGTGGCCGTCAGGGCGTGATAAATACCGCTGGACAACGTGGAAGGTTTGATAACATCTGCTGTGGCCATATCCTGGAAGGCGATAATCAGACCGATTACGGTACCCAAAAGGCCAATCATCGGCGCAATGCCGGAGATGGAGGCCAACGTGGAGAGGTTCTTTTCGAGTTTCAGCAATTCGAGATTGCCGACGTTTTCGATGGACTTATTGATGTCATCCAGTGGTTTGCCAATGCGGTCGAGTCCTTTTTCCACCATGCGGGCCATGGGGGCATCCACGCTTTGGCACAGAGCCTTGGCGGCTTGCAGGTTGCCATTTTCGACGCTGGCGCGAATGCTGTTCATAAAGTTGTGATCCACCTGACCAGCGCGTTTCAGCGTCAGATAACGTTCGATGATAATATAGACTGCAACGATAGAAAGCAGCAGCAAAACGATGATTACAATAAGGCCGGAGGTACTGCTCCCCAGGATTATATCCAGAAGGCTTTGCGGCTCTTCAGGCTTAGCTGCCGTAGCAGGCACGGTGCCTACTGCCTGCAGGAAAAAGAACGAAGTCAGCAAGGTGGTAAAAGTCATAAAAAATAGAGGCTGTTAGTGGATGAAACCGAATGTTTTCGTACTGTGCCGTAGCGAACGCCAAAAGTAGCGTATTTTGTATGGGTGCCAATTTTTTCCTTAACATTTTCCCCTTTTTCCTGCTTTTTTGCCCGCCGATAGACTTAGCGCAACACTTGACAATGAAAGATTTATAAAAACACGCCATGAAAAAGTACCTCCTTCCCCTCGTCTTGCTCCTGCCTTTTACCGCCTGCAAAAACGATGTACCGGCGACAACCGCTGTGCCGCCCGCACCCACAGTCGTCACGCAACCCGGCAGCAATCCGCCCGATGCCTACCTGGAAGGGCTGTACGCGACCTCCAGCGCACCGGGCAGCGCTGTGGATAATCTCTTCGACGAAGACTCCAGCAACGAGTGGCGCACCCAGCCCGGTGCCGGCCCGGACGAGGGTATTATGCTCTATTTTTCGGATCAACAACCCTTGCAAATCGCCGCCGTGGAAATCACGCCCGTGGCCGGTATTTTTGCCGATAGCGCCCAAATACAATTCACTACTATCAGGGCAGCAATTCGCAGCAGGTGACCCGTATTTTCAGCGAGATATTGACGATAGACCACAAGACGCTGCAAAGCACGAAAATGGTCGGGATATTTTATTTGCCATGATCCGCCATCCGGTTACCCGAAGTAATTCAAGGAGGCGACTTAGCAAATTCGGGTTTTTGAACTCAATAATAATTTGCATAAAAACTGATTTTATTGACAAAAATAGTCATTTTTTATGAGAAAGCAAGCCTCCGCCAACATACAATTTATTGCTTTCTTAAGGCCCGCATTCCATTTGCAAATTGCTTTTTTTAAAATTATCGCCCCATCAGCCGCGCATCCTGTGGCTCCATCCCCACCCCCAGTTGTTGCGCACGCTGATAGTCTTGTTGTGCCGCCGCTTTATTGCCCAATTGGGCTTGGGCCCGGGCGCGTTCGCGATAGGCGAGTGCAAAATTGGGATCAAAGCGAATGGCCTGATTCAGCGCGGTCAGTGCTTCCTTATTTTGGCCGAGGCTGCGCTGGATCATCCCGCTTTCATACCACACGTTCGCGTTATAAGGGTTGAACTCCAGGTATTTCCGATAATCGCCCAAGGCTCGTTCCAGATAATTTCTTTGTTGACTCAAGTCGGTTTGCGCCAGGCTATACAAGGCGATAGAGCGATTGAAATAGCCGTTTTCATTGGTCGGATCCAGGGTCAGGCCTTCGTCCAGGCTCTTGAGTGCTTCGGCAAACTGGTTGCGCGAACCGAGTGCCGCCCCACGATTAATCAGGATTTCGGCCTTGGTTTCGGGCTTTATTCTCGATAAAGTCAGCGCCATATTGTAGTCTTCGATGGCTTTTTGCACCAAACCGGCTTCCTGGCCTTTGAATTTCCCAGACATGGCCATATCGAAGTAGGTTTTGCCCCGACTATTGTACACCTCAGGGTTGTTCTTTTCAATAGAGACCGCCTTGTTGTAGTCATCCAATGCCGCCGTATAATCGCCGAGATCATTGCGATAATATTGTCCGCGGTTCCAATAGGGCAGGGAGTTTTTCTCCGTTTCAAATTTCATGACGTGGGTCCACAGCGTGGCACCGTTTTTCCAAATACCGATCTGGCGCACCGTCCAAAAGCCATAAATCAGGGTCAATACGCCCAATGCAATGCGCAAGCCACTTTGATATTTTTCCTCCCGGTAATATTTATCAAAATAATAGGCGGCAATGGCAAAAAAGCCAAAATAAGGCACATAAGTGAAGCGATCAGCCAAAAAACCCTGGCCTGCGCCTTTCCACTGTAGCAGGAACATGACATTGACAAAAAAGAAGGCCGTACCAAATACCGCGATCCGGTTTTTGCGCAACACCAGCCACATGAAAAGATACAGTGCCGCCAGGAAACCAACCGGCCCGAAACTCATAATCTGCGGCAATGGCTTGGGATATGGATAGAGTGGCGACATGGGATAAGGCCACACTAACTTGTACAAATACACACAAAACGAAGACGTGCCGATGCAAATACGGTCGAAAAGGTTGTATTCGGTCAGTTGATCGTCGAAAGACCCTTGCACGGTGAGGGTTTGAATATTGATCAGGCCAAATACCAGGAAGAGGACGATAAAAGGGATTTTTTCGATAAAAAGCCGCGCGTTGATGGGACGGTCGAGGAAATAATCCAGGGCAAACATGGACAAAAACAGGGTAACTCCTTGTACTTTAGAAAAATCGGCCAGGAGCGCACACAAAAATGTCAGCAGGTAGAGCACCGTTTTACGCTGCTTATTTTCGGTTTTCAAATAATCATAATAGCTGATCAGGGCCGCAAAAAAGAAGGCGGCAAACAGGACGTCCTTGCGTTCTGTGGCCCAGGCGACCGACTCCACGCGCATGGGATGCAGGCCAAACATCAAGCCGCCAAGCAACACCCCCCAATTGCCCATACCCAGGCGCCAGAGGAGGAGCATAACGCACAAAGTGGTGAGCAGATGCAGCACTAAATTGTTGAAATGAACCAGTTTTGGGCTAAATTCGCCTTTATTAAGGGCTTTTTCAAGCGCAAACGTGAGAATCGGCAGTGGATTATAATTACCGATCACCGCGCCTTTCTCCGGGTCAAAAATATTGGCAATGGTTTCACCCCAGGCGGCTCCTTTCCCGACCTTTTCGAGATTCGGATTTTTCGTGATATTGGGCTCATCGTCCCAATTGACAAAACCATTGGACAGGGAAGGAAAGTAAAAAGCGGCCGTGAGCACCAATGCGATGATCGCAAAAGTGGACCATCCGGCAGGTGCCCAACCGGGGTCGGCTTCGGAAGGCCAACTTTCACGAGTGGCTGGACGCTGTGGGGTTTTCGGTGGTGCTTTCGGGGAGGTACGCGCCGGTGTAGGTCTCTTCGCCATGTAAAAGTAAGGTGGTCAATTCACGAATGTGGCCAATTAGGTCAATCTGCTCAATCCAGAGCAAAACATGGGATTGGCCAGGACAATTTTCCGGGCAAAAGTAGCAATTCTCTGGCCGAAAGGAAGGGCTTGTTGCCACTAAGCCTTTACCAAGCCAGGACGGCCTGCGCCAAAGCGGCCTCGGTTGGCGCGGCGGCGACACGGTATGATTCCACCCCCAGGCGGCGCAAAGCCGATGCCGTGGTCTCGCCAATCGCTACCACCCGCTGGTCGGGTTGGAGGGTATGTTGGACCAAATAGGCTTCGGCATTGAGGGGACTGGTAAAAACCAGCACCTTTTCGGAGCGCAGCACTGGATTGGCCACCGGGCAATTATCATACACTTCCAGATGAATACCCTGCACCACATCGGCCAGCAGGCGTTGTACACTTTGCTGCGAATGCCGGGCACCGGGAAAGACCACTGTGATCCCCGTATTCGCCACCGGAACCATCATCTGAAAAGCGATGGCCGTGCTGATTGGTTCGCCGGAACCGATAAAATCCACGGCTCCAACGTAGTCTTGTAATTCCCTAGCCGTAGCCGCCCCCAGCGCGGCCCATTGCGCGATTGGCACATTAATCCCTGGTTCATCCACTTGTTGAAAGAAAAAACGGACCGCATTTTGACTGGAAAAAAATATCCAGTCGGCAGCCGGTAAGGCCGCAAATGGCAGTGCAGACAGCGTCACCAGCGAATGGCCAGTTACCTGCCAGCCTTGTGCAGTCAGCAAGTGCCGGAATTCAGAAGTAGCCGATAAGGAACGGCTGATGAAGACAGTCATGTAAGTGAGCGAAGTAAGCGGGTGATTGCGATTGACTTAAACTGTCAGAAGGGAGGTAACAATATGTGGTCTGGGGTATTTTCGGTCTTTCCGGAGCCTTTTTTAAAAATAGGGGCAGGGAAAAAATTTCGGGGAAAGAGGCAAGTGCCAAATTTCTCTATCTTTCCCGCCGCAAAACATCCTGTTCTTCAAATTAAATCTTCTTATGGCAAATTTTTGGGTGAAAAAGCCCCTGGCACAACTTATGGCAACCAACGATTCGGGCACGGGCCTGAAGCGAACCCTGGGTGCCTATAATCTGATTGCATTGGGAATCGGAGCCATTATCGGCGCGGGTCTGTTCGTACGCACAGCAGCGGCGGCGGGCGAACACGCGGGTCCGGCGGTTACCCTTTCTTTCATTATTGCTGCGGTCGGTTGTGCGTTCGCGGGCCTGTGTTATGCGGAATTTGCCTCCATGATTCCCATTGCGGGCAGTGCTTACACCTACGCCTACGCTACGATGGGCGAATTGGTGGCCTGGATCATCGGCTGGGCCCTGGTGCTTGAGTATGCCCTCGGCGCAGCCACGGTATCCATTGCCTGGAGCGAATATCTAAACCTGTTGCTGGGGGGGGCAATACCTTATGAATGGTGTCACTCGCCGTTTGAGTCAGCTCTAATGGATGGGGTGTTGCATACCGGCATCATAAACGCTCCGGCACTGGTCATCCTGGCACTACTCAGTCTGCTACTGATTCGCGGCACCGAGCAATCGGCAGCCGTCAATGTGGTGATCGTATTCATCAAAGTGGCCATTGTGCTGCTGTTCATTGCGTTGGGCTGGCAATTTATTGATCCGGCCAACCACACACCCTACATGATCCCCGCCAACGCGCCCGATGCGGTGCTGAGTGATGGCTCTATGTATAGTTATGCCGACTTCTTCCGGCATGGCTGGGGGGGCGTTTTGACGGGTGCGGGAGTTGTATTTTTCGCCTTTATCGGCTTTGATGCGGTCTCTACGGCGGCCCAGGAAGCCAAGAATCCCAGCCGCGATATGCCAATTGGCATCCTGGGATCGCTGGCTATCTGCACGGTACTTTACATTTTGTTTTCGCACGTGCTGACCGGCATTGCGCCTTACACGGATTTCGTACGCGAAGGCAAAGAAGCATCGGTCGCTTACGCTATCAGCACCTATATGACCGGCTATGGCTGGCTGGCAACTCTGGTTACGGTGGCTATTCTGGCGGGCTTCTCCTCCGTCATTCTGGTGATGCTGCTGGGCCAAAGCCGCGTTTTTTACTCCATGTCCAACGACGGGCTGCTGCCAAAAGTCTTTTCCGAACTTCATCCCACCTATCGCACGCCTTACAAATCGAACATGATTTTATTTGGGTTTGTCGGTTTGTTTGCCGCTTTCATTCCCGGCAGTGTGGCTGGCAACCTGACCAGTATCGGGACGTTGTTCGCCTTCGTATTGGTAAGCGCGGGCATCTGGATACTGCGCCGTACCGACCCGGAGGTAAAACGTCCGTTCAAAACGCCATTGGTGCCCTTGGTACCCATTCTCGGTATGGTCATTTGTTTAGCCATGATCATCGGCCTGGACAATCGTACTATTCTTGCGGCCTTCCTTTGGTTAGTAGTAGGTTTGATTATTTATTTCCTTTACAGTAGCAAAAACAGCAAACTGCAAGGCGGTGCTTGATGCTTTGAGGATTTGAAGATTTGAGGATTTGAGGATTTGAGGATTTGAGGATTTGAGGATTTGAGGATTTGAAGATTTGAGGATTTGAGGATTTGAGGATTTGAGGATTTGATCAATTACCTGATTATCAAGTGCTTTGATCAAATCCTCAAATACTCGTATCCTCAAAAAATTTACCTTACAGTGTTGTGATTACTCAGGCAAATATTTGTGCCAGATCCAATACGAAACCTTCCAGCGCAACAGACGAAACAAGACCCGTTTCTTCCTGGTAGGCCACCAGTTGATAGCGTTGTTGAGACAGGTCATATACCTCAATAGATTTATTTCTGGGATCAATCAACCAATATTCACGCACGCCATTTTTTTCATAATTATCCTTTTTTGCTCCTTTGTCATAGACGGCGGTGGATTTTGACAAAATTTCTATGACTAGATCAGGCGCACCGATTACCACCTGCTCTTTGGCATCCAGAATAGAGTTAAGGTTTTTTAATCAGATTCTCCCCTGCGTGGACGGCATCGTTGCCGCCATTCTTCTTGGAAGCGGATGCGTTCCTCCTCGCTCATCTGCATCCAGCGTTCCCGCATTTTAGGCGGGCCACCGCGCCGCCGACCCTCGCCCCAGCCACCGCCACGGCCACCCCGGAAGCCACCAAAGAGGAGTCGGCACAGCACCAGCAGCCCCACGGCTTGCCAAAAACTGAGCATCCCTACGCCAAGGACGGCGGGTAGAATGTTGTTCCAAAGATATTGTACGACACCCCCCAAAAGGAATACCATCGCGGCCACTCCGAGCGGGATGAGCAAAAATTTCCAGGGGCGACGACGGCGCATATTGCCGTTGTCAGGACGACCATTAAACATGATGAATATGACTTTTAAAAATTAACAAATTCCTCGTACAGCGTTTCGAGCCGTACGCGCAGGTGCTGCACGGCGTATCGCTTCCGGGAAATTAAGGTCTTGATGTTTTCGCCGGTACGGTCGGCTATTTCCTGAAAGGTTTGATCTTCCAATTCGTTCCAAACGAACACATTACGCTGGGCTGCGGGTAGTTCGTCGAGGGCGGCAAAAAGTTCCTCCCAGAAAAGTTGACGCATATATTCCGTCTCTGGAGTATCGGGCGCGGCCAGCAGGATGTCTTTGAAATGCAATTCGCCCTCCTCGTCCGCATAGGAATAGTCGTCCAGTGCGTCCGGCGTTTTCTTGCGTTGCAGGTCGGTCACCCGGTTGCGGGCCACCCGGAAAAGCCAGCCACTGATCTGCTCAATAGGCTCGGCATCGGCGACGCGGCTGAATTGGTACCACACGTCCTGTAGCACATCCTCGGCGTCGGCATCGGTCTGTACGCGCTGACGGATGAACCCAAACAAACGCTTCCCGTATTCTTTAATGATCCCGACTATATTTTGCTGTGCTGATGCTTCTGCCATTGCGCTTTACCTGGATTATTGCTTCTTTAGACAGGAAGACGAATCAGCCAGGATTTTACTTTAAATGGTCTTTGGGAATTGGGGCTTGGCCAAAGACTAAAGACATTGTAATCTAAATTTCTTGAGGATGCGAGTATTTGAGTATTCGATCAAAGCACTTGATAATCAGGTAATTGATCGAATACTCGCATACTCAAATACTCAAAAAACTTAATTGACAGTGTACTAAAGACCAACCTCCAAAAAGACCTACAGGTTTCCCGCTTTTTTTTCTGCCGCCAGGTAACGTGAGGCACGCATGGAAAGCGCCAGAATGGTCCAGGTGCAGTTTTTATCCCCCTGCGACACAAAAGGCGCCGCATCCATGACGAAAAGATTTTTCACGTCGTGGGCCTGTTGCCATTTATTGAGTGCCGAGGTTTTCGGGTCGTTGCCCATGCGGATAGTACCCACTTCGTGAATAATTTCGCCGGGCAGATTCAGTCCATAGTCCTGTTCGGCGGTGGGCTTTTGGCCCAACGGCACCCCCCCCATTTCGTGAATAACTTGCTCGAAAGTCTCGTGCATGTGTTTGGCCTGCAAGCGCTCATAGTCGGACCAGCGGTAATGAAAGCGCAGTACCGGAATCCCGAATTTATCCACCGTAGTGGGGTCTATTTCGCAGTAATTATCTTCGCGTGGCACTGCCTCGCCCCGCCCGGCCATGCCGATATAAGCACCATAAAAACGGCGGTAGTCGTCTTTCAACGTTTTGCCATAGCCACCAGCCTCATGGGGCTGCCCATTCCGGTCGGGGAACATACCGTTGGTACTTTCGATGCCCCAGCCAAAACCATAGGCAGGCATGCCCATGCCGCCCCAGTACTCAATGTGGTAGCCGCGCGGAAAATCAAGTTTTTTATTGTCCAGCCACCAGGGACTGTACACGTGCATTCCGCCGACGCCGTCCTCGTTGTAGCGTTTGCGGTCGAAAAGCATGGGCACGATGCCGCCCCGCGATGCGCCGGTGGAATCGTGCAGGTATTTGCCGACTACCCCGGAGGAGTTAGCCAAACCTTCGGGGAAACGGGCCGATTTGGAATTGAGGAGTAAACGGGCTGATTCACAAGCACTTGCGGCCAGCACTACCACGCTGCCACGTACGGTTTTTTCTTCCATCGTGGTGGTATCAATGTAGGAAACACCCGTGGCCAGCCCGGTTTTAGCATCGGTGAGTACCTCGCGGGCCATCGCAAAATAGATAGTGTCGAGGTTTTTGGTCTTAGCGGCTGGCTTGCAGAGGCAGGAGGAAGCAGAAAAATCCGCATAAGCCATGCAGCCTCGGCTACACTGCTGGCAGTAGAAGCAACTGCCTCGCTCGTCATTGATCGGTTTGGTCAGAATGCTCAGGCGGGACGGAATAGTGGTAATGCCCAGATTGCGATTGCCCTTCTTAATCATCATCTCGTGCAGGCGCAATTTAGGGGCGGGCAGAAAAATGGAATCAGGATCGTTGGGCAGATTTTCTTTGGAACCGAATACACCAATCATCCGATCCACGTCATCATAAAAAGGGGCCACATCAGCGTAACTGATCGGCCAGTCCTGCCCCAGCCCATCAATACTGGCACGTTTGAAATCGTCTGGCCCGAAGCGCAGTGAAATACGGCCCCAGTGGTTGGTACGCCCGCCCAGCATCCGCGAACGAAACCAGCGCCACTTGGTATCATCTTTGGTGGTGTAGGGTTCTCCTTCAATGTCCCAGCCGCCGTAAGCCGCATCGAAATCGCCAAAAGGGCGGTAGCGGGTACTGGCACCCCGGCGCGGCGATTGCCAGGGCCACTTCATTTGGGTAATATATTTGGGATCGGCGGGATCGAAGTGCTGACCGGCCTCGAGCAGGCACACCTTCGCCCCGGCCTTGGTGAGTTCGTAAGCGGCCATACCGCCACCGGCCCCGGAGCCGATAATGATGACATCGTAGGTTTTCGGAGCTTCTTTAAGCTGAAAGTCAAGTATGGACACGAGGCGCGAAAGTTGGGTAGGCGTTAGATGTTGATAGTCAATAAATTAGAAAAAGCGTTTTGCTTTGTTCGGAAAAGCCGGTCAAAGTACCACGTTTGCGAAACTTTCAACAACTTTCCAGGCAGTAAAAAAACGCTGGCCTCCGAACCAACCAACTACGCAGTGTTCACGTCTTTCCCCATGAAAAAATTTGCGGAAAGAAATGATCGGAAATTCTTTTCCGGTATTCTTTGTTCACACTGCGGTTTTATTTCCCCATAAACGATCAGTTCGTGCATTTGCGGCTTTTAAAACACTGGCCTGGTTTTTGGCACGAAATTTTAACATATACCATGAAAGAAAGGATGGCCAAGTACGGTTACAAAGGGAAGATGCAGAACAGGTTCTTTTTTTCCGAAAACCGAGCCGGTTTGCTGCATCGTATAGTTACAAGTTCACCAATCAAGATTTTACCATGAAACTAATCCTCGCAGTACCTGCGGTCAGCCTGCTCTTCACCGGAGCGGTCAGCCTGAACCGATTGTCACCGTATGCCGCCTTTCTGCCAACACCCGAAAAACCTGCGCTGACCGCTGCCCCAAAAATGTGGGCACAAACCGCTGCAGTTTACAAAGGTGAAAAATTTGACCTTTCCTTCGAGACGCCTCATCCGGTGTATCTGGGGGCAATTGATCCGAACGGAAAGTTTTTTTACGTGGTTTTTCCAACCGAACCTGGTCAGGGCAAGTTGACACCGTTGGTAGATGGGACACAATTCGCCCGTCAAAAATCGCTGACCATCCATACCGCTACCCTGAAAGCCGATCCCTACATCTACGGGATACTGGAAAACCAGCCGGTGTTTACTAAATCAGGCACTTACAGCTTTGTCTTAGGCGATAAGTTGCACACGGACGATCAAAGCAGCGTTTCCATAGTAAAAGTAGTGTATCATGATACGAAGCGTCCTTCTGCACCTACTTCCCCGACGATAGCGGCCAACTAAGTAAATAATCAAAATTGCAAAAGGCAAATGGAGCAAAGCGACATCCCGGTTTTTTATTGGGATAGGCAATGACAATCAGCCAGTTACGATAAAAATAACCTCGATTAATTTTGCTCGCCTACTTAAATCATTTGTCACTGAATATTTAAGACATTAAAAACCAAAGTCCCCTGGTTGCTTTCGGGCAGTCAGGGGATACCTTTTTTAAAAGGGCAAAAAATTAAAAAGGGCAGTACGCAAAGCGCAACTTTCAGATTGCTTTTTTGCCTACTGCCCTTTAGTTTTCCTTGCTTCTTCTTTTTATTTATCCAGGCTCAATGGCTTGCCCTGATAAAAATCCAGAATTTTCAGGTTGAATAAATACGTGTATTTGGCCAAGATCAGGTCATTTTCAGAAATATCCAGGTTGATCTTGGACGTGGTTAATTCAAAAGTATTGACTGCGCCGAGGTTCAGGCGTTTGGTCATATTTTGAAATGCCGTAGTGGTAGCGTCGAAGGTTTTTTGCGCCGCATCCAATTGCTGGCGCGAGGCATAGGTGTTGGCAATAGCCGTCTGAATGTCATTTTTCAGTTGCTGACGGGCCTGGGTGCTTTGCATTTGCGCAGTCAGGACGTTCAGGCGGGCCCGTTCCACGCTCAACCGCGTACGACCATTTTGATAAATCGGAACATTTATACTTACTCCGACCCCTTGCCCAAAATTTTGATCTAATTGATTGAAATACGGGACTTTATTGATATTGAATGCGCGTTGGCCAGTAGAAAATTGTACTGGCTGACCATCAATAAAAATCGTCTGTGGTTCGCCTGGCATTGGTTCGCCATAAGGCGTAATGGTCACGAACTGCGAAGAATAGTTACTGCTGAGATTGGCAAAGGCCGATACTGAGGGATAATAAACAGAACGGGCGATGCCAATGCCTTCTTCGGCACTTTTAATCCGAAAATCAGCCGCCTGAATATTGGGCTGGGTCGTAGTGGCTACGTTGTATAAGTCGGTCATCGCTGCGGCTTCGGACAGGGCGACAGCGGGAATATTGACGACTGGCTGCTCGATGCGCAGGTCAAAATCCGGGTCCAGTTGCATAAGTTGCTTGAGACTCAAATAGCCCAGATCGAGGTTGTTCTGTGCCGTGACCACGCTTTGTTCGTCGCGGGCAACCTGGGCAATATAGTTGTATTTCTCCGCCATTGGCGTGGTGCCGGCATCAATCAGTTTCTGCGTAAGATTCAACTGTTCCTGGCTTTGTACCACGCGGCGTTGGGAATTTTTAAGTTGTTCGCTGGCCAGCAGGATGTTCAAATACGCCCGTGCCACTTGCAGCGCGAGATTGTTGATGGTTTGAGCGGCATCGGCAGTGGCGGCCTGTACATCCCAACCGGCTTGCTTCACACTATGGTGGATTTGCCCCCCATTGAACAGAGAAATACCCGCATTAAGATTGACGCTGTTGTAGCCGGTAGAGGTGGTGCTGAACTGGTTGGTGGTCGGGTCAATGGTTCGTCCAAACTGTCTGCCGAGATTGCTGGTCGCGCTGACGTTGGGCAGACGCAAGGCCTTGGCCTGTTGCTGGGCAAGGGCAGAAATTTTTACGTTTGCCCCGGCCTGTTGTACCGTGATATTGTTCTCCTGCGCATAGCGAATGCAGCGTTCGAGCGACCAGGTATCCTGCGCAGCGGCGGTAGTGATCAGGAACAGGCCGGCGGCGAGGGTGTTTAAAAGATATTTCATAGAATTGGATGATGAAGCGGTTCAAGCCTTTTTTGCTGGACAAGTGTACAATGACCCAGAGTTTTGGGCGGCACAATTTCTATAAATGTCGGCTTTCAGCGGATGAATAGGATGAAATGCCCGAAACTTGGCAGGTTATTTGTTTAGATTTGGTTAAATTAAGCAACTCCGTTGACGGTTGCAGATATAGCCTTACCTTTGGCGCATCGAAACACTAACTAACAGCCTATGTTTGATTTTCGTGACAAAAAGAAGAATGACCTGCCGACGCAGTCTTCGCAAGACCAGAAAAAGAATTCTCTGGACGACATCAAGGACGATCTGACGGTGTTGGAACGCGAAGAGATGAACCGCGTGGTAGGTAGTAAGAGTGTCCCCGTTAGTTTCAGCGACATTCTGACCTGGTCGTCCAGTCTGGGTGGCCCTACGCCGCAATAATCCGGGCGGTCTCCATTTTATGGAAATTGCTCCTCCTTCTTTGGGAAGAAAAGCCTTTTGTCGGTTCTGTCCGCAAAAGGCTTTTTTTATGGGAAAAATGCTCGATTTTTAAGTTACAGTGTACTCACTAAGTAAATAAGCAAAATTGCAAAAGGCAAATGGAGCAAAGCGACATCCCGGTTTTTTATCGGGATAGGCAATGATAATCAGCCAGTTATGACAAAAATAACCTCGATTAATTTTGCCCGCCT
>Ga0105048_10006054_pt1 | contig 19497 bp, 14 predicted proteins | sample MAT05_FD_78382 | JGI IMG/M metagenome (GOLD analysis project Ga0105048, IMG submission 78382) | Freshwater microbial communities from Lake Fryxell liftoff mats and glacier meltwater in Antarctica - MAT-05 | ecosystem: Environmental > Aquatic > Freshwater > Ice > Liftoff microbial mat | place... | reverse complement strand
TTTCGCCGGTACTTGAACACCGTGCGCTGGATGATCACCGACACCATCTCGGCCACGAAGACGGCGCCGACGATGGCGAGCAGGAACTCGCTCTTGAGGAGAATGGCGACCGCACCGATGGCGCCACCGAGGGCGAGCGAGCCGGTGTCGCCCATGAAGACCTGTGCCGGGAACGCGTTGAACCAGAGGAACCCGATGAGCGCGCCGAAGATGGCCGCGCAGAAGACGGTCAGCTCGCCGGCGCCCCGCAGGTAGAAGAGCTGCAGGTAGGCGCTGGTGTCGATGCGTCCCATCGCATAGGCGTAGATCGCGAACGTCACTGCGGCGATGGCACAGAGTCCGGCGGCGAGGCCATCGAGGCCGTCGGTGAAGTTCACCGCGTTGCTGGTCCCGGTCAGGATGAACGTCACGAAGGGGACGTACGTCCACGCGAAGCCGGCCGACATCGGAACGAGCAGCACGTATTTCAGGAACGGCAACGTGGTGGAGGCGCCAGGCAGGGTGCTGATCGGGTCGAGCCACAGATACAGCCCGAGCGCAACGCTGATCGCCACCTGCCCCGCCAGCTTGTACCGCTCGACGAGTCCCTCATTCTTCACGCCGAGCCGCTTCTGGCGCAGCTTGAGGTAGTCGTCGAGAAAGCCGATACCGCCCATCCAGGTCATGACACCGAGCGCGAGCAGGACATATCGATTGTCGAGCCGTGCCCAGAGCAACGTCGGGATGATGGTGGCGGCGAGAATGATCAGTCCACCCATCGTCGGCGTGGCACCCTTGGCCTGATGTGAGTCAGGGGTTCCTTCGCGCACGATCTGGTGGAGCGCCATCGACCGCAGGCGCCCGATGATCAGTGGTCCCACGACGAACGCCATGAGCAGCGCCGTGACGGCGGCGGCCACGGCGCGAAAGCTGATGTAGTAGATCAGCCGGAGCGGTTCCCAGTAGGGTTGGAGCGGAGTGAGCAGGTCGAACAGCACGTCGCGGGGAGGGCTGGAGTCAGGAGGAGGGCGTAGCCCAGTCGGTGAGCGGAGCGACGAGACGTTCGAGCCGCGCACCGCGCGATCCCTTGATGAGGATGGCGGCGTCGTGCGGGAGTCGTGCGATGAGACCGGCTGTCACGAGCGGCACATCCTCCGCCGTGATGATCCGCGGATCATCGGGGGCAACGCGTTTCAGTGCGTCAGCGAAGTCGCCGATGCCGACGATGAGCGTGAGCTGGCGTGCGAGCGCGTCGCGCGCGATGTCGTCGTGCAATGCGGGAGCGGTGGCGCCAAGTTCACGCATGCTGCCGAGCACCGCGACCAGGGGACGCGTGCCACCGACGGCTTCGAGCAAGTCGAGGGCGGCTCGCATCGACGGCGGATTGGCATTGTAGGCGTCGTTGACGAGCAGCGCGCTGCCGAGTGGCTGAACGGCCGCACGCATGGCCGGCTGTGTGATGCGCGTGAGGCCATCCTGCATCCGGTCGAGTGGCACACCGAACCCTCGCGCGACGGTGACGGCGAGCATCGCGTTGCGCAGGTTGTGCACACCGCGCAGCGGGATGTGCAGGTCGCCGTCGGCAAAGGTAAGAACACCACTGCCATCCGGCTCGAGTCGCCAGCGCAGCGGCTGCAGATGACCCTCATCGAGTCCGGCAACCACCACCTGCTGGTTCGCACCGGTCACGCCGGCAGCGACCTCGGGGTGCGCCGCCGGCGTGATGACGACCGGCACGTCGAGCGTGAGCGCGAGTTCCTCGCGCAGCACACCCACGATGTCCCCGAGCCCCTCGAGATGTTCCTCACCGATCGACGTGATCACCGTCACGTCAGGCGCGATGATCGCCCGGAGCCGTGCGAGCTCACCGGGGCCGTTGGTGCCGGCCTCGATCACCGCGACGTCCGCATCGTCGGGCAGTGCGAGCAGCGTCAGCGGGACGCCGACCTCGTTGTTGAGGTTGCCCGGCGTCGCGTGCACATCGTAGGCGCCGGCGAGCATGGCGGTGATCAGTGCCTTGGTGCTCGTCTTGCCATTGGATCCACCGATCGCGATCACGGGCTTGCCCCAGGCGTGACGGCGGAAGGCGCCGAGCGCACCGAGCGCCACGCGTGTGTCGCGCACGGCAAACACTGGCACGCCGATGCCGGCGGCGCGCGCTGCGTCGGCCACGACCAGACCGGTCGCGCCAGCGCGCACTGCGTCGGCGAGGAAGTCGTGGGCATCGAAGCGGTCACCCTGCAGCGCGACGAAGAGCGTCCCGGCGCCGATGCAGCGTGTGTCGGTGCTGACGCCAGTGAACTCACGCGCACCGGTCGGCAACGGCACGTCGGTGCACGAGACGAGCGCCTGCGCGACCCGGTCCATCGTCCAGAAGAGGTGACCCGACGCCGTGAACGGCACGTCGCTGGCGAGTGGCGTCCGCGGCGCCGTCATCGGCGTCCGGTGAGTTCTGCCACGATCACCGCCTCGTCGAACGGGTAGCTGATGGTGCCACGAATCTGGTACGTCTCATGCCCCTTGCCGGCGAGGAGCACGAGATCATCGTCCCCCGCCAGTGTAATCGCCCGTGCAATCGCGGCGCGGCGATCCTCCTCCCGGATGGCGCGACCGTCGGGCATTCCAGCGACGATGTCGTCGATGATGCGCGCCGGGTCTTCGGTGCGTGGGTTGTCGCTTGTGACGATGCAGGTATCGGCCAGCGCGGCGGCGACGCGGCCCATCTCGGGGCGCTTGCCACGATCGCGATCGCCTCCCGCGCCGAACGCCACGATCACCTTGCCACGGGCGAACGGACGCACCGAGCGCAGTGCGCGCTCGAGGGCATCGGGCGTGTGCGCGTAGTCACGCAGCACCGCGGGAGCCGAGCTCAGACGCTCGAGGCGGCCTGGTACCTGCGGCATGGTCGCGAGGCGCGCACCGATGTGGTCGAGCGCGAGTCCGAGCCCAACCCCGACCGCCGCGACACCAACGGCGTTCTCCACCTGAAAATCGCCCAGCAACGGAAGATGCACTGTCACCGATTCTACCGTCACCGATTCTTCGGCCGGCGCATGGAGCGCGAAGGTGCTCCCGGTGGTCGTGAACCGCGTACCCCGTGCGGACACCTCCGCCATCTGCGCGCCGGCGGAAAAGCGAAGGCGCGCGTGCGACGTCGGCACAAGCGCGCGCCACGCCTCGTCATCGGCGTTCACGACGACGCAGGCGTCGTCGGTCAGCAGCTCCAGCAGCCTGGCCTTGGCGGTGAAGTACGCCGCCATGGTCTGGTGGTAGTCGAGATGATCGCGTGTGAAATTCGTGAACAGCGCCGCGCTGAAGCGCAGTCCGTCCATCCGATGCTGATGCAGCGCGTGCGAGCTCGCCTCCAACGCCACCCACGCGACGCCGCAATCGGCGAGCTCGCGCAGGATCCGCTGCAGTTCGATCGGCCCGGGAGTGGTGAGACCGCCGCCACCGGGATGCACCCGTCCTGCCGACCCGACGAGCACGCCGAGCGTTCCGATCGACGCGGCAGGCTGTGCGTCGGTCGAGAGCAGGTGGCGCAGCATGCTGGCCGACGTCGTCTTCCCGTTCGTCCCGGTCACGCCCACCAGCCGCAGCGCACGCGCCGGCTCGCCGTACCAGGCGGCGGCAGCGACGGCCACGGCGCGGCGCGTATCGGAGACGATGAATGCCGGTAGCGTGGTCGCGTCCGCATGTCCGACGATGGCTGCGGCTGCACCGGCGGCCTCCACCTGCGGCAGGTACCGGTGCCCATCGTCGACGGCGCCGTGCACCGCGGCGAAGAGCGTCCCCGCGATCGCCGCACGGCTGTCGGCGGTGAATGCGGCGCACGTCGCCGGCATCTCACCACGCTCCGCGAGCCACAGGCCGGCGGCCTGCAGCGCGTGCCGGATCACGGCAATGGCCACTGGCGGCGTCATGGCGCGTTGTGCAGTCGCACCAGGCTCCCGGGCATGGCGCTGCTGCCGGCGGCCGGTGTCGTGCCTGTCGGTGCGGCGGAATCGACGCGGACGCGGAAGCCACGCTCGTGGAGCGTGTACAGCGCTTCCCGCAGCGTGAGCTGCGACACATCCGGGACCCTGCGCTCCGCAACCGGCGGCGCCGACGTGGTCCGGCGTTCGGGCGCGATCGCGATGAGGAACGGCACGGCTCCTTCGAGGGCTTCGGCCCGGGCGCGGCGCGCGATCCGGGCAGCCGGCACCGACTGCGATTGCGGGGTCGGCGCCGAATCGTCGACGGGCACGCGCACCGGGGGGGTAATCACCTGCGAGGCGAGCTCACCGCGATCGATGGACGTCCGCCATGACGCCAGCGCACCCTCGATGATCGCCTTCAGGATCGGCGCCGCGATGACGCCACCGTACACCGAGCCGCCGCGAGGCCGGTCGAGCTTCGTGAGAATCACGAGCTGCGGCGAGTCGGCCGGAAACAGCCCAACGAAGCTGGCGGTATAGTCGCCCGAGTTGTAGCTGCCGTTGCGCAGCAGCTTGGTGGTGCCCGACTTGCCGGCGAGCTCGAATTTCGTGAGCGCGGCAGCCCGGCCCGTGCCGTCGCTCATGGTATGCTTGAGCAGCTCGCGCATCTGCCGTGCGATCTCCGGCGTGAAGACGTGCCGTACGATCCGTGGCGTGTGACTCCACTTCACCGTCCCGTCAGGATTGCGGATCTGCTTGATGAGACTTGGCTCCATCAGCCGGCCGCCATTGGCAATGGCGCCGTATGCCAGGGCGAGCTGCAGCGGCGTGACGGTGAGTTCGTAGCCCATCGCCAGCGACGAGGGCGTGTACTGGTCCCAGCGGCCGAGCGGACGCAGGCGTCCGGGTGACTCACCCGGATACGACAGGCCCGTGTAGGCGCCGAAGCCGAGGTTGCGCAGGAGGTCGTAGTGAACCTTGTTCGGCATCCGGTCGCGCAGCGTCACGATCCCGATGTTGCTCGACTGCGCCAGCACTTCGGTGACGCTCATGCGCGGCGCGATGTGGGCATCGGTGAGCCGCCGGATCCCGCGATAGTTCATCGTGCCGTTGAAGGTGTTGACCACTTCGTCGGGACGGATGCGGCCGTCGGCGAGGAGCTGCGCGACGACGAACGGCTTGAGCGTGGAGCCGGGCTCGTACGGGTCGGTCACGGCCGTGAGTTTCGACGCCACGCCGCTGCGCGTGCGGCTGGCGAGCGCGATGATCTCACCGGTGCGCGGGTCGATCACGACCACATCCCCCCCATCGGCACCATTCGCCGCCACCGCCCGCTCCAGCGCCTGCTCGGCAATGTCCTGGACACCGTAGTTGATGGTGAGCGTGATCTCGCTGCCGGCGACCGGCGCGATGATCGGTGCGTCGGGCGATTCGAGGCGGTCACCGCGTCCGGTCTTGATGAGCTGTCGCGAACCCGTCACGCCCTGCAGCAACGAGTCGAGCGCGAGTTCGACGCCGCTGATGGCGCGCTCGCCGTCGAGCGCACCGACGACCGCGCGCACCCCGCGCGAGTTGGTCGCCAGCAACCTGGCCATCTCGTACGACGCGTAGACGCCGCGCATGCCGATGATCGGGCCGGCATCGGCCACCGGGTAGCTCCCGGGGAGATTGACCCACTTGCGTGTCGTATCGAGCGCACGCCGCGAAGCCTTCAGCTGCGCGCCGAGGCTTTTCAGGGTCGACGCGAGGAGTGCACGATCCTCACGACGCACCTCGCGCGGCGCGATGTTGAACGCGACGAGCTCGCGACTCTCGACGAGTGGCGTGCCGTTCGCGTCGAGCATGCGCCCACGCGGTGCGGGCAGTCGCTCGAGCCGCGTCTGCTGGCGCGTCGCGAGCGCTGCCCACTCCTTGCCCTCGAACAGTTGCACCTTCGCCGCCTGCAGCAGGATCGCGACGGCGAAGAGCGCGACGCCCCACTCGACCAGCGTGAAGCGGTCACGCAGCCCGGCGAGCCGGTCACGGAGCGACACGTGGTGCCTCCGTGACCGGCAGGTCGATCACCTGCGTGTCGGATGGGACACGCATGCCAAGCCGCGACTCGACCAGCGGCGCGAGCCGGTTCCGACTCGACGCCGACCGGATCTCGGCTTCCAGCTTCACGACCTCACCACTGAGCTGTGTGCGCGTGCGGTCCAGCGCGGCGTGATCCTTCATGAGCCCGCGCCCGGCGGACCGGCGCGCGACGACCCCCACGGTCACGATGAGGAACCCGAGGAGCCCGATCGCGAGCGTGATGCGCCCGCGTCGGCGCGGGGCGGCTACGCGGCTTTTTGCCATATGCGGAGATGTGCGCTGCGCGCGCGGGGATTGTCGGCGATCTCGCCGGGGCTGGCGACGATCGCCTTGCGTGTGACGAGTGTGCCCGCCGCCACGCCGCCACACTGGCAGAACGGCGTGCGCGGGGGGCACGTACAGGCGACGCTCCAGTCGCGGAACGCGTGCTTGACGAGGCGGTCCTCGCCGGAATGGTACGCCATGACGATCAGTCGCCCCGCCGGGGTGAGCCGGTCGCGGAGCAGCGGGAGTGCGCGCGTCACTCCCGACAGCTCATCGTTGACGGCGATCCGGAGCGCCTGAAACAGCCGTGCGAAATCGGACGGGCCGGATCTCGCGCCGAGCGTGGCGCGGATCGCGTTCACGAAATCGTCGCTGCTGAGGAAGGGGCGTGACACCCGTCGCTCCGCGATCACACGCGCCAGTTTTGGGGCACGGGGCTCGTCGCCATAGGCGCGGAAGGCGTGCACCATCGTCTCGTCATCGGTCGTGTTGAGCCAGTCGGCCGCAGTGGCCCCACGAGCCTCCATGCGCATGTCGAGTGGCGCACCCATCCGGAACGAAAAGCCGCGGGTGTCATCGTCCAGCTGCCGTGAACTGACGCCGAGATCGAGGAGAATGGCGTCGAAGGTGCGACCGGCGAGCGCGGGCACCCGGTCCACATCGGCGTAGTTGCACTGCACGATGTCGAGCGACCCGTCGGCGAGGGCCGGGGACAGCCGCGCGCTCGCGACGGCAATCGCCGCCGGATCGCGATCGAGCGCCGTCACACGCTTCCCTGCCCCGAGCAATGCCGCCGTGTGCCCTCCGCCGCCGAGCGTGCCATCGAGCACGCTCCGCGCATCCGCGCATGCCGAAAGCACCGCATCCACCAGCACGGGGGTGTGGTAGGCGGTGGCGAAGGTGGTGTGTGCGGTGGTCTCGGGCGCAGTGATCATGCAGACGGGCCGGGGTGGTCACGGGCTCAATCTAGCGCAATTCCGCACACCGACGATGGCCCGGACGCACAACGCCCGCCGTCACGAGACGGCGGGCGTTGTGCGCGAACGTGGCGGCGCGGTGCGCCCTATTTGCAGACCGCTTTTTCGGTCTGGGCGGCCGCGGGCAGCAGGATCGCGATGTTTTGCATCAATTGTCCAGCGGCTTGCGGCGCGAACCGACCACCGGCCGGGACGTTGACCTGCGCAATCGCGAGCTGCTCGCCCGCCTGCTTCACGAGCTGGCAGTTCCGCGACTCGGCGCCGGCCTTGAGCAGCGCCTGTCCGCGACGCACCGCCACGGCACCGATCAGGAACTTCGCCTGCTGCTTACGCTCAGGGCTCGTGGCCCGCGCGTCGGCCAGGGCGAGGAAATTGTTCACGACCACGTACTCTGCGTCGGTGGCCTCCGGCTTCAACTCGCGCTGCGCCTTGTTTCCGAGGTCGAGTGCGACGTCACCCACGAGCGTGCTGTCCACGGTCTTCTGCGCCGCGACCAGCGCAGCGTACGCGCTGTCGGGCTGCTTGAGTTCATTGTACAGCTGTGCCAGCTGCAGGTTGCCACGCTCGACGGCAGCATCCAGGACGAGGGCCTTCTTCAGGGTCTCGATGGCCTGCTGCGTCTGACCGGCCGCGCGCTGCGTCTGCGCGGCAAAGACCAGCAGGCTGGCGTTCTCCGGGAACTTGGCCACGCCCTTCGCAATCTCCTCCGAGGCCTTGGCGGGCTGGCTGTCGGCCTGATAGGCGGCAGCCATGCGGAAGAAGTAGTTCGTGTCGGCCATGGCGGTATCGAGCGCGGCAAGCTCGGTGCCGGTGCGAATGGCGGCCTTGTTCTCACGAGCGGCGAGCTCGACGAGGAATTGCGTGCGCATCAGCGCGGCATCACCGGGGTTGTCCTCGACGGCCTTGCGGATGATCGGCAGCGCGACGCCGGGGTTGCCCGCGCCGGCGATCGCCTTCGTGACGTCTTCGACGAGGCGTGCATTGGTCGGGTCGGACGCGATGAGGCCGGTGTAGGCCTGAATCATCTTGTTCGCGTTGACCGAGTCCTGCGGGTTGGCCACGTTCCGCTTGCGGTAGATGTCGCCCGCGATCGAGAGGGCTCGGCGGCTGCGCGAATCGATCGCGAGGATCTCCTCGGCCATCGCGAGCTGTGCGTCGTCGGAGGCCTTGCTCTCGAACATGGAGTTCAGGAGGCAGGTGCGGGCGATGACGGCGCGCGGGAAGAGCGCAATGCCCTCGCGGGCTGACGCCATGGCCTTGTCCCAGTTCTTTTCGCGGAACGCATTCACGCAGTTGCGCTCCGGCACCAGCTGCTTGCGGGCCTCGACGATCTCGGCTGCGATCTCCTTCGCAGCGTCGCCCGCCTTCGGCGAGCTGGCGACGGTCAACGGCTGCGCGAGCGACGGGTCGCGCACCAGGTGGAGCGTGGCTTCCATGCGCCAGGTTTCGCCGTCCCGCCGCACGTTGCCCTGAACGAACTCATCGGCACGCAACTGGCGCCCGAGCTCGCGGGCGTCGTTGGACGAGAGCGGCTCGTCCTTCTTGTACCCGGACGCCTCGAGCACGGCATTGATCTCGGTATTCGGGATCTGCCAGAGCTGCTTGTACGGCACGGCAGAGCCGAGCCGGCCGCGGAGGGCATCGGCCGCCTGGACTCCGGAGTTGCCGGGCGTCGCAGTACGGAACGTCAGCACCATCATCCGGGGCGTGTTGGGGTCGGGCGTCCGTGTAGCCTGCGCATGGAGCGCGCTGGTCATGGTGCCGGCGACGAAACCGAGCCACGCGATCTGAGGAATCCGAACGCTCACTTACGACCTCCACGATGGTGAAGCCAACTGAGCTGCCGCGTCGTGCTGCAGCCCGGATCTGCAGGTGGGCGAAGAGGGATTCGAACCCCCGACCCCCTGTGTGTAAGACAGGTGCTCTAACCAGCTGAGCTATTCGCCCCGCGGACTCTGCCTCACTGCGGATGACGACATCGCTGCGTCATGCAGAAGTAGTGGCCGTGGAATCGAAAAGTGCCCGTCTACCGTAACGGGGGCAAGCACCTGCACGGGACGAAATCTCCGCCGCACATGCACTTAACCCATTCGTAACGTTCGTGCGCCGTCGTCGGCGCACGGGTGACGAGCCAGCGGCCTACTTCAGAATCGCGACCGGCACCAGCACGCAGTACCCCAGTACGAGCAACAGTGGTGCGAACGTTGTCCCGCCACGCGCGAGGTCCGCGTAGCCCAGCACGAGTGCGGCAGCGGCAAGCCCCCACCAGAGGAGGGGACGGCGGCGCGTTTCAGTCTCGGAAGTAGCCATGAGGGCGGAGGCTACGCGAGCAGACGGGGTGGGTCAAGCATCCGGGGCCGGGGGAATCGCGCGGAGGAGGGCTTCCAGCGCGGCACTCTGGTTCGATCGCTCGAGGATCGCCTCGCGCAGCCGCATCGCGTCGAGACGCGCCCGGTGGGCCCGGCGGCGGCGCAGATGAAGCGGGACGAACAGCAGGAGCAGCAGTGCCACGCCGAGGGCGGAGTCGGCGGCGACGGCGAGAAAGGCGAGGCTCCAGCGGGCCCGCTGCTGCCACTGGCGCTCGAAATCGGCCGCCGTGATGGTACTCGCCCGCCGGAGGGCCAGGTCGAAGCTGCCGCGCTCGCGCCAGGCGGTGAGCAGTGGCGCAAGCCCGAGATCGCGATCGATCGCGGCGAGATCGGTCACCGCGCGCAGCGCCAGCGCGTACCCTGCGCGCGCGTCGGTGCCGCGCGGCGAGAGCAGCATGGTATCGAGTGCCGCCAGCGAGGGCATCCCGCGGAACACCAGCGCGGCATTGGCGGAGAGCAGCCCCTCCATGCGCGACTCGCCGGCCGCGTAGCTGGCATACCCCTCGTCGAACCAGCGCGTGGCGCCGTCCCCGAGATGGTCGTGCAACGCGATGTGCGCGAGCTCGTGTCGGAGGACCTGCAACGGATCGCCGGCCGAGGCGGGCGCACTCCGCCCCTGCATCACGATGCGGCGCTGCTCGACGAAGGCGAGTGCCGCCGTCCAGGGAAGCGACGATCGACCGGCCCAGGTACGAAACGTCGCGGCATCCGGCGCGATCATGATCAGCACCCGCGCCGTGCCGCGCGGCAGCCCTGGGAAGGTGTCCCGCGTGACCGCCGCCTCGAGCATCGATGCGGCGAGCTGTGCGTCGGGATCGTAGTGAACGATCGTGAACCGGCCGCGATCGAGGCGCCGGGCGCCGGATGGCACCACCTGCGCCGCCAGCGCGCCGACGACGAGTGACGCTGCCGCAAGCAGCGCACCCAGCCGTCGGCGCGCGCGCGCGAAGGCGCGCCTCCGTGGGCTCAGGACGCGCGCGAGGGCGCGCCTCCGTCGGCGATCGTCGCCAGCATCTCGCGACAGCGCGCACTCCATGCATTGAACTTGTTCACCTCCGCCCCCTTTCGCCATGTCGCGATCGCGTCATCGGTGCGCCCGGAGAACCAGTAGACACGACCCAGCTCGAACCGCGCCTCGATGAGGTTCGGCCCGAGTTCGATTGCGCGCAGCAGCGCGCCCGCCGATTCGGCGAACAGCTCCTGCTCGTAGCGCACCAGTCCAAGGTAGAAGTAGGCGTACAAGGTGGCCTTGCGATCCGAATCGAGGGTGATCGCATGCAGCAGCCGCTCGAGCGCCGCGTCATGCTCCCCGCGCCGCAGGTGCACGTACCCGAGGTTGAGGTGCGCCAGTGCGTACTGGGGCTGACGTTCCAGCACCCGGTCGAACCACCCCGCAGCTTCGTCGAACCGTTCCTGCGCCATCAGCGCCCAACCCAGCAGTGTCTCCGCCTGCGCGTCACCCGGATTCAATGCGAGCGCCTGCTCCAGCGCCGACTCCGCTGCGGTGAAGTCACCGGCGGCGATCCTGCTCCAGCCCCGCTCCACGAAGGTGGAGGCATTCAGCTCGTCGATCACGCGAGGCTGCCCCTGCGCGGGCGTCACGGTCGCGCGTGCGGACAGCGCGCCGATCGCCGCTGGCGCTGGCGCTGGCGTCGGGACTGGCGTCAAGACTGGCGTTGGCGTGCGAGTGCTGAATGCCACCTCGAGCACGGGGGCGTCGATCGGGGTGGACGAGCGCACACCATGCGGCGGCGTGCGGCGTGGCGGGTCACCCGCCGACGCGAAGGCCGGTGGCGCCTCGGTGTCGGCGCCATGACTCGCATACCGCGTCTTCCATCCATCGACGAGGAGCCGCACCTCGTCCTGCAGCTCGCCGAGGAGCTGGGCGTGCTGCGCAACCGCGCGATGCAAGAGATAGATGCTCTGCTTGAGCTGTACGGGGTCCGCCGTCTCCGGCCTCGCGCTCTGCAGCACGAGCGTGAGCTCGTCCACCTGGCGGCGCAACTGGCCAAGGGTGTCGTCGGCAGAGGGAGTGGGATTGGTCACGAACGCTCCAGTGAACCGACGGGTCGAACCGCGGGGGCACGAGACACCCCGCCACCTGTCGACAACAGTATCGTCAGCAGTGTCCCGAACACAGGGACCGCGCTCGGTCGCGTCCGGAGTGCCGCAGGCCCCGATACGACGTCGCCGGGCGCGGCGTGGACTGGTACTGGAGGTGACGACGCACGCGACGTCACGACGCGCGGCGGATGGCGTCGAGACTCACCTGTGCCTGGCGATTGCCCGGGTCGAGTTCGAGCACGCGCTGCCAGCAGCGCTGGGCCTCCAGCACTTCGCCGCGCTGGTATCGCAACTCGCCGAGCTTCAGATAAATGTCTGGGCCAAGCGCCGGCTCGAGCCGCACGGCGCGCTGGTACGCCTCCAGCGCGTCATCGAAGCGTGCGACACGGTAGGCGAGGTCACCGACGGTCTTCTGGAACGGGGCGAGGTTGGCAGCATGGAGCATTCCCCGCTCCACCGCCGCCGCCGCCGCGGTGAGCGCGCTCCGTGCCAGCAACAGCGCTGCGTAATTGGCGTGCAGCACGCCCACGGAGGGATGGGTGCGGATCCCCTCCTCGAGCAGCGCCTGCGCCTGGTCCGCATCATCTCCCGCGGCGGCGACGAGCGAGGCGTAATGGAACCAGACCGCCGGCGGCGCATCACCCTCGAAGCGACTGCGCGCCGTGGCCAGCATCTGCTCGGCGCGGGCGTGATCGCCGCGCCGGAAGGCGTGCAGCGCCCGGGAGAGTTCGAGCTGCGGGATCACCTGGGTGCCGAGGAGCGCAGCGCGCTCCAGCACCCGTGCCGCATCGAGGTCGCGGCCCAATCCCTCGTACGCGAGCGCGAGGTGGTGCAACATCGTGGCGTTCGTCTCGTCGAGCTGCGCGAGCGGTTCGAGCCAGCCGACCGCATCGTCCCAGGCCGCCTGCCGCAGCGCGAGGAGGCCGAGCTGGTGCCGGGCAACGGCGTGGTTCGGCGCGCCTTCGACGACACGACGGAATTCACGCGCCGCATCCTCGACCATACCCGCCTTTGCCAGTGCGAGACCCAGCTTGAGCGCCTGCTCCACGACGCTGCTTCCGCTCTGTGGCTCGTCACGCGCCGCGACGACGTGGGTGACCTGCACGAGCAGGCCTTGCGCGCCGAGTTCGTAGAGTGCCTTGCCGACCGTGAACTCGCCGAGTCCGGAGCGTTCGATGATGGCGCGGATCGTCCGACGGCCGTCGAGCAGATGTGCGACCTCCGCCAGCTCACCGGCGAGCGGCTCGGCGAGGCCGGCACGTGCGGCATCCATCTCGAAGACGAGGTCGAAGCTCGGGAAGCGTCGCTCCACGAGCGCCCATTCGTCCACGCGCCGCGCCCCTTCCATGAGCAGCGATTCGGGGTTGATCGGGACCATGAGCTGGCGACCGTCGGGGTGCACGTCCGGCTCGAATGTCCAGATGCCCTGCGTCCAGGTGAAGAGCGAGAACACCGCCTCCTCCACGAGCACGCGGAGCTCCTTCTCGACGGTCTCGCGCGTGACGAAGCCCGCGTCGACGAGCAGTTCACCCACGCGGCGGCCCGGCTGCCCCACCTGCAGGCGCAGCGCCTCCTCGAGCTGCTCGCGCGTGACGTAGCCGCGCTTCACGAGCGAGTCGCCGAGCCGGTCGCGCCGGTTGACGATCGCACCGAACGAGATCTTGCCGTACTGGAAGAAGACGGAGCCGAATTTGGTGCCGTCGACGATGCTCAGGCAGCCGGTCTTCTGGCCCAGCGCCAGCAGCTGCAGCACGTCGGGGAGACTCGCTTCCTTCAGTGAACCGCGAATGGCCATCAGTCAGCGTCCTCGATGAGGCGCGCGGTGAGGTCGGGCCAGCGATGCACGAAATTCTCGGGATCGCCCATGAGGTGTCGTGCGCTGCGACGCGGTGCCGCCGCGCCATCGAGTTCTGCGACCACGAACGCTGCGGTCACGGGTGCGCCGGCGAGTGCGGCCGCGGCGTGCAGACGGCGCGTGATGCCCAGTACGTCGCCGACGGAGCGCGACGGGCGATCCGCGATCAGCGCGATCACGCCGTCGGCGACCGTCACTCCCTGCGCGTCGAAGGACCGGCGCACGAGCGCGGTGCGGTGATCCAGATCGGGGGTGCCGAGATCCACGACCAGGCCCTGCGCGAAGCGGGTGCGGAGCCGGTCCTCGAGCGTCGACAGCTGGTTCGGGGCTATGCCGGACGTCAGCACGACCTGACGTCCGGCGCCCTGCAGCACGTTGAAGAGATGGAACAACTCGTCCTGCGTGCGTTCCTTGCCCGCGACCGCCTCGATGTCGTCGAGGAGCAGAGCGCCCGCGTTGCGGTACCGCGCGCGCCACTTCTCCACGGCCCCTTCGCGCAGCGCAGTGATGAGCTGCTCGGCGAAGACGGCGGCCGAGACGCAGGCGACGGTCTGCACGCCGGCCTCGATCAGTGCGTTGCCGATGGCGTGGAGGAGGTGCGTGCGGCCGCTGCCAGCCGGTCCGGTGATGACGAGCGGGACGTAATGCAGTCCCGGCGCCTGCACCACCGCCCGTGCGGCGCGCAGGGCGAGCTGGTTGCCGCGGCCTTCGAGCAACGTGTCGAACGTGAGCGCGACGTCGGCGCGCGGTGGCGGCTCGATCGATGCCACCGCCTGCTGCACGAGCGCATGCGCCTCCTTCACGCGCTCCGGGTCACGAAAGATGGGCTGGCCGGAGAGTGCGCTGTCTGCCGCCGAACCTTGCCGCTCGAGGTCCCGCAGGTATTCGACCGCGGCGCCGAAGGTGGCGAGCAGCCCGTCGACGTCGGGGGACTCACGGAGCTGCAACGCGCGGTCGAGCACCGCCACGCTGATGCCCTCGTCACGCCACCGCGCCGCCGCATCCGCCAGACGCACGCGCCACTCCTCCACCTGCTCGACGACCGCGGTGGAGACCTCCTGCACGAACGTGTCGTAGTCCACCGGACGCGCGCTGTCGGCCTCGCGCGTGCCATGGATCACTGCCGTCGCGAGCGGAGTCTGCCGCAGACCGACGAGTCGGCGCACATCGGCGACACCGATCCCCTCGTCGCTCAGGCCCTGATGTGCGAGCAGCCGATTCAACCCACCCTGCAACTCACGGATGTTCGAGAAGTCGACACGCGCCAGCTCCTCCAGCACCCCATCCCGGAAGCGCGCGGACCGCTCCGCCTGCAGCTTCTGCAGAATCGCGACCCGCGTCTCGTAATCGGGAATGCCGACATCGACGATCAGGCCGCCCGTCAGGCGCGTCAGCAGCCGGTCCGCGACATCGGTGATCTCGTCAGGGGGACGATCGCTCGTCATCACGATCTGCGTGCCACGACTCTGCAAGACGTTGAAGAGACGCAGCAGTTCACCCTGCACTTCGGCACGGCCCGTCAGAAACTGCACGTCGTCGAGCAGCAGCACGCCGGCCGACTCGTAGCGCCGCTTGAAGGGATCCAGCCGGCCGCCCTCCATCGCCTGGTGGAACTCCTCCATGTAGTCATCGAGGGCGACGTACTCGACGCCGAGCGTCGGCTGCTTGTCGCGCGCCGCGTGGCCGACGGCGTGCATCAGATGCGTCTTGCCGAGTCCCGACGCCCCGTACACGAACAACGGGTTGTAGAGCACGCCCGGCGCATCGGCCACCGCCTTGGCAGCAGCGACTGCGAGGCGGTTGGACGATCCTGTGACGAACGTGTCGAAGCGGAGGCGTTGATCGAGTTTCATGGTCTGCGGTGTCCAGCCTACGACGACTGGCCTACCGGAATGGGTACTGGAGCTCGCTACGGACAGACGCGCGATCAGCGTGACGCTGCGGCGTCACGGACCACGACCGTACAGTACTCAACTGAGGCTCTGCGCGAGGCGGCGCATTGCAAGCCGCATCAGACCAAGGTTCGTCCACGGTTCAGCCACGGTCACCAGCAGAAGATCGCCGTGGCCGACGGCACACACGCGGCCCCGTTCGCCCTCCAGGTGGAGAAACCCGGGCTCGGTGCCATCGGCCGCCGTGGCCGCCTGAGCGGCGCGGCTGTAGAGGCGCGCGGCGAGTGCGGCGATTGCATCGGCGTCCGTCCCGACGTGCACGTTGCCGTCGATCACGATGCCATCCGAACGCGACACGACCAGCGCCGCGTGTACGCCGGACGTCTGCATGAGTTCGTCGATGACACGCGCATACTGCGCCATCAGCGGATTACTCAGAATCCGTCGGCGGCGGCTCGCGCCGTCGCCACCCGCAGCAGGGCCCGCACACGCCCGATGGGGACGTGCCGTGCCACGCTGAGCACGGTCAGCGACCCGTGCGGCGCCGGCGCAAGTGCGAGCGAGTCGCCGGCCGTTTCCAGCACCAGCGCATGCCAGGCGCCCAGGTTCAGGTGTTTCATGGCGCGCGCCGCATCGTCACCGACCCCTGCCACGGCCGCCGCCATGGCCTCGAGCACGGCCATGTCGTCGGTGGGCTGTGGGCTGGCGAGGAGCAGGCCGTCGGCGTCGGCCACCAGCGAGCGCACCACCTCGGGGCGTTGCGGAGGCGATGCGAGGGACGCGCTGAACGTGGGCACGGCCGCGTAGCTCGCGGTCGGATAGGCGGCGCCGGTCAGTCTCCCTCCCGTCGTCGCGACTGCCGGTGCGCCATGACCGTTCGTGCGTGGCGAGGCGACGCTGCCGTTGGCCGCCCCGCCGGTGGGCGTGGGGTGGTGGCGGCGCGCGCGGTCCCAGAAGTCCGAGGCAGCGCTCAGGTCGCCGCGAGCCTCGGCGATACGCGCCATCACGCTGAGCGCGGGGGCGTGCGTCGGGTGACGCTCGAGTCCGCGCGCCGCGAGTCGCTCGGCGGTCTCGAGGTCTCCCTGCTGCCGCAACGCTTCGGCCAGGTCCGCGAACGAGAGGCTCTGCGGATCGGTGGCGAGCTCGTGGCTCCAGCGTCGGATGTCGTCAGCTGCCGGCATGAGCGGAAATGAGTTCCTGAAGTTGGGCCGCAGCGTCGCGAGCGATACGCACCCGACCCGCGTCCGGGGCCGTGGGTGCCACTTCAAGATAGTGCTCCCACGCACGCAGCGCCGCGAGATACTCGCCGCGCCGGGCGGCGACGTATCCGTACTCTTCCTGGGCCTCCGGGAGCGAGGGGTCGAGCTGGACGGCAGTCCGCACCTCCTCGGCCCAATCCTCGATCCGGCCCAGACAGAGCAGCGCACGGCCCGCCAGCACGTGGGCTGCCGCGCTGCGGGGCGCATGGCCGATCGCGGTGCGTGCCGCTGCAAGCGCCGCCTCGAACCGCGACTCGGCAATCGCGCGACGCGACTGGGCGATGAGCTGCGTCACGCCGGCTCCCCCGTCGTCATCGCGCGCCGCCGACGCCCGGGCATCGGTGCTGAGGGCACCCAGCGCCGACCAGCGGCTTACCCACCGCGCCGTCTCGAAGACGCGCATCCCTGCCGCCGACGCCACCTGTCGGACGGTGCGGCACCCGTCCACGGCGGAGATTACCCGCCAGCCATCGGCCGGCACCGCCAGTTCGCCAGTGGCGTCGCAGTCGCAGACCACCGGCACCGCACCGAGCGAGCCGATGCGCGCCTCGATGGCCGGCCACTCGTCCCTGCGGCGGGCGGCGTCGAGAAACAGCTCCTCGCCCGAGAGCGCGAGTGTGGTCGACGGCTCGATCGCGCTCGCCGCCTCACCGTCGTTGAATGAGAACGAACCCTCCGCGAAGGTCGTCAACTCGAAGCAGAGATCATCGATCAGCCGGCGCGCGACGGTGTCCCGCGTGCGTGCACTGATCACCCCGGTCTCGACCAGCCCATCGACCAGCGATCGCGGCGGCATCTGCTGACTCGCCCAGGTGGCCGCCGCCAGGCGATCGTCCGCATCGACGAGGCGGGCCTGCACGAGGGCGCTGAGCAGCGGCTCGGGTTCATCTTCCCACCGAGCGGCGGTAATGTTGCCGTCGATGAAGCGCAGGACGGCGCCGCGCGCGCCGGCGCCGCCGCTGACGCGCAGCGTGCCGGTGCGTCGACCACCGGCCAGCAGCTGAATCACCTCGGCGAGGCCGAGATCACGAAGGGCGCCCTCGAGCGCCATCAGCCGTTCACCAGCCGAACGGAGCCGAGCGTGACCGGCGTCTGCGGCACCGCGGTCGGATCGTGTTCGGCCAGCGCGATGCGGGCGCGCGTCGCCCATCGGTCGTCGCCGCCCTGCATGAGCGCGATGCGCCAGTGGCCGAGCGCCTCCGATTCCCTCCCCGCCCGGCGGGCCAGGTAGCCCTGCAGCGTCCGCACACCCACGTGATCCGGAGTGACGGCGGCGGCACGGGCGATCGCCGACTGCGCCTGCTCCTCGCGTCCCAGCGCCAGCAGTGCCTCGGCAAGGGCGATGAGCAGATCGGCATCCCGCGGGTTCGCGCGCAGCGGACGGACCAGCGCCTGCATCGCGTCGCTCGGCCGGCCGAGATCCACGCGCAACTCCGCCAGTGCACGCGCCGCGTCATGGAATGTCGGGACGCTCTCGAGGGCACGCACGAGCTCCTGCTCGGCATCCTGCACGCGACCGTCCTCGCGCAGCAGCGCGGCAAGGCCCACGCGCACCTGCGCAAGATCCGGGTCGCCGGCAAGGGCAGTGCGCAATGCGCTCTCGGCGCTGCGGACGACCGCGGGTGTCAGTCCGACGGACGACGCACGCGGTATCGGCAGGTCGCGCGACGGCACGGCGACGGGCGGCAGCGTCGGTGCCGTGACGCGACGCAGCGGCAGCACGGGCGTGCGACGCGTCCCGCGCGATCCGACGTCGAGCGGCGACACCGGGGTCCCGCCGCGACGCAGCGCGACCCAGGCACCGAGCGGCGTGCGCCGCGCGACCTCCTCGGACTGCGACACGACGGCAGCGCGCAGGGCCACACCCGGTGCCGGCGACGCAAACCGCACGTGCGATTCCGCCGTGGACTCGACGGTGCCCGTGCCGCCCAGCATCATGAGCGCCATCGTATCGCCGGAGACATGATCGTTCGCCGCCACCTCGAGCATGGTCTCTGGGAGCTCGGGATCGAGTGCGATCACGAACCGGAACGGCGCGAACTCACCCTCGAACGCGATCGCGCGCTTCATCGCACGCACGCCGTCCTGATATCGGCCGAGGTGCGAGAGGGTGAACGCGTGGTGATAGGCGGCGTCGACCGACTCCGGTGCGAGCGACACGGCGCGCTCGAAGGCGCTGCACGCCTCGTGGAGGCGCCGCAGCTCGCTGAACGCGACGCCGACGCCGATCCAGGCGCGCGCATTCTGCGGGTCGGCCTCGGTCACGCGGCGGAACCCTTCGAGGCACTCGGCATGTCGGCCGAGCTGTCGCATGACCCAGGCGGCGTTGAGTCGTGCCGCGAGTTCGAGGCGGGTCGAGCCGCGGACGCGCTGCAATTCCGCCAGCGCCGCGACCGGCGCCTGCGCCAGCGCCGCGATGATGCCGAGCAAGAGGCGCGCACTGCCCGAGGCGCCGTCCCGCACGAGCGCCTGCTCGGCGCAGGCCCGGGCTGCGGGCAGCTCATCCGCCAGCACGTGCATCGACGCCTCGGTGACGAGCGGTGACGCGAGCAGCGGTTGCAGCGCGGCAGAGCGCGCCCAGGCGGTCGCGGCGCGGGACCACTCGCGCCGCGCCATGCGGGTCTCGGCAATCGCGTCGTAGACCTGCGCCTCGGGCTCGCCGCGGGTGAGCGCCGTCTCGAACTCGGCCAGGGCCTGATCGAAGTAGCCCGTGTTGCGGTAGGCGATGCCGAGCGTGAGATGCGCCCGCCCCTCGGCTGCGCCGGTGCTTCGCGCCAGTGCCTTCGACGGGCGCGGCTCGAGCATCAGGTTCATGTCAACGCGCGCCAGGTTCGGATCGAGTTGC
>Ga0105048_10006049_pt1 | contig 19506 bp, 13 predicted proteins | sample MAT05_FD_78382 | JGI IMG/M metagenome (GOLD analysis project Ga0105048, IMG submission 78382) | Freshwater microbial communities from Lake Fryxell liftoff mats and glacier meltwater in Antarctica - MAT-05 | ecosystem: Environmental > Aquatic > Freshwater > Ice > Liftoff microbial mat | place... | reverse complement strand
TGATCTTAGATTGTTATGGGGCGCAAAACCAGAAAAAAACGTAGTTGCTCTTTATGGCATTAAAGATAAAAGTCTAAAAGCAAAAGCGGAACTCGATGGTAAATCCATCGTAGACGCACGTCAAGACTTTGATCCATTGAGTGGCCAAGTTTCTGTAAACATGAGCATGGACTCTGAGGGAAGCGCTATTTGGCGTGAAATGACACGCAAAAATGCGGCAGATAACCAGCGTGCTATTGCGATTGTAATGGACAATATGGTTTACTCTGCACCAAGTGTTAACTCTGAGATTCCAAATGGCTCCTCGATTATCACATTTGGCTCGGGCGCCGAACAATCGAATCAAATCGAAGAAGCAAAAGATTTGGCAGGACTTTTAAAAGCCGGATCACTTCCTGCACCTGCTCGAATTATCGATGAAGTTACTGTGGGTCCTTCTTTGGGTGAGAAAAATATCAATGCAGGAATTTGGTCGTTTGTGATCGCATTCTTGTTGATTCTTATCTACATGTTATTCTATTATGCTTGGGCAGGCTGGGCGGCCAACGTGGCACTCATTGCTAACCTTTTCTTCTTAATTGGTGCACTTGTATCTTTTCAAGGATCACTTACGCTCCCCGGCATAGCAGGTATTGTGCTTACGATGGGCATGGCAGTGGATGCCAACGTACTTATCTATGAGCGTATCAAAGAAGAGTTGAGATTGGGTAAAGCAGTTTCTGCTGCAATGAAAGACGGATTTCTTAAAGCAATCAGCGCGATCATCGACGGTAATGCTACAACGCTCCTTACAGGTATTATACTTCTTGTAGTTGGTTCTGGTCCTATCAAAGGATTCGCAACCACATTGATTATCGGTATCTTCACTACGTTATTTACCGCTATTGTGATCTCTCGTTTGATTCTTTACAAACGTATGGAGAACAAAAAGCCAATCACTTTCTACAGCAATATCACCAAGAATTGGTTTACAAATGTAAATTACGACTTCGTTGGAAAACGCAAAGTATTCTATTTCGTTTCTTTAGCAATTATTGTTGCAGGTGGCATTTCGTGGGCTGTAAGAGGCTTTAATATGGGTGTTGACTTTGCAGGTGGTACTTCCGCAAGAGTGGAACTTTCTCTGGATGCAAGCGCAGATGCAGTGCGCGAAGCACTGGGTTCAGTGTTAGTAGATAATGGTCAGCAAGCTTCATTTACGGTTCAAAGCGTTGGGTCCGGAAGTAAATCTTATAAAGTCACAACAAACTATCTTATAGATAGCGAAGATCCGAATGTAGAAAATCTTGTCAGTGCCAAAATTGGCGAAGGATTTGCGAAACTCGGCGGCGAATACAGAATAGATTCTACGGTGAAAGTAGATGCTACAATGAGTGATGACTTTAGGAAAGAGGCAACATGGGCAGGTATTTTGTCTCTTGTGTTGATCGGTGTCTACATCTTTATTCGATTCCGCAAAATTGCATTTGCCATAGGCGCATCTGTAGCACTCTTCCACGATGCATTGATTGTAATTGCAGCATTCACATTGTTGAACGGAGTAATGCCGTTTACACTTGAGGTAAATCAGAACTTTGTTGGAGCTATTCTTACGGTAATTGGTTTCTCGATCAACGACACGGTGGTAATCTTTGATAGAATTCGTGAATATTTGAAGGCTAGAAAAAACGCGCCTATTGAGGCTACAATAAACAAAGCATTAAATAGCACGATGGGCAGAACAATCAATACATCCATGACTGTATTATTGACTTTGATCGTAATGTTTATTTTCGGTAGCGATGAAATTCGCGGCTTCTGTTTTGCAATGATTATTGGGGTTATAGCTGGGGTTTACTCTTCGCTTTTTATCGCAACACCAATCGTTGTGGATATGCAAAAATTCCTAAGTAAAAACGAAGAAGAGGCTAAGACAGAAGTAAGTGTTGTTGCTGCAAAAGCGTAATTCCATTTACGATATTATAGAATTAAACTGCCTCGTTAGGAGGCAGTTTTTTTTTGATTATAAAATTGATGGCATTGATGGATTTTATTCCACTGTAATTTATAATAAGGCCAAACCATTTTATGAGTTACAGTGGTAAATGCAGATATAAAAAAATATTAATGCAGCGAGCCAACTATCGAAATTGGACGCTCTATTTTGTGTAATTGGCATTTTGTCAAAATAATAAAACTTGCTTTTGGCATGAAGTATATTTCATTTTGGTATTAATTGGTCCAAAGAGCCTATTGATAAATTGCTTTAGTAAAGCAGCAGGAGTGGCTGCTGTAGGCCAATGACGTGTTATGGGATTAAATTGTATAATACCGTACATTATTAGGTATATCCTCCAGCTTAAATGCTCTTAATCACTGAATGAATAATACCAATTCCGTAACAGTATTAATTAATTCGTATAATGTTGTTTTCTTTGACATAGATAACGGTCACAGCAGCGCACAACATAAATATTCCCGCAAGGACAATTGCATAAATAGCGTGACCGTTGTATAGATGCTGAACTATGGGGCCGCCTACTATTCCGTTTATTATTTGTGGAAGGGTTATAAAAATATTGAAGATACCCATGTATACTCCCATCTTACCAGCAGGAATTGAGCCTGCAATTATCGCATAAGGCATTGCCAATATGCTAGCCCACGCTATTCCAATTCCAACCATAGAAATCATCAACATCTTTGGGTCGTCAATAAAAAATATTGATATGAGTCCCGCACCACCTGCAATAAGAGAAAATGCGTGTGTCTTTTTACGCCCGAGCCAAACTGCTAGCGATGGAAGCAACAATGCGAATATTGCGCTAACACCATTATAAACTCCAAATAAAATTCCAACCCAGTCGCCTCCTTTGTTGTGCTCGCTAACTACATGGCGCGCTTGGAGAAGCAATACCATTGGTGTTCCGAATGCTGCGGTCATTGCATCACGATTATTGCTATAGACATAATTTAGTATTTCATAAGAGATGGACTTGTCATTATTTTTTAGATCATCTTTGCGACTAGCTTGAATTTTCTCAAAGTCCTCAGTGAAATCTTTGAGCTCTGTTGGAAGATTTGAGAGTGCATTATTTGCTTTGATCCAATCAATCAATTTTGTCTCAGGAATCAACCCGTCAGATGAGAAATAAGTTGCGATTCTATTATCAAGATACAGACCTTTTACATAGTCCGATTGTTCTTTACTTTCCTGAATGAGCGCTTTAAACTCGGCCTTCTTTTTTGCATCCTTTTCATCTTCAATCAACGTTTCCAGCTCTTGCATGGTTTGATGACTAATCGAAGTTTCGTATTTCTCCCTGGTAAGCGCGGGAGTTGTAAAAACCCACATACTGAATAATGCAAACCAAGTAAAAAATTGCACCAAGCCAAGTTGACGCATTGTTGCTGGCATTTTTGTAAAGTCACTAAAAACCTGAGATAGACCTTGCGTGCTTTCCTCAGCCTTACCATGTATTACTTCGTATTCTTGAGGATTGTATTCCCTAGTTTTAAAAATTGTAATGAGAATAGTGATGATAAAAACTGCGGCTCCGATATAAAAGGAGTAGATCACATTATCAGGCGCCTCACCCGGCCCGGCTTCGTTTGATACACCGAATTGTGTATTGAGGAACCATGGTAACCATGATCCCGCAACTGCACCAACTCCAATCAGAAATGTCTGAATTGTGAATCCGTAAGTGCGCTGATTATCGGGAAGATTATCTGCCACAAGCGCTCTAAAGGGTTCCATCGCAACGTTGATACTTGCATCCATCAACATTAACATGCCTGCACCAATGAGCAGAGCCGACTTAGCTGTAAACCATCCACCAGAATTGGGGAGCACAACTAATGCAACACAACAGATAAGTGTACCGGCAAGAAAATATGGCTTTCTTCTTCCTAAACGATTCCAGGTTTTATCGCTATAGTACCCGATGATTGGTTGAACAATCATTCCTGTAAGAGGCGCCACAAGCCAAAACCACGATAACTCGTGCACATCTGCTCCAAAATTCTGGAGTATGCGCGATGCATTTCCATTTTGTAATGCAAATCCCATTTGAATACCCAAAAATCCAAAACTCATGTTCCAGATTTCCCAAAATCCAAGCTGTCTTTTTTCCATGCGTGTGTAGTTGATTGCGGTTTAGCCACGCGCAATATAGCGAAAGTGTCAATTGGACACTAAGTAACCATTAAATCTTAAAAAAAACATTTTCCCTTCTACCAACCTATACCCAAACTATACGTGAACAGGAGTGTTACAATTGGCTTTTGCGTTTGTTTTTCAGATGTGCGATCCAATACTACAGTTTGCTCGGAGTTAATTTCTTCAACAGAATATAGAAACGTGTCATGGCTAAAGGATTTAATACCGATTCCGTATGTTAAAGAGTGCACAAAGGGAATCCTTCCAGACCCTTTCCATTGGTTTTTCCAGCTGACATAAAAGGTATTCGCAGACAACAAGTAGGTTCGAGCCCCATTGACCTTGACATTGTCATATCCATTGACTAATGCATAAGAATCCAAGGTCATATTGAATCCTTGTTTTCTGTATCCAAATTCAATTCCATAACCGGCCATTTCATCGTAGTCGAAGTAGTATGTCAGTGAAAACTGACTCATTAATCTGCCTGAAGAGAAATTTGAGGAATTGTATAGCGACGCTGTGCTAAGAGTTGATTCATCACCAGTGCTAAAATCATCCAATGCGATATCGATAAATTCGTTCATTACAAGGTCTCCTCGTCTCTGAGCTCCAATTCCAATGGATGCTACGAGTCCTTTCGATAGAATTTGACGCGAATAGGTCACTCCGGCGACTCCTCGAAACAACCAAAATGGCTCAAATAATAAAGCGTTTTTTATAGGATTGTAAAGCCCTGATGTGCCTTTAGATTTGTTGGATCCCGACGAAATTTTACCAAAGTGTGAGTCTGAAGGTGGGGTGTATTGTTTGTCACGTTCGTTTGGCAGTTCTTGTGAAAAAAGATTCATTGAAAATGAAATCATTAAAATTAGACTAAAGAAAATCCGTTTCATTTATTGATCATTAATTAGAGAAGAATTATTTGATAGAACAGCTAAAAGCTTCCAATTAGAATACTAATTGGAAGCTTGAAGAAGAGTATTATTTTACTTTGATTAGAACGACGTATCCTGTAAGGGCCTTAATCTGATCTTCTAAAGTTTTATCTCTTAGCACAGTTGATTGTGGAAGTATTGGTGGATTATTGGTCAAATCTAACAGACCAAAAATTGAACTGCATTTGATACCATAACTCACATTGTCGGTATTTTCAACCGTTGCATTGATAATTCCAACCAATTCTCCTTGGAGATTAAAGATCGGACCACCACTATTTCCTGGTTGTACTCCTATAGTTGTTTGGAAACTATTAGTTGCATTTTTGTAGCCGGTTTTTGCACTCACTTTACCATCACTGAATTTGACATCCTTACCCATACCAGATAAAGCCAATGGATATCCAAGTGTGAATACAGATGTACCAACTTCAATACCACCTGAAGGTTTTACAAAAAAAGAAATATCAGAGTATGGAGCATACTCTGCATCTTCAATTTTCAATAGTGCCAAATCGTTGTCTTCATCGGCAACAACAAGCTTAGCATTGTATGTTTTAAAAGCGCCATCTTTTTTTATTTCAACTTGAAGACTTTTTGCCCCCTCAATTACATGGTGATTAGTAATAATGTAGCCGTCGTTTGTAACAACAACACCCGATCCTGTTGCCTTTACTTGAGAGTCTGTTTTATCAGTTTTCGTTTGGCCTCCAATAAGTTGTTTATAGATCAAATCATCGACAGTTATTTGTGAATCTTTACCGGAAACTATAAATCCACATTTGCTGCCAGGCATGGAGTAAGACTTCCAATCTGTCAATACACTTCCGTTAATAGAATAAAAGAATTTTTCAGGTCCGGCAAGAATTTTTAAGGTATTAAATCCTTTGAGAGTTATTGCACTGCTCAGATAGTTTTCTGCTCTGTAAGAAATAATTCCTTCATAAACTCTTCCGATGCTGTAACGACCATTGAAAACTGAAAAGAAAGAGTAATTCTCCCAATCTTTGAATCCAAATAATAAACCTGCTTGTTGGCCTGATTTTACTTTAGAAATGTCAATTTTTGCTTCAACTACAAACTCTGTTGATGAGTTCGGAACCGAAATGTATCTCGAGGTTCCTGCTGCGGTTTTTGTTTTGATAACAAACTTACCCAATTCAATTTTAGCTTCAGACTCAGAACTAACATAAACATCCCAGTCGCTGAGGTTATTATCAAAATTGTCTTTGTAGATTAACCAACCGCTGCCATCTTCGTTATACTCAGAAAAGGTATTACCAATTAGTTTGTCGTTAGCGAAGTTCTCTTCTCTCCAAATATTTCCACTGTCATAGTAGGAGATTGCTGTTCCGTTCAGTTTACCTTCTTCTGAATAAGTTTTTTCAAATTTTTTCTCACCATTTCTGAAATACCAAACACACTTTCCTGCATAGGTATTTTCATTTTCATTGGAAGTTGAGGCACTTGTAATTCTACCCTCAAAGTAGATTTGGTCACCTGATAAATAACGAGATTCGTATGTGTCAGGAGCGATTGTTAATTTTCTTTGGAAATAGGCTTGATCTTCCGAGGTCGATTTACCGCTCTTATCAAAAAAGAATGACTGAGCGACAACACTCGATGTAGAATAAAAACATAAGGTAAATAAGAGTAAATATTTAAAACTCATGAGAAAGAGGTTGTTATTGGTAGTGTTCGTCGTACTTTGTGAATGTTGCAAATGTATGAAATACAATGGTGTGTGACCAAAAAAATCTGACTAGATCACTTAAATGTTTTTAGCTTTAGAGGTTAGTAATTACGAAGTTGTTGAAATAATCGTTATGATAATCTAAACAATTCTAGTTAGATAATTAAACCTAAATATTTTTTATTGATATAAAGTCGAAATTTAAACCATGGAAAATGACTTTTTCCCTTTTATTTCGGTCATTGTTTATTTACTTAATTACGCAAACAGCCATTCTATTATATGGAACTCTTGTATTAGGTATTAAAAAGCAGTATGTAAAGAGTAGCAAAAGCTTATGAATTGTCAAACCGACGGCTATCATTTTCTTGAGACTTCTGTCATTCCAAATATGATCAAGGCGGTTTGTACTATTTAAAATATTCCGGCTATTAGAAAACTTCTATGATGCGTGGATAAATTGAAGGTCGGCATCCCGATTATGCTCCTTGTAATGATGCTTTTTTTATTAATAGGCCAATCATACTTTCCCGACGAGATCGAAGTTACTGCGATTTGGTTGATTCATGACCAGAAGCGTTAAAAAGTGAATCCAGTTTAGTATTTCAAACTGGTCAGAGCAATGACTAAATTCTGAATGCTATCAAAGAGTTTGGTGGAGTTGTTGTCAATTCATACAATGTTTGTCTTAGCAAATTTACGGTAAGATTTGGTCTTACAAAACATATTGTTAAACACATGAATGCGCTGGTTGGCATATTCTTTCCAACAGAATGTCTAAAATGTTGGACCTTTGTTTGCCGATAATTCTATTAATTATGGAGGTACCTATTTTACTAGAAAATTATATCTCTCATGGTATAGCGTTAACGGAAAGGCAGAAAAAATAATTCAGTTGACTTAAACTTTTAATTATTAGCGATGGATAGAGTCAGCGAGAATTACAAAAGGATTTGGTGTTATGGATCCTCAAAATTGAAATCATGATTAATTCGGGTGCAATGGAACGTGTAAATGAATACATCAAATAGAAGAAAAGGACAGGTTTTATTTTTCCGGAAATGAAAATCTATTTCTGGCCTCAGCTCGGTTAAAAGTGTTTTATTTGTGACAACAAAGTTCTGGGTCTGTAAGGATGATTTGATATGTGTAAAGTGAATTGGAGTATCTTCACTCGTTGTTTATACCGCATGGATTTATGTATTAGTTCAATTCCGTTTTTCCGCATTGTACTAAACATCAATCGCGGCGGCATTTACCACTGTAACTTATAAAATTGTTTGGGCCATATGATAAGTAACATTGGTATTATAATTGCATATTATAAATTATTCTTGTGGACTAAACCGTCAAGGATATTTGCTCTCTGATCGGAACTAATCCTATGAAAAATATTATTTTTATTTTATTCTGTTTTGCAACAAATCATATTGTTTCGCAAGAAATTTATTTCCCGCCACTAAACAGCAATTTACCTTGGGATACTATTTCTCCTGAATCGCTTGGCTGGTGTGTTGATCAGACAGATGAGCTCTATGATTTCCTAGAGCAGGGAAATGCCAAAGGCTTTATTGTTCTGAAAGATGGCAAACGCGTCCTTGAGAAATACTTTGGAACGTTTACGCAAGACAGTCTTTGGTATTGGGCCTCTGCGGGAAAAACAATTACATCATTTCTAGTGGGAAAGGCTCAGGAAGAACAATATCTATCCATTGATGAACCGACTTCTAATTATCTTGGTGGCGGTTGGACTAATTGCACACCTGAACAAGAACAAAATATCACACTATGGAATCAACTTACGATGACTACCGGACTTGATGATGGAGTGCCCGACGATAATTGCACGATTGATACTTGTCTTAATTACCTGCAAGATACGGGGGAGCGCTGGGCCTATCACAATGCACCTTACACATTACTTGAAGACGTTATAACGGACGCAACAGGACAAGGAATTAATTTATACACGAATCAGAAACTCAAAGTCAAGACAGGTATGACCGGAATTTGGTTAACGCTGGATTATAATAATATTTACTACAGTGACTTGAGAAGCATGGCCCGCTTCGGATTGCTTGCTCAGAATAATTTTATTTGGGACGAGGATACACTGTTGTACGATACGGCATATGTCAATCAGATGACCAACACATCTCAGGAGATAAATCTTTCGTACGGATATTTGTGGTGGCTCAATGGAAAACCATCATTTATGGCTCCTGGTTTGCAGATTCCTATTCCTATAGAACTCGCCCCTGTTGCACCCGACGATATGTTTGCGGCACTTGGTAAAAATGGTCAAATACTAAGTGTTGCGCGCAGCTCGGGTATTGTATTTGCCAGAATGGGAGATCCACCGGGCGACAATGGAGCCGTTCCTATTACTTACACTAACGATATTTGGGAAAAGCTAAATACGATTATGTGTGGTGTTATTTCTGTTGAAGAGGATGTGGTTCAAAAACTCAAACTATATCCCAATCCTTCTTCTAATGAAATTAATCTTCAAATTACCTGCACTGCCAAAGCAGTTATTCAGATAATAAATGTTTTGGGTGAGGTTGTAATTGATGAAATTTTTAGCTCTAGAGTGGATGTTTCTTCTCTATCTACCGGAATTTATATTGTTCGTGTAAATGAAGGCGGAAGAATATTTCAAGAGAAATTCTTGAAAGAATAATTCAAAAAAAGTCACATAAAAAAACCGATCCGTTCGATCGGTTTTTTCTACGGGAATTCTTTTAGGTGTTTCTATTCGTGCAATTCAAATCTTCGAACGCAGCTTTGAGGCGACTTACAAAAGTTTTTTCACCTTCGCGAAGCCACACACGCGGATCGTAATATTTTTTATTTGGCTTGTCGGCTCCGTCAGGATTACCGATTTGCGTTTGAAGATAACCTGCTTTTCCTGCCATGTAATCTCTAATGCCTTCGGTAAACGCATATTGCATATCGGTGTCAATATTCATTTTTACTGCTCCGTAGCTGATAGCTTCACGAATTTCTTCTCTCGTAGATCCACTTCCACCGTGGAAAACAAAGTGGATAGGTTTGTCGCTGATATTAAATTTCTTCTGAACATAGTCTTGAGAATTTTTTAGAATTACTGGTTCCAATTTAACGTTACCGGGCTTGTAAACACCGTGTACATTGCCAAATGCTGCAGCAATGGTAAAACGATTTGAAATTTTGCGCATGTGTTCAAAGGCATACGATACTTCTTCGGGTTGAGTATATAATTTTGAACTGTCAACGCCCGAGTTGTCAACTCCATCTTCTTCGCCACCAGTCACACCTAGTTCGATTTCTAGTGTGATACCCATCTTTTTCATACGCTCAAAATATTTACAAGAAATCTCAATATTTTCATGAAGTGGTTCTTCGCTAAGATCCAACATGTGCGAGCTGAAGAGTGCTTTTCCTGTTTTTTCAAAGTGTTTTTCGCCGTGATCAAGCATGCCATCCATCCATGATATGATATTGTGAGCGCAATGATCCGTATGAAGGATTACGGGCACTCCATAAGCCTGTGCAACGGCATGAACGTGTTGAGCTCCACTAACAGAACCTACAATTGATGCTTGTTGCTGATCATTTTTTAATCCCTTACCGGCATAGAAGGCTCCGCCGCCGTTGCTAAACTGAACTATTACTGGCGAGTTAATATCACGGGCTGTTTCCAACACAGCGTTGATGCTGTTGGTCCCAATTACATTGACTGCGGGCAATGCATAGCGATTGGCCATTGCGTCATTAAAAACTTCTGTGACTTCATCGCCAGTGAGAACTCCCGGTTTAAATTTCATGATGGAATATTTATTTGATTTTTGAGGGTTGGTTTTGGGTGCAAGATAATGCCAAAAGTATTTGTTAATAGGTCTAAGAATGCATTAATAAATTCAATTGGTAATGCCGTAACTGTGTTGAATGTGGATACGATGTAAAACCAAATTTGTTGGATTGAAATTGGAAGGAATTTTGGGCGATTTGGTAAGAATTAAATGAAATAAATCTTGAAAGAAAGAGTGTTATGCGAGTAGAATTTTATTGCGAAATCTTAGATTATTTGATGGGCTGAATTAATTTTTATTGTTCTAAAAGTTATATTCATTACGATTAAAATGTTCATTAACAAATCTCTTCTAAGCAAACATCAAAGCATCTTAAAACAAAACCATTTATTAATTGGTCTAACGGACTGATTAATAAATTGCATTGATAATGCCATAACTACATTCAAATAGTTCAAGGGGGCAGAGCCGATATTATACCAATGTTGCCTATAAAATTGTCCAGTCCATTTTATGAGTTACAGGTGTACATGCAGGTGTGGATTGATGTTTAGTACAATAAAGAGAGACGGAATGGGGCTAATACATAAATCCAAAAAGTATTGGACTATAGTGAAGGTGTATGCGGTATCACAAAGCTTATTCTGTGGGTTTTGGCAGGGAGAATGCAGAGCCAATTTTTTAAATCAATCATTTCCTTCTGAATCGTGCCGTCTCACTGAATAATGTGAAACACGTTAAAATGTGGTAAACCGGCAATAAGAGGTAATGGATTGAAGTACATTTAATCCATCAAGAACTGGTAATTGTAAAATCTTTTATGACGTTGTTCCTAAACTATTACACTGATTATAAAACCAAAGAATAATCATCAGCGCTTGATTCTTTTATTGAGATCGTTCAATATACAGTAAAAAATAATTCAAAATGACCAAACATTTAAAAGGGAAGTTATCCGAAAATTCAATAGAGTAGGAAATTATAATACCTTTAAATATAATTAAGATGACTATTAAAGAAAAGTTAGAAAAATTAGCGACAGAAAAAAGCACACCGTGTGTTACCATTTCTTTAAACACGCATAGAACACATCCTGACAACGCTCAAGATGTTATTGAATTGAAGAATCTTTTGAAACAAGCTGAAGAAAGAGTTATAAATGAATTTGGCAAAAGAGCCGTTTCTTCATTGCTGGAAAAACTTTCTAGTATAGATAGCGAGATAGATGCCAATAATAATCTGGATAGTTTGCATATTTATCTTTCCAATGAGACGAAGGAAATTATCAGGTCTGCGTGGTCGGCAAAAGGTAACGCTGTTCATATATCAGATTCATTTTTTATTCGCGATCTGATTAAATCTTACAATAGAAGTGAAGAATATTTCATTTTGTTATTGTCGCAAGGTGGAGTGCATTTGTATTCTGCTTTAAATGAAGGAATTACAAACGAAATCAAGAATGATGATTTCCCATTCGCTGAAAACAGACATTATAATACCAATTCAGACAAAGGCAGCGATTCAAAACATTTGGATGATTTGGTTCGTGAGTTTTTGAATAAAGTGGATAAAGCAGTGGTGCGCATTAACAACACTTCGGGATTCCATTGTGTGGTAATTTGTACTGAGGATAATTACAGTCGATTAATGCAAGTTGCCGATAAACCAAAAATTTATCATGGATTTGCTCCCATTAATTATGGAAACACAGCAACGGGGCATCTTGCAAAACAAGCGTGGGAAATAGTAAAAAATCTACAGCACAAACGCAGGGCTGCTGCAATTGGTGAAATGAAAGAAGCGGTTGCACAAGGGACAGTTTTGACAGATCTACAAGAAATTTATCAAGCTTCCATTGATGGAAGAGGTGAGTTATTATTAGTTCACCATGATTATGCACAACCAGTTATTATGAAAGATGAAAGAACGTTTGACTTGGAATCTGACATAACAAAGTCCGATGTTATAGACGATATATCTAGCAATATTGCGTGGGATGTTTTATCAAAAAAGGGTAGGGTGATATTTACATCGCAGGAAGAATTAAATGACTTGGGAAAAATTGTACTAAAAACTAGATATTAAATCTTCGATCTTTGAAAAGGAAGTGCAGATTAGTTATTTCAACACTCTAGCCCAAGATCGTTTGGATTGTTGTATCCGTAAAATTCTGATTTTTTGCGTTGTAAAAGCATCAATCAAAACAGCATCTATCACTGAAGCTTATAAAATGGATTGAACCATTTTATAAATAACGCCGATTATACAAAATAGGTGGTTTAATACTACATGCACATCGAATTTAGTTCAATATTGGTTCTGCCTTTTTGTACTTTTTGAACAACCTCACGGTATAACCATTTTAATGCCAATAATAAAAAATAGACAGTCCAATATTGTCAATGGTTTCATTAGACTATGATTATGTCGAATCGGCATTAACCATTGTAAGGTTATCAAAATCTTTGGACCTTTTAATAATTACAATTGATATGAAATGGGTATATTAACGGCTTTGCTCTATTGAACTATTTATATGTAGTTGCAGCATTACCAAAGTAATTTATTAAAGAGTTATTTTGACTAATTATTAATTTTTTTGGTTTGAAATATTTTGAGAATAGAAAGTGTTTTTTTAGTGTAAATTATCGAGGCGTTTTTTGTCAATTATATTCTATTACTGAGTGAATTATATAGTTTTTTTAGTTTCTAAAATGAACTTCACAAACCCACCTTGCAAAGCGCAAGGTGGGTTTTTGATTAGACGGAGGGGCGTTCGGTTTTAACCCAAATCACACAATAGTAGCGAAACCAATAAGATCTGGAAAAAAATTACTTTCTAAAACGTAAGACGTTTGCTAGTCCCTAGTGAAAGCATGCTGAGAGCAAATCTCCATTATTTTGACCTATCTAGAAGCTGTCGGATACGAGATTCAAGTTTAATTCAAATCACACTAATATTTTTCTCATAGTGTGTCCGTTATGAAAAATTTAACGAGCTTAGAAAATGATACTAGAACAATCCAAACGTCATGGAATAATCGATTTTGGATTACTTTCGACTTGGATAAGGATCTAGGTAGAAAGTATATTTACAAGTAACGAGGTTGTGACTTCAGGCTTTTTTTTGAAAGAATGTTTACCTTTCTCTTCATTTATATAATCTAGTACGATTCTTTAAGAACGCGCTATACCAAAGGATCTATCAACCCTAAACATGGATATTCAAATAATAATTTCAAATCTTACCAATCCAACGCTTCTGTTTTTTTTGTTGGGAATATTTGCGACATTCGTAAAGAGCGATTTAGAAATCCCTCCTTCTTCGAGCAAATTTATTTCTTTATATTTACTTTTTTCCATTGGTTTCAAAGGTGGACAGGAACTTGCTCACAGTCACTTTGAAAATGAAATTATCTATTCAATACTTTTTGGATTGGTTATTTCAGCCATAATTCCGCTTTATACTTTTTTTATTTTAAAAAGAAAGATGACTGTAAGTGATGCAGGTGCTGTTGCCGCAACTTACGGTTCGGTTAGTGCAGTAACATTTGTTTCAGCAGTTGCTTTTTTGGAAATTCAGCAGGTTAACTACAGCGGTCATATGGTAGCTGTAATGGCTTTTATGGAGGCACCAGCTATTATTGTTGGAGTTATATTAATTGCTAAATTCGATATTGAGTCACAAAAAAAATCGAATTTGCTTTCGATTACAAAACATTCTTTTATCAACGGAAGTGTTTTATTGATTCTTGGGAGTCTTGTAATTGGTCTCATTGCCGATACCAAACAAGCTGAAGGAATTAAACCATTTACAACGGATATTTTCAAAGGATTTCTAGCGATATTTTTACTGGAAATGGGAATGGTTACGGCAAAAAGATTTTCTGCCTTTAAAAAATATGGATTATTCTTAAGTGTTTTCGCCATTCTTATTCCGGCATTTAATGGATGTGTAGTGGCATTGCTAAGTGGCATGGTCACAGATGATATAGGAAATAGATTTATTTTCGCAATTCTAGCGGCAAGTGCTTCTTACATTGCTGTGCCGGCAGCGATGAAGCTTGCAGTGCCAAAGGCGGATCCTGGCTTGTACATTCCGATGGCGCTTGGTCTTACTTTTCCCTTCAATATTTCTCTTGGAATGCCTCTTTATTATTCGATTGTTACTAGTTTTTAATAGTGAGATCTTGCTTGTATCGACCTATTTATTTAACCGATAATGGTTGATAAAAATGTACAGATAGTCCTAGCTGACTCTTACGTATGTGATGTTCTGCCTTGTTCAGAACACTTATTACATACTCGAATTAGAAAGAAATCTGTGGATTTATGTATTAGTCCTACTTCGTTTCTTTGTATTATACTAAAATCTAGATCAACGGCATATACAAATGTAATAGGGTAGACAAATTCAATGTAGTCCGGTACTGGCTTTGCCTCATTAGGCTTAATGGGATATTAAACTATCTATTTCGTGTATTCGCATGTACTAATTAAGGACTTTGGGCCGATTTCGTATATGCTTTTCCTATTAGCAACAAAAGCGGTTATCACAATCATATCATTTTGGTCTCGACATTGGCATTAGCTTTAGAATACTTTAGGCGTGCGTAATTTTAATTCAGTCTTAAAGAAGATCGAGTGTTTGATATAGTGATCTAATGCTTACTAAATATTTTTCAAATAATATAATCGCACTGATATTTTTCGAAATCTTAAACTCCCCTTTCCGGCTGTGTCGGCTCTTCTTTGGGCGCCTCAATCGGGTGTTTAGGAATTGGAGCTTGTGCTGGCATCTCGGTATGTTCCGGGCGGTGTTCCGGAATATTTGGATTAGGAGTCGTAGGAGCTTCTTTTGGCGGAACGTATTCTGCTGGTCTCGGTTTTGGATCTGGTGTCATAATGGACGATTTTTATTTGACATGAAGATAGACCCAAAATTTTATGGAATTCTGGAAATTTTTTATATAATTATTGAATGTGAGAATTATTTATTGCGGGAATGTTCGGGTTGCAACTGAGCCAATCGTGGGTTTGGAAACACTTAAATAATGTGAATAATTATCTGAGTTATTTATCTAGAAAATTTATCAGTTGTCCTATGAATTTTTTGAAAATAGTTCCAATGGAAATTATATAACAGACCAACCCATTCTTTGAATTATATCAATGCTTATTTCAAATTGGTCCAATAACAAATTTGAATTTTAGTGTGTTAAATGCCGTAGGAGTATTTGTTATTTGTTATTTGTTAATGGGGTGATGCGGAATTTGGCAATTACATAAATCCGAGCAGCATAAATAGAGTATTGTGAGGGAGTTTAGAGAATTAGTTTTTTGGCATATTCTTCCGAATTTTATATCAAAAGCTTTTAGACCAAAAGCGTTTTTAATGAGTCCAATGGATTCTTTAATTGATTGCTTAGAGAGTGCCGTAGCTACATTCAGATAGTTCACTCAGGCAAAGCCGGAATTGGAGTGTATTGAATGTGTTTACGGCACTAATCGCGGAGACGCCGCATTCCCGCACTAGCACATGTACTAAGTACAACCTTAGTACATTGGTTAATTAATTTTTGTTAGACCCGCCGTAGTTCGTAATTTCTAATTGTTATGCTGTTTTTTTATAGCGAATCTTTTGCGACCAATTTACCGATGGAACTTCAATCATTCTATAGAATAAATATGCGAAGCCAATTGAGATGGCAACCGAAGTTACAATTAGTCCAACTTTTTGCCACAATGTAACTGCATGGTGAGCGAAATAATAGAGCAATTGTCCTCCCGAGAATGCATGTGTTAGATAAAGAGAGTATGACAGTTGTCCGCTCCACTCTAAGAATTTACTGCGCCATTTTACAGCATAAATACAAATGCCTGTGCCCAATGCTGCTATAACGCACGCGGGAGTTATTTCATAATAAATCAGCCACATGGAGTAAAATGTAAATACAGCAAGCTCAAATGTATTGATGCGTTTTATATGATGGAGAAATAAAACTACACCGAACATAAAAACCGGAGTGTGGAAGAAGAAGTAATGCTTCTGATCGTGTCCGAAAAAGAAACACAAAGCCAGCATTATTAAAATACCCGCATTGGATATCCACTTTTTTTGATGAATAATTATTGGGAAGATCAGAGCAATAACTAGGTAGTATTGGAGCTCAATCGCGAGTGTCCAATATACATCCTGAAACCAAGACTCGTTGAATATTTTTGCGGTAAGAAAAAAGTTGTGTGCAATTCTACCCCAATCATAAATGATAACATATCCTCCTTTCAACCAATAAAAATATTCCATCACTCCATAAAGCAACATGCTTGCTATAAATGGCGGATGAAGGCGCACCATTCGTTTGGAAATAAATTTTACAAAATATTCTATTTTGTATTTGCCGTAATACATCGCTAGCGGAATAACAAAACCTGAGATGACAAAAAAGACATTTACTCCATGGTGGCCATAATATCCAATTTGTTTGATCGTGCTTTCTGCTGGAAGAAGTGATCCAAAATTATCCTCATGCCAAATAAAGTGAAAAAAACAAACCATCAATGCCGCAATTGCTCGAAGTGAGTTGATGATATGAACTTGATTGTTCTGACTCAATTGATTTTTTTGTTAGCCGAGAATACTAGTTTTTATCGGATTTAATTTTTGGATTCATAACCCTAAACCAAATTGGAGGAAAAAACGACAGCAGCATCATTCCCGGATACCCTGATGGAAGCTGCGGTGCATCGTTTAATGTTTCTAAAAATTGATAATGTTTTGATGGTTCTCTATGATGATCACTATGTCTGGTAAGTTCAAACAAAACCAATCTTCCAATTATGTGGTCGCTATTCCACGAATGTTTATGCTGAACATCTTCAAGTCGATGTTCGTTTATTTTGGAACGAGTTAATCCATAGTGCTCGATGTAATTGACTGTTTCGAGCAACAAAATTCCTATTAGTGCCGCAGTCAAAAACAGTAGTAATATCTTCAACGAGAAAATAAAACCGATTGCCGCACACAGCAATAGTTGAAATATCATAAATCGAATCATTTCATTGTCCAAAGACCAAATAGCATGTTTTTTTCGTGCTCTTTCTTTTTTGGTAATTTCCCATGCTGATTTAAAACTATTGATAATAGTGCGCGGAAAGTATCTGTAAATGCTTTCATTTTTTCTTGCTGTTGCGGCGTCTTGCATGGTGGCAACATTGCGATGGTGCCCCTTGTTGTGCTCAATAAAAAAGTGCATGTAGAGCGATGATGCCAATAATAGTTGAGCTAAGATTTGTTCTGATTTCGTGGTGCGGTGTCCAAGTTCATGTGCAACATTAATTCCAATTACTCCACAAAGAATTCCCATTGCCGTTGTTCTTCCGGTGATATCAGCGCTTGTTAGTCCTTCATGCTGTAGACTGAACAAAAAGATAATCAGACAAGCCCATTGAACAGGCACAATGAGATAAAGCAACATATCGTATATGCGATCTTTTTTGACTAATTCTAGTTGTGCTTTGGGAAGGTTGGTGGCGTCGGCACCAATTATTTGTTCTAGAATAGGTATTAGAACAAAAGCATAGAGCAGTGGCAGAAAAGTTAAAATTCCGGTCGAATTAAAACTAAGTAAGGCAAGTGCAGGCAAAATGAAAACTGCAGAATATTTAAGCGCTCTAATTGAGTTCATTATGAGTTTATTTTGTTTTTTTCTTCAAGATATTTTATCAATTCTGCATCGCTCATATTTACCAGTTTCAATGCACCCTTCGCTTCATTGGCCCACATAGAATTTGGATACAACTCAATTACTTTGTTGTAATAGAGGATTGCTTTTTCTTTGTTATTTAACCTAGCATCGTAGATGTAAGCGATGTTATATACTGCCTTATCACAACGCGCTGAATTGGGAAACCCATCATGAAAATTGGTAAATAATTCAATTGCCTTATCATGTTTATTTAGTATCTGTGCAATTAAAGCGGCTTCAAAAAGATAATTTCCTGCTACAGTGTCTGTTGTGTGACGATTGTAATATTCCTGATAAGCTCTCAATAATCGCAGATATGCGGTTTTGTTAGGTATTGTGTCGAGCCTCGCCTTTTGTTCTAAGTCTTTAATCTCAATTAAAAGTGGATCGGTAATATTTTCAGCAACCTTTCCTGCATTTTTTGTGCGGTCGAAGTCATCACCAACTTGGCTGTTTTCACCTTCACCACAAGAGAGTAAGGAGCAAACAACAAGGGTAGAATAAAAGAATATTTTTTTGATATTTTGTACCATCATTTTTTTGAGATGCGATTTATTTTTTTGGAAATTTCATTTTGTAGTCAACATCGATATTGCCTTTTGAAATATCGGTCAATTTTCCCTTGAGTAAGGTTTTTTTGAATGGACTTATTTTATCAAGAAAAAGAATTCCTTCAATGTGGTCGTATTCATGCTGAACCACACGGGCAGCGAATCCATCGAGTTCTTCTTCATAAAGATCCCAATTTTCATCATAGTATTCTACTTTAATAGATTCCTTGCGTTTTACTTCTTCTCTAATTTTTGGTATAGAAAGACATCCCTCCTCAAATCCCCACTCATCGCCGGATTCTTCGAAAATAATCGGGTTGATAAAAACGCGCTTAAAATCTTCGCAGGTTGGGTCCCCGTCTTCACCCTCTGCCATTGGTGTTGCATCAACTACAAATAAACGAATTGATTTGCCAATTTGCGGAGCTGCGAGTCCAACACCATGAGCATTGTACATTGTTTCAAACATATCGGCTATAAGTTTTTGAAGATCCGAATGATCTTGGGCGATTTCCTGCGCTTTTTTCTTTAAAACGGGGTCACCATAAGCCACAATAGGTAAAATCATGCGCGAATTTACAAAGTAAGGGTTGAACAAAATAGCCGAAGCTCACCAGTTATTCAAGTTGGTAGTAACAGAG
>Ga0105048_10006048_pt1 | contig 19508 bp, 12 predicted proteins | sample MAT05_FD_78382 | JGI IMG/M metagenome (GOLD analysis project Ga0105048, IMG submission 78382) | Freshwater microbial communities from Lake Fryxell liftoff mats and glacier meltwater in Antarctica - MAT-05 | ecosystem: Environmental > Aquatic > Freshwater > Ice > Liftoff microbial mat | place... | reverse complement strand
GGTAGATCTCGATCATCGTGAATTCAGGATTGTGAGTCGCATCAACGCCTTCATTTCTGAACACTCGACCGATTTCGTAGACTCGTTCAATTCCGCCAACCATCAATCGCTTCAAATGCAGCTCCAAAGCGATCCGCAGGTACAGTTCCATGTCGAGCGCGTTATGGTGTGTGACAAACGGACGCGCGGCAGCTCCGCCAGCAACGGCGTGCAGAACTGGTGTTTCGACTTCATAGAAATTCTGACCACGCAACGTCTGACGGACAGAATCGATGATCTTTGACCGCTGCAGCATGCGATCGAGCACACCTTCAGTGTAAATCAGATCGAGATAGCGCTGACGAACAAGCGTCTCTTCGTCTTTCAGCCCGTGAAATTTCTCCGGGGGCTGCGTAAGGGACTTGCACAAGACGGTCAGCTCTTTCACAAACACGGACACTTCACCTGTGTTCGTTCGACGCAGTACACCGTCGATGCCGATGATGTCGCCGTCGTCCAGCGCGCTCATCAATTCCCATTGCGGTTCAGGCAGCTCGCCACGCGAAAATAGCAGCTGAATGCGTCCGGTTTGGTCCTGCAAGTCGATAAATCGCAGTTTGCCGGCCTTGCGGCGGCCACGAATTCGACCCGCGACTCGAACCGTGTCGCCATCAATCGCGGATTCAGCCGGACAGCGCTCTCGAACGCCTGAAATCGCTTCGTGATTGTCGAACCGCTGCCCCCAGGGATCATGTCCCAGAGACTGAATTTTCTCCAGCTTCTCCAGTCGAGCGAGTTCGAAGCGGTCCGGTTTTGAGCCTGCGGTCATGAACACACGTTAGCCAAAGCGAGCCAGAATCGCAGCAAAAATGCGGTCTGAGGGCTCATTTGAGATTCGAGAGACGTTGAGTTTTCCGGCAAGTTGAGCCGCCGGGGAGATCTAAACGGCGGATCTTGCTGGAAATCACCGTTTTGGTCAATGGCAGGATGAATGTAGGATGGACATTCATGTCCGTCGCATCGCCAGAAAACGTAGTCGAAGCAAAAAAACGTGCAATTCACACATCCATTGTCAATGGGATGTGTCTCGGTGAGGACTCGGACAAGAATGTCCAAGCTACCAAAACGCAGTCGGACAAGAATGTCCAAGCTACGAAACGCATCCATTGCAATTGAACCCTCTTCAACGCGACAATGCATTGTCCGCTGTTCAAAAATCCCCGCCCGCCCTCATCGCAGGTTCTGAGAATGCTCCTACCTCGTCGTTCCAATTTGTCCACGTCACTCCTGTGCTGCAGCGGAATCCTGCTGGCGTGGTGGGCTACTTGCAACGATCCGCCTTCGGTCGCCGGTGCCATTGATGAGCCGACGAAAACCGAAACCGACGCCAAAGCGACGTTCTTCCGTGAAAAAGTCTTTCCGCTGCTGGAATCGCGATGTTTCGAATGCCACGGGCCGGACAGTGAAGCGAAGGGTGATCTGAAACTCAGTTCCCGTGCAACCATGTTGGCAGGTGGTGAAACCGGGCCCGCGATTGTCCCGGAAAAACCCGATGAAAGTCTGCTCATGCAGGCCGTGCGGTACGAGGCCCTGGAAATGCCGCCTCGCAGCCGGATGCCCGATGAGGAAATTGAAATCCTGAGTCAGTGGATCACCGATGGTGCTGTTTGGCCGGATGACGGCGCACCCGAAGCCGTCGAGAAACCAAAAGCCGCATTTCCACTGCAGGAACGAATTGCGTCGCACTGGGCATGGAAAAAGATTGAACGCCCCGCTGTCCCCGCCGTGAAGCAGGCAGACTGGCCTGCCAGTGACACCGATCGGTTCCTGCTGGCAAAGATGGAAGAAGCAGGAATTGCCCCGGCACCGGATGCAGATCGCCGAGTATTGCTGCGACGGTTGTACTTTGACCTGATCGGCCTGCCTCCCACGATCGAACAACAGGATCGATTCTTCAACGATCCTTCATCGACGCCGGTTGCCACGGAAAAAGTTGTGGATGAATTGCTCGCGTCGCCGCAGTTCGGAGAACGCTGGGCGCGGCACTGGCTGGACCTGGTGCGTTATGCCGAAACATTGGGACATGAATTCGACTATCCGTTACCGTATGCGTGGCGATATCGTGACTATGTCATTCGCGCGCTCAACGCCGACGTGCCGTACAACCAATTCGTCCGCGAACACATCGCCGGCGACCTGATGGCTGAACCGCGTCGCAATCCGGAGCTGGGTTTGAACGAATCCATCATTGCCACAGGCTTCTGGTTTCTGTGCGAAGACAAACACGCGCCCGTCGATGTCAAAGGCGAAGAAGCCTCACGCATCGACAACCAGATCGACGTCTTCGGCAGAACCTTCCTTGGGCTGACCATCGCCTGTGCCCGTTGTCACGATCATAAGTTCGACGCGATCACGGCGGACGACTATTACGCGCTGTCTGGATTTCTGCAAAGTTCCCCGCGGCGCGTAGAGTGGCTCGATTCGCATGATGAAACGACAAAACTCATCATGCAACTGGATCATGATCGAGCTGCAGCCGTCAAAGCACTCAATGACGGTGTTCAGAGATTGCGAGTCGATATCCGAGAAGATCTCTTGCTGAAGGCGATGGGTGAAACAGCCGGAAGTGATGGCGAAATCGTCAACGATGAAAACGTCGCCAAAATGCGACAACATCTGTTCGAGCCGAAGTCGAAAAATCTTTCGAATCCGTTGTCTCTGTTTGCGACTCTGATGCAAAAGCCAGCGGAGAAGGCAGATGCTGACGTCATCAAAGAGTGGCTCTTCACTCGAGCAAAAGAAACGAAGCTCGCCGAATCCTTGTCCGTCAAAGCGTCCACTGGATCCGACGACGGGGAGACTCCTGTCACTTCGTCGTTATTCGCTGATATGCACAAAGGGCTTCCTGACGGTTGGCGAGTATTTGGTGCCGCGTTTCACGGCGTTGTTCCCCGCTCAAGCCGAGGGACTGCCAGTGGATTTAGCGGCGGGGGAGATGTCGTTGGCGGGTCGGTCTCCGGCTTTGGCGGAGGCGGAGCATGGGCTGGCGACGGCGGCGGGATGTTTGGCGGTGACAGCGGTCCCAGACACGATGCTCTGGTGGCTGAAAAACACTGGAGCCAGGCGTTGCTTCGCGAAATGAAATGGCTTAACACCGGTTCCGAACCTGACGGTGCTGGCTGCGTCACGTCGGCGGCACTGTCCCCAAAACTTCGCGGGCAATTGCACTCGCCGGAGTTTCTGCTGACGCATCCCGAAATCCAGATTCTGGCAGCAGGCAAAGACGCGCGAGTCCGCCTGGTGATCGATGGTTATGTCATGAATGAATTCAGCGAACTGCTGTTTAGCGGTTGTCGACAGCCGATTAATACGGACGGTGATTTTCGATGGATTCGAATTGCGGGAGATGTCCAGCGCTATATCGGCCATCGCTGCCATCTTGAATTTCTGGATGAAGGCGACGGCTGGTTTGCGGTGCGTGAAGTTCGGCTGATGGCGCAGCCCGGCGAAACTCCTGTCCCCCGGCCTGAAATCGCGTACACGAACGACATGCTTCGTCCTGAGCCTGAGCATGGCGACCGACGAGGCCTTGTCCGCGAATGGGCAAAGCTTGCTGCCGACGACAATGCCTGGTCGGATGCTGTGGTTCAGTTGCGACTCATTCCAGAACCAGAACAAACCGCCCTCGACACAGCGTGCGCGGCGTGGGCCAAAACTGCCGAGCAGCCCCAGCCAGGAGATCCTGTGCTTGTGATGTGCGAAGGCACCGGCGAAGACGAATACGTCTTCATTCGCGGCAACCACAACAATCGAGGACCGACCGCGAAACGGCACATGCTGACCGCGCTGGATCAAAGTAAACCGCTGAAGAATCCAGATGGCAGCGGTCGTATGGAACTGGTTGACCGCGTCCTCGCGGAAAGCAATCCGTTCCCGGCTCGCGTCGCCGTGAACCGCGTCTGGCAGCATTTGTTCGGTCGCGGGATTGTCGCGTCATCGGATAACTTCGGCGTCCTCGGTGAAGCACCGACACATCCGGAATTGCTCGACCTACTCGCCGACGATTTTCGCAAAGACGGCTGGTCACTCAAACGTCTCATCAAACGCCTGGTCCTCACCCGAGCCTACCAACTCAGCAGTCAGCGGAGCGACCTGGCCGAACAGAAAGATCCGACCAACAGCCCTGTGCATCGTTTAAGTATCCGTCGACTGGAGGGCGAAGTGATTCGCGATACGATGCTGTCAGTTTCCGGCCAACTGGATCAAACAATGTACGGAGCTTCGGTATCCGTGTATCTGTCCAGCTTTATGGAAGGACGAGGCCGCCCCGGATCATCCGGTCCACTCGACGGTGCCGGTCGTCGCAGCATCTATCAGAGTGTCAATCGCAACTTCCTGAATCCCTTTATGCTGGCCTTTGACACGCCTCAACCCGCAACCGCGATCAGCCGTCGCAGCGTATCGAACGTCCCGGCTCAATCGCTGATCCTGATGAACAACGAGTTCGTCCATCAACAGGCCAACGTCTGGGCACAGCACTTGCTCAAAGCGGGCGCGCAAAACGATACCGAAATCATCAAGCTCGCCTACCGCTCCGCGTTCGCTCGTGATCCGTCAGAATCGGATCTCGCATCACTGCTGGAATTTGCTCGAGCCGACGCAGCCAATCCTCCGGACGCATCAAACGCATTGCAGAATGAATCCATCCTCACCAGCCTGTGCCATGTGCTGCTGAATCAGAAGGAACTGCTGTTTCTGGAGTAGGCCGGACCAAGCGGAGCGCCGTTCCGGCAGGTGTCTGTCAATTGCCGGAACTGCGCTCCGCTTGGTCCGGCCTACAAACTGCAGATCATTGTCACAGAACGGGGCACCTGTGTTTTGCAGGGCGGAAGTGTTCCGAAAGGTCAGCCGTGTTTTTGTCTTTCTCACGCCTCAACCTCCGAGTTTCTCGACATGCCCACAATCAATCCCACCGCGATCAGGCTGACCAGCAGATTGGTTCCTCCATAGCTGATAAAGGGATGCGGCACTCCTTTTGGTGGAACCAGCGCGGTGACGACGGCGATGTTCGCCATTGCCTGGAAGATTAACTGTACCAGAAGCGTTGTTCCCAAAATCCATTCGAACGAGGTTCGTGGCAGATGACGCAGCACTGATTGTCCAGCCAGAAACACGGCCATCCAGACGAAGCACACGGTCAGCGTTCCTATCAGGCCCAACTCCTCACCAATCACGGCAAACACAAAGTCTGTATTGGCTTCGGGCAGGTAGCTGAGTTTCTGCCAGCCGCTGCCGATTCCGGTTCCTTCCAGACCACCGGAACCGATCGACATCAACGATTGGCGAATCTGCCATGGTGCCTGACTCAAATCGTTCCACGCATCCATGAACCCGGAAATTCGCTCAGCCTGATACGGCCGAAGAATGAGTAACGAAGCGGCGACCGGAATTGCGCAGCAGGCACACGTCACGAAATATCGCAGTGGCCAGCCGCCAAGAAACAGCGCCAGCGCGTAACCGGTCAACAGAAACACGGTTGCACCAAGATCCGGTTCAATCGCAACCAGCGGTGCCACAATTAAGATGGGGATCAGGATTCCAGGAACTGTCTTTAGTCCGAATCCGGACGTACTCCGTAATTTGACCAGCATTGAAGCCGCAAGAACCGGCATCACAATTCTTCCGAGTTCAGACGGCTGCAGCGAAAGCCCCGAAAAACGCAGCCAGCGTTGAGACCCATTGATGCGACTGCCGATGCCCGGCACAAGCAGCACGATCAGCAGAATCAACAGCACGACGTACAGCCGGACGGCGTGCCGCTGCAGCCATTCGGCAGAAACCCTGGACGCCACCCAGGCACAGGCCAATGACAAAGCCAGATACGCCAGATGGCGACCAAGGAATACAGAATCCTGTTCGCTGGGGCGTGATGTCAGACTCGCACTCTGCACCATCTGCACGCCTACACAGATCAGGACACCCACCAGACATGCGAGCAGATGCTGCATTCCGGTGCGATCATTGAACGCGGAACGAATTGGCCCGGTCGAGGTCTCCGGCTCAGGATTGAAATCCGTAACGTTGTTCATAACTTGTGATCAAAGTCGATTGCGAAAGCGGGATGCAATTGCGTACGCTTCCTCCGCCGAGGGAACGGCCAGTCGTTTTGCGGCTGTCGGACAGGGACGTCCACTTTTCTTATTCGGCATTTGAACAGGTTGATATCGATTCCCAGCGTGGATCGATCACTGTGGCGGCTGAGTGGCGTGGCGGTTAAGTCGCATGGCGACTGAATGGTGTGGGTAAGGACTACGGTTGGTAACGATTTCTCCGCCAACTTCCTCTCAGTTCCCCGACGAAAACGAGAATCCCCTGATGTGCGTTCAACTTTTCTGCTCATCGCGCGTTGTTTGTCTTGTCGCTGTCGTCGCAGGAATCGCGTTTCGACATGATGCCTTCGCTGACGAAGCCTGGGGGACAATCAAAGGGCGTATCGTCTATAGTGACGACGCACCGGCGGCTGAAAAAATCGACGTCGAACGCGACGCTGAAGTTTGCGGAATTGTCGGACTGGTCGATGAATCGCTTGTTGTCCATAAAGATAACCGCGGCATCCGAAATGTTGCCATCTGGCTGGAAACCCGCGCCGAAATTCCCGTGCATCCGGATCTCGCTGAACTGCCACAAACAGCTCCGGTGATTGACAATCGCGACTGCCGCTTTGAACCGCGTATGCTGGCGGTTCGCACTGGCCAGACGTTTGAACTGAAGAATTCCGATCCGGTGGCTCACAATGCCGCCGTGTACGCACGCCGCAATACGCCCTTCAGCGAAATTATTCCAATGAATCAGCCATTACAGAAGAAGTTCGCCAAATTCGAAACATTGCCTGTGCGCGTCGATTGTTCGATTCATGCGTGGATGAAAGCATGGCTGATCGTGACCGACCATCCATACGTCGCGGTCACTGGCGAAGACGGCAGCTTTGAAATCAGAAATGTACCCGCCGGCGAATGGAAATTCCGCTTCTGGCAGGAGCGACCTGGCTATCTGCAGACTCTGATCACCCACGGCAGACCCGCCCCGCTCGAAAAAGGCAACTGGGTGCTGAGCATCACCGCCGACAAAACGCTGGACCTCGGCGAACTCATCGCCCCGGCAGAGCAATTTGTGGTGAAGAAAAAATAGTACTGTGCCACACTGCGATTCACGTACCTTGGACATTCATGTCCGAGTTCTCACCAAAAAATGCTCCCTTGCCGGAAGACTCGCTTCCGTTAGACTGTGACATTAAGGATCGCTCGATAAACAACTGTCCGATATGAAGTGAGCGGCAAGGCGTGAGCCCAATGGCACTCGATTTCACATAGTAGACCTCACTCTCCGAGTGAGGCAGGCCGCAAAACGCGGCCTTTGGCATTCGTCACTCAGAGAGTGACGGCTGCTTTAATCGCAAATCGAGTACCATTGGGCGCTCACTTATTGATCGAGCGATCCTAAGCCGTGTCCGGCGTTGGCACTCGACTCAGAGAGTCAAGCTACCTGACGTACAGGAACTCGTTCGAGTTCAGAATCACATGGCACAGATCGGCCAGCGCTGCATGAGATGGCGTGGCGGGAGTGCTGTTGCCGCGTCGCGCAGAGAGGCGTATGGCATGGTCAGACGAATCTTCAATGATCCCCGGAACCGGTTCGAATCGCCAGAAAGCCTGAGTCTCCGGACCAGGCTTTTCAGACGTCAGGAGCAGTTGTTCCGCGGACAGCGCGGTGGACGACAGACGAATGTCGTCCAGCAGGCCATCGAAGAAGCTGTCATCGGAACCGGTCCGAAATCCCAGACTCAGCGGAACCGAATTGCTGACGTCCGAAGAAATGCTGTGCGTGATCGTCGCGACCTGCATCAGTTCATCGTCGTTTGAAAGGTTCTTCAGATAGAAGGTCGCGGTTCCGGATTCCGGCCCGGAGGCCGCAGGAGTCACACTGACCGCAGCAAAGTACGGCGTATTGAGTTCCACGTGCTGATCCGAAAACAAGGCCGCTTCGCGAATCCCTTCTCCATCTCCTTCGCCGAACAGTTGCAGAACAAGAGTCTGTGGTTTGCGACGCGAAGTTTTGCCTGTCACGCCGAACGACCAGCCCTGTTGTTGTTTCTGCCCGTCCCATTTCGCGGCAATGGTTCGGACAGCACCCGTTTCGTACAACGACCGAATCTGCAGACAGGCTTCAATCGTAAACGTCGCCCCGTGTTGCAGCGCTGTAGAATCAGCCGACAGTCGGAGCGGCGTTTCGCTCGGATCAATGATCACTGCCTGACCATCACGATACGGAACTCGTCCGATCGGCACTGCGGCCAGTTCCATGCTTTTGCGTTCCGTGGCAATGCGTTCGGTCTGTTCGGCAATAAACTCTCGGGCATCTGCGACTTCAGCATCCGTTGGCAACCTGCCCAAGGCGGATTTCCACAGCGTTGGCAGTGTCTCGTGAGTTTCGCGGGCCAATGATTTCAAGTGATCCGCAAACTTCAGCCCGTGGTTCATCATGATCTGACTATTGAACAATAACAATGACTGCACGGGCGATGTCGTGGTGTCGCGGGACGACGTACTTGCAAAGAAGAGCGGCAAATCAAACACATCCAGCAATGCATCGCGTTCGTTTCGCATCACGCGAAGATAGATCGAGCGGCGCGGAACATCGGATTGAACACCCGGGCCACCGGCCTCCAGGTCCAGTTGTCCTGTCACTGCAAGAATCGCGTCGCGAATCTGTTCTGCATCGAGGCGGCGTGTGTTGAATCGCCAGTAAAATCGGTTGGCCGGATCGATGAGTTGAAATGCGGCCAGTTGAGGATGTTCGGACGACTGCCGGTAAGTCGCCGAGGTAACGATCAGTCGATGCAGATCTTTCATCTGCCATCCGTTGTTGACAAAATAATTTGTCAGCCAGTCCAGTAACTCGGGATGGGACGGAGGGCCGCCGAGCGTGCCGAAGTCGCTCGCATTCTGCGCCAGGCCGCGTCCAAAATGTCCCTGCCAGATGCGGTTGACAATCACGCGCGTTGAAAGTGGATTGTCGGGTTGGGTGAGCCATTTTGCGAGAGCCGTGCGTCGTCCTGTCGTCTTCTGATTCGGGTCCGGCGGAGCAATCGCTGCGTCGGCGGAATCAATAATGCTCAGGTATCCGGGGCCAACTTCTGTCAGACGCTTTGGGATAATCGTCGGCGGCGCATGACTGCTGATATCTGTGACGACCAGTGCGGTCGGCAGCGAGGCTGGCTTGGCATCGTCATGTTTTGCAAGCTCACGACGCAGTGCAAGGAGCCGGTCCTTCGTGTCGCCCTTGATTTTTTCATCCAATCGGTCGTATTCGTAATCCACCTGACGCCAGGCCAGGTTGTGTAACTGTTGTTCCAGCGGTGACCGCGATTCCGGCAATGCGTTCATGATGTTCTGAATGTCGATCGGGAATATTCCGATCGCATCGGTTGTGGCTTTACGGCGGTACGATGCTTCAAGTTCCGCGATCTGGGCCCTCAGTTCGGCAGTCTGCGTTTCCCATTCCCTCAACTGCGATTCGAATGTCTGCTGTTCCGCCGTTGGAGCGACGACAACTTTGTCATGAGGGTCAATCGCTTCAAAGAATGCCCGCAACCGGAAATAGTCCTTTTGCAGAACGGGATCAAATTTGTGGTCGTGACACCGCGCACACTGCAGTCCGACACCAAGGAACACATCGCTGGTGGTGTCAGTCAGCTCATTCAGAATAATGTCCCACTGACCGCGCACGTCACGGTTGTTGTATTCGTAAATCCAGTGCCGCATGTACGCCGTCGCGATCAATGCGTCGGAGTTGTCCGGAAACATCTCATCCCCGGCCAGTTGTTCCTGCACAAAGCGATCGTATGGCTTGTCGCTGTTGAACGCACGAATGACATAATCACGAAAGCGCCATGAGTCCGGACGGTAGTGATCGATGCGATAACCATCGGAATCTGCATACCGGACGACATCCAGCCAATGCCGAGCCCAGCGTTCGCCGTAGTGCGGACTTTCCAGCAGGCGATCCACCAGATGTTCGTATGCGGCTGGATCGGCGTCAGCAACAAAGTCGGCGACCTCATTTGGTGTCGGTGGCAAGCCAACCAGGTCAAATGACAACCGCCGAATGAGGGTTGCTCGATCTGCTTCTTCTGCTGGCTGAAGATTTTCTTTCGCAAGTCCAGCGTGAATGAATCGATCGATCTCATTGCGACTCCAGTGATCGTTGGCGTCCACAGGTGGCGCGACAGCCTTCACAGATTGCAGCGCCCACCAGGCACGCTCTTCATCGCTGAAACCACGTTCAGCCTTTTTCATCGCAGCAGCACCTGCCTGCGCGCCCGGCCACGGAGCGCCGCGACGCACCCATTCTTCCAGCACGCTGATCGATTCATCCGGCAGCTTCTTGTTCGGTGGCATTTCGTACGATTCGTAGCGCACGGCCTGCAGGAGCAGACTATCGACGGAATTGCCTGCGACGATCGCTGCGCCGGAATCGCCTCCCGTCAGGATCGCCTCACGCGAATCCAGCCGCAAGCCGCCTTTCTGTTTTTCATCGCCGTGGCACGCATAGCAATTCTCTGCCAGCAGCGGGCGGACGTTCGTCTCGAAGAACGCCAGATCTGCGGGAGTGAATTGCAGCACGTCGTCCGATACAGGCGGATCTGTCTTTTCATCTGCGTGGGCGAGTGCCTGCGATACAAACAGCAACACGATGCTCAGGCACCATTGCGTGGATTTCATCGCTGTCCCTGATGATACCGCGACGGAAAGCGGAACTTGCACGATCGATGAATTCATTCAGACGTCCTTCGCAACAAGAAGACGGATCAGTCCAATCGGTCTGATCCGTCCGATGAGGTCAAAGCGGTGCCGGTTTAGCTACTTTTTTACGATCCAGATATTGCGATACATGACGGGATTGCCGTGACCCTGAAGATAGATCACATCAGGCGAATCAGCTTCCGGGTTCTTACCTGGCGTCCCGTGCGGCAACTCAAGATCGTCATGAATTGTAATCCCATTGTGCTTGATCGTCACACGCGCGTTCTTCACCTTCTTGCCGCCCTCGTAACGAGCTGCCGTAAAGTCCATGTCGTATGTTTGCCACGTGAGCGGCGGGAAACAGGCGTTGACTTTCGGTTTCCCGATCTGATAAATCCCGCCGCACTCGTTGTTTTCACCTTCCAGACCGAACGAATCGAGAACCTGGCATTCGTAGCGACCCTGAATATAGACTCCGCTGTTGCCACGTTCCTGACCGCGAGCCGCAGGCTTGAACGGCGTACGAAACTCGATGTGCATTTTGTAGTCGCCGAATTTTTCTTTCGTCTCACAATCCGCCGCCAGCAGATCTTTCATCACAATCTTGCCGCGTTCGAACTGATCCGCCGACGTGCCGTCAAACAGCACGATTGCCCCTTCGGGCGCTTTGGCACCCAACGTTTTGCTCTTGCGTTCGACCTTTTTCAGGATCCCTGCTTCGGTTCCGTCTTTCGAATACAGAATCGCCTTGCCGTCCTTCAGAATGGCATAACCATGTTCGTCTGCCGAGACTTTTGTCTCGCCGTCTTTGGTTTCTCCATGAGCCTTGAATTTCTCTTCGCCCGTCCAGCCTTCACCGGGCAATCCACCTGGGTACGCTACGGCGTCGAACTTATGATCGCCCAATGCGATCACCTGCAGACCAAGTGGCACGTTCTGGCCATCATGTTTGACATCGCCCACGTATTCACCCTGCAGCGCGTAGTCCGGGCCGGCTTCTTCGACCGTCAAAAAAGTGTCCTCTGCCACGACCGACGCCGCCAGCAAAGGAAGCACTGCAAACAACTGAAATGTCCTGATCATAAATCTGCATCTCGCTCTGTACGTTTTGGAATCGACCACCCCTGAAGAGGCCAAACGACCGGCAAACGGCCACCTGACTGTTTCAGGACATCCGCCATTGTAGAAACTTCCGCGAGTAAACTCGACGGACAGACGGGAGTGTTTTCAAGTAGGATGGACATTCATGTCCGTCACATGAACAAAATCTCGGATATGAGTGTCCACGCGACCGGAATCGGAGCATTGGGACGTGGAGCCGCGCCCGTCAGGAAGCGGATTCAAGCCCCGCTTCCTGACGGGCGCGGCTCCGAACCCCACGGTTCCGAATCGCGGACTTGTTTCTGCAAAGGCACATTGCGGTTACGGGGCTTCGGGGAGCAGCAGGATGCGGGCCCGGCGGATGTCGAGTTTCGGCGGGAGAGTGGTTCGTTCCAGCGACACAAGGACTCCCAGTCGGCCCGCTCGCAGTTCCTTCAGTTGCGTTGTACTCACCTGCTGACCATTCAATCGAATCGAGACTTTCGGACCATCGACCAGAATCTCGACATCGTTCCAGCCTGAACCCTGCGTTGAGGCGGTTGCATTTCCGGCGACCAGCGTTTTGGCAACCGGCAATGTCGCAATCTGTCCGAACGATGATGCGTCAAGCGTGATGATATGTGCGTCAAGATTCTGCTCGCGGCTGGCACCAAGGATCAGCATGGCGGATGTTGTCTGTGCCGAAATCTGCATGCGAATGATGTATCGACCCGCTTCACGCGCGGTTTCAATAAACCCCAGCACACCCCTGGTCGGCTTTGCTTCAAACCGGATGTGATTTTTTCCCAGCTCCCAGAGTGATCGACCACTGTCCGGCAGTCCGTTCGCCTGAGCACCGGACTGAAGGTAGCTGAACGAATCCTTCGCGGTGAAGAGTCCCGTGAATTGCCAGCGATTCAGAATACGCTGCAGTTCCTGAAGCTTGACGTCGGCTGTCGTGCCTGCGTCTTTGGACAGTTGATCTGACAGCTCAATGACTTGCTGGACATCATCCGCCAGCTGACGCGCAATCGAACTGCGGTCTGTTTTCTTTAACAACATCGACGCAGGCTGAAGCACCAGTCCGACGTCCGCAAACTGGCTGGCCGCAGCAGCGATTGCTGCGAGTCGCACGCCATGCTCAATAATCGCATCCTGTTGCCCCGAAGTCGCAGAACTCACACGAAATGCCGAAAACAACTCCCGCGCCTTTGACAATTCGTTCGTCTGATAGCGTTCGGCCCGCAGTTGGTTGATATCCAGCGCGACGTCCGTTGATTTGCCACGTTCCGCAAATTCCGCGGCCAGATTCAACAAAGCAAAGTCCGCGGCACCTGCCGTCTGACCTTCCGCGCGGTCCAGCAACTGTCGAGCCAGCTCCGCGCGGTCACTTGTTGATTTCGCCTGTGCAATTTCGCGTTTGAATAGTTCGCGAAGCTCGATGTCGGCTGCGGCAATTTCTGCGTCCGCCGGAATCAGCGTCGCCGGAACTGTGGATTCGACGTTGACCACAATTCTGGTGTCGGTCTTCGAGCCAGGCGCAAATTCCATCTCCGGCAACAAGGGTTCAACCTTCAGTTGGATTTCGTACCGACCTTTTGCGTCGCTCGGCACCTGCCAACGCAACGTTGAGGATCGCGGATCGATCTGGACTCCCTCCGGCGCACCTTCCATGATTCGCAACCGCAGCACGCGTCCGATAAATGGCATGGGACGATCCGAGAGTTTCAATTCAAATACTTCGCCAGCCCGCACTTTCTGCTCCGTGAATGACGGCAATGAAAACGAGAGGGACGTCGGAAGGACAATGAGCGTGATCGTACCCGTGGCCAGCACTTTCTCCGTGCCCGCCTCGCACAATTCCACGGCCACCTCATGTCGGCCTGCGTCGTCGTCCGACGGCAACCATTCGAACAGGCCCGTGTCAGGATTTATCGACATCCCTGGTTGTTGATTTTTGCCCAGGCGATACGTCAGTCCACGGCCTTTTTCCAGTGGAGGCGATGCGGTCATCGGAATCTCGATCGCCTGTTGAGTAAGAAATCTCAATGGGACTGTGAGCGGCAACGTATATTGCGTCATTCCGGCTTCCACGGTGACACAAAAAGTGGTTTGGGCGACGACGCGGGTGGAGTTGTGATGCGTAAAGATATATTCGATTGGCAGGAAGTATTCCGCTGGTGACTGAATCTCTGAAGTCGACCACTCAACGGCACCAGTGGACGGATCAATCTTCGCTGCGCCCGGTGATCCGTTACCCAAGCGGAACTGCAGACTGCCGACAGTACTGATCGGAACCGCCCCGTCAAATTCCGGCTGATACTTCACAACCTGTCTGCCGCGCACGGTCACCGGATCCGCAGGTTTCAGTTTCGCGATTGGAATCACGGTATCGGATTTCTGTGAATCCTCCGATGCGTCTGCAATCGGGGGAATATCCGGGGCATTGTTGCGATTCACAAACATGAACAGCGCGACGAGTGCGATCAGGGCTCCTCCGGACGCCATTGCGATGGTCGTGGCTGTACGGCTTTCTCGAGCGCTGATTGCGCGAGTCTTGACAGGTCGAAGTTCGACTTGTGGCAAAACCGGCAGCGTGGTGCTGAGAGACTGAAGGTCACCACCGTTCGTCGTGTGCATCAGATTGACTGCCGCGCCGGATTCCATTTCTTTCAGAAACTGCTGATATCCAGCGTCCAGAGAGTCCACTCCGCCACCAGTGACAGGGTTCAGCACAAGACCCGTGTCGTCCAGCCCTGCGTCCTGCATGGCCTTTCGCAGAGATTCCTGAGTCAACTCGCTGCAGAACGGCGTGAGTGCGCTGATCACTTCTGCCGCAGTCTGAAACCGCGCATTCGGATCACGCAGGGTCATCCGTCGCAGGATGCCGTCCACGACCTCAGGAATCTCGGGACGATGCGTTCTCGCCGACGGCGCGTCCTTTGAACACCGCGCCATGAGGACCTGCAACGGATTGTCGCCGGGGAACGGCACGCGCCCTGTGATCAAACAAAAAAACGTACAGCCCAGACTGTAGAGATCACTACGGGCATCGACCGTTGCCGTATCCCAGCCCTGTTCGGGCGACATGTAGTCGGGAGTTCCCATGACCTGCCCGGCACGAGTCACTGAGGTATTCTCTTCGCTTTCATCATGCAGTCGTACCAGCCCCATGTCCATGATCTTGACCGTACCTTTCCCATCCGGCGACCAGTCGATGATCAGGTTTCCCGGCTTGATGTCGCGATGCACCATCTTCTGTGCATGGGCATGTTGCAGCCCGACGGCCGCCTGACGAATCATGTCGCAGGTGATGCTGACTGGAATCGAACTGATCCGCGACGTGATCCGATCCAGTTGATCCCCGTTGACGAATTCCATGACCATGAAATCGACTTTACCGACGCGACCTGCATCCAGCGTTCTCACGATGTGGGGACTGTTGAGCCGCGAAGACGCGCGGATCTCGCGGCGAAATCGGCTGACGAGCGTCTGATTTCCGGTGAGCTTCCGCGACATGACCTTGATGGCGACAATCGCCCCGGTGCTGTCGTCCCTTGCCTGAAACACTTGTCCCATGCCGCCTTTGCCGACGGGTCCCAGCAAACGATACTTTTCGAGGACGAAACCCGTCTGGCCCTTAAGCAACTGGCTGGCCTGCCATTGCGTCAGCAGACCGAGCCTGACCAGTTCGGTGGCCAGACTCTCGACGACTGCCGCGCCGGGATCAGCGGTGCCATTCTTGTGCAGATTTTTCGCGGCACTCTGCGCAGTTTCCCATTGCGCGGCTGTCAGCAGCCCGCTTTGCCTGAGAAGCGACAAGAACTCCCTGACATGCAATTCCGCCATAGTTGTATCAGCCGATCTGGATGGAGCGACTTTTGGTTTTCTGTCTGATACCAGCCCGAAGCGTCAGCGAGGGAACGCCGCAAGGGACATATCTCGTTGAAGCGTCGGATTACGAAATACATTGAAAACATGGAAGCGTGCAATTCCAAAACTTACGCTTCGGGCTTATGGAAACTCAAGCAACGTAATGTCCAAGCTCTCGCGAACGCAGCGTTGCCGCTTCGACGGCATTGATCAGTGCGGCACGGACGCCACCCTGTTCCATCGCGTGCAGGCCCGCGATCGTTGTGCCGCCAGGACTCGTGACTGAATCTTTCAGGACACCGGGATGCTGACCAGTGCTGAGCAGCATCTCTGCCGCGCCTGCCAGTGTCTGCGCCGCCAGTCGCGTTGCGGTTGCACGCGGCAGTCCCATTTTGACGCCGCCGTCACTCAGTGCTTCAATGATCTGAAACACATAGGCCGGTCCACTGCCGCTTAACCCTGTCACCGCATCCAGAAGTGGTTCAGGCACCACTTCCACAATGCCTGCCGTCGCCAGCAATTCACTGATCAGCCTGGCATCGTCGGAAGTCGCGGCCGAACCCGTCGCCAGGCCGGAAGCTCCGCGCCCGATCAGACATGGCGTATTCGGCATCACCCGAATCACGCGCGTGCCTTGTGGTAATGACTGCTCAAGTCGCGCGAGGGAAATGCCGGCCGCAATCGATACAACGAGCGGCGTTGATTCGCCGCAAACCATGATAAATTCGGCGAGTGGTTTGATGGCATCGTGCATCACCTGTGGTTTCACCGCCAATATGACGACGTTCGCACCCTTGACTGCTTCGGTTGCAGAATCAAACAACCGTACGCCCTCACCGGCCTTTGCCGCAAAAGCCACCCGGGATCCCTCAATCGGATCGTATCCGCTGATCTGTTCGGGCAAAAGTAACTCCCGCACAAACCCAGCGGCCAGGGCTGTTGCCATTTGCCCGGTACCAATAAATGCAATTTTCTGAGATTGCCAGTTCATGTGAATTCTGCATTTGCAGGGTTGGGTTGATGATCGAGTCGCGATTATAGTGAAGTAGCCATCAAATGCTTAACTTCTGTATTTTGCTGTATTTTGGACATTCTTGTCCGAGATTTCGCCACACAGCGCCGCATGTGATAAGGCTTACGACGTAGATTGACCACTGCTTCCAACTGGATTTCTGGTCATACGACAGACATGAATGTCCATTCTACCTGATGCACTCCGGCGAATCGACAGTCGGGCGGTTGACGATCGTTGAAACCGCCGATCGAATCAAATGTCCGTCCTCTAATGGCTTCAACAACGCCTGCAGCGCTGCTTTCTCAGTGGACGGATTCAGCCATGCATCCCAGGCTTCGATGGGAAGAATGACTGGCATTCGGTCGTGGAGTGACTTCATATCGGCGTTGGCGTTGATTGTCAGAATGGTGCAGGATTGCACGGTTTTTTGCGAGTGGGACTCTCCTTCGTCCGTGAGCTCCGGCTTGACCTTCGGTGACCAGCTTTCCCACAGACCCGCCATGGCGAATGCCTCTTCATCCTTCATTCGAATCCACCACGGCTGTTTCTTGCCGTTCGCCAGCTTCTCCCATTCAAAAAAACCGTCGGCCGGGATCAGACACCTGCGTTTCAGGAACGCCTGCCGAAACGAAGGCTTTTCAGCCACGGTTTCCGCCCGAGCATTGATCATCGTATTTCCAATAGCCATATCCTTCGCCCAGAACGGAATCAGCCCCCAGCGAAGCATCACGGCTTCCCGCAAGGCAGCTGCGGAGTCTGCCGCACGAATGGCGAACACAGACTGCGTCGGTGCGATGTTGAATCGCGGCACAAGATGCGGAAGATCCTGCAGCCCGAAAAGTTCCTGCAATCTGGGATTGGGAGTTTTTAAAGTGTAGCGCCCGCACATGCGATGAACTCCTGGTTAAAAAGATTCCTTCGGCGAGCGGGATGCGTCAGCTTCCCGGTACGTTGCGATTCCTCGCCGTGTCTGAGTCAGGCGAATCGCAGACCAGTGGGCTGACACCCAACGCTCGCCAAGGTTGCGGGCGAAGCCCGCGCCAAGTTTGCTGAGCAGACAATTCAGACGATTTTGACAGATGCTTTTGAAAAACACACGCCGACAGCATACAACTCGTTAATTGAATTCGGCGAAGCACACAAAACGGGAAGGGTATAAGGTGTCTGCGATGGATGATAAGTCAAAGGCTGCACAGAACAAACAATCGAAGTCCGACGACACGGCCAAAAAGGAAGAACCCTCAAAGAAACCGCTCAAAGTCGCGACCTTCGGCGGTGGATGTTTCTGGTGTACCGAAGCCGTGTTTCTGAAACTCAGGGGCGTCGAAAAAGTTGTCAGCGGCTACACGGGAGGCTCAGTCAAGAATCCAACGTATGCGCAGGTCTGCGAAGGATTCACCGGGCATGCTGAGGTGATCCGCATTGAATATAACCCGGACCAGATCAAGTTTGAACAGTTGCTCGACGTGTTCTTCCACACACACGACCCCACGACAAAGAATCGCCAGGGCGCGGATGCGGGGACTCAGTATCGTTCTTCGATCTTCTTTCATGATGAAGAACAAAAAGAAGTCGCGAAGAAAATCATCGCAGAACTCGACAAATCCGGCGACTTCGACGCCCCCATCGTAACGACACTGGAAGAAATGAAAATCTTTTATCCTGCCGAAGATTATCACCAGGACTACTTCGCTCAAAACCCAAACAACCCCTACTGCCAGGCAGTGGTCGGGCCAAAGGTGAGCAAGTTCATGAAGCGGTACAAAGAGATGGCGAAGAATGAAAAATAAGCCATGTTTCCTTCTATGCGTCTGGCTAATCGCCAGCCGCATAGATCGCAATTCGTCATGCCACGGAATCTTTGACAAAATGTGGTCGCTGCCAACTCTTACTCCAAGGTGGAACTCATTTGCGGAGCCGTTCCGTGAAATCTCTACATTTGCGAGCTATAGTGGGATTATCGATGACGAAAAGCGGTCTTGCAAAAGCCGATCATCGCCTCAAAGCGGCTCGCCGCGGAATCACGATGCTTGAGGTATTGGTCGTTGTTGGAATCATTGGGACTCTCCTGGCCATTACCATTCCCGGAGTCCAGTACGCTCGCGAGTCGGCACGTCGCACGCAGTGCCAGAACAATCAGCGCCAGATCCTTCAGGCCTGTCACGCATTCGAGGCCACAGGCGGATCGCTCCCGTCTCATTACAACGGCACTTCGCTGGCATATCCGCTCCAGGAGTGGGATCTCTTCCATATGCATTCCTGGCGAGTTGAACTTCTTCCGTATCTTGAGCAACAACCTTTACGCGATGCGCTGACCCGGTCTTCATACGCAACCGATCCAGTCAACAGGTCCGTGGCACAATCGGTCGGATCTCTGGGCTGCCTTCGCCTACACCTTCGGTGCTGCGGCTGGGATCGCCGTATTCTTTGTGGATCGAAGCCTCGGCTGGTTCGGCCACTTCACCGGTGTGTGACTCGCTCGTCGTGGACGGCGAACAGATAGGCTTTGACTTCACGAGTGCGGACGGACGGCGGTGAGTGACGATCGGGGTTGAGCGCACTGGGCTTGCATGCCAAAAAGGTGTCACATGCCAAAAAGGTGTCAGGAACGAATGGCACTGTCGTGATGTTGCTTAGCGCGTAGTCTGGTCTTTGATGAAGCGAGTTTTTTTTGTAAACTCACTTCATTGGAGATTGGACTTGCCGTGTTTTTGCCGTCTCTGGTACAAGATTGAAAGCCCTCTCTGGTGAATCTGTGC
>Ga0105048_10006046_pt1 | contig 19510 bp, 25 predicted proteins | sample MAT05_FD_78382 | JGI IMG/M metagenome (GOLD analysis project Ga0105048, IMG submission 78382) | Freshwater microbial communities from Lake Fryxell liftoff mats and glacier meltwater in Antarctica - MAT-05 | ecosystem: Environmental > Aquatic > Freshwater > Ice > Liftoff microbial mat | place... | reverse complement strand
TGGGCGACGATGGACCGGCCGTCCGTGTCCTCCCGGCGGGGGTCGAACCCGCGACCACCGGCTTATAAGGCCGGCGCTCTGACCACTGAGCTACGGGAGGGCGGTAATTCGCGGCGTATGCCGTCGGGTATCATCGCATCCTCCCTTCGCTCAGCTGGTTTTCTCTGGCTGATAGCTGCCATCTCATCGCTAACAACTTCTCAATCGTCGGTCAGCTGCGGGTAGTTCCGCATGACCAGGTGGCTGTTGATCTTCTGCACCAGGTCGAGGGCCACGCTGACGACGATCAGCAGCCCCGTCCCACCGTAGAAGCTCGACACCCGCTGGTCGATCCCGAGTTCGGCCGAGATCACGTTCGGGATGATGGCGATCACCGCCAGGAACGCCGCCCCGACGAACGTGATCCGCATCAGCACCCGCTCCAGGTAGTCGGCCGTCCGCTTGCCCGGGCGGTACCCGGGGATGAAGCTGCCGTGGTCCTTCAGGTTGTCGGCGATCTCCTTCGGGTTGAAGGTGATGGCGACCCAGAAGTAACAGAACACGTAGATCATCACCACGTACAGAATGTTGTACATCCAGCCGCGGTGGTTCTGGAAGGTGTTGGCCAGCGACGACGCCCAGCCCGCCTCCGTCACCGACGCGATCGACGTGAACAGGAAGTACGGCAGGATCAGCAGCGTGCTGGCGAAAATGACCGGCATGACCCCGGAGGCGTTGACCTTCATCGGCAGGAACTGCCGCGTCCCGCCGTACACCCGCCGCCCGCGGACGTGCTTGGCGCTCTGCGTCGGGATGCGCCGCTGGGCCTTGGTCATGGCGATGACGCCGACCACCACGGCGACGAACAGGAAGACGAGGACGAGGAGTTTCTCCAGGCTCACGTCCCCGGTCGCCGCCCCGAGGGTGAAGAGCGACTCCTTGAGGTTGCCGGTCGTGCTGTCGAAGATCAGGGTGCCGGTCGCCTCGGGCAGGCGGGCGACGATCCCTGCCATGATAATGAGCGAGATGCCGTTGCCGATGCCGTACTCGTCGATCTGCTCGCCGAGCCACATCAGGAAGACCGTCCCGGCCGTCATGGTGACGACGGCGGTGAACCCGAACCAGTACAGGTTGATCCCCTCGGCGTAGCTGACCGCGGCCAGCCCCATCCCGCCGGCGCTCTCCGGCCGCATGAGCGACTGGATGAGCATGAGCGACTGGACGATGCAGATCGGGACGGTCAGGTAGCGGGTGATCTCGTTGATCTTCTTCCGCCCGCTCTCGCCCTCCTTGCGGAGGCGTTCGAGCGACGGGACGACCCCGCTGGAGAGGAGCTGGATGATGATCGACGCCGAGATGTACGGCATGATCCCCATCGAGAAGATGCACGCCTGGCTCAGGTTCCCGCCGGAGAACAGCGAGACGAACCCGAGCACCTGCCCGAGCGCCCCGGACGCGACCTGCGACATCTTCTCGCCGAGCCGGACCTGGTCGATCATCGGGAGCGGGACGCAGTACCCGATCCGGTAGACCGCGAGGAACAGCAGGGTGATGAAGATCTTCTTCCGCAGCTCGGGAATCTTGAAGATCGTGACCAGGTGGTTCATCGGTCCCTCCGGGACGGTTCAGAGTGGACAGTGGGTGGTGGGCAAGTGGAGAGGAAAACGATTGAGGCTGCCGGTCCGGCACTACCGGACCGAAGGCAGCCTCAATCTCTCTTGGTCTTCGCCGTCCACCGGCTCCGTCAACTGCTCACTTCTTGGCGGGCTTGGGCGGTCGCGGCTTCATCTTGTTCCGGACCGGCTTCTTCGGCGGCGGGATCAGGTCGGTCGTCCCGCCGGCGGCCTCGATCTTCTCCCTGGCCGTCTTGGAGAAGTGGTCGGCCCGGATCGTCAGCTTCTTGGTCAGCGCCCCGTCGCCGAGGACGCGGACGCCGTCGTAGGTGCCGACGACGAGGCGCGTCTTCTTGAGGGCGGCCATGTCCACGACCGTGCCGGTGTCGTACCGCTCCAGGTCGGCGACGTTGACGACGGCGTAGTCCTTCTGGAACCGGGCATTGGTGAACCCGCGCTTCGGGAGGCGGCGGTAGAGCGGCATCTGGCCGCCCTCGAACAGCCCGCTCGGGAGCCGCGCCCCGGCGCTGGCGTACTGCCCCTTGTGCCCGCGGCCGGAGGTCTTGCCCTGCCCCGACCCCGGCCCGCGGCCGACCCGGCGCTTGAGCTTCCGCTTCTCGATGCCCTGCGAGACTTCTGTGAGGTCCATTAGAGCGATACCCCCCGGAGCCGGGCCACGTCTTCGCGGGTCCGCAACTGGAGCAGCCCCTGGATCGTCGCCTTGACGAGGTTCAGCGGGTTGGTGCTGCCGTGGACCTTGGTCAGGATGTTGGTCACGCCGGCGGCCTGGAGCACCTCGCGGACGCCCGGCCCGGCCTTCACCCCCGTGCCCGGCCCGGCCGGGACGAGGATGACCCGGCTCGCGCCGTACTTGCCGATGACCCGGTGCGGGATGGTGCTGCCGCGGAGCGACACCTTCTTCTGCCGGTTGACGTTGGCCTCGCCTTCCTTGATCGCCTTCTCGACGGACGGGGGCACCTCGTTGGCCTTGCCGTACCCGTAGGAGACGCGCCCCTTCTTGTCGCCGACGACGACGAGGGCGTTGAAGCTGAACCGCCGGCCGCCCTTGACCACGCACGCCGACCGGCGAATTTTGACGACGAAATCGACGAGCGCGTTGTCGCGCGAGTCGCGATCGTCCCGGTTCCCTCGTTCCCGCGCCATACGCCCGTCCTCGTGTCCCGGCGGCCGCGCCGGGTGTAGTGTTCTGTTCTATCTGTGTATCGGGGAGCCGGAGCAAAGCCCACCCGTTGCAACGGGTGGGGCGTACCGCCTACTTCTTGTCCTTCTTGGGGAAGCCTTCGCCGCCCTTCTTGCCGTCGCCCTTCGGCTTGCCCTCGCCCTTGCCCTTGCCCTCACCCTTAACCTTGGCGGCCTTGACGGGGGCGGCTTCGGCGGGCGCGGCCTTCGGCTTCGGCACGTCCGGGCCGGTACAGACCAGCCCGGCCTCGGTCGCGGCCCGGGCGAGGGCGGCGACGCGGCCGTGGAAGCGGTACGGCCCGCGGTCGAAGCACGCCTTCGAGATGCCCGCGCCCTTGGCGACCTCGGCCAGCTTCTTCCCGACCTCGGTGGCGGCGGTCACGTTCCCGCCGTGCTTCAACCCCGACGCCTTGCCGGCGCTGGTGGCCGCGGCCAGGGTGACGCCGTGCAGGTCGTCGATCAGCTGGGCCGAGATGTGCAGGTTGCTGCGGGTCACGCACAGCCGGGGCTGGGCGGGCGTCCCGTACAGCCCCTTGCGCACGCGGAACCGCCGCCGATCCGTCCGCCGGGCCTTGAGTTTTTGAGCGTCCATCGTGGAACCAGTGTGGGGAGCTAGTGTGCGTGTTCGGTAAGTGTTAGGGGCTAGTGTGAGTGAGTGTGAGGGAAAACCGAATCGGTAAAGGACTCGTGGCTTTCTGTCACACTCACACTTACCACTCACACTCGGCAAACACTATTTGCCGGCGGCGAACGACTTCCCTTCCTTGCGGCGGACCGTCTCCGTCTCGTACCGTACGCCCTTGCCCTTGTACGGCTCGGGCTTGCGGCTCGACCGGATCTCGGCGGCGAACTGGCCGACCTTCTGCTTGTCGGCCCCGGACACGACGATCGTGGTCGGGTCGGGCACCGCGACGGTGATCCCCTCGGGCGGTTCGTGCAGGAGGCGGTTGGCGAACCCGACCATCAGCTCCACGGCCTTGCCCTTCATGGCGGCCTGGAACCCGACGCCCTCGATCTTCAACCGCTTGCTGTACCCGGTCGTCACCCCGACGACCATGTTGTTGACCAGCGCCCGCGTCAGCCCGTGCAGCGCCCGGTTCAGCCGCTCGTCGTTCGGCCGGGTGACGGTGACGACCTTGCCGTCCGACGCCACCGTCACGTTCGGGTGGATCGCCTGGGTCAGCTTCTGGTTCTTCGCCCCCTCGACGGTGACGACGCCCTTGGCGATCGTCACCGTGACGCCGGCCGGGATCGGGATCGGTTGCTTGCCGATACGGGACATCGTCGCACCCTCCGAGGCTTCACCCGGCACGCGGCCGGGATCGGAGCCTCAAGTTGAAGCTAATAGCTGGCTGTTGGCTCGCACTCACCACACCGTACACAGAATCTCGCCGCCGACCTTGTCGCGGCGGGCCTGGCGGTCGGACATCACCCCGCGGCTGGTGCTGAGGATGGCGATCCCCAGCCCGTCGAGGACGCGGCGCACGTCCTTGTACCCCTGGTACACGCGGCGGCCGGGCTTCGAGTACCGCTCGATGTGGCGGATCACCTTCTCGCCGTCCGGCCCGTACTTGAGGAACACCTGGAGGACGACGTGCGGCTCGCCGAGCGTCTGCACCTCGTGGAACTCCTTGTTCTTCCCGCCGCCGCCCTCGGCCTGCGTCTCGGTGTACTTGCCGGTGCGGAAGCCGAGGACGAACCCCTCTTCGAGCAGCACCTTGGCGAGCGACACCTTGAGCTTGGTCGCCGGCATTTCGACGAACGGCCGCTCGATGGCGTTGGCGTTCCGGATGCGCGTCAGCATGTCCGCGATCGGGTCGGTCATCATGGTCGAGTCCTCCCTTTTCGCGGTTTACCAGGACGCCTTGCGGACGCCGGGGATGAGGCCGTCGCTGGCCATGTTCCGAAAGCAGATGCGGCAGATGCCGAACTTCCGGTAGACGGCCCGCCCGCGGCCGCACAAGTGGCAGCGGTAGCGGATGCGGATCAGGTCGCGGCCGGCCATGACGTTGGCCGGGATCCGCTGCCCCTCCGGCTTCTTCATCTCGGCCCGGTGCAGGACGAGTGCCGCCGCCTGCCGGCGGTAGGTGGCTTCTTTCGCGTTCGTTGACATGGGTTCTCGCTCGCGTCGGCGTTCCGCCTCGGTGCCCGGGGGTCCGCGCCCCGGGTGAGTCGGCCGTTCCGTAGTGTAGCAATCGAAAGCCCACCCGTCGCAACGGGTGGGGGGTCGTTCTATGACTTCGCCACGTCCTCGCGGAACGGCATCCCGAAGGCCCGCAGCAGTTCGCGGGCCTCGTCGTCGCTCCGCGAGGTGGTGACGAAGGTGATGTCCATGCCCTGCGTGAACGTCACCTTGTCCGGGTCGATCTCGGGGAAGACCAACTGCTCGGTCAGCCCCATGCTGTAGTTGCCGTTGCCGTCGAAACTCTTCGGGTTGATCCCGCGGAAGTCCCGGATGCGGGGCAACGCGACGTTGATGAGCCGATCGACGAACTCGTACATCCGCCGGTTGCGGAGCGTGACGCGGCAGCCGATCTCGTTCCCCTCGCGGAGGCGGAACCCGCTGACGGCGACCTTGGCCTTCATCACCTGCGGCCGCTGCCCGGCGATCAGGCCGAGGTGCTCGGCGGCCTGCTTCATCCGCTCCTTGTCCTGCAGCGCCTTGCCGACGCCCATGTTCAGGACGACCTTCGAGAGGCGCGGCAGGCTCAAAATGTTCTTGCGGCCGAACTTCTCCGCCAGCGCCGGGACCACCTCTTTGGTGTACTTCTCCAGCAGGCGGGGCGGGGCTTGCTTCTCGAGCGTCGCGGCCATGGCGGCGGAACCTCTTCGGACCTATGGCGACCCCATCCCGACGGGGCCGGTACGGGTCGGGGGTGCGGGATCAGACCTTCTTCGCGTACTTCGGGTTCGGCTTGGTGAGGAGTCGGACGCGGGTGTTCGACTTCTTGGCGAACAGTTCCTTGCTCCCGTCGGCCAGGTAGCGGACGCCGACGCGGGTCGGCTTGTTCGTGCCCGGGTCGATGAGCATGACGTTCGAGGCGTTGACCGGCATCTCCTTGGAGAGCCGCCCGCCCTGCTGGTTGCGCTTGGACGGCTTCATGTGGCGGTACACCCGGTTGACCCCGGCGACCACCACCTTGTTCGCCGTCCGGAGGACGCGCAGCACCTTCCCGCGGGTGCCCTTGTCGTCCCCAGTGATGACCTCGACCGTGTCGTCTTTGCGGATGTACATAAACGCTCTCAGCGATTAGCTGTCAGCTATCAGCCAGCATTAAGGCAGTGTGTATTATGTCCGGCTGACAGCTTGTTGCTGACAACCAACAGCTTTCACACCACCTCGGAGGCGAGGCTGAGGATCTTGTTGAACTTCGCCCGCAGCTCGCGGGGGACGGCCCCGAAGATGCGCGTGCCGCGGGGGTTGTTGTCGTTGTCGAGCAGGACCAGCGCGTTCCGGTCGAACCGGACGTAGCTGCCGTCCTCCCGGCGGGTGGCGACGCGGGTGCGGACGACCACGCCCTTGACCACGTCGCCCGGCTTCACCTCGCCGCCCGAGATCGCCTTCTTGACGCTCGCCCGGATGATGTCGCCCAGGTACGCGACCCGGCGCTTCGACCCGCCGAGCACCTGGATGCACATCACCTCTTTGGCCCCGGTGTTGTCGGCCACGTCGAGGTACGAGTACATCTGGATCATGGCCTTAAACCTCGGCAGAGCCTACCCGTTACAACGGGTGTGGGGCTGGTGTCTCGACTTACTTCTTCGGCGCGGCGACCGGGGCCGGGGCGCTGCCGGCGACCGCGCCCTCTAGGTTCGACAGCGTCCGGCTCGGGGCCTTGGTCACGACCTTGACGAGGTTCCACCGCTTGGTCCGCGACAGCGGCCGCGACTCGACGATCTCGACCGTGTCGCCGAGGTGGGAGTCGTTCTTCTCGTCGTGGGCGTAGCAGATCGTCCGCTGCTTGACGTACTTCCCGTACAGCGGGTGGCGGACCAGCCGCTGGACCTCGACCCGGCGGGACTTGGCGTTCTTGTCGCGGGTCACGATCCCGAGCAGCACGCGGGGGCCGGTGGTCTTCTCGTCGGCCGGGGCCGGGGTCGTCGTCGCATCTGCCATCACTTGGTCCCCTTCTGGGCCGACTTCGCCGCGTGCCACCCCTGGAGCCGCTGCAACTGCCGCAGGGCGGTCCGCTTGCCGGGGCCGCCGGCCTCGTGCTTGGCCGTCAGGTTCGTCACCCGGGTGGCGAGCTGCTCGACCGGCAGCGCCTCGAGCTTGACCAGCTCCCGGTGCCGCTGGATCGTCCGCAGGCGGGCGATCTCGCGGCGGGCCTTGCGGATCTCCGACGGCGTCTCCAGCCGGTCGGTCGCCGACTGGAACCGAAGCTGGAACAGGTGCTTCTCGGTGTCCTTGAGGGTGAGCGCGACCTGCTCGTCGCTCATCCCCCGGTAGTCTTTCAGCTTGCTCGGCATCGCGTCACCTGCGGTGAAGTGAGAGTAGTTAGTGTGAGTGTGAGGAAAGCCGAAGTCTCGTTCGGGACTTTCTCACACTCACGCTCACACTCACACTCGTCTGATCTCACACACTCGGCCGGCGGGTCACGAACCGGCACCGGAACGGCATCTTGTACGCGACCCGGGCGAGGCACTCGCGGGCGGTCGCCTCGGGCAGCCCGCCGATCTCGAACAGGATCTGCCCCGTCCGACACACGGCCGTCCAGTACTCCGGCTCGCCCTTGCCCTTGCCCATCCGGGTCTCGGCCGGGATGGAGGTCACGGGCTTGTGCGGGAAGACCCGGATGTAGTATCGGCCCTCGCCCGAGACGAACCGGGTCATCGTGATCCGGCCCGACTCGATGCACTCGGCCGACAGCCACCCGCCTTCGAGGGTCTGCAGGCCGTAGTCGCCGAAGGCCACGAAATTCCCGCGGTGGGCGTTGCCCCGGATGGCCCCGTTGTACCGCTTCTTCGTCGTGGTCGCGCGGACGACGCCGCGCTGGGCCTTCCGAAACTTCACCCGTTTGGGCATCTGTGGCATCGGCGCTGTCTCCCGTCAGTATGTCCCGCCGCCCCGGCTCAACCCTACCGCGGGCCGCCGCCGCCGCCACCCCCCGGCCCGCCCCGCCGCGGCCCCCGCCGCGGCCGCAACGCCCCGCCGCCCGAGGCGTCGGTCGCGTCGGCGATGTCGCCGGTCAAATAGTCGCCCTGGTTGACCCAGCACTTGATGCCGATGTTGCCCTGCGGGGTCTTGGCCTCCGCGAAGCCGTACTCGATCTTGCACCGCAGGGTCGAGAGGGGGATGCTGCCTTCCATGCCCTTCTCGCACCGGGCCATTTCGGCCCCGCCGAGCCGCCCGGACAGCTGCAACTTCACGCCCTTCGCCCCGCCCTCGGTCGCCCGCTGCATGGCCTGCTTCATCGTCCGCCGGAAACTAGCCCGCCGCTCCAACTGCTCGGCGATGTCCTCGGAGATCAGCTGGGCGTCGATCTCCGGCCGCGTCACCTCGACGGTCTTGACCTCGATGTGCCGGCGGGTGAGCTTCTCGAGTGCCTTGGTCAGCTTCTCGATCTTCTCGCCCTTCTTGCCGATGATCGCCCCGACCCGGCTCGACGCGATGACGATCGTCACCCGCTCGCGGGTCCGCTCGATCCGGATCTCGGCGATGGCCGGCCGCTGCTCCTTGCGGTCCTTCTTGTTCGTCAGGTACTGCTGCGCGAACGCCCGAATCTTGGCGTCCTCCAGCAGCAGCTCGGAGAAGTCCTGCTTGCTCGCGTACCAGGTGCTCCGCCACGGCCGCATGATGCCCGTTCGGAACCCGGTCGGCCGGACTTTCTGACCCATAACCGTGCCCTTGTCGGATGTCCGTTCGCCCCGGCGATTCGCCAGCCGGTCTTACTCTCTTGTGGCACGGGTCGCTGACCCGTGAAAGCTCGCACGGGTCAGAGACCCGTGCCACAAATCAAAACGGCGGGTTGCTCCCCCGCCGCCTTTCGTCGTACTTACTTGGCCGCGGCGGCCGGGGCCGCCGTCGTCGCCGGCTCGTCGGCCGCGTTCGGGTCGGTCAGCGTCACGATGATGTGCGCCATCCGCCGCTTGATCTGGAACGCGGTGCCGCGGGCGCGGGGCTGGATGCGCTTGAACATCGGCGCGCCGTCCACGCGGGCCTCGCTGACGACCAAGTCGTCGAGGTTCGGGCACTCGCGGTCGTCGGCGTTGCCGAGGGCGCTCTTGACGACGCCCTCCAGCAGTCGCGCCGCGCGGTTGTGGTAGAACCGCAACAGCTCGAGTGCCTCGTCCACGTTCCGCCCGCGGATCAGGTCCGCGAACAGCCGGATCTTCCGCGGCCCGGTGTCGGCGAATCGGTGGATCGCTTTGTATTGCTGCATCGTAGTGGATAGTGTGAGTGTGAGTGTGAGACGCGGCCCGCCGGCCTCACACTAATCACCCGCACTCACACGTCCTCCGTTACTTACTTGGCGGGTGCGGCCTTGGCCTTCCCGCCGCTGTGCCCCTTGAACGTCCGGGTCGGGGAGAACTCGCCGAGCTTGTGCCCGACCATGTCCTCGGTACAGTAGACCCGGTGGAACAACTTGCCGTTGTGGACCAGGAACGTCGCCCCGATGAACTCGGGCACGATCGTGCAGTCCCGCGACCACGTCTTGATCGGCTCCTTGGCCGGGCCTTGCTTGTCCACCTTCGCCAGCAGGCGGAGATCGACGTGGGGGCCTTTTTTCAGCGACCGGCTCATGCGTGCATCCCGCTCGTCTGTCCGTCGGGGCCGCCCGAGTCCCGCGACTCGGGCTGATTACTCTATTTCGCCGGGGCCGCGCGGCCAGGGCGAATTTCCACAATCCCGCGCCGCGAACCGACTTCTCGCGTCCGGCCCGGGGGCGGGAGTCGTTACGTACTCTTCTGGTGCGGGCCGGCCGGCCGGCGGCGGAGGATCGAGCCGTTGCCCGGCTTCCGCTTCTTGCGGGTCTTGCCGCCCTTGGCGAGTACGCCGGTCGGCCCGGACGGGTGCCCGCCGCTCTTGCTGCGGCCCTCGCCGCCGCCCATCGGGTGGTCGGTCGGGTTCATGGCCATGCCGCGCGTGTGCGGCTTGCGCCCCTTCCACCGCATCCGCCCGGCCTTGCCGATGCTGATGTTCATGTGCTCGGGGTTCGACACGCTCCCGATCGTCGCCCGGCACTTGCTCGACACCCGGCGGATTTCCCCGCTCGGCATCGTCAGCTGCGCCCAGTCCTTCTCGCGGGCCGACAGCGTCGCCGAGCAACCGGCGGAGCGGCAGATCTGCCCGCCGCGGCCGGGGGTGAGTTCGACGTTGTGGACGGTCATCCCCATCGGGACTTTCCACAGCGGCAGGCAGTTGCCGACGCGCGGTTCGACCGCCTCCGTCTCGCCCGAGATCACCTTGTCGCCGGCCTTCAGCCCGTTCGGGGCGAGGATGTAGTTCTTGGTGTTCTCGAACTTCTCGTGCGGCGGGTACTGGATGAGCGCGATGCGGGCGCTGCGGTTCGGGTCGTACTCGATCGACAGCACCAGGGCCTCGACCCCGTCGCGCTTGCGCTTGAAGTCGATCTGCCGGTACCGGCGCTTGTGGCCGCCGCCGCGGAATCGGCTGGTGATGATCCCCTGGTGGTTCCGCCCGCCCGTCTTGGGCAGCGGCGACAGCAGCGTCTTCTCCGGCGCGTTCGCCCGCGGGGTGGTACACTCCGCGAAGTCGGACACGCTCCCGGCCCGGCGGCCGGCGGAGGTCGGCTTGTATTGTTTGATGCCCATGTGAAACCCGGGAGTCAGGGAGCCAGAAGCCAGGAGTCAGACCCGGAGTCGAAGGGCGGATCGCTTCCGCCCTGTCTCCTGTTCTCTGTCCCCTGCCTACTGACCTAGAAGAACTCGATCTTGTCTTCCGCGTTCAGGGCGACGACGGCCTTCTTCCAGCTCGGGAGCTGGCCCATGGCCTGCTTGAACCGCCGCTTCTTGCCCTTGCGGTTCATCGTCCGGACGGCCTCGACCCGGACGTTGAACAACTCCTCGACCGCCGCCTTGATCTGCGTCTTGTTGGCGAGCGGGTTCACCTGGAAGGTGTAGGCGTTGTACCGCGTACTCTGGTGCGTCCCCTTCTCGGTGACGAGGGGGCGGAGGACGACCTGGTACGGGCGGAGTTCGACCCCGGACTCGCCGTGGACGCACGGCTGCCGCAGGGCGAGCTTGCGCACGTACTTTTTCGGATGCGGTCGTGTATGAGCCATCGCAGCGTACTCCACCCGGGCGGTCGCCCGCCTTACTTGGTCGTGCCGGCGGCGGCGGCGGCCGCCTTCCGCTTCTGGAACCGCCCGGCCCGCCCGCGGCGGACCAGCGGCACCTCGGGGGCGGCCGGCGGCAGGGCGGCGGCCTCCGTCGCGCGGGCCGCGTCCGGGTTCCGCAGGAACTCCAGGGCCGCCCGCGTCACCAGCAACCGCTTGTACTTCAACACCGTGTAGCAGTTGAACTCGGCGGCCGGCAGCACCTTCACGCCGTCCATGTTGCGGACCGACTTGTACACGTTCACGTCCATCCCGGCGGTCCCGATCAGCACCGTCGAGTCGGCGAGGGTCAGGTCTTTCTCGCCGGCCTCGGTCGCCTTCGTCCCGACCTTGATCGCCTTCAACACCCCGGTGACTTCCTTCGTCTTCGGGGCGGAGAGGACCAGTTCGTCGAGGATCACGGCCTCGCCGTCGCGGAACTTCGACAGGATCGCCATGCGGGTGGCGGCCTTCACGGCCTTCTTCGGCAGGTGGTACTCGTAGTCGCGGGGCTTCGGCCCCTTGGCCGTGCCGCCGCCGCGCCGCTTGTTGGTCCGCTTGGTGCCGGCCCGGGCGTTGCCGGTGCCCTTCTGCCGGAACAGCTTCTTGGTGCTGCCGGCGACTTCGCCGCGGCGGAGGGTGTGGTGCGTCCCGGCCCGCTGGTTGGCGAGGTACATCAGCACCACGTCGTGCATCAACTGCTTGCTGATCTTGCCGCCGAATTCCTTCGGGTCGATGTCAACCGTCCCGACCGACGCGCCGGCCCGATTGACCACCGGGACGCTGATCGCGCCGGTGACTTCGGTGGAGAGGGCGGACGCGGGGCGCTTAGCGGCCCCGGTGGCGGTGGTCTTGTCGGACATTGGGAACCACTCCTGACCCCGCCCCCGCCGGATGCCCGGCGGTGCCGCGTAGTTGACCGACCCGTGAGGGCCGGTCGCGGCGAAACGGGGTCGTCTGTCTGAAAGCCGTGGACGGTGTTCGGTGGGCAGGACCGACGGAACACGCACCGTTGTTTCTTATGTATCCCCTACTCGCCGTCCACTCGAAACCGCAAGATTACCCGCCGGCGGTGACGACGCGAATTTTGATGTCCACGCCCGGCGGCAGGTTGAGGCCCTTGTTGAGCGCCTCGATGGTCTTCTGGGTCGGGCGGAGGATGTCGATGAGCCGCTTGTGGGTGCGGATTTCGAACTGCTCGCGCGACTTCCGGTCGATGTGCGGCGACCGCAGCACCGTGTACCGCTCGATGCGGGTCGGCAGCGGGATCGGCCCGTGTACGTCGGCCCCGTTCTCCTTGGCCGTGGAGACGATTTCCGCCGCCGTCCGGTCGAGGACTTCGTGGTCGTAGCCTTCCATGCGGATCCGGATGCGCTCGCTCTGGTTGCCCGCCACTGCCGCCTCCTCGCTCGCCGGTCCCGTCGTGGTACCAATGCAAGCCGCTAACGTATGCTGCGCCGCCGAGGGGTCAAGTGCCGCCGCCCCGATTGCTCGGGCGCGGCTGCTACGACCCGCACGCGCGGCGGCGAAAAAACGCGGGTTCCGTTGGGTTCGGACTTGCGCGGCCGGGTGGCTAGCGCATTCGGGAATTGCACGCGCGAAAGCCCGCGGATCGCGATCCGTGGGCTTTCTCACACACCCGCCGGGACGCCGTTGCCGTCCAACACGGCGGTCATCACCTGCTCCTCGCGGAACGGCTTGAACAGCACGAACCGCAGCCCGTCCTGGCGGGCCTTCACGATCGAGTGGGCCACGTCGTACCCGAACCCGGTGGCCAGCGCCAGCGTGCTCTCGGGCCGCGCCGACCGGAAGCGGCGGTAGCACTCGTACCCGCCCATGTCCGGCGGCTTCACTTCGAGGAAGATCGCGTCGTAGTGGTTGTCGGCGGCCATCGCCAGCCCCGCGGTCGCGGTCCCGGCGGTCTCGGCCACCGCCCCGAGGCGCGTCAGCAGCAGGTGGGCCTGCCGCCGCACCCGCTCGTCGGCGTCCACCACCAGCACCCGCCGGCCGCCGAGCGGGGTTTCGCCCTCGACCACCACCGGGGCCGTCACCCCGTTCACGTCGGCCGCGGCCGTCACCACGAGCGGGCGCACCGTCCCGCTCTTGGTCGGCGACAGCCGGGCCGCGTCGGGCGCGGCGGCGGCGTCGGCCGGGCCGTCGGCCGGCCGCGGGGTCATCTCCCGCCCGACCCGCGACACGCTCGCCTTCACCAGCCGGGCGGCGTCGAGAATCCGCCGCAGATGCACGCACATTTCGGGATCGACCGACACCTTGCCGATGAGCAGGCTGGCGCTGGCCAGAATCTCGTCGACCGGCAGCGCGATCTCCTTGTTCACCGCCTCGATCGACTGCGACGCGGTACACTCCTGCTGGGCGCTGAGGAGGTCGAGGGTGTGCAGGGCGGCGGCCACCTCGCGGCTGAACAGCTCGGTGAATTGCAGGTCGTCCGGCCCGAACCCGTTCGCCCGCGGGCTTTCGACGTTCAGCGTCCCGATCACCTCTTCCAGCACTTTGAGCGGCACGGTCATCGAGCTGCGCGCCCCCGCCGCCCCCGGAATGTACAGCGGGTCGGCGTCCGTGTCCGGGCAGAGGTAGCTGACGCCGGTGTAGGCGACGTGCCCCGTCACCCCGTTCCCGGTCGGCAGCGCGAACAGCACCCGCCCGGCGGCCTCGGCCGTCATCCCGTCTTCGAGCAACGGCTTCAACTCGCCCGTCCGCCGGTCGAGCACCCGCACCTCGATCGTGTCGTAGTGCAGCAGGTCGTGGATGAACCGCCGCAGGTTGAGCTTGAGCAGCTCGACCCGCGACGGGATGTTCATGTCGGCGAGCTGGTCCGGGTCGAGGCCGGCGAGTTCGCGGCCGGCGGCGTGGAGGGCGTCGAGCTTCTGCTGCTGCACCACCTCCGGGGTGATGTTCCGGACTAGCGCGATGAGCCGCGTGACCGCCCCGTCCGGCCCGACGACCGGGCGAACGTCGGCTTCCAAATACGGCTGGGCGGGGTTGCTGGGGCAGTGCAGGCGGAGCGACGTGGGGTAGCCGTGCCGGGCCGGGTCGAGGGGGTTGGTCGCCGTCTCTTCGTCCGGCGGGTGGTTGCCCTCGATCCGCTCCACCGACGCGACCCGGGCACCCCCGAGGGCTTCCAGGAAGGGCAGCCCGACCGGGTCGGCGTCGCGGCAGGCGCACGCCCGGAACGCGGCGTTCGCCCACGTCACGGTCCCGGCCGGGTCGAGGACGGCCAGCCCCTTGTCGATGTGGCCGAGGATGAGTTCGTCCTGGCGGCACCGGTCGAGCAGCCCGGCTAACACGTCGGGGGCGGCGACCACGGCCGCGAACCCGCCGCCGCGCAGCCGGCGGGCGACCTCGGCCGGGTCGTCGGCGACGGTCTCCACGGCGGCCGTCACGACCCCGGCCAGGTCGGGCGGGGGCGGGCCGATCACGAGAACGCGGGGGCGGGACTCCACGGCGACTCCGCGGCGGACTTCGGGCGATCACGGTGTGCGTTGGTGAATTATACCCCACCCGCGACAGGCGGCTCAAGAACCGACCGGGCGAATTGTCCCGGAGCGACCAAAGCCCACCCGTTGCGACGGGTGGGCGTTCCTCACGGTCACGCCAGCCGGGTCCGCGGGTCGCCGTCCAAGCACACGTCGTCCACCAGATCGACCGCCTCGGTCCGCGGCAGCCAGGTGTTCCACCCGAGGCGGACGCCGAGGTCGCCGTCGGCCACCTCCTGAATCTCGCAGTCCGGGACTTCGCTCCCGATCAGCCCGAGCTGGATCTCGAAGTCGAACTCCGGCCCGGCGTACAGGCGGACGAGCTGCGACAGCAGGAAGAACGCCTTCCGCGCCGCGACCGGCGACGGGTCGGGCAGGAACTCGACGAACGCCGCGTAGGTGAGCGGGCCGAGGACGATGCGGAACCGGCTCGACACGTCCCACACCCGCTCCCCGGCGATCGTCGTCTGCCCGAGCTTGGCGACGGAGGCGTCGGTCAGCTTCGTCTTCGCCGCCTCGTTCAGGTTCAGCCACTGCCCCGTCATCTCCTCCACCCGCGCCCCGACGCCGAAGTAGTCGCCGACGAGGATTTCCAGCCCGGCCGCGCACGGCGACCCGCGCGACAGCAGCCCGGCGTAGTGCAGCAGCGCCAGGTCGTTGACCTTCGCCAGCGGCGGCGGGCGGTCGGCGTCCGGGGGGGTCGGGGACTCGACCCGGATCCGCCCCCACGCGGCCGGCGTCCCCATCCCGACCAAGCTGAACAGCCCGAGGGTGAACAGGTCGGGGACGGCCCTCCCCCCCGGCGGCGGCACCTGCGAGGCGTACCGGGCGAAGCGGACCGGCAGCCGGTACTTCTCCCACCCGGCGTACAGGAGCAGCCCGAGGCGGTGGTTGAAGATGTCGAACCAGTCGCGCAGCGCCGCCCGCTCGGCCGGCGAGACGAGGTGGGAGAGGACTTCGGTGTAGTGGAGGGGGAGGGTGCCGTTCGGCCCGGTCAGGCCGAAGAAGACGGGGGTGATGGAGGCGGCGTCGGCCAGCCCGGGGTCGCCGCGCCCGCGCTCGGCCCCCGGCCGCCGCACCCCGGCGATCGAGCTCGCCGGGAACGACATGCCCACGTGGGTGCGGATGCGGGTGACGGCGGCCAGCCGGTCGACCGGGTCGAGGGTGGGCGGGAGCCGGTCGGCGGCCGCGGCTTCGAGCAGGCGCATGGCCTGGAAGAAGTCGAACTCGCACCCGGTCTCGTCGTCGTACAGCTCGTCGAGCAGGATCCGCGCGGGCGGCATTCCGGTTCCCGTCTTGTGGCACGGGTCTCCGACCCGTGTAGGCCTGCACGGGTCAGAGACCCGTGCCACAAATCCAGGCCGGCCCGCGAGGCACCGGCGCTCCCCACACTCCGCGTCGCGGCTACACGGCGTGGGTCACAGCAGCGGGCGGGTGCCGGTCCGCGGCGGCCACGCCTTCACCCGCTCGTCGCCGCGCTGGCGGGTGTAGTAGTTCAACTGCGTGAACGAGTTGACCGTCGTGTACAGCGCCAGGAAGCGGTCCAACACCGCGGCGAACAGGTACGCCCCCACGCCCTCCAGCTTGTCCTTGTCCAAATGGACGTCGATCTCGACCCCGCGGGCGTACCCGATCCCGGTCGAGACCGCCGTGAACGCCACCGCCGGGCGGCTGGCGATCCGCTCCAGCCCGCCCACCACCTGGCGGTTGACCGCGGCCAAATCCGGGTACGCCCGGGGGTCGGCGAAGTCGTACAGCCGCAGGTACTCGCGGAGCACGTCGCGGCCGTCCTCCGGGTCGGTGAGCGACAGGTGATTCAGCGACAGGTGGGAGACGAGCCGCCAGTACGCCCCGGTCCGCGGCGGCGGCCGCAGCGTCGGGGTCGGTGCCCGGACCACCCGGACCGCGCACCCGAACTGCCCCCGGTCGTCGAACCGGACCTCCTCCCGCGCCTCCCGCAACCGGACCGGCAGGTCGCGGTTCGTACACGTCACCCGGACGAGCACCTGGTCCTCGGCCGGCAGGGTCGGCTCGAACCCGAGGTCCACGAAGCACAGATCGACCTCGGTGCCACCGTCCGGCCGGTCCTCGCCCCCGCCCGCGACCGGCCGGTTCGAGTTCCGCCGGCGGGCGTACCAGTACGCCCGGCCGTGGTCGTGGGACTGGTGCCGGAACGAGTAGAACGGGTCGTACCGGACCTCCCGCTTGGTCGTCGCGTTGACGTGGACGACCTCCTGCACGGCGTACACCTCGTACCCGTCCGGGTACTGGCGGTGCGGGACGATCGGGTACTCGTGGACCCGGTGGGTGAGCGAGATCACCTCGGCCAGCCGGTCGAACAGGTTGACGACCGGGCTGCACCCGAGCCGGAAGGTGGCGGCCGACACCTCCTTCTGGAGCGCCGGCGACACGTCCCGGTCGAGGAACACGAGGAGCTCGACGGCCGGCCCGGCCAGCACCCCGGCGGCCCGGGCCGCGGCCCACCCGCCGAGGTCGGCGAACAGGTACTTGTCGCGGCAGGCGAAGAACTCGGTCAGCACCCGGAACCCGGGGAACGCCTGCCGCGGGTACGGCAGCAGCGCCTCGTCCGGCTCGAACCCGACCGGCCGCACCCACGGGTGGGTGCGCGTCGTCGGGTCGGCGTCGGCCGCGACCGTCTGCCGCGTCTGCGGGTTCCGGACCACGACCCGGACGGCGTCGTTGAACAGGTGCTCGTACAGGGCCGCCGTCGCCGCCGAGTCGCCGGCCAGGAACACCCGCAGGGACGGGTCGCCGGCCGCCCCGAAACCGGTCTGCTCCAGCGGCACCCCGCCGGACGTGCGGAACTGGAAGACGAGGACGGCCTTCGCCGCCGGCGGGGCGGTGTCGGCGGCCGCCGCCGGGAACGGCCGCGGCCGGACCGTCGCCTCGGTCAGCTCGACCGGCCAGAGGGTAATCGGGTACCCGGTCCGGTAGGTGCAGGCGACCTCGTCGATCGGGTTGGCGACGAGTTCGGTGTGCTTGGGGACGGTCAGCCCGCGGACCAGATCGACCGACCCCGGCGGCGGGACGAACTGGACCACGGCCGTCGACGGGATGGGGGCGAGCAGGTGCGGGTAGAGGACCCCGAGGAGGGCGTCGGTGAGTTCCGGGAACTCGTCGTCGATCTTGGCCCGCACCCGCCCGGCGAGCAGGGCGACGCCCTGCAACAGGCGCTCGATGTGCGGGTCGCCGCGGCGGCCGTCGCGGAGCTTGAGCCCGCGGGCCTGCTCCGGGTGGCGGTCGGCGAACTCGAGGGCGTCCTTGCGGAGGAACCGGAGTTCGTCCTCGTAGTAGTCGAGGAGGCGCTTCTTCTGGGCGAGGAGCTCGTCGGGGGTCATGACGGGGTGACTTCGTGGTGCCCGGTGGTCCACTCGAACACGTTCTCGAACGCCGCCTCGTACTCCCCGTCGGGGCCGACCAGCCGGGCCGCGATGTGGTAGTGGACGATCGTGTGCCGGCTCCGGGGGTCGTCGCCCTTGCCGGCGTCGGGGTCGCGGCGCTCGGTGGCCGTCACGCGCACGTCGGTCAGCCGCGGCTCGAATTCGTTGATGACGGCGGTGATCTCTCGGGCCAGCCGCTCCCGGTCTTCGGTCGTGACCATGTCGGCGAACATGAAGTCGCGCAGCCCGAAGTTGAGAATCGAGGTCGGGAGTTCGGGGTAACCGGCGGTGAACGAGTCGGGCGGGCGGCGGATGTTGAGAAGGGTGCGGAGATCGAACCAGACGCACGATTCGAGGTCGGCCGGCCCGCGGCGGCGCTCGATCCCGCGGGTGTCCGGGACGCGGTTCGGGGCCAGGATGTCGATGAACGAGGCCATGCACGTCACGGGCGTGGGAACGGGCCGGCCCCGCCCCCCGAGTCGGGGGGTGGGGCCGGACAGGGGCGGCTGGCGATCAGACCTTCTTACCGGTCTTGAGGTCCCACCCGGCCTTGATCGGGCTATCGAGCGTCCCGTCCTTCTTCTGGGCCTTATACTCGATCTCGATCTTCGCGTAGTTGAACGAGCAGTGGTCGACCGGCTTGTTGTCGTCGCCGGCGCTGCCGCCGATCTGGTACGAAGAGATGAGCAGGTCGGTGAACTTGATGGTCAGGTAGGTCTGGGCGTCCTTCCCGGCCTCGCGGCACCGCAGTTCCCCCTTCGCGATGTGGTCGCCGCCGGCGCACGCGAGGAGCAGCTTCGGGGTCGCCTTGTTGACCGTCATCGTGAAGCTGAAGTCCTGCATGCTCACCTTCCCGGTCCCGGCCCCGCCGCCGTGCGACGACGACCCGCTGTTGGTCTCGCCCCAGCTCCAGGAGAGCACCTCGATGAAATTCTCGACCCCGGCCTTCGCCGATTCGCCGTCGATCCCGTCGATCTTCAGGTAGTAGTCGACCGCCATCGCAGTTCTCCGTGACAGTGCGGCCGACCGGGCCGCGGCGGGCGGGGGACGGGCGAACGCCCGCCCCCGTGGGAACCGTTTCGTAAACCCCCGGCCGGCGGCCGGGGCGGTTACTTCTTCTTGGGCAGCTCGGCGACGAGCCGCATCGAGGCGTTCAGCCCCTCGAACTGGAAGTGCGGGCGGAGGTGGGCGATGGCCCGGTACCAGCCCGGCTTGCCGGGGACCGACGACACCTCGACGCTGGCCCCGCTGAGCGGGTTCTTGGCCTTCGTCTCCTCCCCGGCCACCTTCGGGTCGCACACGTAGTTGTTGATCCAGTTGTTGAGCATCTGGTTCATGTCGTGCTCTTCCATCATCGCCCCGATCTTGTCCCGGGCGATCACCTTCAGGTAGTGGGCGAACCGCGAGACGCACATCATGTACGACAGCTTGGCCGACAGCTCGGCGTTCGAGCTGGCCGCCGGGTCGCCCCGGTAAGTGGCCGGCTTGTTGCATGTGGCCGCCCCGAGGAAGGCGGCGTAGTCGCTGTTCTTGCAGTGCAGCAG
>Ga0105048_10006041_pt1 | contig 19519 bp, 18 predicted proteins | sample MAT05_FD_78382 | JGI IMG/M metagenome (GOLD analysis project Ga0105048, IMG submission 78382) | Freshwater microbial communities from Lake Fryxell liftoff mats and glacier meltwater in Antarctica - MAT-05 | ecosystem: Environmental > Aquatic > Freshwater > Ice > Liftoff microbial mat | place... | reverse complement strand
CATGCGGATCTGGTTGATGAAGATGACCATGGTGTTGGTCTTCTTGATGGTGCCGGTGAGCTTGCGCAGCGCCTGGCTCATCAAGCGCGCCTGCAGGCCGGGCAGGCTGTCGCCCATTTCGCCTTCGAGCTCGGCCTTGGGCGTGAGCGCAGCCACCGAGTCGATGACGATCAAGTCGATGCTGCCGCTGCGCACCAGCGCATCGACGATTTCCAGCGCCTGCTCACCGGTGTCGGGCTGGCTGATCAACAGTTCTTGCAGGTTGACGCCGAGCTTCTGCGCGTACTGGATGTCCAGCGCGTGTTCGGCGTCGATGAAGGCGGCCGTGCCACCCTGCTTCTGCATTTCGGCGATGACTTGCAACGTGAGCGTGGTCTTGCCAGAGCTTTCCGGGCCGTAGATTTCAACCACACGGCCGCGCGGCAGGCCACCGACGCCCAAGGCGATATCGAGGCCGAGGCTGCCCGTGGAGACAACCTGGATGTCTTCGATGACTTCGCCTTCGCCCAGGCGCATGATCGAGCCCTTGCCGAACTGCTTTTCGATCTGGGCCAACGCGGCCTGCAGGGCCTTGGCCTTTTCGGTGTTGAGTGCTTTCACGGGTGCGTCCATCGGTGTCTCCTTCGTTGACGTGATTATGCGCACAAAGCTGGATATGCGTACAGTCATTTCGGGGTAACTCCGTGGGGCCACCTCTGTAGGGTGATCGCTGTGGGGTGATTGAACACCCGCTTCATAAAATCCAGCCCAGGAGACAAGACCATGCGCATCCTGATTGCAGAAGATGACCAGGTGATGGCCGACGGACTGCTGCGCTCGCTGCGCGCGGCCGGCTATGCGGTCGACCAGGTCAGCACAGGCAGCGAGGCCGATGCCGCCGTCGCCGGCCACGAGTTCGACCTCGTCATCCTCGACCTGGGTTTGCCGAAGATGCACGGCTTCGAGGTGCTGCGCAAGATGCGCGCTCGTGGCAGCAGCGTGCCGGTGCTCATCCTCACCGCAGCCGACAGCGTGGAGCAGCGCGTGAAGGGGCTCGACCTGGGCGCCGACGACTACATGGCCAAGCCGTTTTCACTGCAAGAGCTTGAAGCCCGCGTCCGGGCGCTGACGCGACGCGGTCTGGGCACCGCCAGCAGCATTCTCAAGCACGGACCGCTGACCTTCGACGCCACCGGCCGTGTGGCCTATCTCAACGACCAGATGGTGGAGCTGTCGGCACGTGAACTGAGCCTGCTGGAAGTGCTGCTGCAGCGTGCCGGCCGGCTGGTCAGCAAGGATCAGCTGGTGGAACGCCTGTGCGAGTGGGGCGAAGAGGTGAGCAACAACGCCATCGAGGTCTACATCCACCGCCTGCGCAAGAAAATTGAGCAGGGGCCGGTGCGCATCGCGACAGTCCGCGGGCTGGGCTACTGCCTGGAAAAGATCGCGGCCTGATTTGCCTGCCGCCGCGCCGCCCACCCCCGCTGCGACGGCAGGCGTACCGCGCCGGGAGCGGCGCTCGCTGTTCGGCGAGATCCTCGACTGGATGCTCGCCCCGCTGCTGTTGCTGTGGCCGATGAGCCTGGGGCTGACCTGGGTCGTGGCCCAGGCCATCGCAGCCCGGCCCTACGACCGTGAACTGGCCGACGTGGTGCGTGCGCTGGCGCGCCAGGCCACGGTGCAGACCTCCACGGCCGACCTGCCGGTGGGCAGCGTTCGCACCGAACTGGAACGTGCCGCGGCAACGCTGAAACGCGTCGACGACGACGACCGCAGCTACTACCAGGTGCTGGGCCGACGTGGCGAGCTGCTGGCCGGCGAGGCCGGTCTTGCGGTGCCCGGCGAAGACCTGAACCCGCCACCAGAAGGAGGCGTGCGCTTTCGCGACGACAGCATCGGCGATGAACCGGTGCGGGTGGCCTATCTGTGGCTGCCGCCGGCACCGGGCGACACCCGCAGCGAGGCCCTGGTGCAAGTGGCCGAGACCCTGGGCAAACGCAGCACGCTGGCCACAGAAATCATCAAGGGCGTGATCCTGCCGCAGTTCATCATCCTGCCGCTGGCGGTGTTGTTGGTGTGGTTTGCGCTGTCGCGCGGCATTCGGCCGCTGGCAGAACTGCAGCAGCGCATCCGCAGGCGCGAAAGCACCGACCTTTCTGCCATTCCCGACGGCGACGTGCCCGACGAAGTGGCGCCTCTGGTGCACGCCATCAACGACCTGCTGCAGCGGCTGGACAAGACCATCGCCACGCAGCGCCACTTCCTGGCCGACGCTGCGCACCAGCTGAAAACGCCGCTGGCCGGGCTGCGCATGCAGGCCGAGCTGGCCGCGCGCGAGATCGACAGCGGTGGCGGCGACCCGGCGTCGATGAAACACACGCTGCGGCAGATTGCGCTGAGTACCCAGCGCGCCGCGCACATGGTGAACCAGCTGCTGGCCATGGCGCGTGCCGAAGACAGCGGTCAGGCTGCGCGCCACCAGACCGTGGACCTCGCGGCGGTGACACGTGCCGTGGTGCGCGACTTCGTGCCGCGCGCCATCGAACGCCGCATCGACCTGGGCTACGAAGGCCCCGGCAGCGATGGCCATGGCGCCGGGGCCACACGCCTGCGTGCCGAGCCCGTGCTGCTGAGCGAGATGGTGCGCAATCTGGTGGACAACGCATTGCAGTACACGCCCCGGGGCGGCACGGTGACAGCGCGCGTGGTCACCGACCCCTTCGGCCAGGTGGTGCTATTGCAGGTGGAAGACACCGGCCCGGGCATTGCGCCCAGCGAACGGGAGGCCATCTTCCGGCCCTTCTACCGCGCCCTGGGCACGCAGGTCGACGGCAGTGGTCTGGGCCTGGCCATCGTGGCCGAGGTGGCGCAGCGCCACGGCGCCGACATCATGGTGGCGGACGCCAGGCCACGGCCCAGCATGGGCGGTCAGCCTGGCAGCACGCCCGGGGCGCTGTTCACGGTGCGCTTTCCGTTGGCCAGCGCGCGTGCCGATAACGATGCGGCCCCTGGGGGCGCCATCAACTCTGCATGAGCCTGCGGCTGCGCGAGATGGACATCAAGATGCCGAGGCCCAGGCCCAGCGTGACCATGGCCGTGCCGCCGTAGCTGACGAAGGGCAGCGGCACACCCACCACGGGCAGGATGCCGCTGACCATGCCCATGTTGACGAAGGCGTAGGTGAAGAAGCTCAAGGTCACCGCGCCGGCCAGCAAGCGCGTGAAGACGGTGGGCGCCTCGGCGGCGATCATGAGCCCGCGAAAGATCAGGAAGGTGAAGGCGGCCAGCAGCGTCAACACGCCAGCAAGGCCGAATTCCTCGCTGAAGGCGGCGAAGATGAAGTCGGTGGTGCGTTCGGGGATGAACTCGAGGTGCGTCTGCGTTCCCTGCATGAAGCCCTTGCCACTGAGCCCGCCGGAGCCGATGGCGATCATGCCCTGGATGATGTGAAAACCCTTGCCCAGCGGGTCGCGCGTGGGGTCGAGCAGGGTGCAGACGCGTTGGCGCTGGTACTCGCGCAGCACCGGCCACTCGACGCCGGGCTCGCAGATGATGTCGCCGGTCAGCACAATGGCCAGCAGGCCGATGGCGCCCAACACCAGCGCCGGAATCACCAGTTTCCAGCTCAGGCCGGCAAAGAACATGACGTAGATCCCGCTGGCCAGTATGAGCAGCGAGGTGCCCAGATCGGGCTGCTTCATCACCATGCCCACCGGCACGGCCAGCAGGATGAAGGCGACGACGAAGTCGGGCACCCTGAGCTGGCCTTCGCGCTTCTGGAACCACCAGGCCATCATCAGCGGCATGGCGATCTTCATGATCTCGCTGGGCTGGATGACCATGAAGCCGATGTCCAGCCAGCGTTCGGCGCCCTTGCGCGTGATGCCGAACAGGGCCGTGGCCACCAGGAGTGCCACCCCGGCCAGGTAGAGCGGCACGGCCAGCTGTTGCAGCCTCTGCGGCGGCACCTGCGACACCACGAAAAGCACCGCCAAAGCCAGCAGCATGTTGCGGCCGTGGTCGACAAAACGCGTGCCGTGGTCGTAACCCGCCGAATACATGGCCACCAGGCCGATGGTGGCCAGCAGCAGCACGGCCACGAACAATGGGCCATCGAAACCGCCGAACACGCGGCGCACCAGCAACCAGGGCGAGGGGCGCTCGAAGACGGCGTTCATCGCGGCCTGGCCACCGCGACAGCCGGCGACGCCACCGTCGCCACACGCTGCGGTGCCGATGCGGCTACCGGGGCGGACACAGGGGGCGCGGCGGGCGCCGACGCCGACGCCACCGGCGGCAGCGCCTGCTGGCCCGGCAGCGGCACATCGGCGGCCTGCCTCGGTGTGCCTATGGGCGTGAGCACGCGGCCTTCTCGCACACCGGCCATGTCTTCTTCGCTGGGGTACAGGCCGAGCAGCAGGTAGTCGAACACCCGCCGGGCGATGGGCGCAGCGCTTTGGCCGCCGAAACCGGCGTTCTCCACCACGATGGCCAGCGCCACGGTGGGGTTGTCGATGGGTGCTGCGGCCATGTAGAGCGCGTGGTCGCGCTTGTGCTCTTCCAGTTTGGCCGCGTCGTACTTCTCGTTCTGCCGCACGCCCACGGCCTGGGCGGTGCCGGTCTTGCCGCCGCTCGCGTAAGGCGCGCCCAGGAAGCTGCGCGCGGACGTGCCCTCGGTCGTCACGCCTTGCAGCGCCTTGCGGATGATCTCGACGTGTTCGGGCTGCAGCGGCAGCGGAGATACATCTTCACCGACCACCCGCTTGCGCTCGCCGGTGAGCACGTTCTCCACCTCGCGCACCAGGCGCGGCTGGAAGCGCTGCCCGCCGCTGACGAGCGTGGCCGTGGCACTGGCCAGCTGCAGCATGGTGAAGTTGTTGTAGCCCTGGCCGATGCCCAGCGATATGGTTTCACCGGCATACCAGCGCTGCTGCTCGGGCTTCTTGTAGTAGCGCTTCTTCCAGGCCGTCGACGGCAGGAGGCCGGTGACTTCGTTCTCGATGTCGATGCCCGTCTTCACGCCGAAGCCGAAAGGCTGCAGCTGCTCGTGCATCAGGTCGACGCCCATCTCGTTGGCCAGCGAGTAGTAGTAGACGTTGCTGCTCTTGACGATGCTGCGGTGCAAGTCCACCGGCCCCAGGCCCTTGTCGCCATGGCTGCGAAAGGTGTGGTTGCCGAACTGGAAGGTGCCGCCGTCGTTGATGACGGTGCTGGCGCTTCGTTTGCCGCTGGTCATCGCCGCCATGGCCATGAACGGCTTGAAGGTGCTGCCCGGCGGGTAGGTGCCGCGCAATGCCCGGTTCAAGAGCGGCTTGTCGATGCTCTCGTTCAGTTCGCGCCAGCTGTCGAAGTCGATGCCGTCGACGAAAAGGTTGGGGTCGAACGTGGGCTTGCTGACGAAGGCCAGGATTTCGCCGGTGCGCGGGTCCAGCGCCACCAACGCGCCGCGGCGGTTGCCGAACAGGTCTTCCACCAGCGCCTGCAGCTTGATGTCGATGCTGAGCACCAGCTTGTCGCCCGGCGTCGGAGGGTGGCTCTTCAGGCGCCGCACGGCGCGGCCACTGGCGCTGGTTTCCACTTCCTCGAAACCGGCTGTGCCGTGCAGCAACTTTTCGTAGCTTTGCTCCAGGCCCAGCTTGCCGATGTATTCGGTGCCTTTGTAGTTGCCCTGCTCTTGCTCGTCCCAATCTTCCATGGCCTTCTTCTCGGCCTGGTTGATGCGGCCGATGTATCCCAGCACATGGCTGCCGGTCTCGCCCAGCGGGTAATTGCGGAAGAGCCGCGCTTTGACCTCGACCCCCGGGAAGCGGAAACGCTGCGCCATGAATCGTGACACCTCTTCGTCGCTGAGCTTGGTGCGTACGGGCAGCGAATCGGCGCCCTTCATCTCTTCCTGCAGCCGCTTGAAGCGGCGGCGGTCCTTGGCCTCGATGGTGACCACCTCCGCCAGCTCGTCCATCAGTGCCTCGAGCTCGGCGGCAGCCTGCCGGCCGCGATGGGGCGCTATCTCCAGCGTGTAGGCGGCGTAGTTGGTGGCCAGTACGACCCCGTTGCGGTCGACGATGAGGCCGCGGTTCGGCACGATGGGCACCACAGCAATGCGGTTGGCCTCGGCCTGCGTGGCCAGTTCATCGTGGCGAATCACCTGCAGGTACACGAGCCGCGCAGCCAGCAGTGCAAACGCCAGCAGCACGAAAACTGCCGCAGCCAGCAGCCGGCCCCGGAAGAGGCCAATCTCGCTTTCAACGTCGCGCAGGATGGTCATTACAGCGGCCGATTCTGATCCGGGTCGGGCGCGCGCCGTTGAGGGGCCAGCAAGAGCAAGGTGACCATGGGCCACAACAAGGCCTCGAACACCGGCGCCAGCAGCAGGCTCCAGCCCGGGAACATGCCGCCGGCCAGCAGCCGCACGGCCAGCGAGACGAGGTGAACCGCGACGAACACCGGCAGTATCTGCAGCGCCTGCTCGACCACGCCGAACCACAACATGCGGCGCTGCATGCTGACGCCGGCGAAGCTCAGCAGGGTGTAGGCCAGCGCATGCTGGCCGAGCAACGCGCCCTGATGAGCGTCCATCAGCAAGCCCAAGACAAACGCCATGCCCACGCCCACGCGGCGCGGCTGGTGCACGTTCCAGAACACCAGCGCCAGCGCCAGCAAGTCGGGCATGGCCGGCTCGCGGCCCAGCGGCAGCAGGTTGATGCCGAAGGCCAGGGCCAGCGTGAAAGCGATGAAGAAGGGGTTGACCGGCAACAGCAGCTGGTCTGAACCGCGCGGCATGATCATGGCGCGACCTCGAGCCCGTGCGTGGTCATGGCGCCGAAGCCCCGCGCCTGGGCGTGCTGAGCTGACGTTCGGCTTTGCCCGCTCCCTCGGCCTTGTCGCGCTCGGGCTCTGGGCGTGGCGGCAACTGCGCCTGCAGCGGCTCCAGCACCAGCACGTGGCGCACCCCGTCGGCCTGGGCCGTGGGCTGCAGCAAGATGCGCGCGAACCCCGACTCGACACGCCGCTCGACGCTGGCCACACGCGCCACCAGCAGGCCCGGCGGGTAGATGCCGTCCAGGCCGCTGGTGTGCAGCAGGTCGCCTTCCTTCACGTCTGCGTTGGCCGAGGCGTAGCGCAGCTCCATGCCGCCAGCCAGGCCGCCACCGAACGCGGCACCGCGCTGCTGCGTGCGCGTGTTCAGCACCGGAATCGCGGCGTCCTTGTCGGCCAGCAAAGTGACCTCGGAAGTGAGGGCGAAGATCCGCGTCACCTGGCCCAGCACGCCGGCCTCGTTGATGACGGGCGAGCCGAGCACCACGCCCTGCACCAGGCCGCGGTCGATCAAGACCTTGCGCGAATACAGGTCGGCGGCCTCGTACAGCAACTCGGCCGGGCGCGAACGCACAGCGGTGGCAGCGCGCAGTTCCAGAAGGGCGCGCAGGCGGTCGTTTTCTTGCGCCAGCTGCTCGGTGCGTTGTGCACGCTCGGCTTGCGCGGCCAGGCGCAGCTGCATCTCGCGCTCGGCCGCCTGAGCGCCACGCAGGCCGCGCAGATAGCCCTCGCCGCCCTGCCATACTTCCACCGGCACCGCCAAGAGCCGCTGCGCAGGCAGCAGCACCACGGCCAGCCCGGCGCGCAGCGGCTGCACGAGCTGGAAACGGGCATCGGCGACCATCAGGAAGAGGGCCAATGCGGAGAAAAACACGAGTTTGCTCAGTGCCGAGGGGCCCTGGCGGAAAAACGGTGGCGGCGTGCGGTCGAGCGTTCCCAACGGCATTGGGGGGCGCTCCAGCTTTACGGTGTTGAGCGCTTATTCGGATGTGAAGATGGAGCCGCCCATGCGCTCCATCCGTTCCAGCGCCATGCCGCAACCGCGCACCACGCAGGTCAGCGGGTCTTCGGCCACCAGCACCGGCAAGCCCGTTTCTTCGGCCAGCAAGCGGTCCAGGTCGCGCAGCAAGGCGCCGCCGCCGGTCAACATCATGCCGCGCTCGGCGATGTCGGCACCCAGCTCTGGCGGCGTCTGCTCCAGCGCATTCTTCACCGCACTCACCATCTGGTTCAGCGGGTCGGTCAGCGCTTCGAGAATCTCGTTGCTGCTGATGGTGAAACTGCGCGGCACGCCCTCGCTGAGGTTGCGGCCCTTGACTTCCATTTCCTTCACTTCGGAGCCGGGGAAGGCGCTGCCGATGTTCTTCTTGATGGCCTCGGCCGTGGGCTCGCCGATCAACATGCCGTAGTTGCGGCGGATGTAGTTGATGATGCTTTCATCGAACTTGTCGCCCCCCACGCGGATGCTGCCCTTGTAGACCATGCCGCCGAGACTGATGACGCCCACCTCGGTGGTGCCGCCGCCGATGTCGACGACCATCGAGCCGCTGGCTTCGGACACGGGCAGGCCGGCGCCGATGGCAGCGGCCATGGGCTCTTCGATCAAATAGACATCGCTGGCGCCGGCACCGAGCGCACTTTCGCGGATGGCGCGGCGCTCGACTTGCGTGCTGCCACAGGGCACGCAGATGATGATGCGTGGGCTGGGCCGCAGGATCCCGCGCGGGTGCACCATCTTGATGAACTGCTTGAGCATCTGCTCGGTGACCGTGAAATCGGCAATGACGCCGTCTTTCATGGGCCGTATGGCTTCGATGTTGCCGGGCACCTTGCCGAGCATGGCCTTGGCTTCCTTGCCGACGGCCTGGATCGTTTTCTTGCCTTGCGGGCCGCCCTCGTGGCGGATGGCGACGACCGAGGGCTCATCCAGCACGATGCCTTTGCCACGCACGTAAATCAGCGTGTTGGCGGTGCCGAGGTCGATGGCGAGGTCGGTGGAGAAGTAGCGGCGCAGGGATGCAGCGAACATGGGCTGTGAGGTGATACGGGTGCACGAGCGGCAGGCGGCGGGCGGGACGGGAGGGCGTCGTTCGCAGACAGCTGTGGACCGAGCTTGGAGACCTGAGGTTGGGCCTTGGGTCCAACCAGTTGCGACGGCAGGGCCGCCGGGCGCTGGCGCGGGGGTGTTTGGGAAGTGTTCGGGGCGCAAGACTCGAAAACTTCGGGCCGCCACGGTAACCCGCCACAGCCGCTGGCTCAAGTCCGTGCGGGTAACCGGAGATAATATCGTAAACACCCCCCGCATTCGAGGTGAGGCGCTGCTTTTTTCAGCAGCTGCGCCACCACGGACGGGCCTTCCCCGACCTTCCGACCCCGCCCCACACGATGGCCCTGACCCTGCAGGATGTGAGCCGCATCGCCCACCTGGCGCGGCTGGAAGTCTCCAGTGCCGAGCAGGCCCGGATGCTGGAGCAACTCAACGGTTTCTTCGGCATCGTCGAGCGGATGAGCGCGGTGGACACGCGCGGGGTCGAGCCGCTGTACACGCCGCTGTCGGCGGTGCAGGCGGTCGAATTGCGGCTGCGCGAAGACACCGTCACCGAAACCGACATGCGCGAGGCCAACCAGCGCAGCGCGCCGGCGGTGGAAGACGGGCTCTTCCTCGTGCCCAAGGTGATCGAATGAACACGCCACTGCACACCCTGGGCGTGGCGGCGCTGTCGCGCGCGCTGGCGGCCAGGCAGGTTTCCAGCGTCGAACTGACGCAGGCTTTGCAGGCACGGATCAGCCGACACGCGGGGCTGGGCGCCTTTCTCGCGACCCACACAGAGGGCGCGCTTTCCGAGGCGCGCGCGGCCGACGCTGCCATCGCCGCAGGCACGGCCGGCGCGCTGACCGGCGTGCCGCTGGCGCACAAGGACGTCTTCGTCACCGACTTCGCGCGCACGGGTCTGCCCACCACCGCCGGCAGCAAAATGCTGCAGGGCTACGCCAGCCCCTTCGATGCCACCATCGTGGCGCGCTTGGCCGCTGCAGGCACCGTGACCTTGGGCAAGCTCAACTGCGACGAATTCGCCATGGGCTCTGCCAACGAAAACTCGGCCTACGGCGTGGTGAAGAACCCCTGGAACACGGCGCGCGTGCCGGGCGGCAGCTCGGGCGGCAGCGCCGCGGCCGTGGCCGCGCGCCTGGTGCCGGCGGCCACCGGCACCGACACCGGCGGCTCCATCCGCCAGCCCGCCAGCTTCACCGGCATCACCGGCATCAAGCCGACCTACGGCGTGTGCAGCCGCTACGGCATGGTGGCCTTCGCCAGCAGCCTGGACCAGGCCGGGCCGATGGCGCGATCAGCCGAAGACTGCGCGTTGCTGCTTTCGGCGATGAGCGGCTTCGACGAGCGCGATGCCACCAGCGCCCAGCGTCCGCCGCAAGACTTTCACGCGCAGATGCTCGCGCCACGGGAAGGCGCCTCCGCCGCCAAGCCACTGCAGGGCCTGCGCATCGGTCTGCCGAGGGAATTTTTCACCGCCGCGCTGGCCGCCGACGTGAGCGGCGCCGTGCGCCAGGCGCTGGCTGAACTGGAAACGCTGGGCGCGACCTTGGTCGACGTGAGCCTGCCGCGCACCGAGCTGTCGATCCCCGTGTACTACCTCATTGCGCCTGCCGAAGCCAGCAGCAACCTCGGGCGCTACGACGGCGTGAAATTCGGCCATCGCGCGCTACAGCATGGCGACCTGCTCGACATGTACAAGAAGACCCGCGCCGAGGGCTTCGGTGCCGAGGTCAAGCGCCGCATCATGATCGGCACCTATGTGCTGAGCCACGGCTACTACGACGCCTACTACCTGCAGGCGCAAAAGCTGCGCCGCATGATTGCCGACGACTTCCAGGCCTGCTTCAAGGCCTGCGACGTGATTGCAGGGCCCGTGGCACCCACCGTGGCCTGGAAGCTCGGCGAGCAGGGCGACGACCCCGTCAAAGCCTATCTGGCCGACATCTTCACTTTGCCCGGCAGCTTGGCCGGCCTGCCCGGCATGAGCGTGCCTGCAGGCTTCGGCGAAAGCGGCTTGCCCGTGGGCCTGCAGCTCATCGGCAACTACTTCGAGGAAGGCAAGCTGTTGCATGCGGCCCATGCGCTGCAGCAGGCCACCGACTGGCACGAACAGATGCCCCCCATGCCCCCTATACCCCACGAGGAGCCTCCGCCGTGAGCGCGCCTGCCCTGACCCGCGGCTACGAGGTCGTCATCGGCCTGGAAACGCACACGCAGCTGTCCACAGCCAGCAAAATCTTCAGCGGTGCCAGCACGCAGTTCGGCGCTGCGCCCAACACCCAGGCCTGCGCGGTCGATCTGGCCCTGCCCGGCACGCTGCCCGTGATGAACCGGGGCGCGGTGGAACGCGCCATCCAGTTCGGGCTGGCCGTGCAGGCCAAGGTGGCACCGCTGTCGATCTTCGCGCGCAAGAACTACTTCTACCCGGACCTGCCCAAGGGCTACCAGATCAGCCAGTACGAGATTCCGGTGGTGCAGGGCGGCAAGGTCGAGTTCCTGCTGAACGGCCAGCAGCGGGTCGTGCGCCTGACGCGCGCGCACCTCGAAGAAGACGCGGGGAAAAGCCTGCACGAGGACTACCAGGGCCAGACCGGCATCGACCTGAACCGCGCCGGCACGCCGCTGCTCGAGATCGTCAGCGAGCCCGACATGCGCAGCAGCGCCGAGGCGGTGGAGTACGCCAAGGCCCTGCACACGCTGGTGATGTGGCTGTCCATCTGCGACGGCAACATGCAGGAAGGCAGCTTCCGCTGCGATGCCAACGTCAGCGTGCGCAAGCCCGGTGCCACCCTGGGCACGCGACGCGAGATCAAGAACCTGAACAGCTTTCGCTTCCTGCAGGAGGCCATCGATTTCGAGGTGCAGTGGCAGATCGACCGCATCGAAGACGGCCTGCCCATCGAGCAGGCGACGGTGCTCTTCAACCCCGACACCGGCGAGACGCGTGCCATGCGCAGCAAGGAAGATGCGCACGACTACCGCTACTTCCCCGACCCCGACCTGCCGCCGCTGGTGATCGCACCCGAGTGGATCGAACGCGTCAGAGCCGCGATGCCCGAGCTGCCGGCGGCGATGATCGATCGCCTCATACGCGACGACGCGCTGCCCGCCGCCGATGCCGCGCTGATGACGCAGAGCCTGGCCTTCGCGCAGTTCTACGAAGCCACGCGCGACGGTTGCGGCAGCCCGAAGCTGGCGGCCAACTGGCTGATGGGCGAAGTCAGCAAACGCCTGAATGCAGAAGGGCGCGCCATCACGGCTGCCGCACTGAAGCCGGCCACGCTGGCCTTGTTGATTCGGCGCGTGAGTGATGGCACGGTGTCGAACAACGGCGCGCGCCAGGTCTTCGATCTGCTCTGGTCAGGCGAGAACAGCGATGTCGACGCGATCATCGAAAGCCTGGGCCTGAGGCAGATGGACGACACCAGCGCGCTTCTGGCGATCGTCGACGAGGTGCTTGCGGCCAACGCCAAGAGCGTCGAAGAGTTTCGCGCCGGCAAGGACAAGGCCTTCAATGCGCTGGTGGGGCAGGTGATGAAGGCCAGCAAGGGCAAGGCCAACCCGGCGCAGGCCGGTTTACTGCTGCGGCAGCGGCTGGGCTGACAACTTTCCTCTGAAATCTGGTCGCTGCGCGGGCTGCTTCAGTTCGCAGCCGGTCTGCTGGCGGCCGAACCCGAGCGCGCTGAGCCCGGCGACGACGAAGAAGGCAGCGGTCCCAGCGAGCCCGCAGGCGCGCCGCCCCAGAGCTTGCGAAGGCGGTCCAGCTCCACGTCGTAGAGCTTGTTGATACGGTCGAGCTCGGCGTCCTGATTCGCCGCGGCCCCGCGCTGGGCTTCCACCGCAGCCTCGTTGGCGTCTTGCTGCGCGCGCAGCTTGGGCGGCAGCTGGCGACCCTGGTAGAACTCGGCCTCGTCCCGCAGCGGCTTGCGCTCGGCCGCGAGTTCACGCAGCCGTACCTCGGTGGCTTTCATCGCCAGACGAACGGTGTCGAGTGCGGCCTCGCGCGCACGACCGTGAGCCGCTTCGGTGGGAAAGCGCGCCACCAGGTTGCGGTCCCGGCGCACAGCGTCTGCTGCGGCGGCCCTGATCTCCTTCTGGGCGCGCTCACGCGCTTCCTTCTCGGCGCGCTCTTCGGCTGTCAAGGTGGGCGGGACGACAGCACGCAAAGAGCCGTCGCGGTTCAGGATTTGCTGTTCCTTGCCCGCACATTCGGCGATGGGACGGTCAGCCGTGAGTCGGCGGCCCTTGTCGTCGATGCAGGTGTAGATGCCCGTGACAGGCTGTGCAGACGCCTGCGCAGCCGCTTCGAGCGCAACGCCCGTCATGATGGGAACCAGGCAGGCCACAGATAAAAAGCGCCGGGCCGGCGGCCGGACATTGAGACGCGACATTCAGACTCCGTAACGGTCTCGATAGGCCTGCACCGAGCCGGCGTGGGCACTCCATGGCGTATCGGCATTGCCGCGCAGATATTGAAGCATGTCATCCAGGGTCGCAATCGATGCCACGCCCAGTTTCAATTCATCTGAAACGTACTGCACCGCGCTCCACGGCACTTCCTGGCCGCCTTCGCCGGTGGCCCGCTCCTGGCGGTCGAGTGCGATGGCCACGCCCACGGGCTGCGCGCCTGCCGCACTGATGATGCCGATGGATTCACGCACTGAGGTGCCTGCAGAAATGACGTCATCGATGATGAGAACGCGCCCGGAGAGCTTCGCGCCGACAAGCGTGCCGCCTTCGCCGTGGTCCTTCGCTTCCTTGCGGTTGTAGGCGAAGGGCACATTGCGGCCCCGGCGCGCCAGTTCCACCGCCAACGCCGCCGCCAGGGTGATGCCCTTGTAGGCGGGGCCGAAGACCATGTCGAACACGAGCTCGCTCGTCATCAGACGCCGTGCATAGAATTCCGCCAGGCGGCCCAGTTTGGCGCCGTCGTCGAAGAGACCGGCGTTGAAGAAGTAGGGCGAGAGCCGCCCCGCCTTCGTCTTGAACTCCCCGAAGCGCAGCACGCCCGACTGCAGCGCGAAGGCCACGAATTCCTGTGCCAACCGGGGGTCGGCAGCGTTGCGCATGGTCATCAAATGGGGTGGGCTTTGAGTTTGCGAATGATCTCGCTGAACGTGAACGGCATCCGTTCAGCTGCAAGCAAAGGCCTGCTGGCCTGGGCTGAAACTGCGGGTGTTGATTGTATGGGCGTGCAGGAGCTCAAGGCCCAGCACTGCGACCTCGAGGGCAAGCTCGAAAACATCGCCGGGTTGCAAGGCCACTTCCACTGCGCCGAGAAAAAAGGCTATTCCGGCGTGGGGCTCTACCTGAAGAAGGCACCCAGCGAAGTCATCACCGGTTTCGGCAGCCCCGAGTTCGACGCCGAAGGCCGCTGGCTGGAGGCGCGTTACGACACCGCCAAGCGCAAGCTTTCCGTCATCAGCTGCTACTTCCCCAGCGGCAGCAGCAGCGAAGAACGCCAGCAAGCCAAGTTCCGTTTCCTGGCGCTGATCTACCCGCATTTGCTGCGCCTGCGACGGGAGCGAGAGTTCATCCTGATGGGCGACGTGAACATCGCCCATCACGCCATCGACCTGAAAAACTGGCGCAGCAACCAGAAGAACAGCGGCTTCCTGCCCGAAGAGCGCGAGTGGATGACGAAACTGCTCACGGAATGCGGCCTGGTGGACGTGTTTCGCAGCTTGAACACACAGCCCGACCAGTACACCTGGTGGAGCAACCGCGGCCAGGCCTGGGCCAACAACGTGGGTTGGCGCATCGACTACCACTTGGCGACGCCTGGCATCGCGGCGACTGCCAGGCGCGAAGCCATCTACCTGGCGCAACGCTTCTCCGACCATGCTCCGTTGATCGTCGACTACGACTTGAAGCTTTGAGCGCGGCCGAGGTGGGAAGAGTTTCGTGACGGTATGGCCTTGCGGCGTTGTGTATCGTGATTCGGAAAGGTTATGTCACCTGGCGCCAGTTTCTTTGCTCGACTCAAACCAAGAATGAAGCCACCCCTTTCTGAACCGTCCCGCCGGGCGCCGCGCTGGCTCAAATGGCCGCTCAACCTGCTTGCGCTCGGGGTCGTGGCTGCGCTGCTGTGGCAGCAGCTGCCCGGCGCCGCTTACGTGACCGACCTGTCGCGTATCGGCGCCGGGCGCGCGACACTCGTGCTGGCCCAGGACAGCAACTACGTCGGCGGCGCCGAGGTGATGGAGCTGATGAACGGCATCCGTGCCGACTATGCAGGGCGCGTCGAGTTCCTGGTGGCTCACCTGGCGATGGCCGACGCGCAGGCGTTTGCCGAGCGTCATGCCGCGCGCGACGGCACCGTGCTCTTGTTTGCCGGCGACGGACGCCGCGTGGGTGTGCTGCACCATCCGCGCAGCCAAGATGAATTGCGCCGCGCGCTGGCCGAAGCCTTCGGCGATTGAGCGCCTATCGAACCCACTCAAGCTCTGATCATGCAAGGCAATGCCGGCAACTTGCGCACCCCCGACGGCATCACGCTGCACCTGCGTCGCTGGCCCGCCGATGAAAGCTCGGGGCCTGCCCACGGCACGGTGCAGATCGTGCATGGCCTGGGTGAACACATCGGCCGCTACTCGGCGCTGGCGCTGGCCTTGAACCAGGCCGGCTGGCATGTCGCCGGCCACGACCAGCGCGGCCACGGCCTGAGCACCGGGCCGCGAGGCGACATGGGGCAACCACTGGCGCTGCTGACCGACCTTTCCGCGGTGATGGACCACCTGCGCGGCGCCGGCCGGCACTTGCTGCTGGGCCACAGCATGGGCGGGCTGGTGGCGGCGCGCTTCGTCGCCGAGAACCTGGCCGGCAACGCGCGCCGCTGGGCGCGTGAGGTCGACGGCCTGATGCTTTCTTCCCCAGCCTTCGACACAGGGCTCAAGCTGCGGCAACGTGCGCTGCTGAGCCTGCTGAAGCCGCTGGTGCCGGCACTGCAGCTGGGCAATGGGCTGGAGGCCGAGTGGATCAGCCGCGACCCCGAGGTGGTGCGCGCCTACAGCGCCGACCCGCTGGTGCACGACCGCGTGACACCGCGGCTGGTGCGTTTCATCGTCGATGAGGGCCGGCTCGTGCTGCGCCGTGCGCCGCGCTGGCGCACGCCCACGTTGCTGATGTGGGCCGGAGCCGACCGCTGCGTGGCGCCGGCCGGCAGCGCAGCCTTCGCCGCGGCCGCGCCGAGCGCGGTGCTGACGAGCCATGAACTGCCCGGCCTCTTCCACGAGATCTTCAACGAGCCCGAGCGCGAACAGGTCATCCAACACCTGCTGCACTGGCTGCAACGCCTCCAGGGGCAGGCCTAAACTCAGCCCCCTTGTCCACGCCTGCGCGGAGCCTGCCCATGAATGCCCCCATTCGCCCTGAAGAAGCCGCTGCCGTACGGGCACTTGCCGCCTATGCCGACGAAGCCTGGGACCAGCGCATCGTGCCGGCGCTCACCGAGTACATCGCGGTGCCGGCGAAGAGCCCGATGTTCGATGCCGACTGGGCCAAGAACGGGTTTGTGGACCGCGTCGTGCGCGACGCCGCAGCCTGGGTCGAAGGCCGCAAGCTGCCGGGCCTGAAGCTGGAAGTCATCCGACTGGAAGGCCGCACGCCGGTCATCTTCTTCGAACTGCCGGCCAGCGGGGGCCACGAAAGCCGACCGGCCAGTGGCGACACGGTGCTGCTCTACGGCCACCTCGACAAGCAACCCGAGTTCAACGGCTGGCGCAAGGACCTCGGCCCGTGGACGCCGAAGTACGAAAACGGCCTGCTCTACGGCCGCGGCGGCGCTGATGACGGTTATGCCGTCTATGCCGCCGTCACCGCGCTGGAATCGCTGCAGGCGCAAGGGCTGCCGCACCCGCGGTGCGTGGGTTTGATCGAAAGCTGCGAGGAAAGCGGCAGTTTCGACCTGCCGGCGTATCTTGCGGTGCTGGGCACGCGGCTGGGCAACGTCAGCCTGGTGGTGTGTCTCGACAGCGGCGCCGGCAACTACGACCAACTTTGGCTGACAACCAGCCTGCGCGGCATGGTCAGCGGCGTTCTGAAGGTCGAAATCCTGACCGAAGGCATCCACAGCGGCGACGCTTCGGGCCTGGTGCCCAGCAGCTTCCGCGTGCTGCGCCACGTGCTGGACCGTCTAGAGGACAGCCAGACCGGCCGCCTGCTGCCTGAGAGCTTTCATTGCCAGTTGCCGGCGGCACGGCTGGAGCAAGCGCGAGCCACCGCCGCCATCCTCGGTGACGAGGTGTGGAAGCGCATGCCGTGGGCCTGCGGGGCGGATGGCGGGGCCGTGCTGCCCACCACCACCGACGCCGTCGAAGGTCTGCTCAACCGCACCTGGCGGCCCACGCTCAGCGTCACGGGCGTCGACGGCTTCCCCGAGTTGAAGAGCGCCGGCAACGTGCTGCGCCCCTGGACGGCCTTCAAGCTGTCGCTGCGCTTGCCGCCGCTGGTGGACGGCAACGCCGCCAGCCTGGCGTTGAAGACGCTGCTGGAAGACGACGCGCCCTACAACGCCAAAGTCACCTTCCACCCCGACGGGCGCGCCGGCGCCTTGGGTGCCACCGGGTGGAACGCGCCTGAACTGGCGCCCTGGCTCGACGACGTGATGAACCGCGCATCCAAAGCGCACTTCGGTGCGCCGGTGGGCTACATCGGGCAGGGCGGCACGATTCCGCTGATGAGCATGCTGCAGAAAGGATTCCCGCAGGCACAAATGATGGTCTGCGGTGTCTTGGGCCCGAAAAGTAATGCCCACGGTCCCAATGAATTCCTGCATGTGCCTTACGGCAAGAAGCTCACGGCTTCTGTGGCGCAGGTCATCAGCGCCTGCCCTTGAAAGAAGCGTGATCGACATGCCCCCGCGCTCGGGGGGTTCGTGTTCATGAAGCGACTGTTGTGTATTGCCAGCGTCATGCGCGCCTGTCAAATTCGGTGTGTTCATGCCGGCAGACAGACAAGCGCCGGTTCCCCTGTAGTTTCCAAGGAGCTTTTCAGATGTCGATCAATCAATGGGCCGTGCGCACGGTCGCCGGGGCCGCCATGGTGCTGGCCAGCATGGCCTTCGGTACCGCACACGCCGCCACCAGCGTTGCAGCAGCGACCGGCGTCTTCACGCAAGCGTCCAACACCGCTGCAGAGCTGGCGAGCACGAACCCTGGCCTCGCGCAGCTGCAGGCGACCGATCTGTTCATCAACGCCGCCGGCGTTCCCAGCTTCGACGGCCCCGGCGCCGCTGGCAATACCGTGCTGACGTTCAACGTCACCCCGGGCGCGCTGGTCGATGCCATTTCCTACAACCTGTCGCTGGCGACCGTGGGCGCGAGCTGGTTGTCGGAGGCTACCGTCTCGTTCCTGAACAGCAATGGCGACGGCGTGGTGTTGAGCGCCGGCTTCGGCAACGACAACCCCGGTACCGGCACTTTCTCTGATTCCGTGCTGCTGTCCTCCTTCGGCCTGACATTCAACATCGGCGCTGACGGCCTGTTGATCGTCGAGTTCTACGAGAGCTTCGACGACGTGCTCGGTGCTGCCGACGCCAACTGGACCGCCGGTGGCATCACGCTGGGCAACATCGGCGTCGTGCCCGAGCCCGGCACCTACGGCATGATGGCGCTGGGCATGCTGGCCGTGGTGGTCGCCGCCCGCCGCCGCAAGGCCTGAACGCAGAGCGCCCTGCACGACGCTTCACAACCAACTGCACACAACGCGCTTCACGGCGCGCCAACAAAGCCCCGCAGGTTCAAGCCGCGGGGCTTTGTACTTTCTGGCGGCTGGCTTTCCAGGCGCCGAACATCACGAGCAGGCCCGGCAGGATGATCATCGCCCAGATGATCATCGACAGGTTCTGCTGCACCCAGGGCAGGTTGCCGAAGACGTAGCCCAGCAACGTCAGGCTGCATACCCACAGGATGCCGCCGCCCACGTTGTAGGCCGTGAACTTGCTGCGCGTCATCTCGCCCACGCCGGCCACGAAGGGCGCGAATGTGCGCGCGAACGGCATGAAGCGTGCGATGACGATGGTGATGCCACCGTACTTTTCATAGAAGGCGTGCGTGCGATCGAAAGCGTTGCGGTTGAACCAGCGTGAATTGGGCCAGCTGAAAACCTTGGGCCCGAAGTAGCGACCGATGCTGTAGTTGGTCTGGTCGCCGAGGATGGCCGCCAGGGTCAGCAGCAACATCGCCAAAGGCAGGCTCATCAAACCCAGCCCGCACAGCGCGCCCACCACGAAGAGCAGACTGTCGCCGGGCAGGAAGGGCATCACCACCACTCCCGTCTCGACGAAGATGATGAGGAAGAGCAGCGCGTAGACCCAGGCGCCGTAGGCCTGCACGAAATTGGCAAGGTGGGTGTCGACGTTCAGGATGAAGTCGATGAAGAAGCTGATGATTTCCATGGCGGGTCGAATTCTCGGGGCTCAGGCAGCAGGCTGATCCGCCGGCAGGTCTTCCAGCAGAAAGCCGCCGCTCTGGTGTGCCCACAATTTCGCGTAATGGCCTTGCTGCGCCAGCAGTTCGGCGTGGCTGCCCTGCTCGACGATGCGGCCCTGCTCCAGCACGATGAGCCTGTCCATGCGCGCGATGGTAGAGAGCCGGTGCGCAATGGCGATGACGGTCTTGCCTTCCATCAAACCCAGCAGCTGGGTCTGGATGGCGAGCTCCACTTCGCTGT
>Ga0105048_10006038_pt1 | contig 19531 bp, 11 predicted proteins | sample MAT05_FD_78382 | JGI IMG/M metagenome (GOLD analysis project Ga0105048, IMG submission 78382) | Freshwater microbial communities from Lake Fryxell liftoff mats and glacier meltwater in Antarctica - MAT-05 | ecosystem: Environmental > Aquatic > Freshwater > Ice > Liftoff microbial mat | place... | reverse complement strand
TCGATCATCACTCCATTAACCCGTTTCCGGCTGAACGCCTTTTCGCCGAACGCACTCGCCAGGGTGATTTGGGTTTCGCCGCGCCTGGTCAACTGAAGAATTATGACAACGGTTTCGTGGACGCGCGCAAGCCGGCTTTCAACCCCGTTGCTGGGGCACTTAATGGCACGGGCAATTTCGGCACCACTACCCCAGGTCAGGTTTTCGATCGCCCCGGCTCCAATGCGCAAGTCCGCTTCACGACCAACGATTACAATTATCAGTCCGATCGCACGAGTCGTTCGACCAGCTTCGATGATCAGGATTCGATGGCGAGTCCGTATCTCAAGCTGGATCGCGAAATCTTTCGAGCAGGCGACTGGAGTGCCCGGGGTGGTTTCCTTTATGCCTTTGCCCAATCTGGTGGTGACAGCGGATACCGACTGGCGAATTTGGAGTCCGTCGTTGAGCAGACCGACACCAACGGGTATGTCTACTCGCTCGATAACCTGGCTCAACTATCGGGTCCTCAAAAACTCGTACCGAATGTTGTTGTGGACCGGAGACTCTATGTGAACGCGTTGGCTGAACTAGGCGCTCAGGCTCTTGATGTTCCGGTGCCTCAGACCGAACTTTCCCGGACCAGCGTGGAAGTCGCTCGCGTGGCGACTTTTGTTCGTTCGAGTCTCGATGTGTCTTCCCATGACCTTGCGATTCCGTTGTCGGTTCGATACGACTTTGGGAATCGGATTCATGCGCAGTTTACGATTGCGCCAAGTGCGACGCTAGCCAACGCGAACTTGAAGACAGACGTTGAAACCCGAAGCTTTAACGATTTGGACGGGCCTACACAGTCTGTGGGAGCTCGTGCCGTCTCTCGGTCGGCCACCAAGTTTCCCAATTTTCCTATTGGACTTGGAGGAGGGATGGCTCAACCTAGCGGCGCTCCAGTAGCGGCGTCCCAAGTCGCCAGCCAGTCGCCTCAAATCTCCCCCCCCAGCGGTGGCGGAAAAGCATCCGTCCCGGAATCTCCGAAGTATCCGGGCAAGGTCGTCGATCGGCAGCGTCTTGATGACTCAGCTTCGGAAGTTCTCTTCGGCGCCAGCGGCGGGGCTTCGATCATTCTCGATCTGAACGAAGATCGGACGTTCTATGCCGAACTGTGGGGGCGCTATCAATGGATTCAGGATTTCTCGTTAAATAACGGCGTGGGTCGGGCCAACATAGACCTGAGCAGCGTCCAGGCGGGGTTCGGCGTCGGTTACCGTTTCTAGATCCGCTTTGGTTAGCTTAGAATTCCCGTCGTTGTGCGAAACGGAGTTTCTGTGCCGGGTTTGCCGGAAGCTATCTCAGCCGTAACTTGTTGCGCAGCATCAGGGCGAGTGCTGGCGATCCTCCTCGCCGGATTGCTCTTAGCCGAGTTGCCGGCAGAAGCGAGTGATGAAAAAACGCCACCCACGGCGGTTTCCGTAACTAGAGATCGGACGACCGGCGAAGGTGTGGCGGGACCGAACGCAAAATCGAGGGATTCGGGTTCAATAACTAAAATTGGGGCGGGAAAAGGGCAACCGTTGCCTACCCAGGCGGACCGGGAACTCGCCCTGAGGGCGAGGCAATTGGCTCAGGATGGCAACACAGACGGGGCTCTCGCAGCGGTTGAGCAGTTAAATCCGGCACTTAAGGATACCGCCTTCTACTTCGAACTGAAGGGGACGGTACAAACGCTGACCAAGCATTACGGGAAAGCAGAGTCCAGTTTTGCGGAGATGCTGGTGAAGGAACCGGATTCGTATGTCGGTCGCTTCAACCGTGCGGAAGCTGTCATGCTTCAGGGTCGCTATCTGGAAGCAGAGACGGAGTTTGCCGCGGTGGAGAAAGAGCGGAGTAATGTGGATCCCCCGGTCGCCGATTTGGCGCGGTTTAAGAGGGTGGCGTGCCTGCTCGCTCACGGAAGCTTCCTTGCGGCGCAGTTACTGGTGCCACCAGTGGAGGAGGGGAAGGAGAGCCCGGCGCTTTTTTATTCAAGGGCGATGATTCTTTGGGTCCGCAAGGATGTTCCGGGCGCGACGCGAGTCCTGGAGGAGGCTCGAAAGCAGTTTTCCGCACAAGTGGACGATCTCTACACCGATACTTTTGTGGAGTTGAACTGGGGCGTTCGTGAGGCGAGTGGACAGTTTAAATTTACGCCGCGTTTTCGATGAGGCGTTTGCAGATTGGGGCTGAACTTTCGTTTTCAGGTTCCCGAGAAGGCATGGGGAACAGCCTCCCAGTCTCGCGCAAGCTGAACGAGAGGGACTGATGTTCACTCGCTGATCTCTTTATGTTTCCGGTGGTTACCGGCTGACGGCGGTTGTTCGGCTCGGGGCGGGGCCGCCGACGCGTTCGACGGTAAAACCGGCAGCGCGAAGCAGGCTGGTAAGGCTACTGGGCTCCGAGATCAGATGTTCCACGCCGACAACGACTAAGGCGAGGCGCCCGCTGCCGATGATCGACTCGATTTTCCGGATCCACTTTTCGTTGCGCCGGGCGAGGAGATTGACATGCATCTCGTCATTGATGGCGGCGCCTCTTTCGTTGCCAAAAACGCTCCGGAGCAGCGCTTCGTTACCGGTGCGCCAGGCACGGCGAATTTTTTCGCTTCCAAAGTCGTAAGTCTGGTAGTTTTCCAATGCTGATCGAAGGCTTCGTTCCTGATCTTCACGGTTGGTATCGGCCATGGCGAAGACCTGATCCTGTGCTTTTTCCAGAGCACCAACGGGTTTTCCGTCGGCGCGAGCGCGTTGTTCCAGATAGTCGTCGAGGCCATATTCGCGGAGTAAACCGGCGCGACGGTAGCCCTCACGGCTCACTGTGAGGGAGGCGTACCAAGGTTCCATTGGTTTGATCCGGTTAAGAAGGATCTGGTCGTAGCGCAAAACTTTCTGGATCTCGCGCCAGCTCTCGGGGGAGATCCGCGAAGCCAGGCTCCGCCGATCCGGGGCAAAACCACGGTGGCCAAAGAGGGTGCCAACATCGGGACTTTCCCAAGACCCGGGCATGACCTCGAAATATATGGCGGTTGCACGGTTGTAGTAGGGTAGGTAGGCATGAAAAGCGTGGGATTCGAACTCGGTTCCGAGGTGGAGGCACCCTGCGATCCAAAGTCGGTTTGCGCCGCGCCTCACTTCCCAGATCCAGAGGCGGTGGCTGCTTGCGGCCGCAAATTCAATGTTGCGCTGCCTACTGTAGTTCTGCGCGGCGACGCCGTCAGACTCAAGTACGGTCGGCGTATCGCTGCCATTGATGGTCTCAGCGGATTGACCGAGACTAAGCAGAAAAGCGAAAGTAGCGGTGACGATCACACGGCAAGCTTGGGCTTGTCGATATGAGCTATGACAGAACCAGCCCATCATGAAGTTCGTGCCGAGACGATCTGTGTTCCTATCGCTTCTAAAAATGCGCAGACGATCGAGATCTCTCCGGTGTCCTTATCGGTAAGTTTTTACCGACCGATAACCCGGTCGGCTCACTTGGGCGGTGGTGCCGACCGTCCGCTCTACCGTTCCATGATCATTTGTGTAAACGACCGTTCCGTCGCTCTGGGCAATGCGGGCGCCTCCAAGCGGACGTCCGCTACGGGCATCAACGACGGTGGTATGGGTGGTTTCACAACCTGCAAATAACGCGCCGAACATGATGGCACCAATCCCTGCGATACAAGCTCTCTTTGTGAACATAATTTGATTACCTGGCGGTTAAATTCGCTTTTTGATGTAAAAAGGAATGACAGAAAGGGCAAGAACAAAAATATTTGCAGCAACGAGGCAGGAAGAGCCAGTGCGCCACTGAATGAGGCGGGCGACGTTGGAGCCGCCTAGTTCCGTGACGAGAGCCAGCCTCTCGGCACGCCAGACCCAGCCGGAGAGGTCGAGGTCGAGGAGGATCCCAAGGCAGATTCCGCCGAGGAGGATAGTGATTTTTTCAGGCCGCTGCCGGATGTTGCAAAGGATGGCGATGCTGACAAGGCTGGCAGCCAGCCAAAGTCTTCCGCCGCCGCCCCATGCGGTCTCGGTGATGTGGAGCGACCCGACGAAGGGAATGGTCGCAAAGACGCAGAAGTGGGCGCCGAGGATTGCCCCCAGGGCGAGGAGACCGCACGCGATGCAAGCAAGACGACTCATTGGCCGGCTTGTTTCCGCGAGAGATTCAAAACGATCAGCCCGTAACACCCAGCCAGCCACAAGGCCAGAACGCGCCAACTAGCGTAGGCTGGGCTAAAGGCCCGGTAACGATCTCCCTGATATGGAATTACGTCGCGTCGGGAATCGACGGTGTCGCGATCGGGTTCTTTGAGCCGCTTGCCAACGGCATCGCGGATGACGACCAAGTTCTGCCATGACTTGCTTACTTCGGACATTTTATCGTACTTTTCCGCTTGATTGACGCCGCGACTATCCACATAGCGAACGGTCTCTTCTTCATAGGGAGGCGAGGCGAGGAAGGCGGGAATCTTCGTTTTATTAGACATCTGCGGAGTGGTGCGACCGTGGAGATTCGCGGTGTCCATGAGCCGTTGCAGGTTAAAGCTGGGTAGAAGTCGGCTGAACCAAAGGACGGGACTGGCCATTTCAGGCGCGGTGACCACGAAGCCACCGAAGAGGATCTGCGGGATGAGAATCAGCGGTACCCACATTACGGCTTGGGTGACGGTGCTCACGGAAGCGGAAACGAGGAGGCCGAGAGCAACACCCGTGAAGGCTGCCGCGAGTAGGGCGCTGAAGCGGAGAGCAAGGAGGGTGGCGAAAAACCGTTCCCACGAGTTGTACCTTGCCTGCATTTCGGCAAATGAATTGGAGGTGTCTTCGCGGACACCAAGTTCGTCGAGCACGTTTTCCTTGATCCGAAAAAACCAGGCGAGTTCGGCGAGGACTTGGAACTGGCGGTCGGTGGCGATGAGGCCCGTGGGATTGCGATAGCGCGTGGAGTGCTCGGTCGTGGGGGCAACGTAGTTGTCGGCATCCACGATCGCGAAATCATCCGTCGCGGCTGAGGAGACGGCTGGCGTCGGTTCGTTTGCCGAGGGGGGGGCGGCGCGCGGGTTCATGTATTCCGGCCGGTTGGCGAAGAAAAGTTGGGCAAAGACCCGATCCTCGGCGGCTTTATCGTGGCCGTCTGCGGTCGGCAGGATCTCCGGATGAACGATATGGTGAGTGCAGAGCACGCTGAGGAAGAGGAGCATGGCCTGGACCGAGGTGATGGCGGTCTGAAAGGCGAGCTTGCTGATGATGTAAACATTGAGCCCAACCCCAGCGAGGCGCTCACGGCGGAAAATGGGCAGCTCGCTGACGATCTGCTGCGCGCCGTTGCTACAGCCAAACCAAAGCGTGGCGATGACGGTGATAAACATCTGGAAGACCAGATTTTCGCTCACCCAACCCACCAAGGATCCGATTGCTACGGCCTGCATGAGTAGAAAGAGGTAATTGCGCGGATCTGAAATCAGGATTTTCCACTGGCGGGCGAAGAGGACGCTGAGAATCTTCCACTGGCGATGGAAGACGCGTGTGAAGCTCCGGATTTTGCCGCCAATACCCGACCCATCCACGCCCGCTGGCTCCGGCGGTTCGTTTTTATTGACCGGGAGGAGATGCGGCCGACGATCCCATTGATTGAAGGCAGCGGCGAGTTGGGCGGCGACCCCGGCATTGATTTCGCGTTTGTCGGACCAAGAATTCTCCGGGCGGCTGCGGGACATGTTTTCGGCCTCGCGGTTAACGCGGCGGGCAAGTTCACCATAGACTTTGGGCAGGTTGCTCAGGAGTTCGTCGTCCTTGGGCAGGTCCGTCGAGGCGATGGCGCTCGAGTGGGCGGCGGTGGTCCCGGAACTGGGAATGCCCGGTTTTCGCCCAGCCGTCTGGCTGCCCGCGCGGTGGTCGGCCATGAGGAAGTAGCGGACGGCATCTGCCGAGCGGCCCTGGAAGATAATCCGCCCGCCATGCACCCAAACGATGGCCTTGAAGAGATGACTGTTTTGCAGCACATGGGTGGTGCAGAGGATGCCCATGCGTTTGTTGCGCGCGAGGACGGAGAGTTCGGTCATCAACTCGCTTTCGGTCTGCGGATCGAGGCCCGACGTCGGCTCGTCGAGGAAGAGGAAGCGTGGACTCATGATCAGCTCCGAAGCGATGCTGACGCGTTTGCATTGGCCGCCCGATAGGACGCGAACCGGCTTATGCTGATGTTCTATGAGCGGGAGGGTGCGCAGGACGGTATCCACCACTTCCTCAAGCTGGTGCCGTGGGAGCGAGATTCGGAGCATCGAGCCATAAACGAGCGCCTGCCGCACGGTGAGTTCGCGATGCACGATATCCTCCTGGGGGACGTAGCCGATGCCGGTCTTAGCCATGTCGCCGGGGCCGGTGATTAAGCGGCCTTCGACACGCACCTTACCCTCTTGCAACGGGGCAAGACCGCAAACGGCTTTCATGAGTGTCGATTTGCCTTGGCCGCTGCCGCCGAGGACGCCGACGAATTCGCCGCATTGCAGGTCGAAATCGACGTCCGCCAGGATTATAAAGCCATCGTCGGTCGTGCGGGTCAGTCCGCGGGCTTGGATGGCGCCTCCTTCGCCGATGTGAACCAGCGACGAGCCGTCGAATTGGAACGTGTAATAGTCGTAGTCCGCGATCTGGATGCAGTCGCCAAAAACCAGTCGCTGTTTGGAGAAACCCTGGTCGGCGTTGAGTTTGGTGCGGTACTTCGGGTGGTCGTGATGATTGATGAGATAGACCCCGTCGCCGCCGCGTTTCAACTCCGCCTGGAGGCTGGAGATGGTGTAAATCTCGGGGTCTAAAGTGAGTTGAGCTTTGGCCTTTTCCTGGCGGTTCACGGTCCCGCGCCCAACGGTGAGCCCTTCGGGTGGGATGAATACTTTGGTGAAGGGTTCGCCTCTGTAGAGTGGCTGCGCCGGGCTGCGCCGGAGGATCATCGCCAGTTCGCTGCCACAGGTGATGATACAACTGGAGACGGCCAGAGTGCGCGCCTCGCCGGAACGTAACTCAACGCTGTTGACGGCCACGTCCTTGGCCGTGGAGGAGAGCGTCCAGGCACTGGCTCGCTGGACCCAAGAGAGTTGCAGAGGACTCTGAGCGAGGGCCGGCGAATCGACCTTGATCATTGCCGTTGGCCCTCCAATAGTGACGATCTTGGGCTGGCTGGTCAGGCGCTCTGAGAGCGCATCAAGGTCATACGTCGTCCCGGGCTGATTTTGGGCGTCGAGAAGGGAGAGTTTCGAAATCATCGGCGCACATCCACAAGCTCATCGCGCCCCGTTCGTCTTCACCGCGATACGGGTCCCCAATCCATCTCGATCTTGCGCCGCCCAGCGTCTCCTCCGGATCCCCCACTGCCGCGCACTTCGGAGGAGGTGCGCCCGCGATTAGCAGGATCACCCGGTTTACTGGCTCGGGTGACGGGCTCCGGCAGTTTGAACTCACCTGCGACCGCCGCAGGATCCTCGCGCCGGACTGTTTCGGTCCGCCCTGCCGAGAGCAGCGGCGCCAGTTCCTTGGCCAAGGCGCTCGCATCCAACGGAGGTCTGGAACGCGCGGCATCCACCTCTGCCTGCAGCGCCGTGAGTTGGCCCCGGGCCTCCCCCACTTGGGAGCGCAAGGAGCCCAACTCCTTTTCTTTGTCTTCGAGACGTTTCTGGAAGGATTCACTCAACGCCGCAACTTGGGCGGTTTGGTCGTCACAACCGGTCAGCATGCTCGCGCCGAGAAGAATGGCGAGCCCTGCACTGCTAAGGCGGCGGTGCGAAATCAGCATGGGTGGATGGGAAACAACCATCGGTTGCTCTGGGCGATTTTTCATGAATTTCGTTCGGCAATTAGACATTTTCCGGGTCCAGAATATTGAAAGCTTCGAATACTTCTTGACCCGTCTCTTGCGGCAAGCCTTTTCTTCAAGGGTGAGCTTTTTTATAATCCAAAAGTGTTTACGGATTTCGGTTGGCGTCGCGGGCTTGGCGGTGCTGGCGTTTTCGTACGGGTGCGGGCAGGCGCCCCAAGTCGGCGAATCTCCGCCGCCGGCCGGCGACGAAAAAACGGCGATTGCGAATCCGCAAAGTGCGGACGTGACGGCGGCCCTCCCGACCGATGAGCCCTTGCCGGCCGCCAGGAGCACCGCGCGAGGAGCGCCTGGCCCGCTTGCGAGCATACCGCCGGTCAAACCGAGTGCCGAGGCGGTACAGCCAGCGGTCGGCGCTGCACCGCCCATGGAGGATTTTGATCGTAAGCCGCGCCCGGAGGAAGCAGGCGATGTCAAGGTGCGATCAAATCCCATGGACAGCTTCGGGGGCAAAACGGGAGCCACTGCCACCGCTGCTGGAGGCAAGTCCGACAACCAAGGGCCTCCCAAGCAGCGGCAGACGCTAGGCCTTCCCCAGATCAGCGTGATCGACAAGTTGCTCGCCGCTGAAATGGCGCTTGGTCCCGCGCTGAAACGCAAGGGTGAGGCGGACTGGGCGGCGGAATACAAGGCGCTTTATAATACGAATAAAGTGGACGCCACTCCCGGAAACCTGTCCCCGTCGCGTCCCGTCGTCTCCATGGCCTTGGGTGTCAAAGCCTCAGATGGCGTACTTGCGCTCAAGGGACGCGACATCGAAGCGCTGAACAACTGCGCCGAGCAGATCGAAAAACTCGCCGCCAAACTCGATGTCCCCGGTCGCCATCTTGAGCGCGCAGCCATGGTTAAACACCACGCCAAACAGCAACACTGGATCGAGGCCTTCATGGAACTGGGCTTCCTGCAGCGCGACGTGAGCCGCAATCTGGAGAATAACCCTGAGCAGAAAGACGACGCCATGTTGATCGTCGTCGGCGGCTGGTTGCAAGGCGGACGCTGCGTGACGCACCTCATCCTCGACCATTACACGCCCGAATCTTCCAATATCCTGCGTGAGCCCAAGCTCGTTCAGGTCATGGTGCAGGAGATGAATAAGATTCCCGACAAGTACAAAACCGACCCGGTCGTGCGCGAGGTGTTGAAGTTTCTTCCCGAAGCGCAGAAGCTCGTCGATGTGGGCATTCGTGATGCAGTGCCCATTGAGTCTGTGAAGGCTTTGCACAAAGGTTTCGAGAGTTTGGTGAAGATGATCGTCAAGCCGGTGCAGCCCAACCCTTGACCATTCGCGGATCAGTGTAGGTCGCATTATCGCGTTGCTTCTTCGAGTTGAATTGCTGAAGAATAAATGTGCTATGGATGGAACAATACTTAACTACGAGCACTTCAGAATCGAAACCGACGGAAGTGGCGCCTTAGTCGAGATTGGCTCGTCAGATCAGGGAAAAACTTTTCGTGCTTACGATACCCGCTTGCGCAAGATGGTGGCGCTCAAGATCGTGACCCGCGAGTTGCTCGCGGGCGAAAACGCCCGCAAGCGGTTTTTGAACGAGGCCCGGGCAGCGGCCACTCTGGACCACCCCAATATCGCCCGGGTTATTCACCTCTGCCCGCCGGATGCACCGGATTTTTATTACACCATGGAGTTGATCGAAGGCGATTCGCTCGCCGAGCGCATCGAAAACAACGGTCCCATGCCCGTCGGGGAGGCCCTGCGGACGCTGCGGCCAATCGCCGATGTCCTCGGCGCCCTCGGAAGTCAGAGTCTCGTCCATCGCGATATTCAGCCTGGTAATATCATTCTCACCGCCGATGCCCGGGGTGGACCGACCGTCAAACTAGTCAACTTTGGACTTGCCAAATCCATCGGCACGCAAGCCAGTCTGCTCGAGACGGTGCATACTGCGGAATTGCGGGCGGGCACGGTCTATCACCTGAGCCCCGAGCAGATTCTGGGCGACGCCCCCATCGACTGTCGTGCTGATTTTTATTCGCTTGGTGTCACCCTCTGGACTGCGCTGACTGGACAGCCGCCGTTTGTCGGCAGTCCTTTCGATGTGAATGAAGGGCACCTCCACGGCGTGGTGCGTTGGGAGGCCCTGCCCGAGATGCCTACCCCCGTCCGCGAACTGCTTGAACGACTGCTCGCCAAAGCGCCTGCAGACCGGCCCGCCGATGCACGGGAGCTCTGCAGGCTCTGGGACGCGGCAGTGAGTACGGTCGGAGAGGCGGTCGCGGCTGGCGAACCGTCGGTCGCCATCGCGGGGGGCGCGACCTTTCGCCCTCTCGAAAAAGCGCCGGTCGGTTGTGCGACGATTTCTCCGGCGGCTTTGCTCGCGGAGAAGGTGCCGGAAGGTGGCATTGTGCTTCTCCGGACGATCCCCGACGCGGAAGCGGAGACGTTTCGGGCGGAGTTTCTGGATGCGGCCAAAGCTTCCGTCAAACGACCGATTTCCGTGCTCCTCAACGTCACCGACATCCAGGACACTGTGGTGGCGAGCGAATGGCGCAAGGGTGCCTCAGTGGCCGAGTTGCTCTCGCTTCGTTCGGAGGGAATTCCGACGGAAATCATCCGCGAGTGGCTGCCATCCGTCGCTCAAGCAGTGGACTGGGCCTGCGAAAATGGAGTGCGCAAAGTAGATTTCTCGCTCTCCAATTGGCTGGTAGAATTTCTTGAGCTCGAGTCCCGCGAAACGCCGCTCACTCGCGGCCAACGTGAGCCCAAGGAATGGGGCCCCACCGCCGTGTCGCTGGATCCCTTGGCAGGATTCGATTCCCTGCTATTGCTCAAGGCGACCGATCCCGAGGAAACCATACCGGCAGGCCGCGTCCAGTCGCTGGATAACCCGGCGAGCTACCTCGCTGCTTTCGCGCGCGCCGTCGAAACCCTCTTCAGTCAGCCAAAACTCAAACCCCAAAACCCGAATCTCGCCGGAAACGCCCAAAGCCAGTTGAGCGATGCACTACGGAGCAAGTCGAAGTTCACCACCGCTTCCGAGTGGGTCGCGGCCTTTCTCGGAAAAGAACACCCCCCTGTCGCCGCACCCGCACCGCGCGTGACGGTCGGCAACCAGTCCGCCGCCACTCAGTCCGCGCCCGTTGCGTTGAGTTTTACGGCGGGTGCGAAAACTAAACCGCCTTCGAATCGCAAGAAATCGTCCTCCTCGGGCTGGATCTTTTCGATCATGGTGATCGCTTTGCTGGCCGGAATCATCGTCTTGCTGGTGCTTCGACTGAAGCCGGCGGAAAAAAGCACGAATCCCCCCACCGCCTCGGCGCCTGGGGTTGACGACGCGATGCTCAAACCGCAGCTCGCCCATCTGGAGAAGCGGAGCGGCGGAGCGGCGAATCCTTCGATACCCACCGTGGTGAAAGCGGGTGATTCGACGGACCGGATTACCGCGGCGACCAAGGACGACCCGTTTGAAAACGCACTCGGAATGAAATTCGTGCCCGTGCCGATCAAGGGGGGCGTGACCAACGGGCGCCGCGTGCTCTTCGCCACCACGGAAACCCGCGTTCGGGAGTTCGCGAAGTTCGTCACCAAAGGGCGCTGGCAACGGCAGCCTTTTCAAGACATTGACGAGCACCCCGCCGTTGCCGTGGTCCCGGTGGATCTGCTCGCCTTTTGCCGCTGGCTGAACACCAATGCCAAACTGCGGGGCGCGTGGAAATACCGCCTGCCGACCGATCACGAATGGAGCTGTGCCGCGGGAATCGGCTCTGATGAAGATCCCGCGGCCTCCGGGCAGAGCAAGGGCGCCGATTTCAAAAGGCGCTTCATTTCAGGGACGGCATGGCCACCGACGGTGAAGTCGGGGAATCTTGCCGACGTGTCCCTGGTCGAGGTCCCAATGTTTGCCCACCGCGGGCTGCGGAAGATCCCGACCTACGATGACGGTTATGCGGGGACTGCTCCAGTCGGCAAGTTTGCGCCCAATCAATTCGGCCTCTATGACCTGGTCGGGAACGCGGCGGAGTGGTGCTTTGACAGCTCGGGTTTTTACTTGCGGGGAGGCTCGTTCATCAGTTCGCAGCCATCGGAGATCAACCCCGCCACGCGCCAGATGGGAGAGAACGATCAGCGTGATCCTTTCAATGGCTTCCGCGTGGTGATTTCCGATATCACGCCCACGATGCCGGTGACGTCCACCCAACCTCCCTCGGATGTGGCTCAAAGCCAATCGAGCCTGCCCGGTGGTGCGGGCGTGGCCAATACCGTGATTATGGGCCGCAGCAGCTTTACGCCTACGGGCCACGCGCCAGGTCAGACCAATGCGGCTAATGCCCAGCAAGCCTCCCAGCTTCCCGGTTCCGGCGCGAGGAGCGTGACGCCGCCGACGATTTCGATCCAAAGCCAGGCGGTGCTGCAGGCGCCAGCACCGCAGGTTCCTCGCTGAGCGGCGCGGAACCGCCTAGCGGAGCGTGCGCAGACCCGAGATGGGCGCGAATCCTTTGACGGTATGAAATCCAGGAACCTCCTCCAGCGTCATTTCGCCCGCGAGCAATTCGGCGGCGACGGACGAAAAGATGGAAGGGAGGCGCAGTTGTGATGCCAGTGCCTCCAGGCGGAAAGTCATCGAGAGGTCATCGCTCATGAGGCTCTCTTCGCCGGAGGAAGGCGCTCCTCCGATTGCCACTTCGCCCCAGTGGAGTGCGGTGCGAAAGGGGAGCTTGGTGCGGGTCTGGAGTCTTCCAAATTCGCGCGCCGCCGTGGCGACCCAACCCACAGCCTCCGCGCTTTCCCGCCAGAAAGCGAGGAAGCCGTCGCCGGTATATCGGTTGATGCGACCTCCGCAACGATTGAGCAACTCAGTAGCGGCGGCGAGCCATTCGCCGACCTGCATGGCGAGCTCGGCCGAGGGCAAGTCCTTACTCAGTTGCGTAAAGCCTTCGAGATCAGCCACGAGAATCCACCGCTTTTCGACCCGCACGTCGTGGGCGGTGGAGGCGAGCATTGATTGGGCGCGTGTGCCCTCGACTATAGCCGCCTGCTTGAAGCGTAACGCAACGCCGTGGCCGAGGTTGACGGAGTCGCCGTCGCGCAGGCGCACCGGGACGAGCAAACGTTCGTCGTTTACGTACGTCCCGTTCGTGCTTCCGAGATCCACGATCCAAAATTCTCCGCTATTCTGCGCATGGACGAGCACATGGCGGCGGGAGACTTTGTCGTGCGGAAATCCATACTGGTTCGCCGTGCTGGAGCGGCCCAGCGAGGAGGTGGCGGCGAGCGGGAATCGACCTCCTTCATCGTCTTCGAGCCACGCAGTGGGGAGGGAGCTGTTCGACATGGCGCCGTCACTATTCCACCGGCTGAGCAAAGGCAAGCTTCCCCTTGTGCCGCAGCGCGGTGAGATGAAATGGCGAAACGCTGCGGAGGTTCCACCCGCGCTATGATGCCACTGCGCCACGGTCATTTTGAAGTGGAGACGGGCGCGGATGGCTTGCCCGTCCGGCTCGGGCCGGGCGGCATGGGCACCACCTATCGCGCCTTCGACACCCATTTGCGCATCTCCGTGGCCTTGAAGGTGATCGACGACCGGTGGCTCGCTTATCCCCACACCCGCAGCCGCTTTTTCCACGAAGCGCGTATGGCGGCGCAGCTCGATCACGCGAATATCGCGCGGGTGCTCTACCTTTGCTCGGAGGAAGCGAAGACCTGCTTCTTTGCGACGGAGCTGATCGAAGGCGAAACGCTGAGCCAGCGCCTGATCCGCACCGGCCCGCTCGCGCCGGTCGAGGCTCTGCGCCTGCTCCGGCAGTTGGTGGATGCGCTCGCCTGCCTCGGGCAGAATCAACTCGTACATCGGGATATCAAGCCGGACAACGTCATCCTGGGTGCCGATCCGCGGGGAGCGGTGCGGGTGAAGCTGATCGACTTCGGCCTCGCTAAGGCGGTCCAGCCGGAGACGAATGGGCACGAGCCAAGCGAATCCGACGAAACCTGCCTCGGCAGCGCTTGTTTTGCCAGCCCCGAGCAGGTGCGCGGGGGCACGCTCGATCAGCGCAGCGACTTCTTCGCGCTCGGCGCCACGCTCTGGCACGCGTTGACCGGCGCGCCACCATTCACCGGCACGCTCTTTATTATGAGTGGCCGCCAGGTTACTCGGGAGCCGCCGTGGGAGAAAGTGGCGGGCTTGCCGGAAGAGACGCTCGCCTTGCTGCGTGTGCTGCTGGCCAAAGAACCCTCCGCCCGCCCCGTAGATGCCTCCGCGCTCGCCCGCCATTGGGACATCGCGCTGACCGCCCTCGCCGCTCCCAACCCGCCCGCAAAGGCGAGCCTCGCGATGGTATCGAGGCTCGCGCTCACCCCGACCAGTCTCGGCAGCCGCCTGCACTGGCGGCGTGCTGAAGCCGTTCCGCACGGCTCTTCGCCGCCGGCCTCGTCCGGGTTCCTCGCGCGCGATCTTTCCAGCCAGGCCTGGTACTTTATCCGCCCGCTGCCCGAGACGCTGCCCGCTCTGCTCCGCGCCGAAATCGTGGAGGTGGCGCAACGAGCTGTCGAGGTGCGGCATCCCGCGTTACGCCGGGTGATCGAGGTGTGCGCGGGCTGCATCGTCAGCGAATGGGAGCTGGGCTTGCATCTCGCGCAGTTGCTCTCCGACCGGGGATGTCCGTGGCCGCTCGAAAAAGTGATCGCGTGGCTGCCTGGCCTCGCAGAGGCGGTGGATTTTGCGCGGGAGCGCGATCTTTCAGGGCTCAGCCTCGCGCTCGTCCACCAGTGGATGGAAGTAGGGCCCGCCGCCGAAACCACGCGGCGGCCGGTCGAGCAGGGGGGGCTCGCGCAGGTTCGGCTCGATCCGCTCGCCGCGTTCGATCCAATGCTCGAAGCTTTCGTCGCAATGGGCATGGTACCCGAGGCGCTGCTCGCCGTGCCGCGGGTGGTAGCGCTACCTTCGCCCTATCTTGCGGCGACCGCCTATCGGCTGCTCGGGGGGGAAGAGCCGCCGCCCCACGTGCCGCTGCAACTCGTGTTCGGCCTCGATGCCGTGCGCAACCAACTGCTCGTGGACACAATCGAATCCCGTGTGCTGACCGCCACGGCCGGTGAATGGGCGGCAGCCTTCACGCGCGGGTTGCCGCTAGCGCCGAAGGCGGCGCCCCCGTCCCCTCCGGTCCCGGCGGCAGATCCGGAGCCCACCGCTCGATGGGTCCGAGAGCTGCTAATCCTGAGCGGTATTTTCGTATTGATCGGCGCAGGGGTGGCTTTGGTGATCAAGGGAAATTCACCTCCGCGCCCGAAGCCCCACGTCTCCGCGGCGAGCGGGGGTGAAGTCATCACGCCCGCTCTGCGCGGGCCGTCTCCCGCGGAGGACCGCCGCGCGAATTTTTCCATGGCGAATCTTGTCGAAACCACCGGTTCCACTCCCTCGCCCGTAACGCGCGCCCGCCCAGCTCAGCCGCTCCCCGCGGGCTACTTTGAAAATTCGCTCGGCATGCGCTTCAAGCCCTGCGCCATCACCGCCGCTCTCGACCGGCGTCCCCTGCGCGTCTCGATCTGGGAGACGCGCAATGCAGACTACGGCGCCTTCATCGCCGAGACCGGTCGGAAGCGGCTGCATCGAGGGACCGCCGCGCAACTCGCGGATCATCCTGCGGTGATGGTCTCGTGGAACGACGCGCGCGAATTCTGCCGCTGGCTCACAACCCGCGAGCGCGAGCGCGGCCTCATCGCGGCCAACCAACTTTACCGGCTGCCCACCGATCACGAATGGAGCAGCTTCGTGGGAATCGCCGGCATCAACGACGAACTGCCGGGCTTGCCGCTCCGGCAAAAGCATCTGAAGATCCTCGATCTATACGTCTGGGGCCCCGGCTGGCCTCCGCCAGCCGGCAGCGGCAACGTCGCCGATGCCACGGCCAAGCAGCGGCAGCCGGGCTGGAAGGTCATCCACAGTTACGACGACGGCTTTGTCGGCACCGCGCCGGTCGGGAGCTTCCCAGCCAATCCTCAAGGCATTTTTGACATCTCCGGCAACGTCTCGGAGTGGGTCTGGGACGCGTCGGAAGTGGAAGGTAGCCACGTGCTGCGCGGCGGCTCTTTCTTTTCCTATCTAAAAGAGGAATTGCGCGCCTCCTGCCGGATTCCGTATTGGACGGATAAGGGGAGTTTCGACCTCGGCTTCCGCGTCGTCCTCGGCAGTGTGCCGTAGCCGTTAAAAGCATTGCTCCGAAAGTAGCGAACCCGCTAGCCTTCTAGTTGTTATGTCTGGCAAGATTTCCCGCTTCGAACACTTCGAGATTTTGAAGGATGTTAACGGAGAATTGGACAAGCTCGGCCCGGGCGGCATGGGCACCACCTATCGGGCCTACGACCTGCATCTGCGCAAAAAGGTCGCGCTCAAGATCATCAACGATCGCACCCTGGCCGATCCCAGCGCACGCCGCCGGTTTTTCAATGAAGCCCGCGCCGCCGCGTCGATCGACCATCCGAACGTCGCGCGGGTCATCTTTCTCTGTCCCGAGGATGCGGTGGATTGCTCCTTCGCCATGGAGCTGGTGGAAGGCGAAACGCTCGCCCGCCGCATCGTCCAGCAGGGACCGTTCGCCCCCGGCGAGGCCCTCGCGTCGCTCCGCCCGATCGCCGACGCCCTGACCGCGCTCGGCGCCCGCGGGCTCGTCCATCGCGACATCAAGCCGGAGAACATCATGATGACCCGCACGCCGGAGGGCCGGGCCGACGTGAAGCTCATCGACTTCGGCCTCGCCAAGACGCTTTCGCCGAGTTCGAGCATCTTTGAATCAGTTCACACCGGCGAGCGCTTCGTGGGCAGCGCCTACTTTGCCAGTCCGGAGCAGATTCGACCGAATGGAAATCTCGACTGCCGGAGCGATTTCTACTCCCTTGGCGTGACGCTCTGGCATCTCGTCACTGGCGCTCCGCCATTTACCGGCACAGTCTTCGAAATCCAGGAGGCGCATGTCTATCGGGAGCCTCCTTGGGAAAAGATCGCCGATCAGCCTCAGCCCTTTTGCGACCTTTTGCACAGCCTTTTGGCCAAGGATCCAGCGGGACGGCCGCTCAATGCCGCCGCGCTCCTCGCACTTTGGGACCGGGTGATTGCCGCGCTCGAAATTTCGCCGACGCGGCTCGATCTGCGACCGCGGCCCGCCGCCGCCGCGGACCTCGATCCCTCGACAATAAACCAGGTGCGGAAACCATCGCATCCCCGCGAAGCGGCGCTCCCGCCGCCCTCGGGCAGCCTGTCGGCGGATGCCAACTCGGGAACGCCGGTCTTTATCCGCCGCATCCCCGAAGGATTTGCTCCCGAGATGCAGGCCGCGCTGCTCGGCGCCGCCCGGACGGCGCGGGGCGTAGAGCATGCCGGGTTGCTCGCCGTGCGCGAGATTTCCGAAAAGAGCATCAGCGTCGAGTGGCCAATCGCGGTGACCGCCGCGCAAGTGGCGGCCTGGCATCAATGCGCGCTGCCTGCGGAAATAGCCTTCGCCTGGCTGCCGCAACTCGCCGCCGCGGTCGACGCCGCGCACACCCACGGTCTCGCGCATCTGGGTGTGCAGCCGGATCGCATACTCGTGGAATACGACCCTACGGCCGGACCGCCCGGACGCTCCGCCGATCTCAGCCGTTGGAAGACGGCGCGCGTGCGGATCGATCCGCTTGCCGCGTTTGATTCCCCGCTCGTCGCCACCGCCCGAAATATCGACGCCGGCGGGGCGAGTCGGCGAGCCGCCACGTGCACCACCACAAGGGATTACCTCGCACTGCTTGCGCGCTGTGTGCGCGACCTCATGGGCGGCAAGACCAATGGCAGGCTCTCCACGCTCGACTCACTGGACGAACGCCGCCGACTCCTCCTGCTTGAGGCGGTGAACTACCGCGCCGCGAGTCCGAGTTGCGCCGCGTGGGTGGAAACCTTTCTGGTCGGCGCCGCCCGATCCACGGAAACCGCGCTGCCCGCGCCCGTCCCCGGCAGTGCGCGACCATTGACCGAGTCAGCCGCGCCTACCGTGCCGGAGGCGCCGCGGCGCCTGAGCACGCCAGACGCGGGGAACGTCCGGCGCAGTTGGTTGCGGGAGCGTTGCGCTTTGGCCGGCGTGGTAGGCGTGCTTCTACTCGGCTGGGGCTTTTGGAGCATGCGCTCGGCGAGCTGGCAGGAGAGTTCGGAAGTCCGGACGCTGCTCGCCGATGCCGAAGCGGCGCGCGAAGCGGGCAATCTGTCCCGCGCCCGCGATCGGGTCGAAGCCGCCGGGCTGCTCGCGCCGGACAACGCGCGCCTCGCCGCCTTTCGCAGCCGGCTTGACACCTCGACCACGCCGCCGCCTGCCGCACTTCACCAAGCCGTTGCGCTGCCCCACCTCTCCACGCCGCCGCCCGCTTCCGCCACCGGGCCCGCGGGAGCCACCGTCGAGGTTCCTTTTACCAATTCGCTAGGCATGAGATTCGTGCCCCTTTCCATCGTCGCAGGAGCTACCAATGGTAGCGTGGTGCTCTTTTCGGTCTATGAAACGCGGGTCGGCGATTTCCAGCCCTTCGTCACCAAGGGCGGATGGTCGCCGCAGCCCGGCCAAGAGGCCAGCCACCCGGCCGTGGGAGTGGTACCCGTGGACGCCGAGGCTTTCGCCCGATGGCTTGCCCAGCGCGACCATCTGCCGCCCGGCTGGGAATACCGGCTGCCGAGCGACCACGAGTGGAACTGCGCCGCTGGCGTCGGCGCGCGGGATTCGGCCAACCAGCCGGCCTTGAATAAGGCCGACGCGCTCAAGGCGGGTTTCCCCTGGGGGTCGAACTGGCCACCGCCACCCCGCGCTGCGAACCTCGCAGACATCTCCTTGGCGCGTTCCGCCATCAAGATGAGCTGGCTGCCAGAGTATGAAGATGGTTTCGCCTACACCGCGCCCGTCGGGAGCTTTCCCTCCAATGCAGCCGGGCTTTTCGACCTTGTCGGGAATGCCGCCGAGTGGTGCAAAGACAGCGGCAGCGGAGGTCCAGTTTACATCCTGCGCGGCGGATCTTGGGCGACCTTCGATCCGAGCGCACTGCTCCTCGGCGCCCACCAGTGGGTCGAGCCCGATGTCCGCCAGCCCTTCAACGGATTTCGCCTAGTCCTTGCCCGGACCGCTGCCAAATCTATCAAGGCCCAAGACGACATTCGCACCCGCAGCCACGGCAACCCGGGAGCCTCGGCGCCACCATCATTGTTTGTAAGATGAGCGACTATCGAGTGCTGGCAAGGTAGCTCCGGCAGAACCAGCGCAGAAAACGTGGCGAGTTGAGTGCACGCGTCCATAGGGATGGAGCTAGTAGAACTCGCGAAAGCCTGTTGGGGATGATCGCTGCTGCCAGATAGCGGTAGTAGGAAAGAGGGGCACAAAAATGAAGGCTGTAGTGGCAAGCAAGTTGGTCAGAAGTGTGGTGAGGATTTCAAAGCAGTAAAGGAAGTAGCGCCAGGGAGTGGAGCAGGAGAACGGTCCTTGCGTCCTTGTGTGGACGGCTGCGAGAACGGAGTGATCGCCAGGGCAATCGCATCTAAATACTTATTAAAGAAAGCAGATAGTGCTGATCCCAGCCGACACATTTTTGCCTGGCTTCGAGACCGACCTTTTTGGTGGTGTCAGCATTCAAAAGATTGAGGACTAGATGACGCAGGATGGCAAAGTTTTCGGCGGCGTGTCCGACGCGGACCCGGCACTGGTCTTCGCCGAAGCT
>Ga0105048_10006035_pt1 | contig 19534 bp, 23 predicted proteins | sample MAT05_FD_78382 | JGI IMG/M metagenome (GOLD analysis project Ga0105048, IMG submission 78382) | Freshwater microbial communities from Lake Fryxell liftoff mats and glacier meltwater in Antarctica - MAT-05 | ecosystem: Environmental > Aquatic > Freshwater > Ice > Liftoff microbial mat | place... | reverse complement strand
TGATCGAGGCTTCCGACCGCAACTACTGGCAGCCGGACGCCGACACCCTCGAAGCCCTGCGTCGCGCCAGCGACGAGCTCGAGGATCGCCTTGAGGGCGTTTTTGAAGAGAAGGCCGCAGCATGACCGAGACCGTTCAACTTCCTTTCCCTTCCGTGCGCAAGGGCAGCGGGCGCCCCGATGGCGAGGGCAGCCTGCAGGTGCAGCTGGACCCCAGCGTGAAGATCGGCACCGCAAAAGTCTTTGCCGTCTACGGCAAGGGCGGCATCGGCAAAAGCACCACCAGCTCCAACCTGTCTGCGGCCTTCAGCCTGATGGGCAAGCGCGTGCTGCAGATCGGCTGCGACCCCAAGCATGACTCGACGTTCACCCTCACGAAGAAGATGCTCCCGACCGTCATCGACGTGCTGGAAACGGTGGACTTCCATGCCGAGGAACTGCGTGTCGAAGATTTCGTTTTCCCGGGCTTCAACGGCGTGATGTGCGTCGAGGCCGGTGGCCCGCCGGCCGGCACCGGCTGCGGCGGCTACGTCGTCGGGCAGACGGTGAAGCTGCTGAAGGAACACCACCTGCTCGAAGACACCGATGTCGTCATCTTCGACGTGCTGGGTGACGTGGTTTGCGGGGGTTTTGCCGCTCCTTTGCAGCATGCCGACCGCGCGATGATCGTCACCGCCAATGACTTCGATTCGATCTTCGCCATGAACCGCATCGTGCAGGCCATCGGCGCAAAGGCGAAGAACTACAACGTGCGTTTGGGCGGTGTGATTGCCAACCGCAGCGCCGGCACCGACCAGATCGACAAGTACATCGGCAAGATCGGCCTCGAGCTGGCCGCGCACTTTCCAGACCTCGACGTCATTCGTCGCAGCCGCCTGAAGAAGAGCACGCTCTTCGAGATGGAACCGAGCCCCGAGCTGGAAGCGGTGCAGAAGGAATACATGCGCCTGGCCGCCAACCTGTGGCTGGGTGACAAGCAATACAGCGCCGTGCCCATGAAGGACCGCGACATCTTCGACCTGCTGGGTTTCGATTGAGAGTTGAAGAGGTCATGCAGTTGAACACCTCCACCACCACAGCCGCCACCGCGGCCGCGCAAACTGCGGCACAGACGGCGGGCCAGACGGCCTACGAACAGCGCCGCGGCAAGATCGAAGAGTATTTCGATCGCACCGCCGTCAAGGCCTGGGAACAGCTCACCTCCACCGCGCCGGTGGGCCGCATTCGCACCACCGTGCGCGCCGGCCGCGACCGCATGCGCAGCACGCTGCTGTCATGCCTGCCGCAAGACCTGCAGGGCTCACGGGTGCTCGATGCCGGCTGCGGTACCGGGGCGCTGGCACTCGAGGCCGCAGCGCGCGGTGCGCACGTGGTGGCCATCGACCTGTCGCCCGCGCTGGTGGACGTGGCTCGCAACCGTGTGGCCGAACAACTCGCTGCGAACCCGGTTTCGGGCAGCATCGATTTTCGCAGCGGTGACATGCTCGACGCGCAGTTGGGCGGCTTCGACTTTGTTGTGGCGATGGACTCTTTGATCCATTACGACGAACCCGACATGGTGCGCGTCATCGAGGCCTGGTCGCAGCGCACGTGTCGTTCCATCGTCTTCACTTTCGCGCCGCGCAACCCGTTGCTGGCCACGCTGCGCACGCTGGGCAGCCTGTTCCCCAGCAGCAACCGCGCGCCCTGGATCGAGCCGGTGGCCGAGAAGTCGCTGCGCCAGCGCCTGGCGGCCGGTGTGCCGCAGTTCAAGGTGGGTCGCACGCAGCGCATCAGCAGCGGCTTCTACACATCGCAGGCCATGGAACTGGTGCGCGCCTGAACATGAAGCAGATGAAGCCTTCGCGGTTGGCGCGGCAGTGGCAGCGGGTCGGCCCGCGCTTCCTGCCATTCGCCGACGCGGCCAGCGCCGACCTGCCGTTGCCGCGGCTGTTGCGCCTGGGCTTGTTCCAGGTCAGCGTGGGCATGGCCACGGCGCTGATGGTGGGCACGCTGAACCGCGTGATGATCGTGGAACTGTCTGTGGCCGCCTGGCTGGTGGCACTGATGGTGGCCCTGCCGATGGTGGCGGCGCCCTTCCGGGCCCTCATCGGGCACAAGTCGGACACCTACGCTTCGGTCATCGGCTGGCGCCGTGTGCCGTACATCGGCCTGGGCACCTTCTTGCAGTTCGCCGGCTTCGCGCTGATGCCGTTTTCGCTGATGCTGATGTCCGACGGCGGGCAGTACGGGCTGGTGTGGGTGGGCGAGCTCTTCGCGGCACTGTCCTTCCTGCTCGTGGGCGCCGGTGTGCAGACCACGCAGACGGCAGGCCTGGCGCTGGCCACCGACCTGTGCAGCGAAGAAGCGCGGCCGCGTGTCGTCTCGCTGATGTACGTGATGTTGCTGCTGGGCATGGTGGGCGGCGGTGTGGTCTTCGCCCTGGCGCTGGCCGACTTCTCGCCCACGCGGCTGGTGCAGGTGGTGCAGGGCGCGGCAGTGGCTTCTGCCGCGCTGTGCATCGTCGCGGTGTGGAAGCAGGAACCACGCAACCCCAACCGCCGGCGCAGCAAGGACGAGCCGGCGGAAACCTTCAAGGCGCGCTGGGCTCGTTTCATCGTGCGGCCACAGGCACGGCGTTTTCTCTGCGCCGTGGCTCTGGGCACCGCCGCCTTCAGCATGCAGGACGTTGTGCTGGAACCTTACGGCGGCGAGATCCTGAAGCTCGGCGTCGGCGCCACCAGCCTGCTGACCGCGGTGATGGCTGCTGGCGGCCTGCTGGCCTTCGGGCTGGCCGCCCGCTGGCTGGCGCGCGGTGGCGACCCCTACCGCGTGGCCGCGCTCGGTCTGCTGGCCGGGCTGCCGGCCTTCTCGGCGGTGATCTTCGCCGCCCCGCTCGAATCGGCATGGTTGTTCCGTGCCGGCTGCTTCGGCATCGGCTTCGGCGCCGGTCTCTTCGGCGTATCGATGCTGACCGCGGCCATCTCGCTGGAAGACCGCGAGCACGTGGGCCTGGCGCTGGGCGCCTGGGGCGCGGTGCAGGCCACGGCCGCCGGTTTCGCCGTGGCCCTGGGTGGCGCGCTGCGCGATCTCGTCTCGACGCTGGCCACCCAAGGTGTGCTGGGCGAGGCGCTGAACGACCGCGTCACCGGCTACAGCTTCGTCTACCACCTCGAGCTGTACCTCTTGTTTGCGGCGCTGATAGCCATCGGCCCGCTGGTTCGTTCACTCGGGTCGCGTCCTCGCGAACCCGGCACCAAGTTCGGCCTGGCCGACCTGCCCGGCTGAAATACGAAAGAAGGAGATCCCCATGGGAACCGGAGCCATCACTCAGAACATCGACGTCGCCCAACTGGTGCTGTATGGGTTCTGGATCTTTTTCGCCTTTCTCATCTACTACCTCGTGCGCGAGAACCACCGCGAGGGTTACCCGATGGTCACCGACAACGGTGTCAAGGTGACCGGCTTTCCCATTCCCGAGCCCAAGACCTACCTCTTGCGCGACGGCACCGAATGCCATATTCCCAATGACAACGTCTCGCCGCAGGTGCTGGCGGCTGAGCCGTCCCACCGCTGGGCAGGGGCGCCGCTGGTGCCCACCGGCAAAAGCCCCATGCTCGATGGCATCGGCCCCGGCGCCTGGGCCGACCGGGCCGACCATCCCGATCAGGATTACCTCGGCAACAACCTCGTGCAGCCGCTGCGTCTGGCCAGCGACTTCGGCGTGCAGAAGGGCGACACCGACCCGCGCGGTCTGCCGGTGCTGGGTGCCGATGGCGAGGTGGGCGGCACGGTGGTCGAGATGTGGGTGGACGTGGCCGAAAGCCTGTTTCGCTACATCGAACTGGAGGTGGCCTCCAATGGGCGGCGCGTGCTGCTGCCGATGAACTTTGCGCGCGTCAAGCGTGGCAAGGTCCAGGTCGGCGCCATCCTCGGGCACCAGTTCGCCGACGTGCCTGGCATCCGCAACCAGCACCAGGTCACGAAGCTGGAGGAAGAAAAGATCCAGGCCTACTACGGCGCAGGCACGCTGTACGCCGAGCCCTCGCGTGCGGAGCCGCTGCTGTGAAGGCCAAGCGCCTTTCATCGCCGGTGAACCCCGGCGCGCCGCTGGCGCAAGAGCACGAGTTCGAGGTCTCGCGCGGTCTGCCCGAGGCGCTGCCCCCCGGCGAAGAAGTGCTGTGGCAAGGCAGCCCCGACTGGCGGCGCATGGCGCGTCATGCCTTCCACGTGCGCAAGCTGGTGGTCTATTTCGCTGCACTGGTATTGCTGCGAGTGGTGCTGTTGATCGGTGAAGGCGCCGGTGTCGGCACCATCGCGGTGGCGACGCTGTGGATGGTGCTGCTCTCGGCCACGGCCATCGGCCTGCTTTCTTTCACGGCCTGGCTGGCTGCGAAATCAGCCGTCTACACCCTGACCAACCGCCGCATGGTGATGCGCGTGGGCATCGTGCTGACGCTGACCTTCAACATCCCGCTGCGCCGCATCGCGGCCGCCGATCTGCACCTGAACGACGACGGTACGGGTGAACTGCCGTTGAAGCTGTTGGCCTCCGACCGCATCGCCTACCTGCATCTGTGGCCGCATGCGCGCCCTTGGCGTTTCGCCCACCCCGAGCCCATGATGCGTTGCATTCCGCACGCAGCCCAGGTGGCGCAACTGCTGGCCCAGACCTGGTCGCAAGCCACGGGCGTGGAACTGCAGGCGCAGCCAGCCATGGCTGCCGGCGCACAGGGCGAACGCGAAACCCACGGCCAGCCCTCGCTGGCCGGCCGCTGAGAAAGCTGCCTCATGAGCTCGCCCATGAACTCTCCCATGAACACCGGCCACCACGGCCATCCGAGCCCGTTGCCCCGAGGTCTGCTCTACGCCATGGCAACCCTGGTTCTGGCATCTTTGATCGGTGTCACTGCCGTGCGGCTGTCAGGCGTGGAGGTGCGCGCACCCGATGCCGGCACCGTGGTGTCGCGCAGCCTGCACTTCAAGGACGGCACCGACGGCAGCGTGATCGCCATTGACGCCACCACTGGCCAGGAAGTGCTGCGCGACAACGCCGAAGGCGGCTTCCTGCGAGGCGCGCTGCGCGTGATGTCGCGTGAACGCCGCATGCGCGGCCTTGGTCCCGATGCGCCGTTCGAGTTGCTCGGTCGCGCCGACGGCCGCCTGACCTTGCTGGACACCGCCACCAACGTTCGCATCGAGGTCGAATCCTTCGGCCCGACCAACGCTGCCGCCTTCGCGCGTCTGCTGACCGTCGCCCCCACTGCACCGAAAGGCAACACGCCATGAGCGTTTCCGACGCCACCCATGCCAGCGCAGCTGGCACCATCGACAGCTCTGAAGAGGCGGCGCGCAAGGCCAAGCAGAACACCCTGCTCACGCCGAAGTTCTACACGACGGACTTCAAGGCCATGGACCGCATCGACATCTCGCCGGTGCGCGCCGAGTGGGACAAGATGATGGGCGAGTACGAAGGCGACAACAACCACGACCACTTCCAGCGCACCGAAGCCTTTGCCGAAGAGGCCCGGTTGCAGATGGAAACCTGGACGCCCGAGCTGCGCCAGGAGTTTCTCGAATTCCTCGTCAGCAGCGTCACCAGCGAATTCAGCGGCTGCATCCTCTACAACGAGATCCAGAAGAACGTCACCAACCCCGACATCAAGGGCCTGATGCGCTTCATGGCGCGCGATGAATCGCGCCACGCCGGCTTCATCAACCAGAGCCTGAAGGACTTCGGTGTCGGTCTCGACCTCGGCGACCTGAAGCGCACCAAGGCCTACACCTACTTCAAGCCCAAATACATCTTCTACGCCACTTACCTCAGCGAGAAGATCGGCTACGCGCGCTACATCACCATCTACCGCCAGCTCGAGCGCCACCCCGAGAAGCGCTTCCACCCCATCTTCAAATGGTTCGAGCGCTGGTGCAACGATGAATTCCGCCATGGCGAAAGCTTCGCCTTGATCATGCGCGCCCAGCCCCACCTGCTGCGCGGCATGAACACGCTGTGGATCCGATTCTTCCTGCTGGCGGTGTACGCCACGATGTACGTCCGTGACCACACGCGGCCGATGCTGAAGGACGCGATGGGCCTGGACGCCACGGCCTACGACTACGAGGTCTTCCGCATCACGACCGAGATCACCAAGCAGGTCTTCCCGGTCTCGCTCGACCACGACCACCCGGCCTTCCGCACCGGCATGTCGCGCTTGTTCGACCTCTCCACGCGCATGGAGGCTGCGAAGGCGCAAGGCGGTGTGGTCGGCAAGCTGAAGCAGGCAGGTCTGGCAGTGTCGGGCCTGGCCACTTTCGCACGGCTGTATTTCCTGCCCGTCAAGCGCCATGAGCTGCCGCAGCAGGTGCGCGTGGCGCCGGCCTGGTAAGGCGAGCGCGGCAACCCAACCATGCAGACGGCCTGGCCCATCATCTTCGCGGTGTTCATCTGGTGGTTCTCCACCGGATTGATCCTGCTCCTCGACGGGCTGCCCCGCACCACCTTCCGCTGGAGCCAGCTCATCAGTTCAGCGCTGGCGGTGATGGCCCTGGTGGGCCTGCAGCAAAGCGCCGGCCAGATGGATGTGGCCAGCGTTTACTGCGCCTTCACCTGCGCGCTGCTGGTCTGGGGCTGGCACGAGCTGAGCTTCCTCACCGGCTGGGTGACAGGCCCGCGCAAGATAGAGATGGAAGAAGATGCCCAGGGCTGGCGGCGTTTTGTACAGGCCACGCAGACGCTGATCTGGCATGAACTGGCCATCCTGGCGACTGGCGTGCTGATCGTCGCGCTGACCTGGGGCGAACCGAATCAGGTGGGCACCGCCACCTTCGTGGTGCTGTGGTTGATGCGCATCAGCGCCAAGCTCAATGTCTTCTACGGCGTGCGCAACCTCAGCCTGCAGTTTTTGCCGCCGCACTTGCGTTACCTCGGCACCTACTTCCGCAAGCGTGCGATGAACGTGTTTTTCCCCTTCGCCGTCAGCGCAGCCACCGCCGTGGCCGTGCTGCTGGCACGCGAAACGCTCTCGTATCCCCCCGGCAGTGCCGAAGCCATCGGCGGCTGGCTGGTTCTCACCATGCTGGTGCTGGCCATCGTCGAGCACTGGCTGTTGGTGCTGCCACTGGAAGCCACGGCGCTTTGGCGCTGGGCCATGCACAAGCCTTCTTCAAGCCAAGCTGCTTCTGTCGTGAAGCCGGTGGCCCCTACCTTGGACAGCGATGACAAGCTTCTTCACGCCCGCTAGTGCTGCAGCGGGTTCACCGGTGCACCGCACTCCGCTTCAACCCTCGCAGGCTCAGACTGCTGACCCATCCACCCGCAATCCCAAGGCCATCGTCATCGGCAGCGGTTTCGGCGGCCTGGCGGCTGCGATTCGCCTCAGTTGCAAGGGCTACGACGTCGAGGTCTTCGAAAAGCTCGACGCCGCCGGCGGCCGCGCCTACGTGTGGCAGCAGGACGGCTACACCTGGGATGCGGGCCCCACCATCATCACCGCGCCCTTCATGCTGGAAGAGCTCTGGGAACTGTGCGGCCGCACACTGGCCGACCACGTGGACCTGCGCCCGCTCGACCCTTTCTACCGCATTCGTTTCGACGACGGCACACACTTCGATTACAGCGGCGACGCCGAACTGATGCAGGCCGAAGTGGCGCGCTTCTCGCCGGAAGACCTGCCCGGTTATGCGCGTTTTGTCGAAGAAGCCGCCAGCTGCTACAGGCAAGGGTTTGAAGAGTTGGGCCCGCAGTCCTTCGACGGCATCGGCAGCTTGCTGAAGGCCGTGCCGGCACTGGCCCGCATGCGCGGCTGGCGCAGCCTGCACCACATGGTGGCCGGGCACATCAAGAACGACAAGCTGCGCATCGTGATGAGCTTCCACCCGCTGCTCATCGGCGGCAACCCGTTTTCCGTCACCTGCATCTACAGCCTCATCAACACGCTGGAGCGCCGCTTCGGCGTGCACTGGGCGATGGGCGGCACCGGCACCATCGTTCAGGGCCTGGTGAAGCTGCTGGCCGAACGCGGTGTGCCGGTGCACCTGAACGCCGAGGTGCGCCGCATCGACGTCGAAGCAGGCAAGGCCACCGGCATCACGCTGGCCGACGGCACGCAGCACCGCGCCGAGATCGTGGTCAGCAACGCCGACACGGCCTGGACCTACCGCCATCTGGTGGAGCCGCAGCACCGCAAACACTGGAGCAACGCGAAGATCGAGCGCGGCGCCTATTCGATGAGCCTCTTCGTCTGGTACTTCGGCACCAACAAGCAGTACCCCGACGTGCCGCACCACATGATGGTGCTGGGCCCGCGCTATGAAGGTTTGTTGAAAGACATCTTCAAGCACCACCGCCTGTCGGAAGACTTCAGCCTCTACCTGCACCGCCCCACCGCCACCGACCCCTCGATGGCTCCGGCCGGCCACGACTCCTTCTACGTGCTGGCCCCGGTGCCGCACCTGGACAGCGGCACCGACTGGCCGGCGTTCGCCGAGACCTTCCGGCTGGCCGTGCAGAAGCGGCTGGAAGAAACCGTGATGCCCGGCTTCGGCGCGCACGTGGACAGCTCGCGCGTGACCACGCCGCAAGACTTCCACGACCGTCTGCTGTCTTTCAAGGGTGCGGCTTTCGGGCTCGAGCCGCTGCTGCTGCAAAGCGCATGGTTCCGCCCACACAACCGCAGCGAAGACGTGAAGAACCTGTTCATGGTGGGTGCCAGCACCCATCCTGGCGCCGGCGTGCCGGGTGTGTTGATGTCAGCCAAAGCGCTGGAAACGGTGGTACCGCATGCCCACAGCTTCGCCTGAGACCAAGTTGCAAGAAGCCGCCACCTGTCGGGAGCTGATGCGCGGCGGCTCGAAGACTTTTTTCGCCGCTTCATTGCTGCTGCCCGCACGGGTGCGTGGTCCGGCGCGAGCGCTCTACGCGTTCTGTCGCCTGGCCGATGACGAGATCGACGAGGGTGCTGATTCCCGGGCTGCCGTGGTCGGGTTGCAGCGTCGGCTGGACGACATCTACGAGGGGCAGCCGCAGGCACTGGGCGTGGACGCCGCGCTGGCGGCCGTGGTGCACCGCCACCAGATGCCGCGCGAACTGCTGGACGCCTTGATCGAAGGCTTCTTCTGGGACACCACCGCGCGCAGCTACGAGACCTTGCAGGACGTGCAGGACTACGGCGCACGCGTGGCCGGTACCGTGGGCGCGATGATGGCCGTCATCATGGGTGTACGGGGCGAAGCGGCCATGGCCCGCGCCTGCGACCTGGGCGTGGCCATGCAACTGACCAACATTGCCCGCGACGTGGGTGAAGACGCGCGCAATGCACGCCTTTATCTGCCGCGGCAGTGGCTGCGCGAAGCCGGTGTAGACGTGCATGCCTGGATGCAGGCACCCGTGTTCTGTGCGCGCATTGCCAGCGTCGTGCAGCGCCTGTTGCAGGCTGCCGACGCGCTGTATGCCAAGGCCGACCACGGCATTGCCGAGTTGCCGCGTGATTGCCGCCCGGCCATCCACGCCGCGCGCCTGGTGTATGCAGAAATCGGCCGCGAGATCGAGCGACTGGGTTTCAACTCCGTCGCGCACCGCGCCATGGTTTCCAAGCAGCGCAAGTTGGCGCTGCTGGCCCGCGCCTCGGGTGCAGCGGTGCTCGCACCTGCGGCGCCCCGCAGGTCATTGCCGGTGTTGCACGCGGTGCAGTTTCTGGTGGACGCCGCGTCGGTGACGGCGCCGGTCGATGGCGCAAATTCACGCAGTTTCGACGAGCGCATGGGGTGGGTCATCGGCCTGACCGAACGCCAGGCCCTTCAGCAGCAGAGTGCAGCGCGATGAATGCTCTGCGGCGCATTGAATTTTGTTTTTCGCGACTGCGGTCGTCACGCGAAATTGACATCTTGTCGTGTAAACGTGCATTGACGTTTTTCTCGCCGAGACGTACATTCCCTCTGCAGTCTTGGGGGAATGCCGTGGCCATCGCAGCCACAAGAAGCCCTCGTGCGGGTTCAGCACGGTAGATCTGACTATTGGAGAGAAAAACATGGTCGATGATCCGAACAGAGTTTGGCCGTCGGGGCTTACCACCCCAGAAGCTGAAGAGTTGCAACAGGGCTTGGTCGAGGGCACCCGAATTTTCGGCCTCATCGCATTGCTGGCGCACTTCTTCGCTTATGTCTATTCCCCGTGGCTTAAGTAAGGAGACCTTATGAACCAAGGCAAGGTTTGGCGTGTTGTCAACCCAACGATCGGTGTGCCGATTTTCCTGGGCACAGTGGTGATCACGTCGCTGTTTGTTCACTATCAGCTCCTGACGAAGACGACGTGGGTTCCGACATACCTGCAAGGCGGCGCCAAGGCGGCCCCGAATGCGGCCCCGAATGCGGCCAACTCTTCGATGGTGGCACCGACGGGCTCCGCGCAGACGCCTGCGCCCACCCGGTAAAGCGCTTCAGCACGCGTCTTCGACTTCGTCGAAGCGCGCCCCAAGCGGGGGCTGGCATCTTCGGATGTCGGCCCCTGTTTCAATTCCGGCGGGCCAACTTGCGCGAACTCGCGCAAAAGAAGCGGCGCCCGAAGGCGCCGCGTTCAAAAGTGCAAACCCCACCCGCGAGGGCGAGGCTGGTGCAGGCTGCTCAGCGCAATTGGGTCAGTGAAACCAGCGTCAGCACGATGGCCACGAACGTGAACAACAGCGCGAAGCTGTAGCGCGCGGCGCGCACCTTGTGCACCCCCATCAGCAGCAGGTACGCCTCGCGCGGCTGGCGCGTGTGGGTGGCGGCATCGCTGCCCCACACCAGCGCCAGGTTGGGCAGCATCAAGGCGGTGCTGAAGAGGGCCAGCACGAAGCTCCAGCGGTTGAGCTGCGAGAACAGCTCCGTGGCGGCAGTGCCAGCCTGGTAGGCCATCAGCATCAGCACCAGCGCCAGCAGGGCATCGAACTGCAGCAGGCCCAGGCTGCGCCGGCTGATACCTTCCAGCGACTTCTCTACCGCATGCACGGCCGCGAACTTGCCGGCGGCTTCGTCTTCGGCGCGTTCCTGCATCGCGGCCTCGAAACGGTTGACGTCGGTGTCGGTATGAGGCGTGCCCCAGAACAGGCGATTTTTCATGGCTCGACCCCAGGTGCTGGTGTTGGTGTTGCGGGCGGCGGTGCTGCTGAATTTCATGGCGTTTCTCTCGGTGGATGGGCCAGGGGTGGATTCAAGGCCGAGGCCAGTGCGGTCTGGCCGGGTGGCGCCGTGGTTCGATGCCGCAACAGCGGCACCATGGCAAAAATGGTGGCCAACAGCAACAGCACCTCGATGCAATAGACGACGGTGTAGGGCCCGGCCGGCGTTGCCAGCCCCGGGCCCAGCGCGTCGGCGCGGCCGAGGCCGGCCATCACGTCGCGCACCACGCCGCCCAGCGCAATGGCAATGCCTGCGGCCGTGGCCTGCACGGCACCCCAGGCGCCCAGGGCAAGCCCGGCTTGCTGCGGCGGTGCGAGGTTCATGGTGGCGGTGAGCGTGCCGTGCGCAAAGAGCCCGCCGCCGAAGCCGATCATCCACACGCCCAGACCGAAGAGCGGGGTGGACTGCAGTGGCGCAGAGGCAATGACCAGCGCAAAGGCCGGCATGCCGACCAGCGCGCCGTTGCTCGCCATGCGGAAGGGATCGGCACCGCGGCTCAGCACGCGTGAGGCCAAGGCAAAGCCGATCAGGCCCCCGATCGCCAGCGTGGCGGTAAGTTGCGTGGTGGCACCCACGTTCATGCCCAGCACCTCACCGCCATAGGGTTCGAGCAGCACGTCCTGCATGCTGAAGGCCATCGTGCCCAGGCCCACGGCAACGAGCCGCCGCTTGGCGTTGGCGCCCTGCAGAAAATGCTGGAAGGTGGCCTTGAAGCCGGGCTCTTCGCGGCGTGGCTGTTGCAGCATGCCGCGCTGCCGCGTTTCCTGTTTCCACAGTGCAAGCAGGTTCAGCGCAATGGTGACCACCGCCGAGCCCTGGATGACCTGGATCAGCCGCGCCGGCGAGAAGTCTTCCAGCAGCGCACCGAAGACCAGCGCGCTGACGATCATGCCCAGCAGCTGCGAGATGTACATCAGCCCCACCACCTTGGGCTGGGCTGACTGCGGCGCGAGGTCGGTGGCCAGCGCCAGGCCGGCGGTCTGCGTGATGTGCAGACCCGCACCCACCAGCAGGAAGGCCAGGCCGGCGCCGGCGTGGCCGATCCAGGCCGGCCACAGGTGCGCATTGCCGCCACCCGACAGCACCAGCAGCGCAAACGGCATGATGGCCAGCCCGCCGAACTGGATCAGCGTGCCTTTCCAGATATAGGGCACGCGCCGCCAGCCGAGTGCCGAGCGGTGGTTGTCGCTCTTGAAACCCACCAGCGCGCGCAACGGCGCAAACAGCACCGGCAACGCGATCATGATGGCCACCAGCGAGGCCGGCACGCCCAGCTCGACGATCATCACGCGGTTCAGCGTGCCCACCAGCAGCACGAGGGCCATGCCCACGCTGACCTGGAACAGGCTCAGGCGCAGCAGGCGCAGCAACGGCAGCTCGGCGCTGGCTGCGTCGGCAAACGGCAGGAAGCGCGGGCCCATGCTGGCCCAGCCTTGCATGACGCGGGTGACGGGATTGAGAAACTTCAGGTTCATGAGGAAGGCAGAACAGCAGGTGGTTGGCTAACGCACCCTGGGCATGCGCCAGGGCAGCATCAGACGCGTGCTGCGCGCCACCACGCGCGGCACATTGAGGGTTTCATGCACCGAGGTCACACGCTCGCCCAGCAGGCCCGACTGCAGCACGCTGCGCACGTAGAACGGCGTGTCTTCCAGCGTTTGTTCCACCACCGCGGGTTCGCAGGGGTCGGTGCGCATGGTGCGGTTCAAGCGCCAGCCGGTGCGCGGCAAGGCCTGCCGGGGCGGCGGCGAAAACTCCTCCGAACCGCCTTGGGGTAGAAAACGCCGGGCGATCACGCGGTCGGCGCCCGCTTTCTGTCGCACGTCGTAGATGACGGCGGTGCTGCCGTCTTTCATCGCCGCGCGCGACCAGTCCCATTCGGTGAACGGGCGGTCTATCGGTTCGTCGCCCTCGTTGCTGTCGAGGTAGGCCTGGCCCGACCACTTCGCACCGGGTTTGTCGAACTCGACTTCCACCCTTGCGCAGGGCGCGATGGGCCCCCAGCGGTGGCGGCCGCCGTCGTCCAGCGCGGTGACGAAGTTGGCCAGCGCACGCGGCCAGACGCGCACCCGGCCGCGCACGCGCTGCGGCAGTGGCACGCTGACTTCATCGATCTCGATCAGCAGCGACTGCCCGTCCCAGTGCAGACGGCTGGGGCCCAGCACCAGTTCGCTGGCGCTGCGTCGCAGGCTGGCCTTGCTGCGCTCGGTCATGGTCCAGCGCCGGCCCTGTTCGCCATACAGGGCCACGTTGAGCGCGACGTGGTTCTCGGCCTCGGTGGCCGGGTTGCGGGCGTGGGCCCAGGCGTAGTAGGGCGAGAAGACACTGCCGACGAAGGCGATCAGGCTCAGCGCGTGGCGGCCGTCGTCGCTGATCGCGTCGACGTACCACCAGAGGTAGCCACCGGGTGGCACCGGCTGGTCGAAGCAAGGTGCGCCATCAGCGCGCCGGCCGCCAGTTGCCCGGAAAGCGCTGCCATCGGCACGCCCGGCCCCGGGTGCACCCCACCGCCCGCCAGGAAGAGCCCCGGGACCCGGCAGCTCGCCCCAGGCCGCTGGAACAGTGCCATCCAGCCGTGCGTGGCCTGGCCATACAACGCCCCCCCGCTGGCCGGAAAGAGGCGGTTGAAATCGGCCGGGGTCGTTCGCTGCGTCTGTGCCGGCGTCGGCTGCATCTGCAGGCCGCAGCCGCGCAGCAGTGACAGGCTCCGTTGTTCGCATGGATCTGTCTCCTGGGCATTGAAAGGGCGGCGGTCGCCGTCGGCCGGTGCGTTCACCAGGCACAAAAGACGTTCGGCCGCGCCGGCGGGCACCATTTGCGCGGCGCCGCGGTCTTGCGCGCACACGTAAACCGTGCCGGCGCCGGGCAGGCGGCGGCGCTGAAAGATGTCGTCGAATTCCGAGCGGTAGTCGTTGTCGAAGAAGACGTTGTGGTGCTCGAGCTCGAAGCCGGCGGTGGGCGTGTGCAGGGCCCAGGTGACGGCCGAGAGCGAACGCCGCTTGACCGGCAGCGAAGGCACGGCGTGCTGCACGGCGGCGCCGAGCTGGCCGTCCACCAAGGCTTGCGGGCTGCCATTGAAGACCACGGCGTCGGCTTGCAGCTCTTCGCCTCCGGCCAGGCGCACACCGCGCACATGGCCGGCCTTGTTCAACAGGATCCGATCACAGGCCATGCCGTAGCGCAGCGTGGCACCGTGCCGCTGCGCCAGCCGCGCGAAGCTCTGCGCCACGGCATGCATGCCGCCCTGCACGGACCACACACCGTCCAGTTCCACCTGCGCCACCAGCATCAGCGTGGCGGGCGCCTGCCACGGTGAAGCGCCGCAGTAGGTGGCATAACGCGCAAACAGCTGGCGCATGCGGGGGTCGTGAAAGTGCCGGCCGAGATAGCGCCACAGCGTGTTGAAAGGCCCCAGGCTGGCCAGCGTGGCCAGGCCTTGCGGGCCCAGGCTGCGGATCATGCCCAGCATGCTGGGCTTGCCAGCGCGCATGTAGGGGCCTTCGAGTGCGCGGTAGACCTTGCGCGCTTCGGCGCAGAAGGCGGTGAACCGGCGCGCTTCTTCGGGCCCCGAAAAGGTGCCGATGGCGTCGGCCGAGGCGCGTGTGTCGGCAAAGAGGTCCAGCGTCTTGTCGTGGTCTCGCCAGGCGTGGCGCGCCAGCACCGGCAGCGGCATCAGCGGGGGCAGGTCGGCCATCGAGTGACCCGCCTGTTCGAGGATCTGCTCGAACACCCAGCGCAGCGTGAAGACCGTCGGCCCGGCATCGAGCAGGGCGCCGTCCACCTGCTGCTGGCGCATCTTTCCGCCCGGGCCGGCGGCGCTGTCCAGCAGCGTCACTTGCACGCCCTGGCGTGCCAGCAGCAAGGCGCTGACGAGCCCGCCGATGCCCGCGCCGATGACGACCACGCGGCGCTCGCGCAAGGCCTCAACCATGCTGCCGCCCCTGCCAGCGGCCTTGAATCAGCAGCGGCACGAAGCGCACGAACATCGATTCGCTGAAGTAGCCGCCACCGTAGGCCGCACGTATGGCGGTCTGGTGCGCGCCACTGCGCGCGTACGCGTCCATCGCTGCGGTGTTTCGCCACAGGCTGAAGGTGCACTGGCGCAGGAAAGGCGCTTCACCCAGGCCAGCGGCCAGCAGGCAGCCATCGGCCGCGGCCAACGACGCTTCAGCCGGTGGCGACAGGCGCCAGAAGGCACGCGCATGGCGCGGCCGTATCGAAGCCCGAGTGATGGCGGCGATGGGCACGTCCTCGTGCAAGCCGGGCGCCGTCAACGTGACGTCGAGTGCTGCACCCGACCAGCTGCCCTTGCTGCTGGTGGCGCGCATCAGCGTCACGAGCCATTCACGCGCATGGGCGCGCCATGCGGCGAGCTGGGTGGAGTGGTCGATGAAATCTCGCGCGCTGGCCTCGTCGTCGAAGCCCAGGAAAAGGCCGCGATGCGTGGCGCTGGGCTTGAGACCGAAGCCACCGCCTTCGCCACTGCCCATCACCTTGATGAAGCGCAGCCCGCGCACGCCGCCAAAAGGGCGGGCGCCCAACACCAGCCGGCCCCAGGCCCACAGCCGGGCTGCCGGCAGCATGTCTGCCAGCACCAGCACCGCCACGGCCCCGGCGCTTCGCGTGTTGCTGGCGGGCGCCGAGCGCGCCTTCGGCGCTGGGCCCTGGAGCGCATTCGGTTTCACGGCAGCTCGTGGCGGCTGTTTGTCAGCCCGCCCTCATTGCGGCGCGGGGGCGGCAGCAGCGGGCGGGGCTGAACTCAGGCTCTGCAGGCCAATCCAGGGCTTGACCATCGACACGCCGTAGAAGGGCTTGTTGGCGCCCTGGTGGCAGGTGGCGCAAGCCACCAGTGGGGTGTCTCCGTTGGGGCCCAACCGGTTCGGCGGCAGCACCTTGCCCAGCGGCACGGTGTACTCGTTGTTGATGTTCCGAACCATGTTGATGCCATGCCAGGCCAGCGTGCGTTGCGGCGGGCTCTCTTCCCAGCTGCCGAAGTGACGGCTGTTGTGGCAGTAAGTGCAGTTCACGCCGAGCGAGCCCGAGAAGTACATCATCAGCGCGTAGGTGTCCTCGGTTTCCTGGATGCTCTTCACATGTCCCGTGGGCAATGCGGTGGTGCCACCGACGCGAATGTCGACGGGCTTCAGCAGGTAGGTGGTGATGGGATCGGCCGGCAGCGAGGACAGCCCCACCAGTGGCGAGGCCTGGTTCTGCCCGTTGCGGTTGCCCATGAAATCGGCGCGCTTGTCCTGTGCCAGCGGCTGGAACCAGGTCTGCTCCGGCACGTTGTTGCCGCGGTGGCAGGTATAGCAGGTGACACCGGTTTCGGCGACGTGAGACTTCCAGTTGGCATTGATGTTCTGCGTCATCTGGATCATCCGACGCGCGACGGTATGGGTGTACTTCGAATCGTCGGCCATGTTGCCTTCGACGTGGCAGTAATTGCAGCCCGCCTCTGGCGCAACCCATGCCGTCATGGCCGCCATCTGCGCCGTGAACTGGCCGATGCTGAGGTCACCCAGCACCTGCACGTTCTGCAGCACATCCCTGGCTTTGGGGCCGTCGGGGCTGCCGGGGTCGATGGCCTCGGGAATGACGTTGGCTTGCTGCTTGGCGGCGACGATTCGCGGGTTGTCCACCTGCTCCATGCCCGTGCCGCGATAGCCGATTTGCGTGCTGTCCATCGGCGGGCGTTCGCAACCCGCCAGCAGCGTGGCCGCAAGGGCCGTGAAAATGAGCGCGCTGGCTCTCTTCAGCAGGGTCATGGCTTCACTCCTTGCACGGCGGCCGGGTCGACCATGTTGCCGAAGACAGGTGGGTAGGGTGGTGCGACGCCGTGCTGCACGGCCCAGAGGTACCAGTTGTCGACCACGGTGCCGGTGAGCAGGATGCCGATACCGCCCGTCAGCGGCGTCAGCACGGCAAACCACCATGCCCAGCGGTGGATAGATTCCGTCGTGGCGTTGAAGCCCATCGTCCAGCGCCAGAACAGTGCCGCACGCTCGCTGGCAGTGCCGCGGTCGACGATCTGTTCGAGTTCACGTTCGCCGCCAAAGCGGCTGACGGCCAGGATGGTGCCACCGTGCATCGCGAACAGCAGCGCCGACCCGTACAGGAAGACGATGGAAAGCGCGTGGAACGGGTTGTAGAACAGATTGCCGTAGCGGATGCTGAAGGCAGCCGTCCAATCGAGGTGGCTGAAGATGCCGAAGGGCACCGCCTCACTCCAGCTGCCCATCAGCACCGGACGGATGAAGCCCAGTACCAGGAAGAGCCAGATCGCTGCGGCAAAGGCCCAGGCCACATGCGTGCCCATGCCCAGCGCGCGGGCCCGGGTGTACATCCGCACCCACCACAGCATGATGCTGGTGGTGAGGAAGAAGCCCGCCACCAGCCACCAGCCGCCGTCGTTCAACGGTGGCAGGCTCAAGCCGTACTGCGGTGCGGGTGGGTCGAGCGACAGCCAGAACAGCTGCCGTATGAACTGCACCGGGTCCCAGTTCACCGACGCCAGCATGTTCAAGCCGATGGTGACGAACGACAGCAGGCCGAGGAACAGGGCCGCAACCCCCAGACCACCGAGATAGATGGGCCCGATTTGCGCCATGCCCAGGCGGGCAGCGAGCGGAAAGCTGACGGGTGAGCCGTCGCGTCTGAAGTTGCCCTGGCCCAGCGGCACGCCGCTGTGCAGGGGACCCACCGCGCGGACGCTGGTGAAGAGGTTCTGGTATTCGATCATGTCTGCTCCTGCTTCACTTCAGCGGCCAATTCGACCAGATCGGCATGTTCAACCACCAGCCCCACCATTCGGGCCAGCCGCGGGTCCAGAACGGGCCGCTGATGACGATGCACACCGCACTGAAGAACGTTGCAGCCAGCGCGAGGAACAGGCCCAGGCGGTGGATGCCCAGCGAGCCGATCGAGTAGCCGATGGCGTCGCGGAAGAAGGTGTCTTCATGATCGGTGGTGCGCACCACATTGCCCTTCTTCGGGTTGCTGGCCGAGAGGATGAGACCCCCGTGCAGCGACAGTGCAAAGCAGCACGTGAAGAAGAAGGTGATGGCGATCATGTGCGCCGGGTTGTAGTGGAAATGCAGGTACTGGTAGCCGACATTCGAGACCCAGTCCAGGTGACTGAAGATGCCGTAAGGGAAACCGTGGCCCCATGCGCCCAGCAACACGGGGCGGATGATCACGAGGGTGACATAGGCGAAGATGGCAAAGCCGAATGCGATGGGCACGTGAAATTGCATGCCGAGCTTGCGACAGATTTCCACCTCGCGCAGTGCCCAGGAGACGAAGGCTCCAACCGCGCACACCGTGATGATCTGCCAGAGGCCGCCATCCATCAATGGCGCCATGCCGAGACCGTATTTCAGGTCGGGCGGCGCAATGCTGATCTGCCACAGGTTCCAGGTCGGGCCCTGCGAGGCGCCCCAAAGGATCATCGCCGTGCCGACGAACGAGAAGAACAGCGTCGTGACACCGAAGAAGCCGACGTAGAACGGCCCCACCCAGAAGTCGAACAGATCGCCGCCGACGAGGGTGCCACCGCGCACACGGTACTTCCTCTCGAAACTCAACATGGCCATATTGCTTCTCCGACCGCCAGGCGCTGGGCCTCAGGCGGCGAGTGTTTGGTTGCAGCAGGCAAAAGCCGATACATCGGCCTCGCCTGCTGCGGCTGACGAGACTTGCTTTACTTCGCCGTCGACAGCTGTGCCACGGCGGTGGTCGCCGTTTGCGCAGGTGCCGATGCCACTGCCCGCTTGGCGGGGCCGTCCATCCAGTTGTACTTGTTCGTGCTGAGCAGGATGAGGTGAATCATCGCTGCCAGGCCGAACAGAAAGACGGCTTGCGCCACCAGGACCCGAAGGGGGTCGATCAAACGCCAGATTCTCCACATGGTTCCGAGCTCCTAATTCAAATTACGTATGACATGAAGGTATAGACAGCGGCTTTGACGCCACCGAGCAAACTTTCCACGCCTTCTGCACCTGGCAGCCACGTCCGCCACGGCTGCCCCAGCACGGCGCCCGTGAGCGCAATGATGAGAAACACCACAAAGCTCAGTCCGAAAAGCACGAGCTCCTTGCGGTTCGCCAGAGTCGGTACTGCATGAATTGCACTGCTTGTATTGGCCATGACTTGTCGCTTTCTGTCAGATGGGCTTGATCAGTTGATCAGAGCCACGGGCGCCAGACCCACACCAGCATGTGTGCGGCCAAGGCGACGGCGGTGAAGCCGATGAAACCCTGGACGTAGTAGCGGTGGAATTCCTGCGCTTCGTCGTCGGTGAGACCCGAAATTGAGGTCTTGCTTTCAGCCATAAGAAATCTCCTTTGGCTTGGCCTTGCGGCCAGTCGCGCGTAATGCCCGCGCGACAAGGGCGGTCGCGGCCG
>Ga0105048_10006034_pt1 | contig 19535 bp, 12 predicted proteins | sample MAT05_FD_78382 | JGI IMG/M metagenome (GOLD analysis project Ga0105048, IMG submission 78382) | Freshwater microbial communities from Lake Fryxell liftoff mats and glacier meltwater in Antarctica - MAT-05 | ecosystem: Environmental > Aquatic > Freshwater > Ice > Liftoff microbial mat | place... | reverse complement strand
TGGCGAGGCCTCGGCACAGACGAAGGTGCCGAACGCGACGAGATTGGCGACGGCGAAGGCGAGAAAGGTTGCGCAGCACACGCCGACCATGGAGAGGAAGGCGAGTTTGGCGGCGTTGACAGAAAGCACGCGCAGGAAGTTTTCAGTGAAGGTGGCGACGGGGAAGGAGACTTCGATCCCGTCGGGAGGGAATGAAATCGTCTGCTCGTTATCGATCTGGTTGAGATAGTCGGCGTTGTAGATGCGCAGCTCGAGCTTGCCCGTCTTTTCATCGATGAAAGAGGCAGGCAGCGTCATGGTGATCGGCTGGCCAAGGTGGACCTGACGAATGATTGGCGGCTGGTTCTTGGGCCAGATGGTCAATCGATAGAGATCGCTGGGCAGATTGCCGCCCGCGTTGATGGTGAATCGAAAGGTGATGGGCCGCCCGATAGCGGCCGCGGGACCAAGTTTATCGAAGGTGAAGGTCTCGAACTGACCGGGCTCAATGGCCAGAAACTCCGAGAGTTTTTCCTTCTCAACCTCGCGGCCGATCTTCTTTCGGTCTGGCAGCTCAGCCGACTTCTTGGTGTCAGAGCGATACTCGCGCATGGCCGCTTCGTAGCGACGAGAAATCTCGTCGACAATGCCGCGGGACGACTGCGCATCAATGACGGGGCGCTCACTGATGCGGCCGACGAGCACCTGATACTCAAGTACCAGACGATCCTCGGTGATGACTTCGCCCTCGCGACTGGGCTGATAGGCGCTTACCTCGCCAATGGCGGGGCGCTGTCTGAGATACTCGGTAAAGAGGAAGATGCCCAGCCCGGTGACGGAGAGGAGAATCAGACAGACCGAGAAAACACCAAGCCATTTGCCGAGCACGTATTGCCAAGCCGAGACTGGCTTGGTAGCGGTCTGCCAGATGATCTTGTCGCGCTGCTCGAAGCAGACCGATGCAGTGGAGAGAAAAATCGCCAGCATGGCGATGAGAATGAACGACCCGGCGGTGGCGTACTGAAGAAAGGTCTGCACGCGATACCGCAGCGGCGTGCTTTGATCAAGCAGCCCGGGGAGCGTGGCCATCAGCACGATGAGCATGACGATGAAGACCAGCGAGATCTTCATGCGCACGGCTTCAGCCAGCACGTTCTTGGCAATCGCAGTGATCGGGTGTGATGAGGAAAGCAAGAAGCCAGCCACGCGCACCAGGGCGGTGAACGCCGCGGCGAGCAGTAACCCGCCGGTGATGAACCAGCCAAGCTGAGTGAGCGCATCTGAGCTGAGAATGAACCTGCGGCCATTGAGCCCGAGTGCCAGCATGGGGCCAGCAACGAGCGCGCCAGCCAACAGAATGGTTAGGTAGGTGAGGGCGAGGTTGATCCAGATGACGGCCAGTGCGAGGCCGACCGCCGCTACGACTGCAGTGTTGACTGTTGCGGGAGAGAACTGCGCTGCGCGAAGCTCACGAAGCATGCGCGCGGTGGCCTCGAAATCACGTCGCTCCTGCAGCTTGGCTTCAATCAGCGCGGCTTCGGCAGGATCTTTGGCCGTTGACGGATCGGCGATGCGCTCCAGCTCGATCGGAATGGGCGCATCCTGCACGCTCTGCGCCTGGCGGGAGGAGACGACGACCTGCCAGATGATGACGATCAGCGCCAGAGTCACGACCAAACCGCTGGCGATGATTTTAAATGTGCGCTGCTGCTGCGCACGATCGAGTTTGCGAACAAGCTCAAACATCAGCGCTTGTCCTTCTGATCGGAGCGCGGCGCTGCGGGTTTACTTCCAGCGGGTGGTGCTAAGTCGCCAAGCAGCGAGTTGATGAGCGAATCATCCACGGCGGCGGCAGGTGGGGCAGAGGCTGTGCGAGATGCCCCTGGCCCTGACGCAGCACCAGACGAAGCGATGCTTGGATTCGGGGCATCGGCCTGACCGGTGAGATTCTCGATGACAGAAACATCCGGACCGGTGCTGCCGGATTTGGCGCCGGGCTTACCAAGCTCGCCGGACTTCGACGGGGTCGGAAGCTCTTGCGGATCACCCTTGAGCAGCTGCGCGATGAGCGCATCGCCCTCGACGGCATCGCCCTTGAGGAAGTCGGCAGTCTTGCCATCATGCCGCGCACCAGCTGTTTCCACCTTGCGAGCAATCGCCGCATTGACGATGTCGACAAACTTTTCCTCAAGTCGCTGACGCGGACGCGACACACCGATGACATCCTTGCCGGTTCGGGACTTGATCAGCTCGCGAACTTCGGCCAGGGTCTGCTCGTCGAGCGTTGCCGTTTCGATGACTGAGCGATCCTTGGACTCAAGCAGCTCGTCACACGTGCCCGCCTCCTGAATCTTGCCGCCGTAGAGAATTACCATGCGGTCGACGCAATCCTCAACATCAGAAAGCAAGTGGCTGGAGAGCAAAATTGTCTTGCCGCGGCGGCCCAGCTCGATAATCAAGTCTTTCACCTGTCGCGTGCCGATGGGGTCCAGCCCGCTGGTCGGCTCGTCGAGAATGAGCAGATCGGGGTCGTTGATGAGCGCCTGAGCGAGGCCGATTCGGCGCTGCATGCCCTTGGAGTATTCGCGCACGGGGCGATATTGCACGCTGGCCAGACCGACCATCTCGAGCAGCTCATCAGTGCGGCGCTCACGCACCTGCCTGTCAAGCTTGAAGAGCTTGCCGTAGTAGTCGAGAGTCTCACGGGCGTTGAGAAACGGGTAGAGGTATGACTCCTCGGGCAAGTAGCCGATGCGCTTCTTGATGGCTACATCACTAGGCGGCTTGCCGAAGACTGCCGCGCGGCCGGCGGTTTGCCGCAGCAGACCGAGTATGACTTTAATGGTGGTGGACTTGCCAGAGCCGTTAGGGCCAAGCAGGCCAAAGATCTCGCCGGGGCGAACCTCAAAGGTGACATCGTCAACCGCCTTGGCGCGAGAGCGCAGCCAGAAGTCCTTGAAGTTCTTTGAAAGCCCCTGAACGGCAATAACCGGCATGCCTGTGCTTGCCGGGCGAGTTGCAGTGAGCCGAGCGGATTGAGATGCTGATGTGGCCATATGGAATGGGCGTGCGCTGTGCATCGCCATGCAGGTTGTTTCGCTGTTGCTGCGCCCCGCTGCGCGAGCGTCACTGGCTGGTCGTCGTGCCGATGTTCTTGTAGTTTTCGGTCGGGAGGTTGTCCACTTTCTTGAGGCGGTCCTGCTCAATCTGCTTGGCTGCGGCTTCGGTGCGCATCCTCTCCTGCAACTTGGCCAGCTCCGGGTCGCGATTCAGAACCAGATCGATGAGTTTGCCACCGGGCAGCATGAAGACCTGCACCGAATCACGATTAAGGAAGACGGCAAGCGCTTCGGACCAGTCGCCGGCGATGACCACCGAGGGATTGGCGCGGAATGCCTGCAACTTTGCCTCAAAGACTCGCGCATCGGCCTGCGCACGACTGACGACCGATGAGCGATACTGCTGCGCCTCAGAGAGCGTGCCTGCAACCCGACCACTGATGCGCGGGTCAACCGCTTTGCCGTCAAGCGTGAAGGCCTTGCCCTCCATCGCCAGATCAACTTGTAAGAGCAGCGATTCGGCCTCTGGCGAAAGCGTTGTCAACGCCTGCTCGTAACGGTCAATCAGTGCCAGCAGCACTGGTGTGGCCTCGCCCGCCACCGCGGCGAGCCGCTCGGTGCGCTCGGTCTGGGCTTTCTGAATTTCACGACTCGCATCGGACTGTCGCGTCTGAACCGAGGCGAATGCTGAGATCAGGAAGAGTGGCGGCTGGCGATCCTCAACATTGAACTGCACGATCTCGATGCCCGATCCGAGCTTGTCGAGCATCTCCTGGGCGACGCGCCGCGCCTCGATATCAAGGGCAGGAAAATCGCCAACGCGAGTCGCATCGGGCTGGTTCTTGATGATCTCGTCAACGCTTAGCCGCGCGGCCGCCTGAGTGATGCCGCGAATGGCCGCTGCGACGATCAGGTTGTTCTCGGCCTCCGGCGTGATGTTGCGGGCATTGCTGCGAATGTCCGTCCGCTGATACTGGACTGTGAAGCGACCGTGCGCCAGCGAGAGGTCTGCCGAGAGCATGGCACCGTCAGTGGCCGGGTTCAACTGCGGGCGTGATGAGCCAGCAAGCTCCTGCACGCCAAGCTTCTCGTTACCTGAGCCACCCGCCACCCCGGGGAAGAACTGCGATGACAGCGCCATCGTTTCGACGCCGGTCTTGATCTTGACGATCTCACCGATGGGCCGCGGCACAGAAAACTGAAACCCGGGAGGCAGATCGTCGGCCTGCACTGCGCCAGCAAGCAACCGAATGCCGCGCTCGCCCGTCTGAATACTCTGCAAGCCAGAGAGGGCGAACACGCCCACTACGGCAACCATGCCCACCTGCAAAATGCGATAGGTAATCTTGAGCGCATCGGCGAGCGATTTGTTCGCTGGGTCCATCAGCGTGCTGGCACTCTCGGCCTGCCCATCGCGAAGCGAAATGGATGTGCCGCGGCGACGAATCACCATCGCTGGGTTGGCTTGTGGCTCGGCACTATTGCCGCCGCTGGCGGGAGATAATCCTTGGTTTGGAATGTCGTTCTCAGCCATGGATTAGCGACCTCCCTTGGCTGGCTCGCCTGCTGGGGCTGCTGGGGCTGCTGGGGCTGGGGCCGGAGCAGTTGCGGGCTTGGTGAACTTCTCCGACGGATCGAACTTGGGGATCTCTCCCGGCCGCAGGTTGTTCAGCGCGCCTGGCCGCAGCAGGCCCAGTCCCGGCTCAGAGAGTGAGAACACCAGGGTCGTGCGCTTACTCATGGCCTGCTTCATGAACTCGATGTTCTTGAGGAAGACGGCGAGCTCGGCATCCTCTGACTGCCGCTTGTAGAACTCGGCTGCTTCTTGATCTCCCTGCGAGCGGATGACCGAAGCGCGGCGCTCAGCAAAGGCCATGATCTTCTTGGCATCGTTGTCGGCTTGGGCCTTGATCTCCTCGGCCTTGGCGCGGCCGGAGTTGATTGCCTCTGCCGAGAGGCGATTACGTGTCTGCTGCATGCGGTCGATAACGGCCTTGGTGGTGGTTTCGGGCAGGCGAATCAGCGCGATGCCGACGGCCTTGACGTTGATCGCTGCGCCATCCTTGTCTGTCAACTTGGAGCGAATGGACTCAAGCATGCGCGACTCGGCCTCCGCGAGCTTGGACTGCTTGATCTCGGCGGAAATGAGATCGGACAAGTTGAACTGAGAGATCTCAGAGAGCGATGCACGCAGCATCTGCTTGAGGTTTTCATCGGCTGCGCGGAAGTGGTCGGTAGCGCGCGAGCCGGCGTTGCCGTACAACTCATAGAACCGCAAGGGGTTGTCGACCTGCCATGTGATGAACGTAGAGACGATGATCTGGCGATTGTCGGCCGTGCCAGTCGTCTCCGGCCGCGTTTCAACAAAGCGCAAGCGGGTGTCGTACTTGGTGACCGACTGAATCGGATAAGGCCACTTGACGCCCATGCCCGGCTCGGAGCGAACGGCCGACGCATCGGCCTTGCCGAAGGTGGTGACTACCGCCTTCTCGGTGAAGCGGACGGAATAGGTTGTCATGAACGCCACGATCGAGAGCACGATGACGATGGCGACAAGAATGCGAATGGCTCGTTGCATATCAGAAATTTCCGAAAGCGATAAGGCAGGTCAGAACGTCGATCAACTCAGCAAAACACAATTTCGCACCGCGGGCAGGTCACCTTGGTTGTGAACTCGCGCCGGTGAGCACATTGCCACCGGAGTCAAGGTCCTTGAGGTCAACCGTCACGCGCCCGCCGGTGGTCTCATCACTGACGATGTAGACGCGCGCATCGAGCATGATTTCCTGCACGGCGTTGAGGTACAGACCCGCCATATACAACTTGGGGTTCGCGCGGTAGGCCGCCAACCGAGAGTTGTAACCCTCGGCGCGGCCGCGCTCAGCCATGTGACGTGTCCAACGCATGCTGCGGGCAGACGAAAGCAGCTCGGCCGCTTTGCCGCCGGCTCCGACAATCAACTGCTCAATCTTCTGCTCCTGGGCCAGAATGGCCACTTCGCCCTGTTTGGCATCTCGCAACTGCACCAGAGCGTCAATTTCCTTGGCGATGCTGCGGGCCGTTTCCACATCGCCCGCCGCGGCGGTCAACAGCTCGATCTGATTGATGCGGCCACCCTCGATGATGTACTCGCGCTGCTGCTGAGAGCTGACGACTTCCTCATATTTGAGGGCTGCATCCTTCGGGGGGTGCAGACCGCTGATTCCTACAAACTCAATCGTAATGCCTGCATCCAAGCCGCCCTTATCGGCGGGCATTGACATTGCCGCGGAGATCGCCGAGGCAAGTTGGGCGGTGGCCCTGGATCGACCGGGGCCGACAAGCTCATCCTCGCTGTAGGTGGCGAGCACCTTTAGTATTTCGCGGCGGGCGCGGGCCCGAATCAGATCCTCACGTGCGGCCGGGGCGGCAAGGCGGTCCCACTTTTCCACATCGCTCACCCGGTAGACCATGGGAACTTCAACGATCATCAAAGCCAGGTCGGTCGCGTCCTCATCGGTCGCCGATGCGCCAGCACGGATGATGAAAGGGAACTCTTCGACCTTGTGGTCATTGGTCCACAGAATCAGTCGTGTTTCGGGCTTGGGGGCATTGGTGGCGAGCTCGATACCCGGTGTGCCATCGGCACCACCGGCCAGGCCGATGTTTTGCTTGTCGATGGATTCCAGCGGCCACGGCAACTTGAAGTGCAGGCCAGGCCCAACCTCGCCGAGAAGCGCGCCATAGCGCACGCGGAGCCCGCGTTCTTCAGGGCCCACGACCGAGACGACGGTGAGCAGCCAGACCACAAGCCCGCCGAAGAAGGCGAGGGCAACGACGGACCGGCTGAGCAGGCGATACGCCCACGAGCCCGTGACATCCACACCGAACTGATAGCTGATCGCATCGCCGATGGTCTTGGCAATACGGTCGGGTGATGCCACAAACGAGAGCACTGGCGAGTCAAATGCAGCGCGGGGCTGATCGCCTGCTTTGCGCGGCCGATACAAGTTGAGCAGCAGCGAGAGCAGAATCTCAGCGCCCAGCAGACCGACCAGCACCGGCAGCACGACGACGGCTGCCCGCAGCACCACATCGGTGCCGGCAAGATCAAAGAAGTGGGCCACCACCATGCCAAGGCCGACAAGCGAGGCCGAAACGGCATAGGCAGCGCCCGCACGCAGGAGCGACCAGACCGGCTGCTTGCTCATGCCGGAGACGAACCGCGCAAAGATAAAGCCGATGATGGCCATGCCAATGCCGAGCGACATGGCCCAGCCGCGGAGAACGCCGCGGGCTTGCAGGTAGGGTGAGAACGCATCTTTATTGCCGGTATCCAGCGAGATGAGCTCGAGCCCGGTGCGATAGCGCACATAGGCGACGGCCATCAGCGATCCGCCGAGCATAATGCCGATAGCGGGCACCATGAAGCGGTGCATCCACGCGAGGCGCCGTGCCTGCACGCGCAAGTCCTCGACCGCGGCTTCAAAAACAGTCGAGCGGCCACCGGCCTGATCGAGAGCTTCATTCTCGAGCGCTTCAATCCGCTCGCGACGGTGCTGATCGAAGACGATGGCCAGCGTCACCCAAACCACTATTCCCATCAGCGTGAATATGCCGCCGGTGATTGCATAATGATCTTGCACTAAGACCGGCTGCTTGCCCACCTCAACGACCGCGCTCGCACCGATGAGCCCGTAAATCAGCAAAACCGTGCCGAGCGCGGCTTGCAGCACCGCGCCCACCATGGACACGGCAATAGCTCTCGAATAGGTTCTCGAATCAGATTTCATCCAGCACTCCGAAGGCGAACAACACACAACAGCTCGTGGCAAACCACCATTCTGCGGCTGTTTACAACCGAGGCCACACCAAGTCTCGCCAGTGCGAGTTCCTCACCACCCTACCGACATTGGCAAATGCGGCGGCTCTCACGCAGGCAGATAGCCCGACGCCGCGCGGTATTGTGTCCCTTGGCATGGGCCGCGTCCACCTTGGCAGGTGTAACCAATCGCAAAGGTGCCCCGAGCGTCGCAAAATAGACGGCTTGGGATGGCTTGGCTTAGCATGGCTCGGGACGCTCGAAAACTCACACCCTCAGAACGAGGGCTCCTTCGGTACGCTCCGATGGCCAAACGGTTCGATGCGGATCACTCGCAGCGCCAATTAGCAAGCGGCTAGACATCTCGTTAGGGAGACGCTTGGGCGAAGTCCTTTGGTCCACGCCGAGGGAGGCAAACCTCTATGCTCGTTCGTCCGTAGCGAGATGATCGGCCCGGCCGCTTCTGCGCCGCTGTCCACTTTGCACCTTCTGCCAACAGATTCGCCGATGATCCTGACGATTGCCCGCATCACATTTCTTGAGGCCGTCCGCCAGCCCATCTTCTTCATCATCACTGCCCTGAGCGGTGTGGCGATGTTCTTTACCACGTGGGGCACGGGCTTCTCGATGGGGTACACCGAGGCGGGCGAAGTTTCGGGCGACAACAAACTACTGCTTGATCTTGGGCTGGCATCGATCTTTTTGGCAGGTACGCTGCTGGCCGGCTTTTTGGCCACGGCCACAATGGCACGTGAAATTGAAAACAAGACGGTGCTGACGGTGGTCAGCAAGCCGGTGCCCCGTCCGGCAGTTGTCATCGGCAAGTATCTTGGTGTGACAACGGCGGTGCTGGCCAGTGTCGTCATCATGATCGCCTATCTCACGCTGGCGATTCGCCATGGCGTGCTCTCCAACGCCTCGCAGGACATCGACGGCCCGGTCATCGTGCTGAGCTTGGCCGCTGGCGTGACGGCGATGTTCATGGGCGTGTGGACGAACTTTTTCTATGGTTGGAGTTTTTCGCAGGTCGCCACCTTGAGCATGGTGCCGCTGATGGTGCTCGCGGCCGTGCTGGCCACGCTGTTTGGGCCGCAGTGGAACTTCATGAGCGAGGGGCGCAACGACAGCCCGGTCGTGCCGATGTTCCTATCGCAGTTCAAGCCAGGCGTACTCGTTGCCTCGCTGAGTCTGGCATGCGCCATTGCCGTGCTGTGCGCCATCGCCGTCGCTGCAAGCACGCGCCTGGGCCAGGTGATGACGCTGCTGATCTGCTTTGGTGTGCTGGTGCTGGGCATGCTCACCGGCCCGCTGGTTGGCCGTTACGCGTTCACCAATACCGCGCTCGGTACCGTGCAAAAGGCCGAGCCCGCAAACGTGGGCATGGAGGAATTTGCCAGAGTTGGCGATAAGTACGTCATCACGCTGCGCTCCGCACCGGCCAAGGTTGTCAAACCCGGCGACCCGCTCTGGTACGGGGCTTTCCCGAGTGGCTTTGACCTGGCGAGCACCAACTTCCGCCTGCCGGAGGGTGTTGTCCAGTTACCGTTCACCAAGGTGCCCCTCGATCAGAAGCCGGCCCTCGTCGTTGTAGAGACCGACCCGAAAGCCGCACGAATCGTCATTGAGCAGGTGAGCGGCAGCACCACACCGCTGAACATTGACCGGCCGCCACGGGATGGTGACCATATTTTCCTCTCGCCGACGCAGACGCACCCGGTCGCGGCGATCGCGGCGGCGGTTTTACCCAACTTTCAGCACTTTTGGCTCTTGGATGCGGTCTCGCAGAATCAGCCCATTCCCGCCGGTCACGCGCTGCTAATTCTCCTGTATTCGGGGCTTTTGATCGCCGCCGCGCTGCTGGCTGCGACGTATATGTTCCAATCGCGGGATGTCGGGTAACTGCCTGAGGTCTGACCGTAACGGATGCCCAGCGAGCTGCCGCCGATCTTCCCTCCTCACCGGCCCTCCCCACCGGCCCTCCTGACAGGCCCTTCCGGCAGGTCGGGGCTAAACTTTATGGCGGCGACTCTCATCGCGCGGCTCGCGAGCCGACGACGTCCGTTCAGGCGTCCCACACACCCGAACAAGAATTTTGACGGGTTTGGTCCGATCTTTGTGGCAGCTGGCCCCGTTGCGGCGATTATGTACGAGTAGAGAACTGCAGCCGCCGGGACCGAGTTACGACGCTCTTGACGGCAGACCAGAACGACACGCAAGCAAAGGCAGAACAGCATGGCATACGACATCACATCCGAAGCATCAAAGTCCGCATCCAGCACTGCTGCCGCCCACAGGGCCAAGAAGGCGGGGGCAGAGATAAAGCTTGCCGATCAGAAAGGCAAGCTCGCGTTTGTCGCCGTCGCCCTGATCATCGGCGCCTATGGCATTTGCGCGAACACTTTTGGTTTGTGGCCGTTGAATACCGATCTTCGCGTTGCGAACCCGCCAAGCGAGAGTGAAAAAGCGGTCATGCAGAACGCCGTGCCGCCGCAGCAACAGCAGTGGATGCAGCAGATTGAAGCCATGCCGCCGGAGAAGCGGCCTGCCAAAGCCGGTTCCTAACTGCGGCCTGCAAGCACGACAGAAAAACGAAAACAGCCCCGAAGCGCTCATGCTTCGGGGCTGTGTTGTTTCAGGAGAACTCGTTAATACTTAGCAGCCAGCGCCAAAGGAGTTCAGGAAGGCCTGGAAGTCGTTGCCATCCACACTGGTATCAGCTGGCGGGTTGCCATCGCCGCCAACGATGTCGGCAAGCGCGTCGCCGGCTCCAAAGGCGTTGAGGAATGCCTGGAAGTCGTTGCCGTCCAGCGAGCCATCGGCGGGCGGATTGCCATCACCGCCGACGATGTCGGCAAGCGAGCAGCCGCCAGCGGCTGGAGGCAGATTGATCACAATAAGCGCCTGAAATGGTGTGAGGGCGGTGCCGGGAACAGCACTCGCCGCGGCGGCGCAGGTGCCGGCGCGATCGCGCACGCCGACGACGGTCCACAGCTTGCGATCTGCGGAGATAAAGGCGCGATCATCGCGGAACGTGCTGATGAACGCATCGTCGTTAGCAATGCCGTCACCGTTGAGGTCGATCGGGTCGCCCTCGCGAGCGATGACCGTGGTGCGGTTGTGGACGAGCACTATGTTGCGATAGGCGTCGGGATTGGTGGTTACACCACCGATCACTGAGTCGTTACCACGGAAGGCGGCAAGGAAGAACGTCTGGGTAAAGTTGGTAGGGTTTACCGTTGAACCAGTGAAGGTCTCATTGGAGCCGATGGTAATGGGTTCACCAAAGGTGGTGACCACTTGCCCGTTACGGACGACCCAACCCTGCTGCGAGATGCCCCCGAAACGGCCATAGGCCGACCAGGAGCCGTCGCCCTCAAGATTGGAGAAGTCGAACGTGAGGACTGGATCGGTGTTGGTTGCGCCAGGGATTGATGCACCCTCTTGCATCACCACACCGTCGTTGATGACAATTACCCCGTCGTTACTTGTAGCGCCTGTGTTGAGCCGGCCGCTCACGATCGAAGTGGCGGAATCGTTGATGGCTGTAATGCGCCACTCAGAGCCGCCACCCTCGATGAATGACCACGTGGCGTTCAGCGGCCCGGCAAGCTGGTTGCTTGGAATCGTGACACCCTTCTGCACGGGGAGCGATGCGCCATTTCCCGTCACAACGGCCGAGTTGTTGGCCGTGACACCGGTGGTGACGATGCCCTCGCCGGCGAGCGTAACGACCGACGAACCCTGACCGCCGCGAATGCCAGTGGCATTGCTGGTTATTCCGTAAGTGATGGCTGCGGGAGCGAGCGGCAAGACCACGTTCCCTTCACGCTGCGTGACAGTGAAGATACCCGGCGTCGCGATGTCGCCCACGAGCGAAATCTCATCGGCGGTCGCAGCCGCATCACTGTTGGTGGAGAAGGCAAAGCGGCCAGCATCGTCAATGGCCAGGTAGGGATCCATAGCCGCGGCAAACTCGCCACCAAGGTCGGTCGTTGCCTCGCGCACTTGGACGGTGAAGTTTGGTGCAGCAGCGTTTGCCGTTGCGGTAATCAGCACATCATCAGCAGCTGTGCCGCCCGATGCCGTGCCGCGGAAGATGAACTTGGTACCATCTGGCGAGGGGAAGGGTCGGCGAATGGCCTCAGTGCCCGAGAACGTCGCGTTGATGGCGGGGATGGTGCTGAGCTCGCTGTTGGCATCGTTGTTGATGACGGTTTTAAAGCCGAGCGCATCGCTGACGGAAAGGTTGACCACGCGGGCCGAGTTGTTGGCCGGGACGGTGTCAAGCGTGGTCGAGCTGACGGTGGCCGCTGCGCGATGCACGCCCAAGGCGAGGACTTCGACATTGATCGTTGCCGTCTCTGTTGCGCCATTGGCAAGCGCGGGCATCGACCACGTGACGTTGCTACCTGAGGGCGTCAGCGTGCCGGATGTTGCGGAGCTGGAGACAAGGTACTGACCTGACACCGGTAGATTGATCACCGTCGAGACGGCGCTCGCATTGGCCGAGCCGCCGTTGCTCACCACCACTGCATAAGTCAGTGTTGCGCCCACGGCGACATTGTCGGTGCATGTGGCAACTGATGAACTCAGCGTGAGGCCCAGGTTGGCCTCTTCGTTGACGAGAACCGTCGCAAGGGCCGTGTTGTTACTCGTGTTGCCCTCACCCGCGATCGCCACCGACGCCGTAACGGCGTTGTTGCCGTTGCCGACTGCGGTGGCGTTGATCGTGACAGGCACGCGGAAGGGCGCGCCTTCCAGCGATGGCAGCGGAATCGTTAGCGTGCGCGTGCCGCTGTCGTACAGACCGGGGTTTGAGGAGCTGACATAATCGATGTTGGCCGGGAAGACGACCGTGAGCACCGCGCCGGCGGCGCCACTGTTGTCCGTGCCCAGATTGTCGACGCCGATGGTGTAAACCACGGGCGTACCGATCTGCGTGATTGTCGTCGGCGCCGCGGCGGCAACCAGCGTTAAATCAACTGGCGTGGCTGCGCATAGCACGGCCGTCGCCGCAGAGTTGCGCGGCACCGGCGTGCTGACGGTGAAGTCAAGCGAGTTGTTGTTTGTGTCAACACACGAATTGATGCGAACGATGCCGGTGTTCAGTGAGCCGAAGGAAGCCACTGGGGCAATCTCAAACGACGTGGCGGTGCTGTTAGTACCGAGGCGATCAACGATGAACTCGTTGCTGGGGTTGGCACCCGTCAGCGCGGCAACCGACTGGGAAGAGACCACGGCAAACTTTGAGCCAATGGTACCAAGGCCAACAGTGCCAGTGGCATCAGGTGTTGGCAGCAGCGGAGGAACACTATTTGTGCCGCCGGGCAACTGAATCAGATAAAACGCGCCGGGGGCAATCGTGCCGGCGGGGAGCAGAAATCGTGACCAAGTGGCCGTGCTTGTGGCGCTGGTGTAATGCACTGCGTAACTCGAAGCACTGATCGGCTTCTGAGTCGGGTTATGCAACTCGATGAAGTCGTTGCGCCAGCTGGGCGAACCCGTATTACCGCCGAAGGCATAGACCTGGCTGATGCGTAGTCCGGGGCTGGCGGGGTTGAAGGGCTGGGCCGTTGCAACCGTTGCAGTTGCAGCCAGACCGCACGCCGCGATCATTGCAAGCAGACAAGTGCGGCTGCGGTTGGAAGCAAACGGGCAACGCGAGGGCGAAGTTGACGAGGTGGGCATAAGTCTCTCTCTAAAAAGGTGATCAAAAACGATAACACTCGCGCAAATCAATCATGGCATGATTCGCCAGATTGGCGAATGCTGCCTCGGGGCGGCATCAGCAGCGAACTGGCTGCGGAATAAATGATGTCCCGGTTGATAGTCTACCAGCAATTACCTGCGCGGCCAGAAACACTCGGGCCAATCTGCAGGTCGCGAAACGATGGTTATTGGACTAAAGCGCCAGATTCTGATGCGTGCACGCCGCAAAGCCCTTGGACGCCTTCAATCGGGGCTATGCAACTTGCCGTCATCCTCGCCGCGGCTGGCTCCAGCCAGCGCTATGCAGCTGCCCAACTCGCGACCGATCCCTCCGCCCAGCCGCGGAACAAGCTCGATGAGGATTTGGGCGGTCGCCCGGTGCTGCAGCGGAGCGTGGAGTTGTTCAGCAACATCCCGCAGGTGAGCCAAATTATCGTGGCGGGGCCGAGCGATGCAGGGGCGTTTGCTGCGTTTAAAGAGCGATATGGCGACAAACTCGGCCTGCTGGGGTGCATGATCATCGCGGGAGGCAGTGAGTTTCGGTATCAGACGGTCGCCCTTGCCCTCAAGTGCCTGCGGTCAGAAATCACCCATGTGGCAGTACACGATGCTGCCAGGCCCTGCTGCCCGGCCATTCTCATCGAGAAGCTCATGGAGGCCGCGGCGGAGTTTGGGGCAGCCATACCCGGAATTGAAGTGACTGACTCGATAAAGCGCATCGGCGCCAAGGCAGCTCATGCCAAGGCCGACCCATTGGAAGCAATTCTGGGTTCCAGTACGCGGCGGCAGTACGCGGTGGTGGGCGAAAGTGTGGAGCGGGCAGGGCTGATCGCGGTTCAGACGCCGCAGATATTCTCGCGCTCGCTGCTTGATGCGGCTTACGCGCAGAGCGATCTGGCCAGTACTGATGATGCCGGGCTCGTCAGCAAGCTCGGCCATGAGGTGGTGGTGGTCGCTGGGGACACACGCAACATCAAGATCACGCGGCCGGATGATGTGGCACTGGCCCGGGCGATTTTGAATGTCGCCGCGGCACAGGAGCGGCCTGCGCATCTGCGGTTTTAGCGTTACCGATGCGGGCAGCCCGGCGCACGTACTCTTGCCTGTTGGTGGGTGGGGCGGCTGGAACATTGATCGAACTTGTCATTACCATGCGACGCGGCCAAGAAAATCACGATGATCTGTATGGCAACGACCCAGCCAACGGGTGGACAAAGCAGGTTCTCGTCGAGGCCGCTGGCATCTCGACACGAACCTTTGACACAATTCGCAAGGCCGCGCGGGTGCGCGGGCCAAGCCATGGCGGACTCAACTGGGTTTTCTCAGTTGAGAACGTCATTGCCCTCATTCGCCGGGCTGAGAGCGGCACGTTCAGCGATCGCGGCAAGCCCATCGCGGCGACATGGCGCGAACTGATGATTGAGCGTGGCATGGAAATGCCGGATTGAGTGATGGCGGCTGCGGGATGATGAGGATGCGACGACGTACGCTCGGTTCTCATGATCGGTGCCATGCTGAAAAGTCGAGCCCGCGTAATCCCTCAGTACGCGCTCCTGATTGGGCTGCTGCTGCTGCTGGGCATCTTTCTGGTTTACCCGATTGCTCTAACACTGCGCGGTGCGTTTTACGCCAACGCTGCGGATCGCTCGGGCTTTACCTTCGCCAACATTCAGATGATCTTTGCGGACCCGGTACTGCGCGAAGGGCTGATCAACTCGCTGCTGATTGCGACGACAACGACAACCATGTCGATTGTGATCGCGTTGCCGCTGGCGATTTTGAGCGTGCGATACCGCTTCCCGCTCAAAGGGGTCTACAACGCGCTGGTGCTTGTGCCGCTGATTCTGCCGCCCTTCGTCGGTGCGATTGGCTTTAAAATGATACTGGGGCGCGAGGGTGCGCTCAACTCGCTGTTTGGCACAAACTTCGATGTGCTCGCCTCAAACCGGTTTCTCGGCGTAGCGATTGTGCAGGCGCTCTCGCTTTATCCGATCATCTTTCTCAACGCCACTGCGGCGCTAGCGAACCTCGACCCAGCCCTTGACGAGGCGGCGGAGAACCTCGGCGCAAGCCCGCTGCGTCGGCTCTTTCGCATCACGCTGCCGCTGATCCGGCCTGGGCTATTTGCGGGCGCCACGGTGGTTTTCATCTGGTCATTCACTGAGCTTGGCGCGCCGCTCGTTTTTGACTACAACCGCGTTACGCCGGTACAGATCTTCAATGGGCTCAAGGAGGTTCAATCCTCAGCTCAGCCGTACGCGCTGACACTGGTCATGCTCATCATCGCTGTAGGTGCGTATGTGCTGGGCAAGAAGTTCCTCGCTGGCGATGCCTATGCGATGACGGCCAAAGCCAGCCGCGGGTCGAGTGAAAAACAACTTGCGTTCCTCCCTGGTCTGGGTGTCTCGCTGCTCTTCGCATCGGTCTGCGGCATCGCGCTGTTGCCGCATTTGGGGGTTGTGCTTACCGCACTGGCAGAGCCCGGCTCGTGGTATCGATCAGTCTTTCCTACGCGTATGACGCTGGATCACTTTAGCGGCGCCCTCACCCACCCTGATGCTTTTAACGCCATCCGCAACTCTCTCTTTTTGGCCTTTTGCGCGGTGATCTTGGACTTGGTGCTGGGTTTATTGGCTGGCTATCTCATTGTGCGCACGAACATTCGTGGCCGCGGCCTGCTTGACGCCCTGTGCATGCTGCCGATTGCCGTGCCCGGGCTGGTGATGGCCTTTGGCTACATCACTGCCACGCTGCAATGGCCGCTCGGAAAGGGGGATGTGCTAGAGGGGCTTGTCAGCGTGCTCGGAACCGACCCCAACCCCTTCCCCGTGCTCATCATTGCCTATGCCGTGCGGCGGCTGCCCTACATCGTGAGGGCGGTGGTCGCCGGCTTGCAGCAAACCAGCGGCGAGATGGAGGAGGCGGCACTCAACCTCGGCGCGAGCACCTTCACCGCTGTGCGGCGAATCATCGTGCCGCTGATCTCAGCAAATCTCATCGCTGGCGCATTACTGGCCTTTGCCTTCGCAATGCTGGAAGTGTCGGACTCGCTGCTCTTGGCCCAGCAAAGCCGCCACGCACCAATTACCAAAGCCATTTACAACTTCGCCAACCGGCTGGCGGATGGACCGCACATCGCCAGCGCCATGGGCGTGTGGGGCATGGCATTGCTGGCGACTACCCTAGTTGGTGCAAGCATCATGCTTGGCAAGCGGCTCGGCGCATTATTCCGTGTGTAGAAGCAAAAATCGTGCTTTTATACGGACTGAGATCGGATTGTTGTGAGGATGCTGGAGCTTTAGTCCCCGCGGCCGAGCCGGCCGTAAGTCCCAACGATTGCTGGCCTCGGTCGCGCCACAAAGCCGATGATAACTGTCCGTCGAACCCGGCTCATCCCGCTCGCCAGAACTGCTGCCCGGCATGTGACCCGTGGCGGCGAGCAGGCAACCATTGTGTACCTATGACCAACCGAACTCTGTCTCTGCTTTCACCCGTTTGTATCGTACTGGCCATCGCTGGCAGCACCCTGGCACAGTCTGGCGACAAGCCAACTGGGCCAGCGACTGCGCCCGCTTCTGTGCCCATCAAGATTGAGCCCGTTGCCGCGCCACCGGGCATGCCGGCTGGCGCCCGCCCAGCGATGCCAGCCCAGCCAGGCCAACCTGCCCAGCCCAAGCCGTTTGAGCTGCCCGCGCGCATGCAGCCGCCGCCACCTCCGCCGCCCTTCGCCAAGCCAGCCATCCCCGCGCACACCGCGACGGACTCTGAAGTGCTGGCTGCAACCGCCTTGCTAAACGGTTCCTTCCGCGTGGGCAGCGCGGGCGAGTTGCCCGCGCGTGTGCTCCATGGTTCAACAATCAAGGTTGATGGGCTCGACAACGCCATCTACTTCGAGCTGACACGAGAAGACTCTCCCATGACCAGCTTCAGGCAGGGCGTGTGGCACATCTTCAAGCAGACGATGCCCGGTGGCGGCCCAGCACTGGTGCTGCGGACCTTTGAGTTCTCCCGCTTTGCCCCCGGATTCAACCAGGCAGTCACCGGCCTGTGGCTCGCTCCCGAGTACTTCCCGGCAGTGGCCCTTGACCAGCTGCGCCCCGTGCAGGACATTATGCTGACACCCGCCAGTGGCGGCTTCGAGGGCACCAGCGCGATCACGCCAACCATGACAGGCGGCGCGACGATGTATCGCACCAACATCACGCTGACTCAGGGAAACATCCGCTGGCAGGACACCGGCTTTGATGCCGCAGGCAAGCAGGTCTTTGGCGCAGCAGCAGACACATACAGCACCTTCAAGTCGCCTGTCGGCGTTCGCAAGAACGACGAAAACGGCTTGGTGGTGATTGATTTCCGCGAAGGCCCGGCTGACCAGGTTGCCTCGGCCGACGGCATGGATCTCTTCATGCATTACACCGGCTGGACTGCCGCCGATGGCGCACTCTTCGACTCCTCTCGCGAGCGCGAGCCACTGAAGATGTCGCTGCCCGGCACCCTCATTGCCGGCTGGAACCTGGGCATGCCCGGCATCAAGCAGGGCGGCTTCCGCAAGCTGGTCATCCCCGGCGGCCTCGGCTACGGAACCCGCGGCAACCCACGGGCCAAGATTCCGCCCATGGCCACGCTGATCTTCGATACCGAGTGCGTGCTCGTCAAGCCCAGCGACGCCAAGCCGACCCCGGCTGCGCCTCCAATCCCAGCTCCAACCTCCCCGGCAACGGCCCCGGCCAATCCCGCAGCCCCGACTACGGCGCCAATTACCTTTCAGCCACAGGTGAATCCCGCGGATCAGCCAAAGTAACGCTTCGAAACGACCAAGCGAGTACCGAAGTACCAAAGAAAAGAGCCCGTGGCACATGCCGCGGGCTTTTCCTTTTGTGTTCGATGATGTCGCTGGGATTAGTCGAAGCGAAAGACGCCCTTGCGGTAGCCGTAGACGTAAGCCACGATCGTCGTCAGCATGAAGAAAAAGATGCGGCCGAGCCACACGCCACCATCGGCATAGGCCTGATCGAGGTTGGGAAACGTGACTGCCCAAGGGTAAAGGAAGATGATCTCGATGTCAAAGACGAGGAAGACCATGGCGATGAGATAGAACCGCACATTGAACCGCTTGCGTGCGGTGCCAATGGGGTTCATGCCCGACTCGTAAGCGGTCTCTTTGATGCGGCCAGTGCGCCGCGGCCCGATGAACTGTGAGCCAGCGAGATTGCCGACGGCAAACATGATGGCCATCGTCAGCAAAAGCAGGACGGGCAGGTAAGACTGGATATCGACCGAAGCGATCAGCATGTCGGCCAAGCATATGGCTTTCGCCGCGCCGGGCAAACGCTGGCCACGATGCAGCAGGCGTGGCGGCCCGTTCGCGTGCCAGTTGGCCCGCTACGCATCAGTAGCGTGGTCGAACCCCGCTTCGTCCAGCCGCAGCAGCGGGCCGCCGGGCAAGGATGCCTGCAGGGCAGCATGGCAGAAGCCGTCTCGCATGTTCTCCGCAACCGATGAGGGTTGCATGAGCCCGATTCTGGCAATCGCGGTGCCGGCGATCGTGCCTGGCAGCTTGTCGGCAACACCAGCATCGACACAAAACAGCAGCTCGTAGTCCTCACCATCTGCAATGGCTTGCTGCCAAGGCCCGGCATCAGGGTGCAGCGGCAACCGCGTGGGATCGATGACCATCCGCACCGGCGCGTGAGCGCTCGAGGCACGTGCAAGGCGCGCGCCATCTCGGCCCAGACCGTCTGAGATGTCGATCATCGCCGTCAGAGCTGTGCCCAGAAAATCAGCCAGCGCTCGCGCCGCTGCCACCCGCACGGGTGGACGCAGATGCCGGCCACTGGCCAGCGAGCCGCCCAGCGCCCCGGTGACAAACACCACATCGCCGCTGCGGGCCCCGGAGCGCAGCACCGGTCCGCGCTCTGGATGCGCGTGCCCACCGACGGTACAGGTCAAGACCAGTGGCACACGCCGGGCCGCATCGTCTGCCGCTG
>Ga0105048_10006033_pt1 | contig 19535 bp, 20 predicted proteins | sample MAT05_FD_78382 | JGI IMG/M metagenome (GOLD analysis project Ga0105048, IMG submission 78382) | Freshwater microbial communities from Lake Fryxell liftoff mats and glacier meltwater in Antarctica - MAT-05 | ecosystem: Environmental > Aquatic > Freshwater > Ice > Liftoff microbial mat | place... | reverse complement strand
TCGGTCGAATCATTTTGCTCGGTCAGTTCACGAAGCTCGGCTAATTCCTGTTCTGACAGTTCAATCGAAGTGACCATAACTTTTTTCTCTCGTGAGTTATGTGGAGGATACCTATGAGCAATAGCATAACCGCTCGGGATTCCACTTGCGATCAATTATTGAGTAGTCAGTTGACTAGCACGCGATCGATCGTATAATTGATGATCGCCTCGGTTTTCGTTGTTGTTTGTTTTGCGAATGGCCGTTCATGTCCTACACCTCAATTCTCTGGGACTCGGAAGACGACCCGGATGGAAACGTTCAGCACATCGCAGAGCAGGGCTTGGAGATTGAGGATGTGGAATGGGTGTTGGGTGCACCGGAGAGTGATGGCAGGAGCAATTTTTCGGGGTTGCCTGCCGCTTGGGGTTATACGCCAGCGGGAATCTACATCATCGTCGTCTATCAGGAGATCGACGAAGATACGATCCGTGTGGTGACAGCGTACGAAGTTCCGGAACGACATAGGTGAAAAACATGGAACGAAAAAAGTTTCAACGAGTTATTCGCGATACACACTTGACCGAAGCCGAGGTGGCTAACGATGAGCAGATTCGGAGTCAAGTGATGAAGGAATTTCCGCCTACTAACCTGACCGCTTTGGAGGCTGGTGGTATCAGCGATGCCTTGAGGCGCGCGATTCAGGCGAGTCCCAAGTCTGTCTACCAAATCTGCAAAGAAGCGGGCATATCGCAGATCGTTATTTCTCGATTTGTTTCTGGTGAGCGTGACATTCGCTTGGCCACCGCAGATCGCTTGGCGAAAGCCCTTGGGATCGAAATTGCAAGTCATGGATGAACATACGAAAAGGTGTCAGGTACCATCGCCATGGATCGAGAGGAACTGAACGAATGGATCCGGTTGGGACCGATTCGCATCACGATGAACAGCGGTGATACTGTTGATATTACAAATCGTGAATTGGTGACGGTCAGTACAATGGCTGCCGTCGTGCTCGTGCGACGCGAGGACGGGAGGTATCGGCACCAAGTCTACCCTCTCGTCACGATGAGCAAGGTCGAGCAGCTCGAGCCTGCCTCCTGAACCTCAATAGAAGTTTGGATCTACTTGGGGATTTTGTAATCAGCGCCGCTAATGTCGCTATTGGGGAACAAAATGGGACCCGTTAAGCGAGCAGATGCGGCCGGTGCGATTTACTATATGTTCAACCGCGCCAATCGCACGGCGACAATGTTTGAGAAAGAAGCGGACTTCGAGGCCTTTGAACGCATTCTTGTTGATGCTAGCTTGCGCCATCAAACGATCGAGTTACTTGTACTTGACGGAAAAACCAATCGGATGATATCAGAAAGTGAGGTATGCAATGGCTTAGTTCATAGTCCGCAATTTGGAAGACGATATTCACCAGAAGCTGCGGGACATGGCGCAAAGCCATGGTCAGAGCCTTGAGGAATTTGTGCGTGAGATGTTGCGTAAGGTCGCGCTGGAACGTGCGGCAATTCCAAACAACCTCGGGGCAAAGATCGCCAAACGCTTCGCGAAGATCGGTTTGCAAGAACCGATCAAAGAGTTGCGAGGTCGCCCAGTGACTCCACCGCGGTTTGAATGATGCTTGTGCTCGATACCAATGTGATTTCGGAGCTGATGAAGGTTGAGCCAGATCCGCAAGTCATCGGGTGGTTGGACTCACAGTCAACTGGTTCGGTGTGGACGACGAGTGTAAGTGTTTTCGAGATCAGTTTCGGCCTCAATTCTTCGCCTGATGGCAAGCGGAAAAGGGCTTTAAAAGACGCGTTCGAAGCCATGCTTGCAGAAGAACTGGAGCAGTGCGTAGGACACCAAAACAGTGTCCGGTCGGGGCAAGCCCGAGCCGGACAATCAGACTCGAAAAAATCCTTCACGTGGTTGGGGACGATCCCTTTGCCTTTCGACTACCGCAGCCTTTCGACTACCGCAGCCATTCGTCGCGATGACTCTCGACAAAGTCGTCATCATTCAAATGCGGATAAGTCCGATACACACGATCGATCTCTTCCAATTGACCGGGACTCAAGGATTCGTGCTCGTCAAGGCACCAGTTGCCCTCAAGCAAGCCTTGCCGTCGGAGAATCTCGTGCAGCCCGGCGATGCATCCCCGGAAACCGTTGGCCGCATCGAAAAAAGCCGCATTGCAGTCGGTAACCTCTACACCGAGTCGCATAAGTTCAGGCGTTGCGTTGCTTATTCGGCAGCGTTCCAATAACTCGACTGCCCGCTTTGTCCAAACCGACCAATGACCGAGTAACCCACCCACTATGCGACGATCCAAGGAACCGAAGCGAAAGGGTGTAATCAGGTCAGACACGATGTTGTCATCGTTTCCCGTGTAAAGCGCAATGTCATTCCGACCGGAATCGCTGACCGCACGCACTACGTCCAGCGTTTGATAACGATTGAACGGAGCGATCTTAATTGCGACCACGTTCTCGATCTCAGCCAAATGTCGCCAAAAAGCATACGACAGAGTGCGTCCACCGACGCTTGGTTGAAGATAGAATCCGACGACCGGAATTACTTCTGCTACAGCCCGACAATGCGAAATAAGGCTAACATCATCCGCCTCGCGCCAGGCACCTAAGCTGAGCAAAGCGGCATGGTATTTGAGATCGCAGGCGACTTCCGCTTCCGCTACCGCTTGCGACGTCCTGCCGCATACTCCAGCGATGCGCACCAGCGGCTCTTCGGCGCGGTCCATCTCCTCGGCGGCCAGTTGCAACACCGGTTGGAACAAGCCAATCTTCGGATCGCGAATTGAAAACTGAGTCGTATGCACTCCGACAGCCAGTCCTCCAACACCGGACGCGATGTAATAGCGAGACAACGCCCGTTGCCTTCGTTCATCTAATCGACGGGTTGCATCCAGTGCCAACGGATGGGCTGGAATAGCCAAACCGGAAAGCAAGCGCGAACGCAACTCCGATAGGTTTCGAAAATCGGTCATCGCTTCGATCACAGCTTCATGGCGAAATGGATTTGGCGGCACGTTTCCACAAAACCGCAGGAAGGATAAAGGTGCTGTCCCACGGGATTGTTGTCCATCGTCTCGATCATTGCGAACGCCATTCCTTCACGACGAAAGTAGTCTAGTGCATGTTCGATAAGCAAGCGACCGATCCCACGACCGCGAACGGACCGATCCACGGCGAGATTCGGAATGCGCCCCTTGCCGATTTCGTAGTCGACTCGCGTACTAATGTATCCGAGAACCAACCCCGATTCGTCTGCGACGAACACGCCGTTCGGATTGGCCACAATATCTTCGTCGACATGTCGGGCTTTACGCCAACGCCAGTCATGGCCATTCAGAACTCCAATTGCATTTTCCACCCTCTGGTCGATGGCGATGCCTTGGAAGCCCTCGATGGTAATGCGTTTTAGTTCATCGAGGTCGCTCGATCGAAAGAGGCGTATTTTCATGCCAATGCTCAATCCAGATCAATGGAAAATGGAAAAACACTAAAATTGTCCATCTGTCGTTTCAAAGTGAGTGGGTTTTCCCAACAGTTTACCGCCGCGTCGCACCCAGTCCGCCGTCGCAAGAATCATCTCATCTAGAGAAACCCTGGGCGGACCAAACCATTCGTAAGATCGCGACGCGTCCCAAAGCCATGCCATCTCGCACTCTTTTCCCATAAACATCGGTTCGCTATTTAAGAGCTCACCAAACCGCTGTGCCAACCAACGGATCGACACCCGCTCGAGTCCAGTCACGTTCAGAGCTACAGGAGGACAAGCGGTATGTTCAAGGCACTGAATGGCCCGCGCGTTCGCGTCACCTTGCCAGATCACATTTACCGCTCCCATGGACACATCGACTGGTTTGCCTGCGGCCACCTTTGTGGCCACATCACACAACACTCCGTAACGCAAGTCGATCGCGTAGCAAAGTCGGAAGAACAATGCTCGCGTGCCATGCTGTTTTGCATAATAGGCAAATATGCGTTCACGTCCCACGCAGGAATTTGCGTACTCGCCGGGAGGTAAAAGCATTCCCGCTTCGTTCGCCCCCGGTCCAATGGCTGGTACCATCGAATAAACACAACCTGTGGAAAAGACAACCATTCGTGACCCTGCATAACGTTCCGCCGCGATCGACGGGACCAGCGTGTTCATCACCCAAGTCAACTCCGGTGCGTCGCTGGTTCCAAATTTCTGCCCGGCCATGAAAAGGACATTGGAAGCGTCCGGCAAGGCCATCACCGCCTCGCGATCCATTAAGTCGCATGAGATGGTTTCGACCCCATGCCGCTGAAGGTCAATAGCGGTATTCTTCGACGAAAAACGAGAGACCGCGATCACACGGCGATGTTCCTGCCCGATAGCGTTGAATCCGCGACGCACCATTCGGGCCAACGTCGGTCCCATTTTGCCCCCAGCACCGAGCACCAGGATGTCGCCCTCAACGGAGCGAAGTGTCTCCAGTACGCTCGTCGTCGGGCGGCTCAGCTCTTCCTCAAGGTCTTCGATCGTTTGAAGGGATTGCACTTCGGTCACTTTTCACTTCCGGATTGGTCCACTGCGTGGTCGGGTTCCGCCACGATCAAACTCAAGCGAATCGTCAAACTAACTTGCGCGACGTGCTCGCAAGTTACGATCCATCAATGAATCGCAGACCTGAACAACATGCTCGGAAAAAATCGAGAGCATCGGGGAACAGTCGGTTTTTCGATCCGCGGTTTTTAACAACCGAACATTTTGTACGCCGGCGTTGTTCGCACCATAAGGACAAACTCGCTCGATCGGCATGGGCCCGATCAAACCTAGTGTGGGTGTTCCGAGTGCTACCGACAAATGCATCGGGCCGGTGTCCGAGCCTACGAATAAGCTCGCCCTCCGAATCAAGCTACCTAATTGCGTTAGGGTGGTCGCAGGCGCGAGTGTCGCATGACCACCCGATTCCGCAACGACTTGGTCGGCTGCTTGCTTTTCTTGCTGGCCTGACCATACCACAATACTTGGCGTTCCCCACTTCTCCCCTAAATGCCTTGCAATGCTAGCGTATCTGTCCGACGGCCAGATTTTGGAGACCCAACCCGCGCCGACATTAATGATGGCAAACCGCCCTTCCAGTTGCTCTGACCGCAAAATTCTGTCTGCGAACTTCGCGTCGTTATCCTGCTCGGGCAAATCGAAGGTCACCGTTGAGTCATTGACGTCGAGCAGCCTTAACAATTCCAAGCTTCGATCGACGATGTGTTCCGACTCGGGCTTGTAGAGTCGATTGTTTAGAAAACGGCTCAATTCACGACCCTCAAACTGGTCGCATTGGAACCCCAGTCGGGACTTGGCGCCGGACAACCATGCGATGAGCGAACTCTTGGTTAGTCCCTGCAAATCAAGGGTAATATCGGGTTTCCACGCGCGGAGTTGCGAGGCAAGCGTCCACAACGCACGAGGGGACTTAAAGGCTCGTTTGGGGACCACGAATAGATCATCGAGGGCCGCGTGGCCGCGAATCAGTTGCGATGCTGCCCCTTCGATCACCCAACCTATGCGAGAATCGGGGAAATTGCGACGAATGGAGTTCAGGACAGGCACACTGAGGATGCAGTCCCCAATGGCGGATAGACGAACAATTAAGATGCGTTTCGTCATGGGTGCCTTACCTTACTTACCCGCGGGCGCTAGCCGCGTCAGCGAACGCAATGGTTTTTGGAATGCGGCTAGCGCCCGCAGTTCATATCGAATTACTAGGCAAATCCGCGGATGGAATCAAGCTCACTTTTGGCCTAAGGCGAGCGGCCGAGCGGCGAGCTGCAGACATAATACTACCAGGCCAGGCCACCGTGTGGCACGCCCAAAGCGATGGGTGTGGGGACTGTGTGGCACGCCCAAAGCGATTAGCGATGGGCGTGGGAAGTGTGGCAAATGACTCTAGCGATTCACCACGCCCTTCGTACCTCAGAGCGTGCCACCCAGTTCATAGGTAGATTTCAAACTGCCCCTCGCCTAAGCTTGCAACGTAATCAAGTAGCGGAGCGAGGGCCTCGCTGGCCAACGGTACTAAAGATAATTGAACAAGCTCAACTGCGAGGCGCTTCCAAGCAGTTTCAAACTGGCTTCATAGGAGGCTTGTCTTGCCTGAAGCTCGGTAATGGTCTTGGCGAAGTCCGCATCGAAGTTCCGGGATTCGTCCGCTTTCAATTCGATCTGATTGTCTTCTTGTAGACTTTTAAGGTCGTCAATTCGTTGCTGCTGAACGCCGAGAGAGCCACGGCTCAACGAGAGTCTCGACAGATCCACATCGACCAATTCCACGGCTCGGGCAATCGCAGAAGTATCTTTTGACGAGATGGCTTCGCGCAAGCGAATCAATGAGTTGAAAACCCCTTTTACCTCTTGAGGATTCGGGTCTTTGCCAACGACGGTGTACGTTGTTCCCACGAGCGAAGCTTCCGCCTCAAGACTTCCCTTGGGGATCAAGCCGAGTCCAAAGGCTGCTTGGCTACCTCCCGCGTTTCGCACCTTGATAGGGCCAGGGGTGGTTGTCAGCGGTGGTCCGAGCGGATTGGGAACGTATACGGAAGACGCGATGGTAATGCCATTACCAACGGCATTCAGGCTTGCCGTTAACTTCGTTGCGGGATCTTGATTGTTGACGTGATTATTGATGCGATCCAGGGCATCCTGGACCGTTGTCGTACCAACCAAATCGATGGCGAATTCGCTGCCATCGTTTCGTTGAATCGACAGGTCAGGACCATCGGTAGAGTGGATCCCTTGACCGAAATTCAGTTGATCTAACCTCAGTTGCTGATGAAACGTCCGCAAACCTAATCTTTCGGCTAGATTTCCGGTGTTTTCTCCAATCGAAAAGTCAGCCCCGCTTTGAGTCGAACGTATTCTTAGGTTTCGGCCGTCAGGAGTGATGTCGGCACGAACTGCGGCTCCTGAGCCGTTGATGATGTTCGTCAAGTCCTCGATGGTAACGGCTGTACCCAGCAGAATATTGTAAGTCTTGCCGTTTTGTTCGATACGAATTCCATCGTTGGCGATCAAGCCTGTATTCCCATTGAGCTGGGAGAGTAGGGTGGTCGGCCTAAGGATTGGGTCGAGCGTCGTTCCAGTAATCGGCAGCGGTGCAAGCAATGTCTCCGTCAGAATTCCAAGGTCCCTTGCTGTTCTTCCGGTGCCGGACTCGATAATATGCAATTGCCCTAATCCACCATCGGCATACCCAGCCACCAGCGACCCGTTGTTGAGACTGAATTGCACGTTTCGACCGCTCAGGGGAGCGGCGTTGTTAACCCGCTCGAGCACATCGTCAAGGGTTTCCGCTCCCGAAAGTTCTACAGTCACTCGCTCAAGACCATTCGAAAGCTGGATTGCACCCGGTGAAATTCCGTTGCCGCCATTGAGGTCGGCTAGTCGGGTTCGACCGATGGCGGCTGGATTCAAATCGACACGCGAAACGACGCCGTCTGAAATGAGACCTAAGGCTTTTTGGCCGGTCACATTGTGGGCAATGTATTCGCCGGTGTCGGCGATGGTCAACAAGTCGAGATCATTTCCTGAAAACTGGATGGTATCGAGCAATTTCGAAACGGTTGGTGTGTCTAGATTCCCACCAGCGAACAGATAACGATCTTGGTAGCGGGTGTTTGCCGCGGCGGTAAGGCGTTCGAGGGTGGCGTTGATTTGGTTGACCCAACCTTCGCGTTCGGCGTCGCTATTGACGTTGCCTGCGCTCTCCACACCGAGGCCTCGAATCTCAATCAGCGTATCCTGTACGTTGCCTAGTGTTGATTCGGTTACATTGAGATAGCTCTGCGACGAGTCCAGATTTCGGAGTGTTTGATCTCGAAATTCGAGGTCGCGCTGAAGCCCGATAATACGGATGGCTGCCGTCGGATCCTGGCTTGGCAGGCTGAAGCGTTTTCCAGAGCTAAGTTGGTCCTCGAGCTGCTGAATGCTCAGTTTGCTTACCTGGACTTGGTAAAGCGAACGGTATCGAGAAAGAGCGTCGCTCGTTCGGCCAGCAACAACAGGATAGAAGGAACTTAACATGGTTCGATGGCATTCACGAGCTAGATAATATTGACCAAAGTATTCAGCATTTCCGACGCGACGCTAATCAGTTTCGACGTTGCCTGAAACGCCCGTTGGTAAAGGAGCATCTTGACTGCTTCTTCGTCCAAGTTGACTCCTGAAATTCCGAGATGCTGGGCTTCGAGCGTTTGCTGAAAATTCCGAAGTCCGTCGGTAATGCCTTTCTGAGAATTGATATCGCGTGTGGAACCCGCAATCATTTCGTCGTAGAGCGCGTTGATGCTCCGTCCGCCGAGCAAGTCCGTTGATTTGGAAAAGGCTTCGGCAATTCGGATCGCGTTGTCGGCACCATTGCCAACACCCTTGAGACTCGCGGCGAGCAACGATGGGTCTGCGACTAAGCTGGGGCGGACTTCGATCGTCGATGCTGAGTCACCTCGGAAAAAGGTGTTGATCCCGAGAACCGCCAGGGCACCGCTTGTGTCGTTAGCGAAACTAAACTTGATGGCCTCCGAGTCCGATTTGATCTCGAACCGCCCGTCGTTGGTAATTCTCGCGCTAATCCCGTCGATGCCATCAATGGAAGTAGCTAGTTGTTGGGCGGTGGTATCGCTTGGGAGTCCTTGCTGGCGAACAAGAATATCAATCGTCTTCGTTTTACCAGTCTTCCCATCTTTGACTTCGATCACAAACGAGCCATTGTCGATGTCCAAATTTGGGTTGGACTGCTCGATCGGTCCGAACGTGTTTTTCACAACGGTCTCGCCGGTCGCAATGCCAACTCCTTTGAGGCCCTGGCCTTGCGAGTGGAGGCGATTGACGACACGGATAACATCTGAGGCTAGCGAGTCCAGTTTCCCTTTGAACCCCGACGAGGTCGCGGTGTTGGCTGTTTCATAGAGCCCCTTAACTTTTCCCCCTGTCACCTTCAACCCAACATCCGTGTCGACCAATCGAATCTCAAGACCGCTGTTCGGACCGTCGGGACTCGAGCCAGCCTTTACTTCGCGAGGGATTCCGTTGCTTACGAGATAATCCCCACCTACAAAAACCGTGACCGCTCCTGTCGGTTCCTCAGTAACCGTCGTGTCGACGAAGGTCGCGAGTTCATCCAAGGCCTTTAGGCGTTCGTCTCGCAACCCTACGGCATCGGAATTGGACAGGGAACCGCCCTCGACCTCGACAATACGTTGATTCAGTTTGGCAATGCTTTGAACAATGCGATTGATATCGGTCGCTGCCGCGGAAATCTCAGACCGATTGCGACTTGAGATGTCATCGACGCTCTTGGAAAGACTCCTGAGTTGAGTGGCTAATTCCTGCCCTCGGGAAATGGCGAGCGTGCGAACGGAGTCGCTACCAGGTTGATTTGCAACGTCTTGAAAAGCATTGGCAAAGCGGCTCAAGTTGGAGGAAAAATCCTTGTCGCTTAGCTCGTTTATCAAACTTTCAATTTGAGAATTGGTCCCCTCCAATTGCTCTTGATAGGATAGTTGACTCTGGGTTTGACGGAGTCGGTCGACGACAAAGTTATCCAGCTTTTGTTGGATCCCAATTGCTTGAACACCTTGTCCGATGATCAAGTCGCCAGCTTTGAATCCGCGAGCTGGTGATTGAATAAGCTCCTGGCGAATGTAACCAGGTGTATTGACGTTTGCAATGTTGTTGCCAACAACTTGCAACCCAATCTGATTGACACGCAGCGCGTTGGACGAGCCTTGAATGGCACTGAATAAGCTCATGCGTGAATTCCTGCCGGCATTGTGATTGCGGCTGTATTTCGATCAATGGTCATTCAATCATCTGTGTCTTTCCAGTCTATGCAGCTTCGTCAATCAGAAAGCCACCTTCTTGGGCGTGCGATTCATTGGCTGAATACGTCGCCCGCTCCGTCGTGCCGGTTGCCAGAATCAAAAGCAATTCCGTAACATAGGACTTCGATTGAAAGGCTGTCACCCATAAGCCCATGCTCAACTGTTGGATTCGACTTACCTGATGTTCCAGGTTGGCGATTCGATGGGTCCAAAGGGCGGGCCATTGCGAATCGAGCTGAACGGAAAGTCCTTTGAGACTATGAGTTCCGAAACCCAAATCGGTCGCAAGTCGCAACAGCTCTTTTCGATCGTCCTTACAACGCTGAATTTCGGCGTGGATACTCTCGCTGGCTGAACTCAGTTTTGCAATATTCGAGTAGTCGCCAACAATGTAGTCCGCCTGCACTTGATTTAGAATCGACTCCCATCGGTCGAGAACTTCACTAAACCGATCCAACCATCGACCTGTATCGTTTATTAATATTGGAATCATTGTGATGTTTGAGATCCGAGAGGCAAAAAAGCGTTCATCCCCAAACTGAGAGGACGAACGCATTTGAAGTCTGTGGAACGGTACGAACCAAGTCTAAAACGAGAAAGTCATACCGAGGTCTAGACCGTGGAGAAAGAATGTGTCGGTGACAAGTCTGGCCCCAGGAGCGGCCAAGGTGCCGCCAATGTTGGCGATGTCCACATTGCGATCGATTTGGTCGCCTGCCATCGCAACGCTTGGGAACACGAGGAGTGAGTACCCAATTCCCAATTGTGCTCGTCCCAGTTGGTATTTCATCTTGGCGTTCGCTTCGGGCAAGAACGTAAACTGATCTCGAGTAATCGTTCCGATGTTGCCGTTCTGTGCGAACAACCCTCGAGATTCCGTACTGTTCGCACCACCCAGGGCAACTTCGGTGTATCGACCGCTGATCGTGCTGGACTGACGAACGTTGCCTAGTGCAACTTTGCCCATCGCCGAGAACGTGAAGCGTCCCTTAGAGACTTCGTTTAGCAAGCCAATATGGCCGCCATGAAACTGGTTCTTTGTCCCAAAGGTATCCTGGGTGGTAATTACGGTTCCGTTCTGAATCGTATTCGTGATTCCGTCGGTAAACTGGCTCCTGAGCCCTAATTCGCTATCCATCCGAACAAAGGTATAGCCGCCGAGCAAATCGACCCGACTTTTGCCATCGCGGAGCAGCAGCGCCCTGCCGTACAATTCGCCAGCGACGAGATCCAAGTCGTTTTTGACTTGAATTGTGCCCGTGTTTGCACCGTTTACTCCCGCACTCACATTGACCAAGAAGGTATCAGGAGCGGGGATGGAAGCGTTGAAGAACGGTATGCCGGTTGAGTTTCCGCCATTAGTGAAAGTCCGATTGGTGCCATCGCTGAGGATTCCCCAGCCGCGAGCTCCGATCCCGAAGTTTTGATTGCAATCGGCCCATACGCCCATATTGAGCCGCATGCCGACTACCATTTCATTGCCGATCGGAGTGGTCGGGCCGCCAGCCAACGGCGTGGTTGGCAGAACGGATGGGTTGTTCCCACCTACGACCAGTGGTCCTCCGCCGAATTTCTTGGGCCACCACAAAAGCGTTTCGCTTTCGAACCAGCCAGATGAATTATCTGAGCAACCGATGTTGCAGCTTGACGTGCCGCATGGAGCAGCCCCGCAGGAACCGGCATATTCTGAGGTCCCCATGGATTCGGAACCGTAAGATGCACTTCTAAATTTGATGTTGGAATAGGACTCGCCTAATCCATCGTCTGCGACTAAGTTCGAACGAAACGCAACTGGTCTTGCGTCTTCGCCGAGGGCAGCCTCAGTAGCAGTTTCTTGTACGCCGCCGTCACCGATGCGACCAACGCTCGAGATGGGGCCTGAAGTGTAATAGTCTTGCCCGTATGTGCTAGCGGAACTACCAGTTCCACACAGAGAGGCAATAATCAGGGTCAACTTAATTCGGTTTTTTCTCATAATTTCTTTCTCGCTAAGCGATGGCTTGCGTACCGTTCGCATAATTAGATCGGTAATATCCTTAGGAATCTGAGGATAAAAGGGAACATGCGGCACATCTTTCGCAGACCTCCCAAACCACCAGGGACGGATTTTCGTATGCAAAATGCCCGAACCAAAGCAGTTTGGAACGAATGACCAAACGAAACCAAAGACGGTTTCCTTTGCCATGCTTACAATAGAACCAAACCGGCCATCCGAAACTGCAGTGAACTTCATCCCCGCAGGCTGGCGGGACCTACACAAAATCATCCATGTCCAGTTTGCTTGACCCTGCACCCGACAAACCATCCAAAGACGTCATCGCCCAAGCGAGTGGCGACCGCAAACTTCATTTGCCGAGCCGTCCGCATGTGTCCTCCGGTTGGTCGCTGCCAGGCGTGGCTCAATACAAGATCAATCAATGGCTGGAACAAACGCGGGCGGTGAATGCTTGGGAAAACCACCGGCGAGAATTGTCCGAGCCGCAGTTGCGCAAAGAAGCTTTGTCGCTGGTCTACCGATCCAAAAGTGGCGAGCCACTTTCGACACTGCTCCCCGAAGTCTACTCGCTGATACGCGAGGCTGGGCGTCGGGCGCTCAATATGCGCCACTACGATGCGCAAATACTCGGGGGTATCTGTTTGTTTCATGGGTGCATTGCAGAGATGCAGACCGGTGAAGGCAAAACGCTGACGGCCACATTGCCTCTGGCCCTGCACTCGTTGCTCGGAAAGGGCGCTCACCTTGCTACGGTCAATGACTACTTGGCGGAGCGAGACGCCGAATGGATGAGGCCGCTTTATGATTTGCTCGGCATGCGCGTTGGCACGGTTTTAACACCACTCGATCAAGACCAACGACGAAAAGCCTACGCCACCGACATTACCTATGGGACCGCGAAAGAGTTTGGCTTCGACTTCCTTCGAGACCGATTGCTGATGCGGGCACAAGGACGAGCTGTCGACGACTTCCTCGGAAGCGGATCCCAAGAACGTTGGACGTCGGCTGGCGAACAACCCGTTCAACGCGGCATGCATTTCTGCTTAGTGGACGAAGCAGATAGCATTTTGATCGACGAGGCGAGAACGCCATTGATTATCGGGTCGCTGGGCGATGAGTCCAGGGAAGTTGTTATTGCTACCTTCAAATGGGCTGCGGAGCACGTTGGGTCGTTCGTGCTCAAGGAACACTTCACCATCGAGGAAGATACCCGCAAGATTGAGTTGACTTCCAAGGGACGTCAATTCGTTCGATCTATTCCTCGAAGCGAAGAGATCCGTTTGGCAGCCCTCGTCGATCTGTACGAGTACATCGAACGCGGCATCAAAGTCCATCGCGACTTTCACCTGGAGCGACAGTATGTTGTCGTCGATGGCGAAATCGTAATCGTCGATGAATTTACGGGACGTCTGGCCGAAGGGCGAAAGTGGCGGGACGGAATCCACCAAGCCATCGAAGCCAAAGAAAAAATCGAAGTGACCGTGCCGACTGGACAAGCCGCTCGGATCACCGTTCAGGATTTGTTCTTACGATATCGATCCTTGGCTGGAATGACCGGCACTGCGGCAAGCAGCGCTGGTGAGCTCCGTCGCATCTATAAAACACCGGTCGTGCAGGTCCCGACCAATCGACCACCCAAACGGCAACGTCTACCAGACATGGTCTGCGGCGACATGACCGAAAAGTTTCAGGCCATCGTCCAAGAGGTTCTCAAGGTTCATGAAGTGGGTCGACCCGTGTTGATCGGAACGCGCTCGATCGACAAATCCGCTATCCTGGCCGATATGCTTCGCAAGGCGGGTGTCCAGGTCCAAGTCCTCAACGCACACGAAATCGAACGCGAGGCCGAAATCGTCTCCAACGCGGGCCGTCGTGGACAGGTCACAGTAGCAACCAACATGGCCGGTCGCGGGACCGACATCAAACTCGAGAATGACGTTCGCGAAATCGGTGGCATGATGGTGATTTGTACGGAGTTGCACGATGCTGCCCGGATCGATCGGCAGTTGATCGGTCGATGTGGCCGGCAAGGTGACCCGGGTACGTATCGGCAATTTTTGTCCATGGACGATGATATTCTTAGAAACGGTTTTGGCACCAAACCTGCCGAAAAGCTGAAATTAAAGGGGAAATCCGGCGGATCGCTCAACGGACAAGCGGCACAATTCAGGGCCGCCCAGCGAAAAGTTGAGCGGAAACACTTCCGAGATCGAATGGCATTGCTGTACCACGAGAAGGAACGAACTAAAATTCAAAGGGAGATGGGACAGGATCCCTATTTAGATACCGCAGAATAACACATTCTGCATAAAAGCTTTCCAACCGCGGCACCGATGAACTTGCTCAGTAATTCAGTAACCGTAATTACGTTACAGCAACCTCGATTGCGCAAAGGTTCCTTCGCCAGTCTCATCGGAGCAACTCCCCTCCTCGACGTTTTTGTGGCTGGTCCCGAAAACCAACTTGTTGTGGAATGCCTTTCCCCCTCCGGAATTGAGCAGCTCGTTTCGCGATCACCCCTGTACCTCTACGGTCCAAGCGGGGCGGGTAAAACCGCTCTCGCGTTAACCATTGCGGCCCGATGGACCAACGAATCCAACAACCGAACCGTCACACTAACCAGCGGATCGGACTTTGCTAAGGCCTTTACCCGAGCCATTGAGGCCGACGACATGGAGCGATTTCGTCAGCTTCATCGCCATTGCAACTGCTTGGTCGTAGACAATATCCACGAACTGGCAACTAAGCCGGCAGCGCAAGCGGAAATGGTGTCGACCATTGAGCGTTTGACCAGTGACGGTGGTGCCATCATTGCCACAGCCTCGGAGCTTGCAAACCTGGTACCGAAGTTGCGATCCTCGCTATCCAGCCGTCTCAATGGCGGGCACAGCTTGCTGGTCTCGTTGCCGGGCAGCGAGACACGACTTGAAATCCTGCGACTTCTGGCGGCAAGCTCGCAGATAGAAATCACCGATCAAGATTTAGACTCGATCGCGTCTCAACTACAGGATGGGATGTCGCCGCTGCAACTGCGAGGCATCCTAATTCGTTGGTCGCACCAAGATCGCGTGAGCCCGGACCGGACCAAAAAGGAATCCAAACGGCTGATTGACAAGCTGGTAGACTCGCAAATTGCAAAGGCGCCATCCGCCTCGGACATCGCGAAAGCGGTCGCCAGGGAAATGCAAATCACGATGGAGTTGTTGCGAGGCCCCGGACGCAAATCCAGTGTGGTCCGCGCACGCGGCCTGGCGATGCTTTTGATGCGTCAATGGACGGATCTATCCTTTCAAAACATCGGTGAGTACTTTGGCGGTCGAGACCACACAACGGTCATGCACGCTTGCAGAAAAACGGAAGAGGATTTAACCAAAGATGTAGACCTCGAACGCATGGCCGAACGCATCCGACAAAGATTAAAGGCATAAGAAGGCTATTTCCCAACAAATTGGCTCAGGTATCGATAACTTTGTGCCAACGACTCCTTGCGATTCTCCAACGTCGCTTCATAAGCCCGATCTTCGACTTCGACACAGACAGGCCCTTGATAACCTGCGTCCCCCAGGATCGAAAAGAATTGCCCCCAGTCGATTTCCCCAAGCCCTGGGAGCTTGGGAGAATGGTACAGGTTTGGGTGCGCGAAAATCCCAACTTCATTCAGCAGATGCCGATCGATTCGCACATCCTTGGCGTGTACGTGAAAAATTCGATCGATGAATTCGCGAATGGGTTTCAAGTAATCCATGCATTGCCAGATCATGTGCGATGGATCGTAATTGAGTCCCAAGTTAGGACTGCCTAAATCGCTAAACAATCGTCGCCAAACGGCTGGCGAAGATGCAATGTTCTTTCCCCCCGGCCATTCGTCTTTCGTGAACAGCATGGGACAGTTTTCGATGCCAATGCGAACGCCACAACTTTCGGCGAGATCCACGATGGGTTTCCAAGTCGACATGAGCCGCGGCCAATTGTCGTCCACGCTTTTGGTATAATCGCGTCCGATAAAGGTGTTGACTTGATTGAGTCCCAGCTTCGGAGCTGCCAAAATGACTTGTTTCAGATGCTCAACGCTCCGCTCGGCCTCGGTAGCGTCCGGTGCAAGGCAGTTTGGATAGTAACCTAAGCCACTGATTTGAACGCCCGTCTTTTGGACTAAAGCCTGGATCGACGATAGAGACGACTCGTTAAGACCCGCGACGTCAATATGGGTCACGCCTGCGTAGCGTCGATCTGCCTTGCTCGGTGGCCAACACATGACTTCTACGTAACGGTAACCGACCGACGAAGCGACCTCGAATACTTGTTCGAGAGACAGGTCCGGGAGAATGGCACTAACAAAACCAAGTTGCATCATGATCAGATCTCTAGGAAAAGTCGAGACGGGTCTTCGATGACGTCCTTGATCGTTTTCAAGAACGATACGGCTTCTCGTCCGTCTACGATGCGATGGTCGTAGGTCAACGCGAGGTACATCATCGGGCGAATGACTACCTCGCCATTCAGCGCGATCGGACGGTCTTGGATGGAGTGCAGGCCGAGAATGCCACTTTGCGGCGGATTCACGATTGGAGTCGAAAGCAAGGACCCATAGATGCCACCATTGCTGATCGTGAAGGTGCCTCCCTCAAGGTCGTCCGGCATCAATTTGTTGGCAAGTGCCCGCGATGCGAACTCACCGATGCTGCGTTCGATCTCCGCAAAGCCCATCTTCTCAACGTTTCGAAGAACCGGCACCACCAGACCTTTGCCACCTCCGATGGCAATCCCGATATCGCAGTAGTTGCGATAGACGATGTTATTGCCGCGAACTTCTGCATTCACCGACGTAAATCGCTTCAACGCCTCGCATGCGGCTTTGGCGAAAAACGACATGAAGCCCAATTTTACTCCATGCTTTTCATTGAATGCATCTTTGTACTTAGTGCGCAGTTGCATGACGGGTTGCATATCGACTTCGTTGAACGTAGTCAGCAAAGCGGCATTGTGTTGGGCTTGCACCAAACGCGTTGCAATCGTTCGACGAATCATGCTCATCGGCTTGACCTCTTCGCTTCGATTGGGAGCGCCTGATTGCATCAAGGATTGCGATGTTACCGTTGGCGTTGAAGCAGAGGTGGATTTGCTTGCAACGTTGGCTGCTGCCTTCGCAACGATGGTCGCAGCGGGTGCTGCCGCAACGCCTGCACCGACCGCAACGGAATTAGCTGTCGTGGCCGCTTGAGAAACAAATCGAGCTACGTCCTCTTTCAGCAATCGACCGCCAGGGCCAGTTGCAGGGATTGAACCAGCCGAAAGCTGATTGTCGGCTAGCATCCTTTGGGCCGCGGGCATCACACGGGGCGCACCAATCGGTTGTGGTGCCGCTGAAATCGAGGCTGTCGGTCCATCGGCAATTGGAGAAACTGCAGGAGCCTGGGGCGCAGCGGCTGGGGGCGCAGCGGCTGGGGGCGCAGTAGGCTTTGGTGCGGGTTCAAAGGAAGCGATCACGTCTCCGACCGCTGCAAACTCCTCGTTCTGCTTTAAGATTTTAACTAAAATACCATCCTCGGGAGCCGAGATCTGCACCGACGCTTTCTCTGTTTCCAGATCGACAAGGTCTGTACCGGCCGCGACCCAGTCACCCTCCTTCTTGAGCCACTGTCCAATTTGGACTTCGGAAATGCTTTCGCCAACGGACGGAACGATAATTTCGGTCATGGGAAGTAGAATTGTTTTGAGGGAATCAGGAGGCTTCGACTCGAATATGGCATCCAAAAGCATATCGCAATAGTGCTTTCGTGTCATCCGCTGAGGAATGAGTACAATCGCGGTTTCTGCCGTTTCTTCTATTCTTAGCCAATTCCTAAGCCGATTTATGCCAAACCCAATCGACACATCGCATTTGACACGACTAGGCAACTCCGACTTGCATGTCAGCCGGGTGGGGCTTGGATGCTGGCCAATGTCCGGCATAAGTTCTCTAGGAGTCACGGACGAACTGTCCATAAGCACCATTCGCGCTGCCCTCGATCATGGCGTCAACTTTTTCGATACGGCGTACTCGTATGGATATGACGGTCGCAGTGATAGGGTTCTCGGTTCTGCGTTGCGGACGTCTCGTGATCGAGCCATCATCGCGCACAAAGTCGGTGCCCACTGGGACGACAAAAAGCAACGTGTCGTCGACGGTCGGCGCGAAACACTCTTTGCTCAAGCCCAAGAGTGTCTGACTCGGCTAGGTATGGACCACGTCGATGTGATGTATCTGCACTCACCTGATCCGATGGTTCCCATCGAAGAGTCCGCCGAAGCGATTGCGGAAATCTGCAAACGCGGTTGGGCTCGTTATGCAGCAGTCTCCAATGTAAATCTCGAACAAGCGACTAGGTTCGCAGCCGTTTGTCCGATCGTCGCCATCCAACCCTATTTTAACCTATTTCAGCAAGATGCCGTCTGCGAGCTACTGCCTTTTTCCTTGCCCAACAACATATCCATGGTCTGCTATTGGGTATTGATGAAAGGATTACTTTCGGGTCGGCTGAAACGAGACCATGTTTTTGACCCAACAGATCGCAGGTTAACCTACCCAATTTTCCAAGGCCAAGCTTATGAAAACGCTCAGAATGTCCTTGATCGACTTAGACATCTAGCCAACGAGTTGGATTGCACAGTCGCTCAATTGGTGGTTGCATGGACGTTGACCAAACCCGGAATCAGTGTCGCTTTGTTGGGTGCTAGACGTCCCGAACAGATCATTGAGTCCGTTCAAGCAATGCATATGAAGCTCGAGGCTGACGTGATTGAACAAGTAAACGCCCTTGTAGTTACTGAGTCGGTGCAGTGAATCGTCTAGATTCCTGTGAGTCTCCAGTCGACCACGGCTGGTCGTAACCGCGATCAGCAAATCCGGTGCGTTCAGCCCACTTTTCACCACAATAAATCACGTTCGTTGTTCCGTCCGTGACGTCTGAATGCCTCACTTCAGAACGAACATAAGCCATTCCGCTCGGATTGCCGAGCCTCGGCCAAACGAAGCTGACATCGTTGAGGATCAAGGCAATCAATAGCCCAATCATTGAGATACAACACCAACCATATTGAAACTCCTACTTCATCCGTACTTTTTGCAGGGTTACTTTGACTTCCGACGCAGCCACGATATCGCCTCACGCGCGGCTGCTACAACCTCGGTAATCCAAAGGCCCCGAGCAAAGCCGCTCTACCCAGATGCCGTTCGAAATGTAGTTCGTTTCAAAAATTGACCATCAACGACAATCGTTTCGGATTGACCGCACGCCATATTCAAGCCATCCTCCACGGACCCACGCTGGACTGTACTTGCCGCCATATTTAACAAGCGATAATTCTTAACATCGTTGTACTGAAACTCCGTGATCAAGAATTGAGTCGGACTGAAGGAACCATCGTATTTGATCTCGAATAGCACTTCCGTTCGAAATGAACTTGGTATTCTTACTGGAAATTCATCGGCAGCAACCCTCACAGCCGCCAAAAAAATGCTCCACAACGCAAGCAACAAGCAAGAACCACGCATCGTAGATCTCAACCTCAATCAGGAATTTGGAATTTGAAACTTGGCAAATCCGGATGCTCGTAGTATTTCGAGCATCCTTGGGAAAAGGAATAAAATAATCACTAGCACCAGATTGTAATAGCATTGTGACTCAAAGGACTCAAAGATGACTACTCGAAGGGAC
>Ga0105048_10006032_pt1 | contig 19539 bp, 15 predicted proteins | sample MAT05_FD_78382 | JGI IMG/M metagenome (GOLD analysis project Ga0105048, IMG submission 78382) | Freshwater microbial communities from Lake Fryxell liftoff mats and glacier meltwater in Antarctica - MAT-05 | ecosystem: Environmental > Aquatic > Freshwater > Ice > Liftoff microbial mat | place... | reverse complement strand
TGATCGAAAAAGACCCGGACTACACCTATGCGACGGCGCGCTTGCTGTTCCACACGATCTCACGTGAAGTGCTCGGGCGTGATGTTGCGTCCGCTGACATGGCAGCCGCGTACACCGACTACTTCCCCGGTTTCATCAAGCGTGGTGTAAACGCCGAATTGCTGGACGAACGCCTGATGCAGTTTGACCTGCCACGCTTGGGCGCAGCCCTCAATGCGGAGCGCGACATGCAATTCGATTACCTGGGCCTGCAAACCCTCTATGACCGCTACTTCCTGCACGAAGGCAAGACCCGCATCGAATTGCCACAGGCTTTCTTCATGCGTGTGTCCATGGGCCTGTCGCTGAACGAAATTGACCGCGAAGCCCGTGCCATCGAGTTCTACGAGGTGCTGTCGCGCTTCGACTTCATGTCCAGCACGCCCACGTTGTTCAACAGTGGCACGCGCCGTTCGCAACTCTCCAGCTGCTACCTGACCACGGTGCCAGACGACCTGGATGGCATTTACGAATCCATCAAGGAAAACGCACTATTGTCCAAATTTGCCGGTGGTCTGGGCAACGACTGGACCCGCGTGCGCGCTTTGGGCTCGCACATCAAAGGCACCAATGGAGAGTCGCAAGGCGTCGTCCCCTTCCTCAAAGTGGTGAACGATACGGCCGTGGCAGTCAACCAAGGCGGTAAGCGCAAGGGTGCGGTCTGCACTTACCTGGAGACATGGCATCTCGATATTGAGGAGTTCCTGGAGCTGCGCAAGAACACCGGCGATGACCGCCGCCGCACCCACGATATGAACACCGCCAACTGGATTCCCGATCTGTTCATGCGCCGCGTGATGGAAAAAGGCACTTGGACATTGTTCTCGCCCAACAACGTACCTGACCTCCATGACCTGTTTGGGGCCGACTTTGAGAAGGCCTATGTGGCCTACGAAGAAAAGGCTGCACGCGGTGAAATCAAACCCGCCCGCACCCTGCAGGCCAGCGATCTGTGGCGCAAGATGTTGACCATGCTGTTCGAAACCGGCCACCCCTGGATCACGTTCAAGGATGCCTGCAACGTGCGCTCGCCCCAGCAGCACGCGGGCGTGGTGCACTCCAGCAACCTGTGCACCGAGATCACACTCAACACCTCGGACACCGAAACCGCCGTTTGCAACCTGGGCTCGGTCAACCTGCGCCAGCATTTGAAGACGGCACCCGACGGCTCGACCGGCGGTTCTTACCTTGACCATGACAAGCTCAAGCGCACCATCGCGACGGCCATGCGCATGCTCGACAACGTCATCGACATCAACTACTACGCAGTCAAGAAGGCACGTGACTCGAACCTGCGCCACCGCCCGGTGGGCTTGGGCGTCATGGCCTTCCAGGACAGCCTGTACGAACTGCGCATCCCCTATGCCAGCGAAACTGCCGTGCAGTTTGCCGACGAATCCATGGAAGCCATCAGCTACTACGCCTATTGGGCATCGACAGAGCTGGCCAAAGAGCGCGGCAAATACTCCAGCTACCGTGGCTCGCTGTGGGACAAGGGCGTGTTGCCGCTGGATACCCTAGATATGCTTGCGTCAGCACGCGGCGGCTATGTAGAAGTAGACCGCTCCTCCACGTTGGACTGGGATGCATTGCGCCAGAAGATTGCCCAGGACGGCATGCGCAACTCCAATTGCGTAGCCATTGCGCCGACTGCCACCATCTCCAACATCATTGGCGTGGACGCATCCATCGAACCGAGCTTCGGCAACCTGTCGGTTAAATCCAATTTATCGGGTGAGTTCACCGTCATCAACGGCTACCTGGTAAAGGACCTGAAACGTTTGGGCCTGTGGGACGACGTCATGGTCATGGACCTGAAACACTTTGACGGATCACTGGGCCCCATCGACCGCGTGCCTGCCGACATCAAGCAGCTCTACGCCACCGCGTTTGAAGTCGAGACGCAATGGTTGGTCGAAGCTGCGGCGCGGCGCCAGAAGTGGATTGACCAAGCGCAGTCGCTGAACATTTACATGGCTGGCGCATCGGGCAAGAAGCTTGACGAGACCTACAAACTCGCCTGGTTGCGCGGCTTGAAAACCACTTACTACCTGCGCACGATGTCTGCCACTTCCGCCGAGAAATCAACCGTAACGGCAGGCAAGATGAATGCAGTTTCCTCGGGTAACGATGCCAAGAGCTCCATGCGTTCATCGAATGCTTTGGAAGCCGCAGCGGCTGCCGCTCACATGCAAATGGAGATGGCAGCGAATGCTGCGACGGACATCAAATTTTGCGGCGTTGATGACTCCACATGCGAGTCTTGTCAGTAAATAGAAACGCTGCATCGCATTCGATGCGATGCTATTGAGCAACACATATTTGCAGTGAAGTGCATGAATACTTTTCATTTCATTTCACTGCTCACATAATCTGCAGATTGGAATTATTTATGTTGACCTGGGACGAAGAAGTCAAGCCCTCATCGCTAACAAATTTTGCGTTCACACCGCCGGAAAAACCGTCGGTCGAGCGAGCGCAAAGCGCTCCTCCAAAGCCCAACGTTCCCGTCCGCATGAAGGCATCGGACAAGCGCATCATCAACGGCCAGACAGACGTCAACCAGTTGGTGCCGTTCAAATACAAATGGGCTTGGGAAAAATACCTGTCCAGTTGTGCCAACCACTGGATGCCACAAGAGGTCAACATGACCCGCGATATCGCGCTGTGGAAAGATCCCAATGGTCTGACGGAAGACGAGCGCCGCATCATCAAGCGCAACCTCGGTTTCTTTGTGACCGCCGATTCGCTTGCTGCTAACAACATCGTACTGGGCACTTACCGGCATATTACGGCGCCCGAGTGCCGCCAATTCCTGTTACGCCAGGCCTTTGAAGAAGCCATCCATACCCACGCCTACCAGTACATCGTAGAGTCACTGGGTCTGGATGAGAGTGAAATCTTCAACGCTTACAACGAAGTGCAGTCCATCCGTGACAAGGATCAGTTCCTGATCCCTTTCATTGAAGCCATCATGGACCCCAACTTCCACACTGGCACACCTGAAGACGACCAAACGTTGCTCAAGTCGTTGATCGTGTTTGCCTGCCTGATGGAAGGCCTGTTTTTCTATGTCGGCTTCACGCAGATTCTGGCGCTTGGTCGGCAAAACAAGATGACTGGTGCGGCAGAGCAGTACCAGTACATCCTGCGCGATGAGTCCATGCACTGCAACTTTGGCATCGACCTGATCAACCAGCTCAAGTTGGAAAATCCGCAGCTGTGGACCGCAGAGTTCAAGGCCGAGATCAAGGTTTTGTTCGAGACCGCCGTCGAATTGGAATACCGCTACGCCGAGGACACCATGCCACGCGGCGTGTTGGGTATGAACGCATCCATGTTCAAAGGCTATCTGCGTTACATCGCCAACCGACGCGCCACGCAAATCGGTTTGGAAGCCTTGTACCCCAACGAAGAAAATCCCTTCCCCTGGATGAGCGAAATGATCGACCTAAAGAAGGAACGTAACTTCTTCGAGACACGCGTGATCGAGTACCAGTCGGGCGGCTCACTTTCCTGGGACTAGTCGTACAAAATGTATTACCGAATTTCATCTATCTCGCAACCGGCCACAGAGCCCGTGCGGGGTGGGTGTCACCAAGTTCATGTCGCTGGGCAATTGCCCAACCGCATGAATCGCTTCTTGCAAACAACTGGCAAGAAGTGCTCTTTGTAAATTGATCAAGGAGAAAATCATGGCAACTGCAAAAAAACCGGCCGCAAAAAAGGCCGCTCCCGCAAAGAAAGCTGCACCAGTGAAGAAAGCTGCACCAGCCAAAAAAGTAGCTGCTAAAAAAGCAGCCCCCGCAAAGAAGGCAGCTCCCGCTAAAAAGGTAGCCGTCAAGAAAGTAGCGGCTAAAAAGGCTGCGCCAGCGAAAAAGGCAGCTCCTGCAAAGAAAGCCGCTCCCGCCAAAAAAGCCGCTGTTAAAAAGGCTCCGGCCAAAAAAGTAGCAGCTAAAAAGGTAGCGCCAGCGAAGAAGGCCGCCCCTGCTAAAAAAGCAGCAGCCAAAAAGGCTCCCGCTAAAAAAGCAGCCGCCAAAAAGGCTCCTGCTAAAAAAGCGGCTGTAGCCAAGAAGCCCGTCGCTAAAAAGGCAGCCAAAAAGCCGGCTGCGAAGAAAGCCGCGAAAGCACCCGCTGCTAAGGCAGCTACAGCATCCGCTGCGCCTGCTGCTCAGACCACTCTGAACCCACAGGCGGCTTGGCCCTTCCCCACTGCCAACAAACCCTAATCAGGTTTATGAAGGCATCCAAAGCCCGGTACCGCAAGGCCCCGGGCTTTTTTCATGGATAAAACGACAGTAGACGGTAACCAGCAATTTTTTCCTGGCTTGTGCTGTGTTTGATACTTACGGGTACCGTTGCCAGCAATTCTGCACCAGGCTCCATCACCGACCCTTGTTTGCTGAATTCCGCTGCAGTGAAAACCCGCCGGACAACCGCTTGGTCCTGTATGTCAGTCAATGTCAACTCTACTGCCGGTGTAGCTATTTGTATCTGTGCAGAGTTTTTGAGCGCAAAGCTTAGCCTGTACACATCTGACCGAACTTTGGTAAACGAAGAGCTATCGATAACGATCGCTTCGATTTGACGAAGCGGTTCAATCTGACAATTCAGCACTTCGCAAATTGGTTCAAGAAACCACCTTGCAGACGGCTCTGTTGCGACGATTCGATCGCGCTCGTGCACGGAGACCTGCACAAGCAATCCGCTAGTAAGCACCACACAAACCAAAGCAAGGCCAGCGCGCACCCAGGGCCGGCCCCAAGTAGCGGACGACGATTGTCCCTTGCGCATAAAAGAATGCGGGGATTGCTCTTTCGCTACTGGCGCAGACTCTTGCTTTAGCGGAGCTGGCTTGGGCGCAGAACTCGTCTTTGTTTTGCGAACGGGTACGTCTCCGCGCCCCAAGTTGTCGCGCTGCTCCCGCAGAGTAGCAACCGGGCGTTCAATCTCCGGTGCTTCAATATGCAAGGGCTCTGGATTGACTTCAGGAAAGGGCTTTTCTGCCTGAGATTCACTAGCAGCGACCAGCGCTGGAACTGGAACTGGTGCTGGTGCTGGTGCTGGTGCTGGTGCTGGTGCAACAGGATTTTGGATCGGCTGCGGTGCGGGGCTGCTCAGTGTCTGGTCAGCAACTGGTTGCAAGTGGGCATTCGCATCAAAAACCTCATTGCATTGACCACAACGCACCCAGCCTTCCGACACGCGGAGCTGGTCCGGCACGACCTTGAACATCGTGGTGCAGGCTGGGCATCGGGTGATCAGGCTCATCTCGTCACCATTGTAGAGACCCGATGTACTCGCTTACAGTGTGGCGGTCATCAAAATCCAGCCATCTTCGCGATCAGTGACTGCCAATTGGCAGTACGCAGCGTAGGCTTCAATCAACTCATCTGCCTGGCGTTCGAGAATACCCGCCAGTACAAGACTACCGCCCGGCGCCACGTGGGCACACAACAACGGAGCGAGCACCTTGAGTGGGGTTGCCAAAATATTGGCCAACACAATGTCAAACCTACCGACAGCACGATCAGGCATGCCAGCGGCCAATGCAACGCCGTTAGCCGTTGCATTCAGCTGGGTGGACAGAATGGCAGCGGGGTCAATGTCGACCGCAATGACTTCAGTCGCTCCAAATTTTGCAGCGCCGATGGCCAAAATACCGGAGCCACAACCATAGTCCAACACACGCCCCTGCACAGCGTGGGTGGCAATCCACCTCAGGCACATGCGCGTTGTGGGATGGGTCCCCGTGCCAAACGCCAGCCCTGGGTCCAGGCGAATGATCTGCTTCGCTTCGGCGGGTGGCTCATGCCAGGTAGGGACGATCCAGAACTCCGGCGTTATCTCTACCGGCGTGAACTGCGACTGCGTCAACCGCACCCAATCCTGTTCCGGCACCGGTGCCATGCCCAGAATCTGGCATCCTTCAAAAAAATCCTGCTCCGTCAACAGCCGGGCTGCCTCACGCGCCGAAGAGTCGTCTGCAAACAGTGCAGTAACCCTTGACCGCTGCCAGCCGTCTTTGGGCGGAGGCATACCAGGCTCACCAAACAGTGCCTGCTCGGCATCAGTTTGCGCATCGGCGTCTTCCACGCTAACGCTCAAAGCATCCAGAGCGTCCAGAGCATCACTGACATCCTCGATGCAGCTCTCGGGGCACATCAAGCTGAGTTCAAACAGGGCCATGCGGATCAGCGCTTGCGTTGGTCCAACCACTGCTCAAGATAGTGGATGTTGGTACCACCATCCATGAACTTGGCGTCCACCATCAGTTCGCGGTGCAGTGGAATATTGGTGTTGATGCCTTCAACCACAGTCTCGGCCAGCGCCGTGCGCATGCGCGCCATCGCTTGCTCGCGGGTGTCGCCGTGCACAATGATCTTGCCCACCATGGAGTCGTAATTGGGCGGAACAAAATAATTGGTGTACACGTGGGAGTCCACACGCACACCAGGCCCACCAGGTGCATGCCAAGTGGTCACACGACCGGGCGACGGGGTGAACTTGTAAGGATCTTCAGCGTTAATACGGCACTCGATGGCATGGCCTCGTATCTCGATCTGGCGCTGGGTGAACGGCAGCTTTTCACCGGCAGCCACCATGATCTGGGTTCGCACGATATCGATGCCCGTGATCATTTCTGTCACTGGGTGCTCTACCTGAACCCGTGTGTTCATTTCGATAAAGTAAAACTCGCCATCTTCGTACAGGAACTCAAAAGTTCCGGCGCCGCGGTAGCCGATCTTCTTACAAGCAGCAACACAACGCTCTCCGACTCGCTCGATCAGCTTACGGTTAATGCCCGGCGCAGGTGCCTCTTCCAGAATTTTCTGGTGGCGGCGCTGCATGGAGCAGTCGCGCTCACCCAGGTAAACGGCGTTTTTGTGCTTGTCAGCCAGAATCTGAATTTCTATGTGGCGCGGATTCTGGAGAAACTTCTCCATATAGACAGCCGGGTTGCCAAACGCAGCGCCGGCCTCAGCCTTGGTCATGGCAACCGCATTGATCAATGCTGCCTCGGTGTGGACCACGCGCATGCCGCGTCCGCCACCGCCACCAGCCGCCTTGATGATGACGGGATACCCAACTGCCTTGGCAATGCGGCGGATCAGCGCCGGGTCATCGGGCAACTCACCTTCAGATCCGGGAACGCAGGGCACGCCCGCACGGATCATGGCCTGCTTGGCTGACACCTTGTCACCCATAATCCGAATGGACTCGGGCGTGGGGCCAATGAACTGGAAGCCGCTTTTCTCCACGCGCTCGGCAAAGTCCGCGTTCTCGCTCAGAAAACCGTATCCGGGATGAATGGCCTCGGCATCGGTGACTTCAGCCGCCGAAATGATGGCAGGTACATTTAGATAACTTTGCGCAGAAGGGGCTGGCCCTATGCAAACCGCCTCATCGGCCAGTTTGACGTACTTGGCATCGCGGTCGGCTTCCGAGTAAACCATTACCGCCTTAATGCCCAGCTCGCGGCAGGCGCGCTGGATTCGCAGCGCAATCTCGCCACGGTTGGCAATCAGGATTTTTTTGAACATGAGAATAAATGCTTGGCGCCGGGCTTATTCAATGATGAACAACGGCTGGCCGTATTCAACCGCCTGCCCGTTTTCGCACAGAATACGGGTGATGGTTCCGGACTTGTCGGCCTCAATCTCATTGAGGATCTTCATGGCTTCAATGATGCAGATGGTCTCGCCCTCTTTGACCACAGAGCCAATTTCGGCAAACGCCTTCGCGCCTGGAGACGAAGAACGGTAAAAGGTGCCGACCATGGGCGACTTCACGGTGTGCCCTGCAGCAACCTCCGCTGCTGGGGGTGCAGCTGCGACACCGCTCGGCGCCGCCATGCCAGGGGCAGGCATTTGGCCCTGCTGCGCATAAACGGGGGCGGGCGCATAGCTATGTACTACGGCACCACCGCCTTTTACGATACGTACCTTGCCTTCGGCCTCGGTGATTTCGAGCTCCGACACATTGGAATCCGACACCAGGTCGATCAGGGTCTTGAGTTTGCGTAAATCCATATCTTCTCCAACAACCGTTATTCAGTAGGGGGCGAATTTACAACAAAAAAACTTGATTTGTCGATAAATCTTTTTATTACTCGACAACGCCTTGCAAAATCACGGAAAGTGAATGCAGATTCAGTGCGCCAATCCGTACTATTGCGAGCCCCTGCTACCCGTTTTAGACCTTCATTTTAGACCAAGCACCTTAGTCAGATCCTCCGCCTTCAAGAGCCCCATCTTGCGGTACAGCACCGCACCTTCGGCACCGAGCACGACAGTAAATGGCAGTCCTCCGGTCACATTTCCCAAGCCACGCCCCAGATCAGCCCCCGCCAAACCGGCCATTCCAACCGGAAAATCAAGGGGTATCTTTTTCAGAAATCCCAGCACCGCAGCCGGTTTATCGATCGCCAGTCCAAGAACTTGCCAGCCACTTGGCTTATTTTGCCGATAAAAGTCGTTGATTAACGGCAATTCCTCCACGCAGGGTGCACACCATGTCGCCCAAAAATTTAACAATAAAGGGCGTCCCCGAAAGGACTGCATGGGCAGCTTGGCTCCCTCGGGGGTATTCCATTGCATAGACCACAGTCCGTCCACAGGCTCGGCAACAGTTGCCACACTGGCCAACTCACCTGGCGCCGGGTTGAGCCACCACGCAGTGCCAATGCCTAGCAGAGCTGCACCGGTGGCTGTGGCACCCAAAAGTAGTCTACGGTTAGGCGCAGTCGTCGTCGCTGCGGCACCGTCTGATTCAATAGGGTGGTTTTTCATGGCTTCACATCAAGCAGTAAGTTGCGCAGGGCTGCGGTATCGCCACGCGGCCGTCGGCCTCTGGTGTCGGCACGTAACGCGCCGCGCAGGTCGTCAAAGTCATACACCAGCAGGTGCAGACCCACGTTTTCGCCAAGTTCCGCGCAGTAGGCCTGCACGCTAAGCGCCTCCACAGATTCGCCATGAAGCCCCATGACAGTACGCGGCTCGTAGCGCACCTGCATATCAATCAAGCCGATTTCGGTTGATTTGGAGTCATCACAAAACAATTGCAGATAGATATCAGACCGCCGTGTCGCCGTGCCATGCCATACCGCGCCGCCAATGTGCGGCCGAAAGCGCTCCAGCCGCACCATCCACTCCAATGCCAGCACACGCAAAGCCCGCAACTCCGCAGGCTGCGTATCGGCGCAAAAAAGGGCGATGTAATCCTCCACCGCAGCATCCAGCTGGGCGTTGTCAGGTAGGGCCGTGCGCGGCGGCAGACCCATTTGCTTAATAGCACGGCGCTTGGCACCCCCGTATTCCAGCCCTTCTTCCACAACCATGCGTGCGGCAACAGCTGCTACCTCGTCTTTCAATGCGTCCATGTAGTGCATTGTGCTATCGCTTCATTGCCCCGCGCAGCCAGACTGTTTTAGTCGCTCCACTTTTGATAGCGACACATAGAGCCTGCATGGGGGCTAGAGACGTAAATCATGCCCAAGCTCCCGATAGAATGCGGCCATGCATATTCACATTTTGGGCATTTGCGGTACTTTTATGGGTGGTCTGGCCGCTCTGGCGCGCGAGGCGGGTCACCGGGTCACCGGCTGCGACACTGGCGTCTACCCCCCCATGAGCGACCAGTTGCGCGCGTTGGGCATTGAGTTGATCGAAGGTTATGGTACCGACCAGATGGCGCTACAACCCGACATGTTCGTGGTGGGTAACGTGGTTAGCCGGGCGCGTTTGGCGGACGGCAGCTCCCGCTACCCGCTGATGGAAGCCATATTAGATGCGGGCGCACCCTACACCAGTGGCCCCCAATGGCTGGCCGAGAACGTTTTGCAGGGCCGTCACGTGTTGGCAGTGGCAGGTACCCACGGCAAGACAACGACCACGGCCATGCTGGCCTGGATATTGGAAAGCGCAGGCTTACAGCCCGGATTCTTGATCGGCGGAGTGCCGCTGAATTTTGGCATCTCGGCGCGATTGGGTGGCGGGACGGCACTGGGTTTTGCGCAGGTAAAGGAGGAGCCCGCAAAGCGGGCCGGGGACACGGAGCAAAGCCCCGTGCCGCCCCGCCACCCCCTCTTCGTTATCGAGGCAGACGAATACGACACCGCCTTCTTCGACAAGCGTAGCAAATTTGTGCACTACCGCCCGCGCACGGCGGTGCTGAACAACCTCGAATTCGATCACGCCGACATCTTCGACAACCTGGCGGCGATAGAACGGCAGTTCCATCACTTGGTGCGCACAGTGCCATCGTCAGGGCGAATCGTGGTCAACGGCCTGGAAGAAAGCCTGACCCGCGTGCTGCACCAAGGGTGCTGGAGCGAGGTGCGCACCTTTGGCAGCGCCGTCAGCGACTTTACGGCGGTGGGTGAACCGCACGCCTTTGACGTGGTGCAAAGCGGCAAAACGGTAGCCCGTGTGCAATGGTCACTCAGTGGCGTGCATAACCAGCTCAATGCATTGGCCGCCATTGCCGCAGCAGAGCATGTGGGCGTGTCACCCGATGTATCGGCACAGGCGCTGGCCCAGTTTGAGAACGTCAAACGACGCATGGAAGTGCGGGCCCGCGTGGCCTGGAATGGCACCGCACCCGCCGGTGCAGGCCCCGCTGTCGTCACCATTTATGACGACTTTGCCCACCACCCCACGGCCATCCGCACCACTATCAATGGGCTGCGCCGCCAAGTCGGAGCCGCACGTATCCTGGCCGTGTTCGAGCCCCGCAGCAACACCATGAAGCTGGGCGCGATCAAATCCCAACTGCCATGGAGCCTTGAAGAGGCAGACCTGGCCTTCTGCCATGCGGGCGGGCTGGATTGGAACGCAGCAGAGGCGCTGGCCAGTATGGGGGACCGCGCCAGCGTGGCAAATACTGTGGATGCCACCGTCGCACAGGTACTGGCGCACGTGCAACCCGGTGACCACATTCTGTGTATGAGCAATGGCGGCTTCGGCGGCATACACCTCAAATTGCAGAACGCTTTGGCACAGCGCCAAACCCTCCCAAGCTGACGCTGGCCTGAAGGGCAGCTTGCGCCCCGTAGACGGACCACGCCCCTGCCAGTAGCATCGCAGGCTCCAATGCCTCAAACGGACTCGGCCATGCACTCACTATTTAAAGACACCGCACCGCAAGGCGTGCAACGCAATAAGGTGGTGAGCGCTGCCGAGGCCGTGCGCCTGATCCACGATGGCGACACGGTTGCCACCGGTGGCTTTGTTGGCATTGGCTTCGCCGAGACCGTTGCCGTGGCGCTGGAGCAGCGTTTTCTGCAAGCCGAGTCTGAAACCGGCACCGGCGCGCCGCGCAACCTGACCCTGGTTTACGCTGCAGGCCAGGGCGACGGAGCCAACCGTGGGCTCAACCACTTGGGCCATGCAGGCATGGTCAAACGGGTAGTCGGCGGCCATTGGGGGCTGGTACCCGCGTTGCAAAAGCTGGCGATTACCAACGCCATTGAAGCCTACAACCTGCCACAGGGCGTCATCGCACATCTATTTCGCGACATTGCCGCGGGCAAGCCAGGCACGCTAACCCATGTCGGCATTGACACGTTTGTAGACCCGCGCTGGGGCGGTGGCAAAATCAACGCCCGCACCACGGAAGACCTGGTGCGGCTCATGGAAATCGACGGCAAGGAGTATTTGTTTTACAAGGCCTTCCCCATATCGGTCGGCATCATCCGCGCTACTACGGCCGACCCGGATGGCAACCTGAGCATGGAACGTGAAGCCTTGACCCTGGAGGCACTTGCCATTGCCATGGCGGCGCGCAATTCGGGTGGCATCGTCATTGCGCAGGTGGAGCGCATTGCCGAGCGCGGCACGCTGCATCCGCGCATGGTCAAGGTGCCCGGCATTTTGGTGGACGCCGTGGTGTTGGCCACCGAACCCGCGCACCACATGCAGACCTTTTCAGAACAGTACAACCCGGCGTATTCCGGGGAGATACGGGTGCCACAAGACTCGCTACCCGCCATGCCCTTGTGCGAACGCAAGGTGATTGCACGCCGCGCCGCACTGGAGCTGCGGCCCAACAGTGTGGTCAACCTGGGCATCGGCATGCCCGAGGGTGTGGCCAGCGTGGCAACGGAAGAAAGAATCATCGACCTGGTCACGCTGACGGCAGAACCCGGCGTCATAGGCGGCATCCCCGCCAGCGGCATGAGCTTTGGCGCGGCAACCAACGCCCATGCGGTGATTGACCAACCCAACCAGTTTGATTTTTACGACGGCGGCGGACTGGACATTGCCGTGCTGGGCCTGGCCCAGGCAGACGCGCAAGGCAATCTCAACGTCAGCAAATTTGGCCCCCGCTTGGCAGGCGCTGGAGGCTTCATTAACATCAGCCAAAACGCCAAAACGGTGGTGTTGGTCGGCACTTTCACCACCGGCGGGCTGGATGTGCGCGTGCAAGACGGCCGGCTGGAGATTCGCCGCGAAGGCGACACCCGCAAATTCATACAAGACGTAGAACACCGCACTTTCAGCGGCCGCGAGGCCTGCAAACGCGGCCAGCGGGTGTTGTACGTGACGGAACGCTGTGTGTTCCAACTGCGTGCCGACGGGGCAGGACAAGGCAGCATGGAATTGATTGAAATTGCCCCTGGCGTCAACCTGGAGCGCGATGTACTGGCCCAGATGGGCTTCATGCCCGCCATCAGCCCAAACTTGCGCTTGATGGACGCAGCCCTGTTTGCGGATGGACCCATGGGCCTGCGCGAACGCCTGCTGGCCACCCCGCTGGCCAAACGGTTTGAACTGGACCGCGAACACCGACTGCTGTTCATCAATTTCGAGGGTTTGGCAGTGGACCAGGTCAGCGACATTTCCGACATCGAACAACATCTGACCACCTTGCTGGAGCCCCTGGGGCAGCGGGTCGCCGTGGTCGTCAACTACGACAACTGCAGCATCCTGACTCCCTTGATGGACGACTACTCGGCCATGGTCAACCGGCTCAGCGATCGTTTCTACAGCCGTGTCACCCGGTATGGCACGGGCGGATTCCTGAAGGCCAGACTCGAGAAACGTGATTTATAGCCATAGCCCCCGTAAAATATAGTGTTAGTGCTATCAAAAATATAGCTATCGACTTAAAATCGATCGCCCAGTGACGCTGCGGCAGGTAAAGAAAGCTGGCGCCGGGCATGGGCTACGCCAGCACTTGTAAAATCAGCGGTCTACTTCTTCTAGGTGGTTATTCATGCTCTTCTCTTCCCTGCGCCAGACACTTGCCGCTCTTATGGTCGCCGTGCTGGTTTCTGCCTGTGGTGGTAGCAGCGGTGGCGCTGCGCCGCCTCCAGTCGGTGGCATCACCGTGGTACCGGGCGACAGCGCTGCAACTATCACCTGGACCGCGGTCCCCGGCGTGAAGTACTGGCTGTTCTACGCACCATCCAAAACTCTTACAACCACCGATTGGATCACGGTGCCCGGCAGCCGGGCGATTCTGGACGTGACCTCGCCCTATGTGGTGACCGGCCTTGTCAACGGGTTCAATTACTCGTTTACCGTCAACGGCCGCAATGGTGACGGCCCTGGCGGCCCGGGCAGCCCCACGGTAACCATCGTTCCGCGTCCAGCGGGAGGCACGTGGAAGGCCGGAACAACTTTGGGCAGTAACACGATGCGCAGCATCGTTTATGGCACTGCATCTGATTTGCAGGGCTATTACTTCGCTGTGGGCGACGGCGGCAGCACCTACCGCAGCACTGACGGCCTCACCTGGACAGGCCTGCCTGCGGCTGCCAGCACCGACACGCGCGCCGCGCTGTTCGCCCTGAGCAAATTTATTGTGGTGGGTGTCAATGGAAGCATTCGCTACGGTACGGACCTGTCGAACTGGACCGCCGCCGCCTCCAACACCACAGAGACACTGAACGCCATTGCCAGCAATGGCGCCTTGGCGGTTGCTGTTGGCAACAACGGAACCCTGCGCACCTCTACGGACGGCGTCACCTGGACCAGCGGCACGGTGCCGACCACTCAAAACCTGTACGGCGTTGCCTACTCTGGTAGCGGGGTCTGGCTGGCTGTGGGCGCAGGCGGCACCCTGATGACCAGCACCGACGCGACCAATTGGACATTGGTGAGCTCGGGCACCACGGCCGACCTGAATGCGGTGGCGGTGCAGACCCTCACCAGCTACACCTTTGTTGCAGCGGGCAACAGCGGCACCATTCTCACGAGTACCAATAACGGCGTGACGTGGGTCAGCCAGGCCTCTGGCACCAGTGCCAACCTGTTGGCCATCAGCCCTGCGACAAACCAGGTGCTCGTCACCGGCGTGGGTGGTACCGTGCTAACCAGCACCAACGGCACAACGGCATGGACCGCCCGCAACAGCGGCACCACGGCAAATCTGCACGCCGTGATCAGCGGTTTTGCCCAGTACGTGGCGGTTGGCCAGAGCGGCACCAACATCAATTCGCAATAACACAGCGCAGCGCGACCATGACACGCGACAAGCCGATTGTCGGAAGCACTACACAGGTTTCCGCCACACGCTTTAAACCGCACGGCCGTGTCGACATGTGGATGGAAAACGATGTGTTGCATTACGAGTCGACCGGGCCGTTTAATGTCGAAGTGTTTGACTGCCTGGCCGTAGCGCAGCGGGACTTTCTGCTTTCGCTGCCGCTCCATGGCCCCTGGGCCAGCATTTGCACCCTGCGTAACAGCGCAATGACCACGCCCGATGGCGTTCAGCGCTACACCGAACTCATGCAAAGTCCCAAGCCACCCGCACTGGAGCCAGTGGCCACAGCATTTATGGTGGGGCCGGAGATCGAGGGCGGGAGGATCATGGCGGCGCACTTTATCCGTATCTATGCACTGATCCAGCGGCCGTTTCGCATCTGCGAAACCATGGAGGAAGCCCAGCAATGGGTGCACTCCATGATCCAGGCCAGCCGCAGCGAAGGCGGCTGACCCTTAAAAGCCTTAGCCCTAACGGGAGCGTCGCGCCTTCACCGCTGCCGACAGCACGTCCAGTGCCTCCAGCGAATCATCCCAGCCCAAGCAGGCATCGGTGATGCTCTTGCCGTATTCCAGCGCATTCGCATCGTCTTTGCCAGGTGTGAACTTTTGCGCACCGGAGTTCAGGTGGCTCTCCACCATCACACCAAACACGCTGTGCGAGCCGCCCGCAATCTGGCTGGCAATGTCGCGGGCCACTTCCACCTGCTTTTCATGCTGCTTGCTGCTGTTGGCGTGGCTGCAGTCCACCATCAGGGTCGCTGGCAGTTTGGATTTCTCCAGCTCTTTGCAAGCCGCAGCCACGCTGACCGCGTCGTAATTGGGCGCCTTGCCACCGCGCAAAATCACGTGGCAGTCCTTGTTGCCCTTGGTCTGCACAATCGCCACCTGCCCGTTTTTATGTACCGACAGGAAGTGGTGCGCGCCGGCCGCAGCCTGGATGGCGTCGGTGGCGATCTTGATATTGCCGTCGGTCCCGTTCTTGAAACCGATGGGGGCCGACAGGCCCGAGGCCAGCTCGCGGTGCACCTGGCTCTCGGTGGTGCGGGCACCAATGGCGCCCCAGGCGATCAGGTCGCCCAAATACTGCGGTGAGATGACGTCCAAAAACTCGCTCCCTGCGGGCAAACCCAAACGGTTGATCTCTATCAGCAACTGGCGGGCAATGCGCAGGCCTTCATCAATGCGGAAACTCTCGTCCAGGTAGGGGTCGTTGATCAGACCCTTCCAGCCCACCGTGGTGCGGGGTTTCTCGAAATACACCCGCATCACGATCTCTAGCGTGCCGGCGTATTTGGTGCGCTGCTCTTTCAGGCGACGGGCATAGTCCAGCGCGGCAGCCGGGTCGTGGATAGAGCAGGGTCCAATCACCACCAGCATGCGGTCGTCCTTACCGGCCATGATGTTGTGGATGGTGTGGCGGGTGTGGGTAATCAGTTTTTCCACCGAGGTGCCCTGGATGGGGAAGAACCGGATCAAATGCTCAGGGGGCGGCAACACGGTGATGTCCTTGATGCGCTCGTCATCGGTCTGGCTGGTACGGTCCGTATGCTGCGGCGCAGGCGGGTACCAGGCATCCTTGAGGGAAGAGGCTTTAGCGATCATGGTTGGCTCCTAGGTTGAACAGGGGTTATAGGTTGGTGAACCGGGCAAAAAAAAACCGCCGGGAGGCCGGCGGTTTAGTGAGGATTTGGGACGTCTGGTGTTCAGGTACGTTCAGATCTCTCTACCGCCGAAGCGCTTGAGAACCAAAAGTAGCTAAAGTAAAAACGACCGAAATGCATGTGTGGCACTGTAGCACACAAGATTTGCACAGACTCGGAAGCACATCAATCCGATTTGCGTCGACCCCGGCGACCCTCTTGTCGCACCACGCCGCGTTTGATCTTGCGGCGTTTCCACCAAGCGCTCCAGCGCGCCCAAGCCGATGGTGGTGCACGCTCCTCATCCGACACCGCCGCACAAGCCAGGCGAGACTGCTCGTACACATCGAGCAGCAACGAACCCGCGCCCAATACACGCCAAGCCACCAGGTCAAAATCCGCCAGGACCGGCGCACTATTGCGTGGCGGGGCCGCATCCATGGCCCACTGCGTAACCAGAATGCGAAAGTGGTTGAGTGTGGCGAAGTGGGCGTCAAACTCGTAATTGCTGTGCCAATCGTCGCTCAAGCCCAACAACAACGCCCTGTGCGTGCGCAAATCACCGACCAGGTTGATCAATGCCAACGACAGCGGGCGTGGCTCGGTGGTGCCTTGTTGCAACATGGCCACCAGGGCCTCGATCTGTACGGCAAGGGCCTGAAGGCTCTCGCCCACCTGCAGAGACTCTTCGTCAGCCACCGCCGATCGCAGAAACTGGCTGTATTCACCGAAGGACTGGAAACCGTGCGACTGGGACTGCGCCTGAGAGGGTGAGTAGGATGGCGGGAGCAAGCCATGCGATGGCTGAGCACTGGACGAACCCTTGTGCGCGCCCGCCTCGTCTGAAATGTCTGATGGGTTGGTGGATGGATCCGTGCTCATGTCAGTTGCCATGCTCACATACCCACCCAATCCTTGTCAAGCCGTTCCGCCCACCGTCAAACCGTCAATACGCAGAGTGGGTTGACCCACACCCACTGGCACACTTTGCCCCTCTTTGCCGCAAGTGCCGACTCCGCTGTCGAGCGCCATGTCGTTTCCAATCATGCTGACGCGCTTGAGGCACTCGGGCCCGCTGCCGACAATCGTGGCGCCCTTGACCGGGTACAAAATCTTTCCGTTCTCGACCCAATAGGCCTCGCTGGCAGAAAACACAAACTTGCCGGAGGTGATATCGACTTGCCCGCCGCCGAAGTTGGTGGCATACAGCCCCCTCTTGATGCTCTTGACGATTTCTTGCGGGTCTTTGTCGCCGCCCAACATATAGGTGTTGGTCATGCGCGGCATGGGCACGTGCGCATAGCTCTCGCGTCGGCCGTTGCCTGTGGGCGCCACGCCCGTCAGGCGGGCATTCATCGCGTCCTGGATGTAGCCCTTCAAAATACCGTCTTCAATCAGCACCGTGCGCTGGCTGGTGTTGCCTTCGTCGTCCACATTCAGCGAGCCACGGCGGTCGGCAAGCGTGCCGTCGTCCAACACGGTCACACCCTTGGCTGCTACGCGCTGGCCTATGCGGCCACTGAAGGCACTGGAGCCCTTGCGGTTGAAGTCGCCTTCCAGCCCGTGACCAATGGCTTCGTGCAACAAAATACCAGGCCAGCCGGGGCCTAACACCACCGTCATTTCACCAGCCGGTGCCGGGCGGGCCTCCAGATTGGTCAGCGCGGCGTGCACGGCTTCGTCCACGTATTTTTCGATTTGCGCGTCGTCAAAGTAGGCCAAACCAAAACGGCCACCGCCGCCCGCTGATCCGACTTCGCGCCGGCCCTTTTGCTCGGCAATCACGGTGACCGACAGGCGCACCAGCGGGCGCACGTCGGCGGCCAGCGTGCCATCGGCGCGGGCCACCATGACCACGTCGTATTCGCTGGCCAGGCCAGCCATTACCTGGGCCACACGCGGGTCTTTGGCGCGGGCCAGTTTTTCGACCTTGCCCAGCAGGGCCACCTTGGTGGCGCTATCCAATGTGGAGATCGGGTCTTGCCCGGTATACAGCGAGCGCGACTTGGCGATCTTCTGGGTCGCCACCTTGGTCCGCTTGTTCTGCGACGCACTGGAGATGGTGCGCACCGTGCGGGCCGCATCGAGCAAGCTGGCCTCGGAAATATCGTCGGAGTAGGCAAAAGCGGTTTTCTCACCGCTGACGGCCCGCACGCCCACGCCCTGGTCGATACTGAAAGAGCCGGTTTTGACGATGCCCTCCTCCAGACTCCAGCCCTCGGAACGGGTGTATTGGAAATAGAGGTCAGCCTCGTCCACCTGGTGCGCCTTGATTTCGTTCAGGGCGCGGGCCAGATGGGATTCATCCAGACCGAAGGGGGTGAGCAAAAGGCGCTGGGCCAAGGCCAAGCGTTCGATGGTGGGTTCGCGTGCAATCATGGGCAGATTCTAGGCCTGTGCCCAAGAGCCTGCATTTGTATAGGCCTTGTCGACCGTGCCCCTAGGACTGGACCAAGCGCTTTGAGTTGGAAATGGCCATCAATATTCCCACGGCCAGCCCCAGCGTCACCATCGCCGTGCCGCCGTAACTGATGAAGGGCAAGGGCACACCCACCACCGGCAGGATGCCGCTGACCATGCCCATATTCACAAAGGCATAGGTGAAGAAGATCATGGTCACGCTGCCAGCCAGCAAGCGGGAGAACAGAGTAGGAGCATCCAGCGCAATCGCCAGGCCGCGCAGTATAAGGAAGATAAAGGCCACCAACAGAAACAGCGTGCCAATCAGGCCAAACTCTTCGGAGTAAGCGGCGAAGATAAAGTCGGTGGTGCGCTCAGGGATGAATTCCAGGTGAGTTTGCGTGCCCTTCATGAAACCCGTGCCGGTGACGCCACCCGAACCAATGGCGATCATGCCCTGGATAATGTGAAAACCCTTGCCCAACGGGTCGCGCGTGGGGTCCAGCAGGGTGCAGATGCGCTGTTGCTGGTATTCATGCAGCACCGGCCAGCGCACACCGTCGGCACACAGGGCAGGCTCAAAGGCCACGATCAGCACCAAACCAATTGCTCCCAGCACGAAGACCGGGATGACCAGCTTCCAGCTCATGCCGGCGAAAAATATGACGGACAGCCCGGCGGCCAGAATCAGCAGCGAGGTACCCAGATCGGGTTGCTTCATGACCAGCCCCACCGGCACCATCAACAACACAGCCGCCACGCCAAAGTCCAGCGGACGCAACTGCCCTTCGCGCTTTTGGAACCACCAAGCCAGCATCAACGGCATCGCAATCTTGAGAATTTCGCTGGGCTGAATCGTGATGCCGATGTTGATCCAGCGCTGGGCACCCTTTTTGGTAATGCCAAATACGGCCACCGCCACCAGCAGAGTCACGCCCACCACATAGAGCGGCACGGCCAGTGCC